>PPYE01720850.1_pt1 | contig 25984 bp, 15 predicted proteins | sample 1559881 | NCBI WGS metagenome assembly PPYE01 (sample SAMN08240022, study PRJNA423297) | Human gut metagenome, whole genome shotgun sequencing project. | reverse complement strand
CACTCTTAGCTCAGTTGGTAGAGCAACTGACTCTTAATCAGTGGGTCCAGGGTTCGAATCCCTGAGGGTGTACAAATTCAAGGTTGCAATAAAAATAATATGTTGCACTCTTAGCTCAGCTGGTAGAGCAATTGACTCTTAATCAATGGGTCCAGGGTTCGAGTCCCTGAGGGTGTACTTAAAGAGGTAACTATGGTTACCTCTTTTTTATTGTATATCAATTAGTTATGTGGAACTCAAGTAGATACGTGATTTTTTACTTTGCTAGAATGCATATTATTTCATAAATATTCATGCATGAAACGGTATAAATGTTCTACTAATTATCTACCTTTGTGTTCTACCGGAATCTACCAAGTGTTCTACCGGCTGTTCTACCAATTTTTTAAGTATGAAGTATCCAACATGGCGTGTAGTGTTTGACCGTAAAAAGTCAGCTACAAAGGAAAAAGAGGCACTTGTGCAAATTGAAGTGCTGTTCGAAAGAAAGAAGAAGTATCTATCAACTGGAGTACGAGTGACAAGTGAACAGTGGACAGATAAAACTAAGGTACGTAACAGGACAGATTCAATCGAGCTAAACGAGAGAATTGATAATATGATTCGTGATATTAACGAGTTCTGTAATTCACTACAGCGAAAACATGAAGAGTTTAGCTTCGAAAAGTTGGATGTACACTTAAATACAGCCAATGGAGATGATTCTTTCCTTTCATTCATGGAAATGCGCATTAAACAAAGAAATGTTAGCGAATCAACAAAAAAACGTGCTATGTGCGTTTTACGTTTATTGCGTGAATTTGATGTCATTCACTCTTTTTCGGACGTTGATACGAAGGCGATTAAAATGTGGGATGATTTTGCAAAGAAAAAATGCAATAAAGTATCCTCTATATATAACTACCATAAGCATTTAAAAACATATATTCGTGAAGCGGTAGCTCTTGATCTCATAAAGAAGAATCCGTATGATTCAATCAGGCTTGATAAAGGGGAAACAGACGATCGGCGTTATTTGAGTCCAAATGAACTAAAAGCCATTGAAGAATGTGTGATAGAAGAACCTACTGTTGAAAGGGCCAGGGATGTATTTGTGTTCTCTTGTTATACAGGAATTGCTCCAGTAGACCTAAAAAGATTTGATTTCACCGAGATTGAAGAGATAAATGGTAAGTTTCGCATTCGTGACTATAGACAGAAAACCGGAACAATTTATAATATAACATTGCTGTCAAAGGCGATGGAGATATTGAGAAAGTATAATTTTGTACTACCTATTACTTGTGATCAGAAATACAATATCTACCTAAAGTCAGTTGGGGCATTGGCTAAAATAAAGAAGCCGATTACCGGCTATGTAGCGCGTCATACATTTGCCACCACCGTAACATTAGCGAATGGAGTTCCTATTGAAATTGTCAGTAAAATGCTAGGGCATAAGAATATTCAAACGACACAAATATATGCAAAAGTACTTGCAAAGAATGTTGATGATGCTTTTGATGCGTTAGAGGAAAAATTAAAATAGAAATATACAAGACTGCCACACATTAGTGTAAAGATGTGTGGCAGTATATTGAAATATCATTAGATGTTTGAAATACATTAATTGTGCTCAGTGTATTTATGATGGCATCTTTCACATGGCCCTTTCCCGTAGCCTCCTTTATATCCTGGGCAATTACATTTTACTCTTGTTCTAGCATCATAATGCGTACATGCTCCATGCCCTTTAAAACTAGGATTATTTCTAGGCTGAAATACCCAATACACACTTTTCCCGTTTGGATATGTTATGTATAGCTTTTCTCCTGGTTGCCATATCCATCCATTTGCAGGTCCAATTGTGAAGCTATTTCCACTATATAACGGTGAAAAGTTGAAAGCTCTTTCTTCATCTAAATTATCATTTCTACATAAAATATTAATGTTAATATTGTATGAAGAATTATTGGTACCTTGGAAATAAACATATTTGTTGCCGTATATGTCAGTTCCAGTGTTAAATCCACCACTAATTTGAGCTTGAGCAGTCCATCCAATTAAGATAAACATGGTGAGAATAATGTTTTGTTTCATATGCTTATAGTTTTGTTTTCACTATAAAGATAAGTCTTTTCTAAATGATAAACAAATGAGAATTATGCATATTGTGGCTAAATAGTTAAATAGACTGCCTAAAAGGATTAAATTAGAGCCTATCACGCAGTTATTTTCTAACTAAGAGTTAAGAAATGGTTCATTCTTTACCGGCTTCCTTGGATAGCTCTGATAATTTATCTTCAATAGATTTCTTCTTATCTGTAACATCATCAAACATAACAGACTGAAGAGAAGGAAGTACAAACTTAATCATATCAATATATACCCGGCAATACAATTCCGGTTTATCAATCATATCCATCCGTTTTTGAAATTCATCAAATTTCTTCTCCGCAAGTGATTTGATTAGCTTGCGAAGTTCCTTCTTCTCTTCACTTTGTGCACCCTTCGGACGCCCGTTAGGGTTATTTGTCTGTCCTTTCTTTAGTCCCATGCTATTCTGTTATTATCAAAATTTACAAAAACTGTTGTCTGTTAATACATAAAATTATGCAGCGAATATAAGGCTCTACTTTAGCACCATCATTTTATCAATTAACCATTTAGCTAAATAAGATATGTTAGGAAGTATTATTGGTGCAGGATTAAGTACTGTCGGTGGTATTGTCGGTGGTATTAGTGCGAGGAAATCAATGAAAAAAGTTCAGAATTCCATTAATGAACGGAAACGTGATAATGAAGACTGGTACAATCGTCGTTATAATGAAGATCCTACTCAGCGAGCCTCAGCACAACGGATGATTACCCAGGTGAATGAATCTATAAAAAAGCGCAACCAACAGGCGGCAGGAACACAAGCTGTCATGGGGGGTACAGACGAATCACTTGCAGCCGCTAAAGAAGCGAATAATCAGGCTTTGGCTGATACAATGAGCCAGATAGCAGCACAGGGTGATGCTCGTAAGGATGCGATTGAACAACAGTACATGGCACAAAAAGATAGCCTGGCACAGCAGCAGGAGCAACTTTATATGCAAAAGGCTCAGAACACTGCCGGCGCAATTCAGGGAGTGACCGGTGCCGCATCCAGTATTGCTTCCGTATTTTGAATGAGTGAATATGGATGCAAAGACGGATATATTGGGCGCCGGTCAAATAAAGACATCGCCCGAACAGCAAGCAAGGCTGAAACAGCCCTTACCGACACCTGTTTCTCCTGTACAAGCAGTACAACAAGAACAGGGGCGGCAGGCACCCCCTCAATCTTTAGATGCTCCGGAAGAGGTAAAACCGAAGCGTCTTAGTTATACGGAGATGTTTCAGATGTTAAATCCATATGAGCAAAAGACACCGGAAGAATTGGCAAAGGAAAAGAAACGTGACCGTTCCCGTCGCATTATATCAGCGATAGGGGACGGCATCTCTGCTTTATCTAATCTCTACTTTACAACTAAAGGTGCTCCGAATGCTTATACAGGTCAAAATACCCTTTCTGCTGCATATCAGAAAAGGCGTGATTCATTGAATGCCCAGCGTAATGCAGAACGTGATAAATGGATGGCCGGTTATCTTAATGCTGTCCAGATGGATGATAATATGAACTGGCGTGATAAGGTACAATCGTATAAGGAAGGACGTGATAGGCTGGCAGACAAACGGTATGAAGAAGGGCAAAAAGCAGCAGGTGCGGCAGCCGAATTAAAGCATCAGCGTGAACTCACTATGCAGAAAATTAATCATGCTTTTCAAATGGGTATGCTAGATGCCAGAGGCAAACAAGACCTTGAAAAGCAGGCTGCCGGTGCGAAGAATCAGAAAGAATTGTTAGCCCTAGGACATAGGTATAAGTTGGAAGAGATTGCCGCTGGGAAGAAAGCTCCCGCCAAGAAAACTGATAAAAATACTAAATTCCCCAAACTGCGTTATGAAGGGCCGAATGGTGAAACTCAATATTACGACATGAATGAGGATGTCCAGGTCGCTAAGATGTATAATGAAGGAGTAAGGGCAGGGTATTTCAAGGAAATGGAAGGGAAACAACCTACTGTTAAGCAGATGAGGGATGTTATTATTGGTTCTACTGGAAAATGGAAAGAGGGAAATAGTGCGGGCTTGAATGGCAATAATGATTCCGAGGCAGGTTGGTCATTTAATGGGAATGATGAAACGGATGGTTGGTCACTACTAAAGTAAAACAGAATGGAAGATAAAAGAAAAACTGTATATGAAGTCTTAAAAGATAAGACCGGCTATAAAGATAGTTTTGAAGACTTCAATAAAATCATAGACAATGATGAGAATGCAAGAACGAAAGTGTACGATGTCTTAAAGAACAAGACCGGTTATAAAGACAGTTTTGACGATTTTAATAAGTTTCTTGGACTAGGAATGGCAGCTACTCTTCCTGTTAAGCATGATGAGGCATCACAAACTGTATTATCCGATTCTCCTGTTGAAACTGATATTCCAGGTAGTGACAACTCTTATACTTACCGGCAATATGATGCTTGGGCAAAATTAACTCCTGACGCACGTAAGACGCTCATTGGAAATTCTTCTTTCTATGATGAGGTTGAGAGACGTATTGCAGATGACAAGTTGTTGGAGAATGCAGGATTAGGTACCAAAGTTCACCCGGATAGCGTGGTGTCAGGTGGGGTGGCTCTTCCTATTGATTCAAGAATGGTTGCGGAGCGGAACTTCAAGCAAGAAATACGTGGACAATTGAATGAGCAGATTGAAGAAGGCAGGAAAGAAGCGAATACTCAGCTAGGGGAAGTGTATGATAAGGACTTTGATAAAAAGATGAAGTTTCAGCGTGACCATCCATTCCTTTCTTCATTGATGGATATGTCTTCAGGGATAAAATTCTCCCGTTCAGGAATTGATACTTCCAGTCCTCGTTATGCTAATGAAGAAGCAAAGAACTTGAATGCAACAATCAATAAACTGGATGACGCCCAAGATGTTTTAGAGGAATCAGCACGAAAAGGTAAAACGCATTTCTTTGGTGGCCTTTTGCGTGGATTGGGTAAAAAGGTCTTTGATATAAGTACATGGGATGCCGGTGCAACAGACATGTTGGATACAAGTGCGCTTCTTACTGCTGCTACTGATAAAGAGTCTGGAAAGCAGTTATCGCACTCGCAAAACTTGTTGCTTGATGCCGCTGCTGTGGATATGGCGGTCGATGAAAACTTCGCCGGTGATTTAGGACGTGGATATAAGGCAGGGCAGGTTACTGCTGAATCTGTTCCATTCATGTTGGAGTTCATGATTAACCCCGCGTCAGGATTGGGAGAGACCGTCACAAAGTCAATAGTGAAACGTGGCATTCAGAAATATGGGAAAGATGCCATGAAAACCACTATCAAGAAAATTGAGATGGGGGCTGTGCGTGCAGCATCAGATTTGGCAGGTGCCGGTATTATGAGCGCGACGACCGGTTCGGGTCGGGTAGTAGCCGATACTCAGAACCGAATGATTGGTGATGTTCGGTATGACTATGATGAAAATGGCTATATACACTACGCCGATAGAGAAACCGGAGAGTCGTTGGGAACTGCTTTGGCGAAAGCTTATGGGGCAAATGTCATTGAGAACTATTCTGAAATGTTGGGTCGTTATTTCTCACCGTTAACTGATGCTATATCTGGAGTTGCTTCTCGTGGGCTGGAAAAGATTGGACTAAGTAAAGTCAACAGATTTATCGGTGAAATTAAAGCGAGTGACTGGGGAAGGGCTATAACGGATTTTGAAAGAAGAACACAATGGAATGGGAATTTAGGTGAATATGCAGAAGAAGTAGCCGGTGGTACATTGAATGCTTTGTTTATTGGAGACCAAACGTTAGATACAGATCCTACTACTGGAGTATTCAACCTGGATAATAATATTGATACTTTGCTAGGTGTTTCAATGATGGGCGGCTTTCTTTCAGGGGTACGGACTTTCGGTTATCGTACTCCAAAGTATAAAGCACGTAAAAGTCTGGAAAAAGCAGAACGTGAAGCGGAAAGTGTTTTTGGTAATAGCTGGGAAGGTATCAAAGGAGATATAGAGAATGCTGATGAAAGTAATATAATATCCGTTTTATCTACTATCTATCAATCCGACGAATATAAACCGGAACAAAAGGAAGCTGCAATTAGATATGCTTCTTCGCTTAAAAACTTTCAGGGGGCTAATCTTGCCGATCTCCGGCGGAGAACCGATGGAGATGTCAATGAAATCCAGCTACAAACGGAAAACTCTTATGATAATGGTTGCGGGTTAAATACTCCTGAAGAAAAGAATGATGCCAAGATAGCTTTGGAAGGAGCTATTGGAGCAATCATGGAGAGCCATCCGGATATGACTGAAGAAGATGTTATATCGACCGTAAACAGCTATGGTAATACTCCCTCAGAAATATTGTCGTATCTGAGTAAAGATGAAAATGGAGAGTTTTCCTCAGAGTACGTATCCCAAGTTACCAGCTATTTGAATGCCAAAGCTCAGTATGACGGAGTAATAGATAATGTACGTGACGGCATGGAAGGTGAGATTGAAAGCCAGGTAGATTATATCACAAAGAATACACATTTTGATGGTAATATATATAATGCAACTTTGAAAGTGGATGACAGGCGTGTATATGTAACAGGTGGAAACATTGTCATGGGAGAGGATGGAGTTGTTGATTATCAACAATCTGACAAAAGCATTGTCATTCGTGATGCGCAGACCGGTAAACTGGAAATGATTGATGTGCATGATATTCAGAACATGCAGCCGGGAGTCAATGCGGAACAGCATAAGGCTCAAATAGCAGAGCAGATAAAACAGGATTATGTTGATAAGGCTGCTGCTGAAATTAATGGCGTGCTTCCCTTTAATCCAGGTGATACTTATATTATACTAAATGCAGAAACGGGTGCCATAGAAGAACTGGTAGTCCAACAAGTAGAAGGTGATTTGGTGACAGTAACCGGTGTTGATGGCAAAGAGGTACAAACTACTAAAGAAGAAGTTCAGGCTCTTGTCAACAGAGAAAGAATGCTACGATTTAAAGAACAGTATCAGAAGGAAACTCTTTCCCGGCCAACAGGAAAGAAAATACTTGATGATGGCAGAATTATTTCTGCTACCTCAGCCAATGAGTCGGAAGTGTCTTTTGATATTTTGGATCAGACAGGTAATATTGTTGATAGTGATGTAATGCCTCGTGATGAATATGATTCCCTGCGTGAAATTGATTCGGGAACAGAAGTGGAGCTGGGAGATGATGGTCTTCCTGTAGAGACAGATGAGCCTTTATCTGAAAATCCTATTACTCCTGAGCAAGACATAATAGAAGAGAATGGTGCAATTGAAAATAATATGCAAACACAGGCTGGACTACCGCAAGAGACGGAAGCAATGCCAGTACAGGAAGAGGTACCCTCAGAAACGCAAGAAAATGCAGTATCGGTACAAAAAGGAATGGATGAAGTTCCTGTAATTCCCGTTGATGAAAAAGGAAATCTTCAATATCATAAGGTACCGATGGAAATGACTATTGAAGATATTACTTCTCCAGTAGAAATGGATGGTGAAGTTTATAATCCTACAGAGGAAGAGGTTACTGGGATTATAACTGCTAATAAAGATGAGGCTATTAAACTTTATGAGAAATTAAATAGTAAACCGCCCAAAATAGGAGCAAACAAAACGAAATACTTCGCAGAGAAGAAACAATGGAATGAACAGGTTGCTGATGCGAAAAAACAAGTTGATTACTGGAATGAAGTTGAGGCACATGTGAAAACTCTTTATGAGAAACCGGGTGATACCACGGCTAATGAAATTAAGGCCATGGGTGAACCTATGAATGGCGAAGAACTTGCGGCTATGATGCTGGGAGCTGGCAAACTACCTCTTCTATATGGTGAATATAAACGTGAGACAGGTTTTGGTAATGTGGATGCTAAAAATATGTTTGGTTTGTTTGCTTCAAAAGAGAAAGGTGGGATGACTATCGAACAGGCGGGAGAACAATTGATGCTTGCAGACCTGGAAGCTGGAACCAATTTCTTTGACCAAAATGATCCGAATGCAGGGCGGAATGCAATTATTGATGTGCTGTCATCTGCCCGTACCCGTGGCGGACTGATTAATTACATAAAGAGTAATAGGGAAGCCATGGCGGAACGCGAACGGCAGGCGGAAGCTGAGGCTGACGAATTGGCGAAAGAGCAGTGGTATCAAGATAATTATCATATGACACCGGAAGAGTATGAGCTTTGGGACCAAGGAGAATTATTCGCTGAATCAAATGTGATTTCAGATGAGGAATACCAAGAATTTATGTCTAACTTTGTGGATGAAATACTAAATGAACAGGAAAATGACAGAAGAACATCGCAAGAAAGTGGAAGCAGCATTGCAGAAAGTGAAAGCAATGAGCAAGAAGGAGTATCTGGAGTACGCGAACCAGGCAGCTCAGTTCTGCAAGGAGAAGAATCTGTTTCAGCCGGGACAATTGGAAGAACTGAAAAAGAATCCAGCCAAGTTGATGCAAACAGTGGTACTGAACATGACACTTTACAAAGTAGCCCATCCGGAAGAGAATTAATATCGCCTTCCCGTAATCAGGAAAGCGTTCCTGACACTTATGTTCCTTCCCGGATGGAAGGAGAATCTTTGTTAGATTATGCTGGTCGTGTTAATGATGCCCACGCATTACATAAGGAAGAGCAAAAAGTAGACACTAATCCTACAGATGCTCAGAAAGAAGCAGGAAATTACAAGAAAGGCCATATAAAGATAGATGGATTTGATATAACGATTGAAAATCCGAGAGGTAGCGAACGCAGTGGCGTAGATGCTGGCGGTAATACATGGAGTGTTACCATGAACAATACTTATGGCTATATCAGAGGAACAGAAGGCGTAGATGGTGATCATATAGATGTGTTCCTGGGAGATACGGGTAACGGTGTATATGTTGTGGACCAGGTGAATGAAGATGGTTCCTTCGATGAACATAAAGTCATGTACGGTTTCGCATCAATGGATGAGGCGAAAGAAGCGTATTTGTCTAATTATTCTCCGGGGTGGAAAGGACTTGGAAATATCACTGGCGTATCTAAGGAAACATTTAAAGAATGGATTGATTCTTCCCATCGTAAAACGAAACCTTTCGCTGAATATAAAATAGTACAGGACCAAGCAGAAATAAAAACTGATGAGCCTGCGCAGGATGAGAGCAATATTCGCTTTCGTGAGGTGAAAGAAAAGGATGGAAGCAAGTCTCTTGTGGGACTACATAATATCAGCGGAGATAAGTTGAGGAAAGCGTTGAAACTTGGCGGCTTTGCCAATCCGAGCGCAGCGGTGATTGATATAGATAAACAGTCACATGAGGGATATGGTGAGATTTCATTGGTTTTGCCTTCTTCCATGGTAGCGAAGAACACAGGGCGTAATGCCGGTACATTCAGTGGCGACGCCTGGACTCCTACTTATCCGCAGATAGAAAGGCAGTTTAACGATGAAGGTAGTAAACGTGTCTATGATGACATATCTAAATTGCCGAAAGAGATGCAATCGGATGTGCGTTCTGCATGGAACGGTTATATGGAAGGACGTGACGCTAACGCGCTTGCTTATCAGTTTCTATATGAGAAGGGCGAAGCGCCTGAACTTAGAAAAATAGAGCCAGTATTTTCTGAAGACATTCGGAAGAAGATAACAGGGGTAGATGCGATTGACGATTACGATGAACGCAATGCTGCCATTCTGAAGGCATATATAGATGAAAAATTCGACGGAGACAGGGCTAAGTTTGAAGAGTATATAGAAACAAGAAAACGCGTATTACAGAAAAAGATAGATGAGAACCCTACTCAGAAAGGATTTGTCTATAGGAGAGCGGTAGAAAGCCTTAAAGATATAGAGGAAAATGGATATGAATACAATTCCGTCAAAGGGTTCTATGATGATGTAATGTCGGATATACGTAAATCCGGTGGCATTGACACTTATCAGACTGTGCGGGATGTTCAGGAAAAAATCAGTCAGTCGGCAGAGTTAAGCAAAGAGTATGATGAATGGAAAGAGAATCTTGCGGATAAGTATGGCATTAAAGAGGTTCTCTTTAAGGGCTATACTCCAAGTGGGAACAGGGTTTATCTCCCACATACTTTGGAAAATGTGTCTAAAATGATGAGACAACAAGGTTTGGCGGGTGCGACAGGCTGGGGCGGGTCATTCTCCAAGTTCGCGGCAGGACTGATGAAACCTGTTGGTACATTGAACGGAATTCATCAGCAGAAAGGAAAGTTGACCACTAACCATGAAGAAATAGAGGCGTTCAGGGAGAAATGGGAAAAGGTTTATTTCGATTTGGGACTCAAACTCAATCCGGATGCAAGTAGTTTTGATGACACCGGGTTGTATCGTGTAGAGGAAATTGCCACCAAACCCAATTCCCGAAGTTTTGCGAAACGTGAGTATGGAGTGGAGTTGTCTGATGAAGATGTACGACAGTTGTCTGATATGGTGGCTGCTATCAGAAATGAGTATCCTGCTATGTACTTTGAAACAAAATTCGAACGTCCGGTCTATCTGAATGAGTTTGCGGCTGCTGTGGTTCCTGACAATGCGAGTGAAGATATTGTGGATGCCATGAATGGGGCTGGAATAAAAGTGTTTACCTATAAAGCGGGGGATGAAACATCAAGAAATGAAGCTGTAGAGAATGCGTCACATATTAATGGTGTGAGATTCCGAGAGGATTCCATGAAGACATATCATGGAAGCGGTGCGGTGTTTGATAAGTTTAATTTGTCACATTCCGGTGAGGGTGAAGGCGAAAGCATGATTGGAAAAGGAATATACACGACCCGGGACAAACGCATAGCCGAGGAATATGCCGGCGTAGCTGGCAATAGGGAAATAGCTGGCAGAAAGCATCTGTATGAGGTGGAGATTCCCGCTGACAACGGTGGGAACTATTTGGACTATGACAAAGTGTACGATGCCGCGGAGATGTCCGAAATATCCGGACGGTTGCATGATGCAGGTGTGGACGTGGACTTTGGCAGGTATTTTCATGACGGAAAGGCTAACGGGATGAATCTGTATATGGCGATGGCATGGAATATGCCGGAAGGTGTGGATGTGAACCGTGTTTTGAGTGATGCCGGTTATGTGGGGTACAAATATAGTACCCGGCATGACTTGGGAGGAAAGGAGAAGCGTTTTCCGAAGAAGAGCTATGTGGTATTTGATGAGAGCCATGCTACTATAACCGGACATGAGCAGATTGTGTCTGAGATTGAAAAGATATCCGATACTCTCCATACGCCTGTGAAAATAGTCCGTGGCCTGGACGAATTGCCGGAAGGCGCGGCGCGCAAGGCTATCGAGAAAGGTCGGAATGTGAAGGGATGGTTTGACACTAAAACCGGAGAGGTGGTGATATACTTGCCTAATGCTAAGGGAGAAGAGGATGCAAAGGCCACGTTCCTTCATGAGATAGTAGGCCATAAGGGATTACGTGCGTTGTTTGGAGAAAAGTCGTATGATGATGAGATGGTCAAAATATACGGTCAATTGCCTGTTGAAGTAAGAAAGAGAGTTGCTGATGGTGCCATACGTGAATATGGCGGTGATATAGCCATTGCCATGGATGAATTTCTTGCAGAACAAGCAGAAAAGAATGAGATTCCTTCATGGTGGGATAAGGTTGTCTCATCGTTCAGAGATTTTCTTCGGAAGATGGGAATATCACTGGAGTTATCAGATAATGACGTCAGGTATCTGCTTTGGAGAAGCCGGAAGAATCTGGAACGGAATAATCCGTTAGAGATTGCCGCAGATGTAGATATGAGAAATAAACTTGGAATTGGTGAATATGGAACTCGTGCCGAGCGATTCCGTGAAACTACAGATACGGACGAAGAGGATATGTTTGCTGAACAGCCGGATGAAAATTCGGTGTCGAATCCGTCTTTGCTAGATGCATACAAGAAAAGGATATTTGAGTTAAATGCCCGTATTTCTTCCTTGGAACGTAAGATTGATTCTCATATAACTGCTGAAGAGTTGTCTAATGAAGTTATTGAAGAAATTAAAAAGGAGATTGGTTCGGATATAATCAGTGAGATAGGGAAGGGGGAACTCAGTTCGCTTTTGTTTCAGGTGAAAAACGCAAAAACGAAGAAATCCCTTGAAAAGATTTTCATGAATGTAAAGAGGATTGCCTTGTCCGCCCAAAGCCGTAAACTGCAACGTATGATGGATAAGATGCTATCTCTGAAGGTGCAAGATGTAAACGGCAAAAATATGTCTATTGCAAAGAATGTCGATGATAGTACAAGACGTATTTTCTCATTCATTCGAGGTAAGTTATCTGATATAAAAAAATCCGGATTGGAAGATGATATTTTATATCTCAAAAGAGATAACAGGAAGCAACAGGAAGAAATAAGGCGTTTGGAAGGAACCATTCGGGATACTAGTGATATTTCTGTTAAAGATGAGGCTTTGGCCGCTATTGACCAATCAAGAAGGATTATCGAAGAGAACAAGGAGCGTATTCAGGAATTACGGAATGAAAAGAATGAGCTTGAAAAACAAATAGCTGCTTCTAGTGATATTGATGTAGAAAAAGAAATGTCTGCTCTGAATGAGAAGATGGACAGAGCAGCCCAAGGGGAAACAGTATGGACCCAGGGAGATAGTGAACGAATGGCGGCTTTGAATATCATTAGCGGACAAATAATGAATAAAAGCCATGATTTCGAAATACAGTCCATAGAATTGGATATTCAGCAAAGGCATCTGAATAATTCTAATTTATATAAGGATAGGATGAAGGAGCCTTCGGAAAACAAACGTCGCCAAATAAACAATACTATCAATGAGAATAGACGTCAGGTAGTAGCTCTGGAAAGGTTGATTAATGATACGAGGGCTATGCAGGTGAAGCAGCTACAAATGACCATTGAACAACTGGAAGAATTAATTTCTAACGGTAAAAACAGTCTTCTACGTCGAACAGAAGAGGAAGTTAAGAGGAAATGCCGGCTTATTGGCAGGGCCATCGAAACTGTAGATGGTAAACCAATAGACATATATGATAAGAAATCAACAGAAGAAGGTGTGTTGAAGAAGTTTTTCTCGGCTCCTTTAGGGAGTTTCGAGTATATGTGTAAACGGGTGAACACAAAGACACTGGGCAAGGATGGATTCTTATATAAATACTTTGTTGCTGGTAAAGATGGCGTGATGAAAGCGTATGATACTTATGTGCTTGGCATGGAAGAGTTGCGCGACCGTCTTGATAATAAATCAAAAGAGATATTTGGGGAAAAGTACGATAAAGTCTGGACATTGAGTGATAAGACTGTGAACAGCTCCGGTGTTCATATCGTCGATACTAAAAGCAAAATAGACGGTGGGTATGGAGTGAAATATGAAATTCCATTAAGCAAGGGGCAGGCGATGTATATATATCAGGTATGGAAAATGAATGATGGTCGTACGAAATTGGAGATGCAAGGTTTTGATGAAGAATCTATCGTTGAGATAAGAGACTTTATTGGCAATGACTATATCAAATTTGCAGACTGGATACAGGAAGAACTTTTGCCGGAACTCCGCGAAAGATATAATGCGAAGTATCTTGAAATGTATGGAACATCTTTAGCGGATATCAAAGATTATGTTCCTCTTCGGATAGTGAAGAAGTCTACCCGGCAGGAAAGTGACTTGTCTGAAGATAAAGAGCGTAGAAAGACATTGGAAGAACGTGCCGGCAGCTTGATAAAACGTGTAGTAAATACGCGGCCCGTTGATATAACAATGAATGCATTCGATGTCTTGTTTGACCATGGCAGACAAATGGAAGAATGGAATGCTTATGCACGTGTCCGCAGGGATTTGGATGCAGTACTAAGCAATACAACTTTCAGAAATCAGTTGGATGCAAATTCAAGAGGCAGTTTTCATAATTTCTACGATGCGGCAGCGGTGGCGACCAAAACCTATCATCCGGATCAGAACAAGTTTATGGATGAAGTTTTGGGTAAGTTATCCAAGGGCATAGTTGGTGGAAATATAGCATGGAGACTTAGTACCGCTTTGAAACAGGTGCTTTCCGCGCCAGCTTTCTGGGGATACTCTCAGAGTCCGATATATATGAAGTCATTGCTTGTTAATGCCGCGAAGATGCCTGTGACCTTTAAATGGTGTATGGATAATATTCCATCATTCAGGGAAAGAGTATTCCAAGGTACGGCAGGTAATGAGAAATTGGAAGAGAGAAGTATCAGTAAGTATCTTGATAAATATATTGAGACTGGTATGATTCCTAACAAGCTGGTGGATGCTGTCACTTGTTCTATAGGTGCCAAATCTATCTATGACTATAGATATGGTCAGTTGGTAAAACAGGGACTTGCTGAGGATGAGGCGCGTAATCAGGCATTGATGGATGCTGATATTTATTATAATCAAACACAGCAATCTTCTCATCCGGCATTTCTTTCTCCAATGCAGATGAGTCGCTCAATAATGGATAGAATGATAACAACCTATCAGAATTCTAATATCGGTTATGTTAGAAAAGTGTTGGCTGCTTATTATGATTTGACGCGTTCCTTGAAATGGAAGGAACTCCAAAAGAATTATACGGATATGTATGTGCAAGAAGGTATGAATGAAGATGAGGCTTCTAGTAAGGCATACAGGAAGTTATTGAATGAGAATAAGAAAACAGCTTTCGAGGCCGTTTTGTTTGCTTGGGGAATGAACCTGTTATGGAATATTGGCAGCAAAGGTCTGCTTGGCTTTTTTGTAGGAGATGGGGATGATGACGATAATGATTTGGCAAAAGGAATATCTTTCTTCCTTACTTCTCCAATAAAAGGTATGCCAGGCGGTAATTTACTGGAGTCAATAGCCAGTGGATATGGCATGAATCCTCTTCTTGTCTATGATGAGCTTGACAAGTTTATGAAGGAAGTCAAATTTGCTGTTGATGAATATGGTTTGATTAGTCCGGAGATTGCTTTCAGTACAATGGAAAGAGTCTCAAGGTACGGTGGTGTGGACTTGGAAGTTCTCGGTAACATTTATTTAGGGGTTGAAGGATTGGCTCGTGATGGGGCATTAAGTGATGATAAGATGATAGACTTCATGTATATGCTTAATTCACCAAAGAGTAACCGGGCCGCTGTGGCGAAAGAACTGTATAAGGATGAATCGGTAGCAAGTTTTGCCGAGAAGGTTGCCAGGGCAAATAAATACATATCCAAACATGATTCATGGGAAGGATGGGTGCCGGGAACCAAGGATTTGACAAAACGTAGAAAAAAGGATATTGAAAAGGAGTATGAACGTTTTCACATGACGGACGATGAAAAGAAGTCCGACGATGAAAAGAAGATTGCTGATAAACATCGTCGGAAACTGAAAGAGTTGGATGATGACCCGTTTGCTTTGGCTGATTATATTGATAGTCATAGAGAAGAGCATAATATATACCGTAAGTATTACTAATCATCTCCCCGCTATGATGGCGGGGAGTTTTCATTTTACACTGTTAATACATAAAATAGCCAGTTGCAGTTCGATTGGTAGATTTGCCCAAAAACATATCTATGGCAAAAAAGAGAAAACTTGTACCTTTATCAAGGTTGACAAATAAGGAACTGGACTCAGTAGCTGTTGAGAAACGGCACTATGAAGACAGAAGGGCTTTTGATGTATTGTTGCAGGCGCAACAGTATTGGAATAACCTAAGTAATTTCCGACGTGAGAGAGAGCGGAATAAAAACTACACATTTGGCAAACAGTGGTCTGATATGGTTACTGTGGATGGTCAAACGATGACTGAGGAAGCATATATCCAGTCACAAGGGAGTATTCCTCTAAAGAATAACCTTATTCGTCGCCTAGTCCGGAACGTTCTTGGTGTGTATCGCAGCCAAAGCAAAGAGCCGACTTGTGTTGCCCGTGACCGGGATGAGCAGCGTTTAGGTGAAACGATGAGCACCATCCTGCAATACAACTGGCAACTGAACCGGATGCAGGAAGTTAATTCAAGGACATTTGAAGACTTCTTAATAGGCGGAATGATTGTACATCGCAAATGGTGGGGATGGAATAATGATAAATGTGATTGCTGGACTGATTATGTCAACCCCAATAATTTCTTTGTAGACAATGCCATGCGTGACTTCCGTGGGTGGGATTGTTCTTTTATAGGTGAAATACATGACTTATCCTTTGAGAAAGTATGTCAGACGTTTGCTGATACTCCGGCAGATGTTGCACGTCTGAAAGAGATATATCATGATGCCCGAAATAAGAAATATGTGATTGCTAATTGCCAGCAGTTTGGTCAGTCTTCCTTGAAGAATATAGATTTTATGTGCCCTTATGATACGACAATGTGTCGTGTTATAGAAATATGGAGAAAAGAGAGTAAACCGAGGTATCGTTGCCATGATTATCTGAATGGGGATTATTATAAAATAGATATTGAGGATTACGGTCAAATGGTCGAAACAATCAATGAAGAACGTATTCAGGAAGGTTTGGCGGCAGGTATGGAACGTGAAGATATTCCTCTGATTAAAGCCGAGTGGTTTATGGATGACTACTGGTACTTTTATTTTCTTACTCCTTTCGGGCAGATTCTTCAAGAGGGGGAAACTCCGTTTGAACATAAAAGTCATCCATATGTCTTTAAAATCTATCCTTTTATTGATGGCGAACCCCATTCATTTGTTAGTGATGTTATAGACCAGCAGCGGTACGTGAACCGACTGATAACATTGTATGACTGGATAATGCGCGCCTCTGCTAAGGGCGTATTGCTATTTCCAGAAGAATGTTTGCCGGAAGATAAAAGTATGGAAGATATTGCGGAAGAATGGGCGCGTTTTAATGGAGTCATTGCGATAAAATCCAAACCAGGTGTTGAACTACCTAAACAAGTTAGCAATAACGCAACTAATATCGGTATCCACGAATTATTAAATATACAGCTACAGTTTTTTGAAGATATATCCGGTGTAAGTGGTGCATTGCAAGGTAAGCCCGGATATGCAGGAACGAGTGGAAGTAAATACGCACAGGAAGCGCAGAATGCAACGACGTCATTGCTGGATTTATTGGATTCTTTTTCTATGTTTATCATAGACAGTGCTTATAAGGATGTAAAGAATATACAGCAGTTTTATGATTCCAAACGTGTGTTTAATATAGCCGGAAAAACAGGTACCCAAATTGAATATGATCCTAAGAAGGTAAGAGATGTGGAGTTTGACTTGTCTATAACTGAAAGTGCCAATTCTCCTGCATACAGAACATTGGCGAATGACCTCTTAATGGAAATTTGGAGAGCCGGACAGATCTCACTGGAACAATTACTCAAACATGGTGATTTCCCATTCGCGGATGATTTACTGCAAAGCGTTCAGAGCCAACAGGAGCAAATACAAAACGGGCAGATACCAGGTGCTTTGTCGCCCGAACTGAAAGCACAGGTGCAGGAAGGTGCAAATATGCAGGCTGTAAATATGGCTAGCCAGGCAATAAAACCTGCTGCATAATAAATGCTCCATTGTTGTAGAATGGAGCATTTATGGGAAGCGGCTATTATGCCGCTTTCTTTTTGCTTGTCTGCTTCCGCCGTTGTGCTTTATCTTTCTTAGCCAAAGCTTTCAAATAGGAAAAATATTGCTCTCTTTTCCTGGCTAGGTATTCTTTAGTGATGAAACCGTCACCATTTTTGTAAGGTGTGAAATAAAAACATTCACGGATCATGTCATTCACGTTAGCTTGCCGGGAAATATAGCCTTTTTGTTTGAGCTTTCTGAAAACTCTCCTGTCGGTTACAACCAAGTCTTTTCCATTACCTGCTATTACATAATAGCGCTCTCCGGTTCTTTCGTGTTCTGAATCAGCTTTTTTAATAGCATAATACCAGCGTGTGTAAGCTACAAGTTTTTTGAAAATGTTCATAATTCAATGATTTTACGTTTTACAAATAATATTATAATCTCTATATGGTAGCCGCTGTTTGCGGCTTTTTCCGTTTATAGGATGATGTACGCCTTGGCCGTCTGATTATTCTTGGTGTATCCATTTCACGATAACAGATATAAAGCCCTATAGCCCGTGTCATTAGTAAGTCATCATGTTTACCTATGATTGCACCATATGCTCCGTTAGGTTTCCTCTCATAAGTAAGATATTCATCCAGACATCGTTTATCCCGTTCAACATAAAGTCCTTCGCGTATTACCATGACCAGCATGGAGATAATCATAGGTTTAGTTTGTACATTGGTATGGAATCCGTATTTGACAGGAATCCCTTCGCGTATTTCTTCTTCTGATCTCCGGCGTGCATACAGGTTATCATATACATCCTTAATCTGATTGAGGATGAATGATGTCTGGTCACCGTCTACCTGTCTTTCCTTGTCTTTAGTTTCGAGGGTGTTTGATTCAATAACCAATAGTGCATTATCATAGAATTTAGCGATTTGGGCTGCTTTCCATGCCAGTAAGTCATGGTCTATGTGCCCATACCATTGTGCTACAACAATTGGTTTTCCGCCATTTTCCATCATCCATGCACGGTCATATACGGCAATTACAGACCAGTCTGCCTTGTTGGAGCGGCCGCCAATATCGACAACAACAAGGTATCTATTTGTAACGTACTCTTCATCATCAATCTCAGGGAGTGCCCATATCCACAATAATCCTTGCTTGTCTTCTGAGAATCTAAGGTCTTTTAGCGCATCTTTGCCACTAATGGAATCCCCGTAAATATCACCGATATATTTTGGAGCTTTGCATCCCCTCTTAAAGTTCTCTACTTTGTATTCATCGAAGACTTTAGCACCTGAATGTTTGAATGCTTCTACGTCATCAGATGGATATTCAGCGGCCATATCAGCATGGTCATTGTATTTTTTCCGTTCAATGATATACCAGGCTATGGCTTCAAATGTAGCTCCCATCTTCCATAATTTCCAATAGTATTGACCGGATTCGGAACGGTTGTCCGGTGAATTGGCATTGTTACGATTTACCCAGAGCCAATTCGCAAGTTTTTCATAATCATCTACCGGGAGAGAGTAACGTTCTATTTCAAACCATGCGACAAATAATGAATCAAACTGGCTTTTCCCGTTCTTGGCGGCATCATATTCTTCCTGAAAGAAGTTTCCTGTGCCGTTTGCTGTTGATTCATATACAATCAATGTTAATGGTTTAAGTGATGTGCCGGCACAAGCGGATCGGATAATTGCTTGCGGTGTTTTCCCCTCTGTCTTTTTCCAGAAAGCAACTTCGGTGCAGTGTACAAGTGCCGAGTCGCCACCGCGTGCAGAATCAGGTCGTTCGGCAGAGCCTATCTTTATCTTGCAATTTCGTTGGGGGATATAGTTAATGTTTTGGGTACCATTCACACCTACCTGTTTTGACTCTTTCTCATTGTAAGCATCTCCTTCGTCATGAAGCATCCAAAGAGGATATGCATCAATTAACTTGTCAAACATCCCTTTTACTTCGGCAGATGCATCCTTTACATGTGCTACAATATTAGAGTTCCATCCAGTGATATGTATGAGCTGCAACCAAGCCATGTATATTTGTGTGGCCGTTGAGCCACCCCATTGGCGGGCTTTCAGGAGTATCAGGCGTATTGGTTTGCCTGCGGTACGCATTTGTTCCAGTTTCTCTATCAACTTGCGTTGAGGACGGTTGAGACGGAATGGTATGTCGTCTCCACCATCTTTGTTCTTTATCTTGGCAAATGTATATGCCCAAAAAGGGAAGTCGTATTTACAGCGTATGCGTATAAACTGACGAATTACTTTTTCTCTGTCATCTATGGATATTTCTTCATCATTGTCATTGTCTTCGTCATCATACAGAGATTGTATGAAGCCGCTTATTCCATTATTCTCTATGAGTTGACGAACCAAAGGGATTTTCATCATATCCTTGGGAAGCCACATGTCTTTGATTGGAAAATCGTCCATATGAACTTTAGTCCGTACAAGAAATGAGCCTTCTCCGGTTACAGGATTAAATATACGATGAATATCCTTGTTTCTTCGGAGATTCTCTTCAATGAGTTGTCTAATCTCCGGTTTCATACTTTACTGGTTTATTAAGCCATCCTATGATGAAGCCAATACCATAACAATATAAATGAAGTCGGGCAGCGGTTCCAGGAAAGAGAAAGCCTATGAATATAAAACCTATTATCCAGCAATGGTATAGTTTTGTATGAAGTACTTGGTACCAAATGATTCCCATGAGAGAGAAGCACATGCCGGATAAACCGACGGTGGGTATATCTCCATAGAAAAAGGGGGATGCTGATATAAGATATGCGGTAACCAAATGCCATATTCGTATCTTGTATGTAGTTGTGATACCCCAAAGATTCCACATGTTGATTAATAGATGCCAGATAGATATATGTAGAAATTGATATGTGAAACGGGCATACCAATTCATTCCTTCATACATTCCGAACGTAGAAGGTGATGCACCGGATATATACAATATAGTGGTTGCTATAGTTAACAAAAGAGGTGCTGTAATTTCTTTTTTCGTTCTTTTAACCATTTTTTCTTTATTCGGCAAATAATAATCTTGGCACTTTCCGGTGTAAGGTAGAATTTGGGTGCAGGAGTATTGACTACCTCACATACTAAATCATTCAGTGAACGTTTGGGATTGAGAGTCCGGAGTTTTTTTACCCGATGGAATATCTCGTTGAACATTTCAATTTTCATGGGTTTCATTCCGTTAATAGATTCACCACGAAACATTTTCCCGATAATGATAGCAGCTCTTGATTCACTGACCCAAAAGCGGGTGGAAGAGGTGTTTACAGTCTTTGAGAGCACATCAGGAAGGTGTATCTTACTACAGCTTTCCAACTGATCACGGTATGCTTTCATAAGTTCCCTGTCTCTTTGTTCGGTGTATTCAAAATCGCATCCTTTAGTTTTCATGTCCCTTATATATCAATCGGTTATCTCTGATGTTCCCTTACAAATTTACTAAAAGGCGGTTAATAGATAAAGTTTTTAGGTGGAACCGGGTAAGTACATTTGCGTATGTGTAATTCATTTTAGTACCGAATAATATGGAAAATGTTGAAGAACAGAAAGTTAAAAGTAAAAGAGATTCCCTTTTGGAACGTCTGAGAGGTAAATATCCTGATATGCCACTTGCCGACGATGAAGAATTGTACGGCAGAATTAACGATGATTACGATGAATTGGAAAATGGCATTAGCGGTTATAAAAAGCGTGAGGAAGAACTTTCTAATATGTTCGCTGCCGATCCGCGTTCTGCTTCATTTTTGACTAGCTGGAGAAAGGGTGGTGACCCGACTATAGAACTTGTACGTCAGTTTGGTAGTGAGATAAAAGATGCTCTTGATGATCCGGAGAAGATGGAAGCCATTGCTGAAGCTAATAAAGAATATGTGGAAAGAGTGGCAAAATCCAAGGAACTGGATGAGCAATATGAAAAGAATCTGAGTCAGTCTCTTTCTGATTTGGAAGCATATCAAAAGGAAAAAGGCTTTAGCGATGAGGAAATAGACAAAGGAATGGAAATTCTTTCTTCCATTGCCAGTGATTTCATTTTGGGCAAGATTACTTCGGAAACATTGGAGATGGTTTTCGCTGCATTAAATCATGATGCTGATGTTGAACAGGCGGCTATCGAAGCGGAAACAAGAGGTAAAAACACTAAGATTGAAGAGAAACTTCGTAAGGAGAAGCCACAAAGTGGAATGCCGGCAAATCTAAGCGGAAAGAATAATTCGCCTAAAGTACCGCAAAAGAAACAAGATTTAGGCGTTTTGGATAGATATGATGACAATAATGCAAATATCTACGAGCGTGGTGGTGAAAAACGATATTCAAGATAAAATATAATATGGGTAAATTAACTGACTATTAATCAAATAATTAATTAAACTGAAAATGAAAAGTAATTTTAAATTTCTTGTAGGCTTGATGCTTACATTGGTTGCACTTTTTACAGGTGCTCCTGGTCATGTAATGATGGCTGATGCCACAAATCTTCCAGATGCCGGTGTTACAGCTTCCGGGGATGGAAATGGCGGCTCTCCTGGTGGTATAGCTACTGAGACACAAGGTCGAGAGGACGGTGATGCTGAACTATATACGAAGGATATTGATAAGCGTATTATCAAGATCCGCCCGATGGCTACGCCTATTGATCAGATTTCACGTTATGCAAAAGCACAGTCTTCTGATTCGTTCGAAGTAAAGTACTATTCTGTTGGCACGCGCCCTATTAAGACTACGTTGAAAGCAGATATAGCTAAACAAACTTCTGGTGCTAGTGTGAAACTGGAAGTGGATGATCCTGCCATGTTTACATTAGATGATACTATTCGTGTCGTAGGAGTACCGGGATATGATGAAAAAGGTGCAGATATAACAGAACAGGATTTGGTATTATGTGTATGTGGGCGTGATCAAAGTACTAGCATGCCTATTGTTTTTGCAGTGAATGGGGTAGCAGATGGTAATAAGCAAACTATTTGGTTGCCGGCTATTGCCAAGGGGGTTACTCTTGTAAGAATGGGAAAGGCTTGTGGAGAGCTGGATGTACAGACGGGACGATTCAACAATATTCCTACTGCTGAGATGCAATATTGCCAGAACTTTATGATTCAGGTAGAGCAGTCTACATTTGATAAAATTGCTGCAAAAGAAATAGATTGGGGATTTAGCGATATAGAAGAAGATGGTATTTATGATATGAGGCTGGCACAGGAAAATACATTCTTGTTTGGTGTTAAGAGAGCAATCAAACACGTTACAAAGGATGGTATGATTACTTGGTTTACTGGTGGTATCTGGTGGATGGCCGGTAAGGATATTGAAGTGGGAGAATGGAATGCAGAGAAGCAATGTGCCGAAATTTCTGACGAAAACCTGGTAGATATTACGAAGGATCTATTTGTAGGGACAGGAATAGGTAATAAGCGAAAGATTCTGTTGTGTGGAAGCGATATGTTATCTGCCTTTTCTAAGATTAAGAGTGAGAAGTTCCGCCTGAAAGATACTGTTGAAGTATGGAATCTAAAATTTAAGAGCTGGGATACGGATTTTGGAGAAGTACTTACTATTCATCATGAATTATTTGATGCTAATGGTATGAGTGATTGTGGGTTTGCCATGGACCCTGAGTATTTGACTAAAAAGACTCATGTATCTTGGAGCCGTAACATTCTTGATTTGAAGAAGGCTGGAGTACGTAACACTGATGCTGTTGTGATTCAAGAAGTAGCTTGTTTGTATTTACGTTATGCGAAAGCACATGCCCGCATGAAGCTTGCACAAGCTCCCGCTGCTTAATTAATAACATCAACAAAGGGAGCAACTTCATTACGGAGTGCTCCCTTTTTATTTAAATAATAACTTTATGGAAACAAAGACATATTATTCAAAATCAGATATTTCTATTAGTGTGTTAGTCGGTGAAAAAAGTGCTCATTTGAGTTTTACTCCTACTAGTGGCGGTGGTAGTATATTCATTACCAGTGATAAGAATATTCAGATTGCGATTGAGAAGCACCATAACTTTGGTCGTTTGTTTAAATTACGTCCGGAAGAGTTCTCAGAGAAGCCTGCTGAAAAAAAGAAGAAGGGCAAAGTGAATGAATCAACGGTAGATGAAACAGGTGCTGATAAAGATAATAACGAAGATGGTGAAACTGGTGCAGACGATGACACTAAAACTGTAATTACTGTTACATGCCCGGATGATGCGAAAGATTATTTAGCAGATACATTCGGGGTTAGTCGTACTACTATGAAAACTGTAAAGGCTATCAAGGCTATTGCAGAATCTAAAAATATCGAATTCTCCGGTATCTAACAGGGAAGATATGGAATACAATGTAAGCGAACTCGTGAAAGATGTGCGTATTGCCATTGACCAAAATGAGGTTGGGGACCAACTGATTAATGTTTTAGATATGGAAACTCTGACACTTGACCAGATTATAACTAACAAAATAGTGGATGCGGTCAGTTCCGTGGAAAAAAGTGCCCCTATTCATTTGCTGGATTCCGGTGAACCTTTTGCTAAGAACTTAGGCTGGAAACAAGCGGTCGGCATCGGCATGGGATATACTATTCTTCCGGATGATTTCATGCGTTTGCTTACTTTTCAAATGAGTGATTGGAGCCGTTCTGTCAATGAAGTAATAACCGAAGATTCTCCTTTGTATGCAATGCAATCATCCAGATATTCGGGAATAAAAGGTTGTCCACAGAAACCTGTTTGTGCACTTGTATTGTATCCGGTAGGACATGTTCTTGAGTTTTATTCATGTGTAGAGGGTAAAAATGTGTTTGTCAAACGAGCACGTTATTTACCCTATCCTTCCATACAAAACGATACAATCAGAATTTGTGAGAAATGTTATCGGTCGGTTGTGTACTATTTAGCAGGTTTGGTTTGCTCTTCCTATGGTGGTAAGGACCAGGCTGATTTATTATTTGGAATCTCAAAAGATTTATTGGTATGAGTGATTTAGGGACATTTGCATCCATACAGGAAGTGTGGGAAAAATATCCGAGTGGAGGTAAGGAAGGAGATACTTTAATCGTAAAAGAGATAGAGTACTCATGGGATAAATATAATCTTCTTTGGAAAGCCAACGGGGAAGAATCTTTTTCAGACGGATATCCGGTTAAAACTATTGAGGGAGATTTAGCTATTACGAATGATGTCCGCATTGGGGGAACTTTATATGCAAAAAACATAAAGGGAGCTAATAGAGGATTGTTTCCTGATATTGAATCTTTACCTACTGATGCCGAGGAAGGTGATTGGTGTGTAGTTGGTGACACCATACCTGGGCCTATATGGAACTTTAAAAAAGGTAAATGGATTGCTACTGGTGAAATAGGTGGAGTTGACGCTGTTGATCTTGTCGGGTATGCAACAACACAGGCGTTAGATGAGGCAAAGAAAGTACTAACAAAGTCGATTGATGATTCTAAAGAGGCGCTAACTACTTCTATAAAAGATACAGAGGATAAGCTAACCACTTTGGTGAATGATGAAATCAAAGGGCTTAATGATACTAAGGGAAATCCTAATGGTGTCGCTCCTTTGGACGAAAATAGCAAAGTTCCTTCCGAATACCTGCCTGAACCGCTGTCTCTTGGAGAAAGTGAAGCAGAAGCCTTCCCCGGCGACCGTGGAAAGTCCTTAGAGGATACAATGACAAATATCCCTTCCGACATTATCAAGCCTGATTCTTTCTCCGTCCTGTCTGACGCTTCCTATCTCAATGTGTCTTTCAAGAAAGTGTCCAAAACAACCGGTAAAGAAACGGATGACAGCTTCCGTCTGCCTTCCGCCACCCTTGAACAATCCGGCCTTATGTCCGCCGAGGACAAACAAGCCCTTGAGGACATGAAGAGCGGCACGCCCGATGATGACGTGACACACCCAGTCGTCATTGTCGATGAAATCCGCCCTCTGAAAGATGGCTACTATACCCTTGAAACCGCCATTGCCGCCATCGTTTCCTACCAACAGGAATCAGATATCAACTATGAGCGAACGGGCCTCATCATCACCTATAAAATAGGCGAGTATGAAATGGAAACCCGGCAGTTCCAGGGCGCCGTGTCCGATTTTGCGACCCCTTCCCTTTGGAAACCCTTCGGAAGCGGTGGCGGCAGTTCCGTTGTCGAAACTTCCGACGAACCGGCTGAAGGGGGAAAGGATGCCTTTTCCACCGGTGGCGCCTATGCCTACGTCCCGGCCAACCTCGATGTGAACGTTGAAACCGAAGGCATCGTAAAACTTCAAATGAAGAACGCTGCCGGTGATACCCTCGGTGATGAAGTGCAGTTTGCTAT
>PPYE01311424.1_pt1 | contig 25988 bp, 21 predicted proteins | sample 1559881 | NCBI WGS metagenome assembly PPYE01 (sample SAMN08240022, study PRJNA423297) | Human gut metagenome, whole genome shotgun sequencing project. | reverse complement strand
GGGCTTGGCATCCCTACGGCTCTGCAGGTCTTGGGGCTGGTGCCTACGGGGGTTCTTATTCCGTAAGCGATTGCCCTGGGGACGCAAGGATTCTCTTGACAACGGCGGCTCTTCGTGCTATAAAATGCGCCAAGCAATTCCCAATCTTTTGCAAAGGCGTGAACTTTCATGATCTCGGCAACCATCCATATCCATAACACCTTTGACAACGGCATGTGGTGGCGCAGCGTGGGGACTCTCTTCGACGAGGACCGACGCGCTGTCGTGCTGCGGTCTGAATAAATCCGTCCGGATACGAAGAGCCGGTTCCCATTCATGCGGGAACCGGCTCTTTTTCGTTTATCTTCCGTTCGGCGTCCGGAAAGGGGGAATGTCCATGGAGCCCGGCTGGCGGCTCAAACAAGACGAACATCGCAGCGTGCGGAATTCGGCGGCCGTCGTCGGCCGGACTTCACGGATCCTCGCGGGATCCCGTTCATCTCAGGGAGGTTTTTGTCATGCAGTTCACTCAGCTTCAGTCGATTCTCGTCGTGCTCGGCTTCTTCACCGTCGGCGATCTGATCGCCTCGCGCACCCGGGCGCTCGTTTCCATGCGCTTCGTCTCCTCGGCCATGATTCTCGCCGCTTTCTGGCTGGGGATGCCCGCGGACTTGTTCAAGACCACAGGGCTGATGAGTCTGGCGATGACGTTCATTCCCGTGCTGATGGTGCACATGGGCACGATGATCGACGGCCGGGCCATGCTGGCGCAGTACCGCACCGTACTAATCGCGCTGGCGACCATGTGCGCCGCTTCGGCCGCCGTGATTCTGATCGGAAGTCCGCTGATCGGCATGAACTTCGCCCTCACCGCCACGGGCCCCATTTCCGGCGGCAACGTGGCCATGCTGATCATGAGCGAAGCCGCCCAAGCCAAAGGGCTGAACGACATCCTCGTGTTCATCACGATGCTCTTGATTCTGCAGGGTTTCATCGGCGTGCCCATCGCCAGTTTCTGCCTGCGCCGCGAAGCGCGCCGCCTCAAGGCCGCCTTCGCCGCCGGCGGGCAGGCTGCGGAAACCGAAGCCGAAAAGAGCGAGCGCAAAAAGCCGATCCCCGAACTGCCCAAAAAACTGCGCACACCGTTTGTGCTGCTGTGCAAGAGCTTTCTCGTCGCCGCCTTGGCCGTCGCCGCCGCGCAGGCGACCGGCAACCGCGTCCATCCCTTCGTGATGGCGCTCGTCTTCGGCGTCGCCGCCTACGAGCTGGGCTTCCTCGAAGGGCGTATCCTCGACATCGCCGCCTCCAGCGGCCTCTCCATGTTCATCATGCTTCTGCCCACGTACGTCAACCTCAGCAAGGCCACGCCGCGGATGGTTCTGTCGCTCTTCTGCCCGATCGCCGTATCCTTCGCCGCCGCCGTGATCGGGCTGGTCGCCTCGGCGTACCTGATCAGCCGCTTCGCGAAAAGCTCGTTCGACATGACGCTGGCCATCGGCGCCTGCTGCCTGATCGGCTTCCCCGGCACCTACATCGTCGCCGACGAGGTATCGCGCAGCTTTGGCGACACGCCCGCGGAAAAGGAGTTCATCGAAAGCCGCATCATGCCGCAAATGCTCGTTTCCGGCTTCACGACTGTTACAATAGCCTCGGTGTTTCTGGCCGGATTCCTGGTCAACTTCATGTGATCTCGAGAAAGGAAGAATAAAATCATGGACAAAGCGAAGATCCTCGCGTTGGCCGCTCAGGCTGAAGACGAAATGACCGCGCTCCGTCACGAGCTTCACCGTCACCCCGAGCTGGGCTGGCAGGAAGTGCGCACCACCGACGCGATCGAACGCGAGCTGAAAAAGATCGGCTGCGCCATCCTCCGCCGCGGCTTCGCCGGCACGCGGTGCGGCATCGTCTGCGACGTCAATCCCGACTCGCCCGGCCCCTGCGTGGCCGTTCGTGCCGACATCGACGCGCTGGCCGTAGCGCGTGAGGACAACGATCTTGAATACGCCTCCGCCGCCCCCGGCGTCATGCACGCCTGCGGGCACGACGCCCACGCCGCCTCGCTGATCGGCGCGGCCAAAATCTTCAAGGCGCTCGAAAGAGATCTGCCCGGCCGCGTGCGCCTCATGTTCCAGCCCTCGGAAGAACAGGCCACCGCGCCCGGCGCCAAAGCCCTTATCGAAGAAGGCATGCTCGACGGCGTCGACGCCGTCATCGGCTATCACGTCCGCGCCGGCGCGCCCGAAGGCGAGATCCAGTTCACTCCCGGCCCCGCCACCACTTCCGGCGACATCTGGGAACTCGACGTCGTCGGCAAAGGCGGCCACGGCAGCCGCCCGCAGGACGCCGTCGATCCCACCGTCGCCGCCGCGCAGATCATCTGCGCCCTGCAGACCGTCGTCAGCCGCGAGATCCCGCCCGGCGAGCGCGTCGTCGTCAGCATCGGCACGCTCAAAAGCGGCAGCGCCGTCAACGTCATCCCCGAAAAGTGCGAAATCACCGGCAACATCCGCACCACCAACCCCGATATCCGCGCCACGCTGCCCGAACGCATCGAGCGCATCGCCCAGGGCGTCGGCCTGGCCATGCGCTGCCGCACCGACTTCCGCTTCATCCCCGTCTATCCCAGCGTCGTCAACGACGAAGCCATGTGCCAGCTGCTCGAACAGGCGGCCGGAGAACTGTTCGGGCCCGAAAAAGTAAAGCGCGTCCCCATCTCCTCCGGCTCCGACGATTTCAACTTCTACTCCGCGGAACGCCCGTCCATTTATTTCAACGTCGGCATGGGCGGCCCCGGCACGCCCTACGCCGCCGCCCACCACTCGCCCCAGTTCCGCACCAACGACGCCATCCTCAAAACCTGCGCCGCCGCCGTTGTCGCTACGGCGTGCAAATTTTTGGAAGCGAAAGCGAAATAAAAAGCCGAGGCTGCCTTTTTTCCCGCTCGCAAGCGGGTCAAAAGACAGCCTCGCGCCGTGCGTCCCGTAGTGTTATCTGCCTTTTCGTGAGAAAACGGCCATCTGCAAAGTGCCTTTTCGTGAGAAAATTTTACCAGGAAGGGCATCCCTTCCTGTTTTTGACTCGCTTCTTGTCTGGAAGGCGCTATTTTATTTCCGGCGCGGCTTCATGACCAGCGCGCGGATCTTTTCCTCGATGATCTCCCAGAAGATCCACAGCGGGATCGAAAGGACCATCAGCGCCGTAAACAGGATCTTCACGCCCGCCGTCGGACCCGAGGTCAGCTCGGACCCCAGCAGCGACAGCACCGCCATGCCGGGAGCGCGCCCCAGCAGGCAGACCAGCGACAGCGGCAGCAGTCTCAGTTTCGTCATGCCGGCGATGAAGCACACCGCGTCGTCGGGCAGCGCCGGCAGCAGGAAGATCATGAAGAACATCGTGTAGCCGCCCTTCGTCAGCAGCGAGTCGAAACGCTTCATCACGCTGTCGGGCACGAACCGGCGCACGAATCTCTCTCCCAGCAGACGCGCCAGCAGCATGGCGAGCAGACTGCCCAGCGCCAGTCCCAGCGTCGTCAGCGCCCAGCCTTTCCAGAAGCCGAACACGAAACCGCCGGCCAGCGCCACGGCCTGGCCGGGGATCGGCGCGAACAACACCTGCAGCACCTGAACGCCCACAAAGAACCACGGCGCCGACGCGCCCTTGCGCAGCAGCAGGTCGCGGAAACTCCGCGGATCGGCGAAAAACTGCCCGACAAACGACTGCCATCGCCCGGCGACATCTTCGGGCAGCAGCCACAACACCGCTTCATAAACGGCGAACATCGCCGCCGCGATCGCGCAAGCCGCCGCGACCACCGCCACCAGCCCCGCCGCCTTGCGCCGCAGCAGGGCGAGGAATTCACTTTTGTTCACCGGGGCATCCTCCGTTCAGATATGCGTCGTCATTCCGCTGCGGGCGGCGGCAAACCGCCGCGGCGCCGGCCGAAAAGATTCTTTTTCGTTCCATTTTGCGCTACAATAGAGGCTGCTTTTCCTGACCTCCTCCAAAGGAGTGGTTTTCTTGATGCGTCTTGGACTTCTCGGCGGCATCGTCGGCGCGCTCTTCGTTCTCTGGCTGATCCCCACGCTCGTGAGCGGATTTTTCAGCCTCGTCTGGTTTCTGGTCAAGCTGCCGTTCCGCCTGCTTCATCTGATCGTCGTCGACGGACTCTTCGGCCTGCTCGCCCTTGCCTGGAAGCTCTGCAGCGGCTTTTTCGCCCTTTTCGGCGTCGTCGGCACCGTCGTCATGTGGCTGCTCATCGCCGCCGCCGGCGTTTGGGGCGGCATCTCCCTGCTCAGCGCGCGCCGGGACTTCGCCGTCCCGCAGAAGCCACGGCGCCTCCTCAGCGCCGCGCGCTTGCGAAGAAAAAATCGACGCCGGGGCGCCGCGCTCCGCTTCGCGCCGGTGGGCGCTGGGGATTTTCGGCCTCGGCAGCGACGCTTCGCAAAACGACATCAAACGGCGCTACCGCAAGCTCGTCGCCGCGGAACATGCCGACCGCCCCGCCTCCGACCGGGCCGACGGACGGCGGCTGGCGCAGATCGACCAAGCTTACGAAATCCTCACCCATTGAATTATAAATCGTCACGACAGCGTCGGCAAATCATTTTCCGGCGCTGTCAGCCGCTCACGAGATCGCCGCGCTTCTCAAAGACTCAGCGCACCCTGTTCGGCAGGGCGTTCCGCTCGAAATCGACCCTCATCGCGGCGCGCAGCTCCGGCGGCCGGAACACGTCGAGGCCGGTCATGCCCAGCCCCGTGGCGGCAAGACATTCCACCGCGGCGGCAATTTTCTGCTTCGAATCCATCATCCAACCTCCTTGAAATAAACTCTTAAAGATTATCCGATCGTATTTAAATTTTTGTTTCGATCCAGTGTCGTTATTCTACACGCTCCCGCTCAATTCCACAATCGAAAAAGCCATGCCGACGCCGAGTCCTTCACCGGCGGCAGAGGCCGTTCCGCCGCGCAAAAAACCGCGCCCCGAAAAACAAAATTTCGGAGCGCGGTTTTGTCGTTTTCGTCGCAGCCAGCACCCGATCCGCCCCGGCGAACGCCCGATGCGGAACGTTATGGCATGGCGAGCCTTTTTCAGGCGTTTCCCCGCGAACCCACGAAGGAGCCCCTTCCGGTCCCGTTCCCTTCGCCGCCCGCGGGCGCCCATTCGTAATAGGCCCGCTCGTCGGCTCCGGCTCCGAAGCGCACCGCGTTCTTCCTGCCGGCGCAACGGAAGCCCAGCTTTTCGCACAGACTCACGGCGGGCACGTTGCCCGACCACACGTCGAATCTCACGGCACGGCAGCGCATGCGGGAAGCCGTCTCCATGACGAAGTGCATCATCTGCGTGCCCAGCCCTTCGCGAAAGCGCAGCGGCGAAACGCACAGCGCCCGCACGACCACAACCGACCGCGGCAGAGCGCGGAACTTCCAGTTCACGCGGGCGTAGTCCTCGGGCTGCTCCCGGCTGATCGCCAGGGCCGCGTAAATTTTTTTGCCCTCGCCCTTCTCGTCCCAGAGCGCGTACATTTCCTGCTTGGCGACGGCGCGGCGCACCGTCGTGCGGTTGGGATAAACGCCCGACACCCATTTGGAGTACGCCTCGTGACGGCGCTCCCAGGCGAACAGCTCCATGTAGATCTGCTGCACCGCGTCGATGTCGCGTCCCGTCGCTCTTCGTATCATGCGGAACTCGCCCCCCTTCGCAGACTGCGCCCAGTTTAGCACGAAAGGACGCGGAAGTGAACCGGGCGCGGCGCGCCCCCATGCCGACGTCATCCTTCTTTTCCGTTTGGCGCAATAGCGCCGTTTGGAGGAAAGACTGCTACAATGAAGCGGAAAAAAGGAGGCGAGGTGCATGAACGAGAAGGATTGGACACTGCTGACGGCGCTGGCCGCGGAAAAAAATCTCACGCGCGCGGCGCAGAGGCTGTACGTCACCCAGCCGGCCGTGACGCGGCGCATCCAGCAGATCGAGCGGGAGCTGAACTGCGCCGTCGTCGTCCGCGGAGCGCGCGGCGTCGAGCTGAGCGCCGAAGGCGAAGCGCTGGCCCGTTACGCCGCCGAGGAACTGCAGCGTCTGCGGGAGCTGCGCGAATACATCGACAACCGCGGCGCCGACGTGCGCGGCACGATCCGCCTGGCCTGCGCCAACGCCTACGCGCGAGCCTGCCTGCCGGGGATCCTCAAAGAATTCTCCGCCCGCTGCCGCGGCGCGGACGTCCACGTCGTCACCGGACACAGCGCCGCTCAGGCGCGCCGACTGAGCGCGGGTGAAGTCCACGTGGCCATCGTGCGCGGAACGTTCGATTGGCCGGAAGAAAGTTTGCCTCTCGACGCCGATCCTTACTATTATATCGTCAGCGCCGCGCCCGTCGAGCTGGAGCGCCTGCCCGACCTGCCCCAGATCCGCATCACCACCGACGCGCCGCTGGAAGCTGAACTGCACCGCTGGTGGACGGAGCGCTACCGCCGGCCGCCGCGCGTTTCCACCGTCGTCGATCGTTCCGACATCTGCGTGGAGATGGTGCGGCGCGGGCTGGGCTACAGCCTGCTTTCCGGGCTCGACGTACAGGACTGCCCGGATCTGTTCCGCGCGCGGCTCGTTTTCGCTTCCGGCAAACGCGAACTGCACCGCGACACGCGGGCTTACTGCCGCGCCGCCTCGCTGCAGCTTCGCGCCGTCAGGGCCTTCTGGAATTTTCTGCGCGAACGGGGCCAGCGGAGCGAAAATTGATTTTCCCGTCCAGCCACGATATCCTGATACTGTTTCTTGATTGAAACGCCGAATGACAAAAGCGCCCCCAAAGTCCCCGCTATGACCAGCCGTGTAAACGGTCAAAAAACGCGGGATCAGGTCCAGCACAGTCTGCGCGGCTCTTCCGTTTGACTTTCCTGACGAACGAATCTCCTTCCATTGCCGATTCTCCTTCCGGCCAGATCGAAAAAAAGACGCGGCAGCGATAAAACGTTTGCACGTCTTATCAGCGCCGCGTCTTGGCGTCTGGCTTCTTGACGGCGGAAACTTTCCCGTCTCCGGCGTCTCCATGTTTTCCTCGCGTCCCGTAAATGTTTTTTGTTCGGCGACTCAGGCGTGGTTCCTGATCAGACCGATAGCGCGGTCGAGAAAGCCTTTCACGTCGGCCAGCCGTTCTTCCGGCATTTCGGCGAGGAAATCGAAAAGCGCCCGATCGTTCTCGTCGTGGTACTTTTCGTGGGCGCGGTAGGCCCGTTGCCCTTTTCCCGTCAGATGGAGGAGGAAGCGCTTTTTGTCGTCGGGATCGTCCTCTTTGCGGATCAGGCCGCGCTCGCTCAGTTTCTGCAGCGTCTTGTGGACGACCGGCGGGGTGATGCCGAAGCGGCGGGCCAGCTCGGCGCTGTGGATGCCAGGGACGTCGCCGATCATCTTGATCATGTGGATCTCGCCGCGGTAGAACGTCATTTCCTCGCTGCCGAAATCAAGGACGTTCGTCTTGCCGTTGGCGATCCGCTCCGTCAGTTCGATAAAAGCGCGGACCACGTCGTCGGAACGCACGCCGGTTTCTGCGCCGCCTTTGCGGTACAGACGGCCTTCGAACATGCCGCCGTCGAAGAGACCGGCCGGCTCGAGCCCCGCTTCCCGCGCTGCCGCCGCGATCTCTTTCCGGCTCGGCGGCAGCGGCGCGCCGCCAAGGAAAGCGGGCAGCCAGGCGAGCGCGTTGGGCGGAGCTTCCCCTTCGTTTTCCGCATAGGCCCCGACGACGAGCAGATGTCCGCCTTCGGCCAGAGACGCCGCGACTCTGGCGAGAAAACGGGGCAGAGGGCCTTCCACGAAATTCAGGATGCCCGAGGCGACGACGAGGTCAAAGGGGCCGCCCAGCGGATCTATATTAAAATCGCCGCTTCTGACGCCGACGCGCCCGTCGGCGCCGCTCCGGCGTATCGTCTCTTCCGCCAGCGGCGCCACGAGCGGCGTCTCGAAAACGACGGCGCTGCCGCGGGGGAAGCGCTTGGCGAACTCTATGGCCATGATCCCCGCGCCGCCGCCCAGGTCCAGCAGGCGCAGCGGCCGGTTCCGCTCAGGATAGAGCGCGTCCATCTTCTTGAGAAAGGCTTCCACGCGCCCCGTCGCGTACATTTCGGGAACAGCCAGTTTCGCCAGCTCCGCGAAATCGCAGGGCGCGCCGCGCTTCGGCGCGGCGGATCGCACGCGTTCTTCCAGATCGGCCAGAGAGGTCATCTTTTCGCGAAACAGCAATATGTCGCCCAGAAAGAGCCGGCCGGCGCGGGACAGGAACTCCCGCGTTTCCGGCGCGTTCACGTAGAACTCTCCCTGCTTGGCGACGAAACCGCAGGAACTCAGCGCCAGAAGCAGCGGCCCGATCCGCTCCGTTTCGACTCGCAGCTCTTTGGCGACCGCTTCGGCCGCCGCCGGCTGGTCGAGATGGGAAAAAACGTCCAGACGCAGCGCCGCAAAGAGCAGCTGCGCTTCCTGATGGGCGCGCAGGATGCGGTAATATCGGAGCGATCCGCTTTTCGCAGGTCCCATGGCGTCTTCCGCCTCCTTTCCGAAGGAACGCTCCTTCGTCGAAAATTTCAATTAAAAGCCTAGCATATGAATTTAATATTTGTCAAGCTAATATTATGACGTCGAAAAGGGACGTTTTCGCCTGAAATCGGCTACGGCCGATCGAGAAAAGGATCCGCACGGACTTCTTAATTCAAAGAGTCCGCGCGGATCCTTTCGTTTTTGTTCGTCTGGCTATTTTTTCTCGGCGCGGTAGGCGTTCATCAGACAGCCGGCGAGGAGCATGTCCCGTTCGCCGCGCGTGACGCCGGGCAGCGACAGCGTCACGGGGAGGCGCGTGCCGCCGTCGAGCAGTTCGGCCTCGATCTCTGTGTTGTCGCCGCTCGCGAACGCCCTCACGCCGGGGATGAAAAGCCAGGCGCCGGTTTTGAACTTGGCGCGGTCTGCGTCGCCGACGATCCACGGGGCCATGCCCCAGTTGACGAGGTTGCTGCGGTAGCGTTTGGTGGCGTACTCGCGGGCCACGTTGGCCTGGCCGCCCAGCATTTTCTGGCTGCTGGCGGCCTGCTCGCGCGCCGAGCCGTCGCCTGGTTTGACGGCGCAGACGAGGCTGCCGAGGCCGACGCGCTCAGCTTCGATTCCGGCGAGGTCGAGCAGTTTTTTCAGCTCCGCGGGCATCTCGCCGCCGTTTTTCACCGCCGCGGCGCGCGCCTCTTCGAGCGCTTTCGCCCGCTTGGCCGCGGGCACGTAATTTGGATCTTTGCGCTGCAGCGTGAACTCGGCCAGCTTGAGCGGGTTGCTGCGCAGCGACGAGGTCTCGCCGGAGGGGATCAGCTCGTCGGTGGTGGTGACGGGATCGTCGATCACCGAGGCGACCAGCAGCAGCTGATTCTCCGGCAGCGGGGCGATCTCGGGCCAGGGCTTGATGTTGGGGCCGTAGCGGAGCTCCGTCTCCGGATGCGGACGGCCGAAACCGTTGTAGACGCGCTTGGCGTAGATTTCACCGTCGAAGACGTACGGCTCGTGCTCCGCGAGGCGGTCGGCGAACTCGAAAGCGCTGGTGAGCGTGCCGCCGTTGGCCGCCGTGGCGGCGATGCTGCGCGCGTCCATGAGCGCCACGGCCGACCATTGGCCGGCGTTGGGCTTGGAGCCTTCGCGGTTGGGGAAGTTGCGCGTCGTATGTCTGATGCTGAATCCCTGATTGCAGGGCGTCTCGCCGGCGCCGAAGCAGGGACCGCAGAAGGCCGGATAGTTGACCGCCCCGGCGTTAATGAGTTTTTGCATCCAGCCGCCGTTCATCAGCGCCTCGCCGACGGGCATGCTGGACGGATAGACGCTGAGGCCGAAAGCGCCGCAGCCGGTGCTGCCGCCGTCGAGGATCTGCGCTGCGGCGACGAGGTTCTCGAAGTTGCCGCCGGCGCAGCCGCAGATCACGCCCTGTTCGACGTGGAACGTTCCGCCGCGCAGCTTGCCGGTCAGGTCAATGTCCAACTCGGGATTGTCCATCAGTTCGCGCGCGTCCTGCTCGGCCTGACGCAGAATGTCGCCGGCGTTGGCCTTGAAGTCGACGATGGTGTAAGCGTTGCTGGGATGGAACGGCACGGCGATCATCGGCTCGACGGCGCCGAGGTCGACGACGAGCGCGCCGTCGTAGCGGGCCGCCGCGTCGGGCTCGAGCGGGACGTAGTCCTGGGGACGGCCGTGGATGCGGAAAAATTCGGCGATCTTTTCGTCGGTGCGCCAGATCGACGTCCAGCAGGCCGTCTCCGTGGTCATCACGTCGACGCCGAGACGGAACTCGGCGCTCAAGCTGGAGACGCCGGGGCCGACGAACTCCATGACCTTGTTTTTCACGAAACCGCTTGCGAACACCGCGCCGATGACGGCCAGCGCCACGTCGTGAGGCCCGACGCCGGGACGGGGCGCGCCGGTCAGATAGACGGCGATCACGCCCGGCCAGGCGAAGTCGTAGGTGCGACCGAGGAGCTGCTTGACCATTTCCGGGCCGCCCTCGCCGACGGACAGCGCCCCCAGCGCGCCGTAGCGCGTATGGCTGTCGGTGCCGAGGATCATGCCGCCGCTTTTGGCCATCGCCTCGCGCATGTACTGGTGGATCACGGCCAGGTGGCGGGGCACGAAAATGCCGCCGAACTTCCGCGCCGCCGTGAGGCCGAACATGTGGTCGTCCTCGTTGATCGTTCCGCCCACGGCGCAAAGGCTGTTGTGGCAGTTGGTGAGCACGTAGGGTACGGGGAACATCTCCAGCCCGCACGCGATGGCCGTCTGGATCGCAGCGACATACGTGATGTCGTGCGAAGTCAGCGCGTCGAACTTCAAATGCATCAGGCAGTCGCCCCGAGCGGAATCGTGCGCGGCGACGATGCGGCGGGCCATCGTGCCCTCGCCTGACTGAGCGGGCAAAGATCCCTCGTGATGCTCCCCTTCTTCAGCTAATCTCGCTTTCAGTTCGTCGGCTGAAAGTTTTTCAGGCTCGGCAACCAGAACTTTTCCGTTAAAAAGAGTGACCGGCTTATCGATCAACGTAATCATAAAAAATCCCCCGCTTTCTTTTTTATGAAAGTTCGTTTCTCGTTTTATTTGATGGCACTATATCAACACCTCGCAATAAAATCAAATGAATGTTTTTAATGAAAATCCATACTGTTTTTGCATAATAGCTAAAAAATTTCAAACGATATATATTATAAAATATATAACAACTCCTTTAACAAGGACTTTACTTGTCATAAAAGCTGTTATTAATTCTTGTCTCTTCGATCAGTAATTTTACGAAAGATCGGGCAATTTCTCTAACGTTTCGATTTTGAGAATCTCAGCCATCAGTTTTTGAGCTTTTCCCAATGAGAAACTCTCAACCGCCAAGCCTATAAATTTGCCCTGCTCCTGTTCGGGCGACATCGGCGCCGCCTTGCTTCCTGACATATCGTCAATTTGCTGCGTCAAGACGCGGTCGTTTTTTAACGTAACCGTCATGCGGCTGCCCCAGCGTTTGGGGTACCGTTTTGTAAACAGCTTATCGGGAATGACCTTCATGTTCTCGGCAATCCGCTTAATCTGCGGATCTTCGAGCAAATCGCCCCGAAACTCGGCCTGCGTAACCTTGCCGCGCACAAAGGCCGTCGCGCAGGTATAAGCGATGCTGAATTTGGCTTCGACATAGCTTGAGGGATAATGAGCAAAGCCGCATTGCAGAACGCCCACGTCATAGGTTTCAACCAAAACGGAAGCAATCTGTTCTGGGTCGATATGATATTTTTCGCGGAGTATCAGCGCGGCGTCAATCGAGTGGTGCGTTGAGCGGCAGCACGGATAGGGCTTTTTGTCGATGTTCAAAATCTCGTAGTGCATTCCAAGTTCGGCATCGACTTTTAACATATCAAAGCGGTCCGTCACGGCCGCGTAAAAACCGCCGTCTTCCGCGTCAAGAATGTGTTCCGGCCCCGTCATGCCACCCTGCGCCAGCAGCGCGGAAGTCAAGCCGTTTACAGCGGCACGGGCGGGGCTCAGTTTTTTGCACGTCGCGCCCTCGGTCAAAAATGCCCAAAGGCCGGCCGACTGGCTTCCCGCCATTCCCAAAGCGCTCACCGTTTGATCTTCGCTAAGCTTTAACAGGCGAGCCGCAGCAGCAGCGGCACCAAACGTCCCGATCAGCCCCGTCGTATGCCAACCGCGTTTACGGTTGCTGACAACGTCCATGCCGAGCCCGATCCGGGCCATAGTTTCATAACCGACGATAACCGCTTCAAGGAATTCTTTTCCGCCGATTCCAAGAGCGTCGGCAAGAGTCCACGCTGTTGTCACAATAACCGCGCCGACGTGAGATTTTGACCCCGTATGGACATCGTCAAGCTCCAGCGCATGAGCCATAATCCCGTTCAGCAGCAACGCCGCCGTCGGCGTCATTTTTTCGCCGCGCCCCCACACGGAAGCGGTAACAGGAGCGGAAGTTCCGAACCATTTTTTAAAACGCTCGCACTCGCCAGGAATTTCTCCGTAATGAACCGCGCCGAGAGCCGCGCCCATGGAATCAAGAACGCAGTAATGTGCCGCGTTCACCACTGCTTCAGGCGCGTTCTCAAGGCAGAAGCTTAGAATAAAGCGCGCCAGATTCCTCAGCTCGTTCATGATCAAGCTCCTGAACGGATCGGATCAGATATCAAGTGAATTATATTTTTCGATATAATTCAGCAGGCCGTCCTCACTAACAATCTTGATCTCCTTGTCTGAAAGTGTAAACGGCATTTTAAAGCCCGGATCGTTTGGCTTCAGGATCACGCGGTTGGCGATGTCGACAAAAAGCTCCTCGCCGTCGGAGATTTTATCCGTATCGCACTCGATCAGGATCATGCCGTTATTGATCGCGTTGCGATAAAAAATGCGGCCGAACGACTTTGCCAGCACGGCGCCGACCCCGGCTTCCTTAATAATCAGCGGTGCGATCTCGCGGCTGGAACCGCAACCAAAGTTTTTATCGGCCACGATAAAATCGTCTTTTTTCACGTTTTTAATAAACTCAGGGCGCGTATCTTCAAGCAGGTGCTTCGCATACTCGGGCGGATTCGCTCTTAATGAAATCAAACGCCCGGGAGCGATTGAATCCGTGCTGACATTGCTGCCAAACTTCCACGCCTTGCCTTGAATGTGATCACGAATCATTTTATATTCTTCCTTTCAATTGGCTAGTCCATAACTTTGCGGGGATCGGTGATATGTCCGGTAAGGGCGGTCGCCGCTGCGGTCGCAGGGCTGGAAAGATAAATCCTCGCCGTGGGATTGCCCATTCTGCCCTTAAAGTTTCTGTTCTGAGTCGCCACAACCACTTCGCCGTCACTCGGAATTCCCTGATGAACGCCCATACACGGGCCACAATTCGGCGCCTCGATCATCGCGCCCGCCTCGGCAAGAGTCAAAAGCGTGCCGTCGCGCAGGCACTCATGATAAACATAGCGCGAGTTGGGGATCACAAGAAGGCGCACGCCTTTGGCGACCTTTTTGCCGCGAAGGATATCGGCGGCGATGTGCATATCTTCAATGCGCCCGTTCGTGCAGCTGCCGAGGTAAATCAGATTGACCTTCTCGTCCTCGCAGTTTTTCACAAGATCGACGTTTTCAACATAATGCGGCTTGGAAACCAGCGGTTCAAGCTTCGTCACGTCAATATCGATCACGCGCTCGTAATTCGCGTCATCATCGGCAACGATTTCGCGGTAATCTTCCTCACGGCCCATCTGGCGCAAAAATTCGCGCGTATGGTCATCTGTTTCCATGATCGCGTTTTTCGCGCCAAGGTCAACGCCCATGCTCGTGATCGTAAGGCGCGCTTCCTGCGAAAGAGAGTGGATCGTATCGCCGCGGAACTCCAGCGATTTATAAATCGCCTGATCAGATTTAATGATGCTTGCGAGCTTCAGCATAATGTCTTTAGAATAAACGGCCTTGGGAAGTTTTCCCGTCACGTTAACGCGGAACGTTGCCGGAACCCTGATCCACGTTTTGCCGAAACGAGTCACCGCGACCATGTCCGTTGAACCGCAGCCCGTCGCAAAGCAACCGAACGCGCCGTGAACCGTCGTATGCGAATCGCCGATAATGCATACTGTGCCGCATTTCAGGTACGATTCATACACGTGAGCGTGAACGTGCCCCGTGGCTCCCTCTTCCCAGAAGCAATGATGAGAATTCGCGTATTCGCGGCACAGCGCGTGCTCGTTTGCAACTTCGCGCGTCGACTCAGGGCCGAACTCGTTCGCAAAAAGAACTTTTCTGGGATCAAAAACCGGGTCTTTATCGTATCCTCTCTCCTTCATCAGACGGACAAGCAGAGGCCCCGAGCCGTCATGAAGCGCGGCAAAGTTTACGTCTACAACAACGGTTTCGCCCGCTTTAACGGATCTGCCCACATTTTCGCTTAAAATCTTTTCAACAAGAGTCTGTCCCATGTTCTCCTCCATAAATTAGACTAAACTTTTTATTCCGACTGCGAACTCACAAAACACTGAATAAGTTCTTCCGCATTTGAAAGCTTATCGAAATCTTTGATTTTATTGACTAATACCTGAATCTCATTTTTGGTGTAAAATGGAATTAGATTGCTATTGAATTTAGCAATAACGTTCTCAATTTTTATAGGATTCTGCAGCGTCCCCAATTCATACCGCTGATCCTTGACATATTCATGCCCGTCTTTTGTCACGACCTTGAGCCAGCCGGGGAACCGGCCGGGATTGCGCTTGCTCTCATCGGGCACGCATTGAATCCGCGACATCAGATCGAGAACTGCGGGGTCTTTCGCGTACTTCATATTGACCTCCCACGGGCCGACCGCGCCTTTGATCGCCGCGATCGCCACGACGTACGGCAGGCTGAAGCGCATCATATAATCGCTCTGCGGATGAATCTTCGCCTCGCGCGGATCGCACACGATCTTGTAGCAGCGGTTTTCAATGCGGCACTCGGCTGACTGAATATCATCGGCCGTAAATCCGTATTCCTTCTGAAGAGCAAGCATACAATCGATAAATGAATGGGTCATGTGGCATACAGGGTACATCTTAAACGCGATCTCGGGCGTATGCCAAACTTTTCCGATGTCCCTAAATTCTTCCTGAAGGCCGTCGATGTCGCCCACGTGTGTTTTCCACATTCCGAACTTGCCTTCAAAAACCCTTTTCGGGCCAACATACCCGTGCCTGGCCATCAGAAGCGCATAAATCGCGCTGTGAGCCCCCCAGCCCGGATGGATCTTTTTCGTCCACGAACCGTCGTTCAAAAACTCCTGAAGGGCCGCCGACTGGCTTCCGCAAATGCCCAGCGCGTTGACCAGAGTTTCTTTGGAAAACCCCATCAGCTTTGCTGCAACGCACGCTGCGGCAAACGGCGCGACGATCCCCGTTCCGTGATAGCCGACATCGTGGAATCTCCCTTTTGCAGCCAAACCGAGGCGAACAATTATCTCCCAGCCCGCTACAATTGCCGTCATCATATCGCGCCCGGAGGCGTTCACATGCTCGCCCACGGTCACTGCCGTGCTCGTCACGGCGGCGCTCGGGTGCACAATAGCGGCCACATGCGTATCGTCGTAATCCGCGCCGTGAATCAGCGAAGAATTATACAGAGCCACGTCGGCAAGCGAAGCCTTGTCCCTTCCGCCCCACAAAGTGCAGACAGCCGGGGACTTCAGCTCAAGCAGAGCGTTCTTCACCGCCTCGGCATGAGGCAGCTTTTGGCACGACATCGCGACTCCGAATGTATCCATCAGGAGCATTTTTCCATAATCAATCACATTCAGGGGAATCTGCTCATACATAAGGCTTAAAGCAAATTCCGCCATTTGTTCTGATATTGTCAAATTTTCTGCCATCATAAGGCTCCTTTTTCAGCACATCAAAAAATCATTTAACGTTCACGGCAAGGGGGAAACGTTCCGTCTCGGCAGAGGGGAACAGGACACATGGAGCTTAACCTGCGCGAAATCAATTACGTTCTCTCGATCAAAAGCGAAGGCAGCGTCACCAAGGCGGCCCGCGCCCTGCACATTGCGCAGCCCTCGCTCACTCAATCGTTGAAAAAAATCGAAAAACGCCTCGGCGTGCCCTTATTTGACCGCTCTTCCGGCTCCATGCGCCTCACCTATGCAGGTGAACGCTTCGTCGCCGCCGGGCTCAAAATCCTTCAGATCTCGCGAGACCTTGAAAACGAAATCCAAGACATCTTAAAAAACGACGCAGGGCGCATCCTCTTAGGGATCACGCTGTACCTCGGATCGTACATGTTTACCCGCATCAAAAAGATTTACTCGCGGCTTCACCCCAATGTCGAACTTCAAGTTCTTGAAAGAACCTCGGCCGAACTTGAATGCCTCGTCTTATCGGGCGAACTCGACACGGCCATTCTCCCCTTTACGGGGACCGCCATTCAGGGACTCGCCTACGAACCTCTTTTTAAAGGGCAGGTGCTTCTCATGATGCAGAAAGGGCACCATCTTGAAAAATTCTTCTACAAAAAAGACGGCGCCCCCCTGCCGCACATCGACATCAAACTTTTAGGAAAAGAACCTTTCATTGAAAGCGCCGAAGGCCAGCGAATGAATCAGGTCGCGGAAAAAATCTTTGAAACCGCCGGGATCAACCCGCCGATAGTCTTCAAATCCCGAAGCATCGAAACTATCAAACGTATGGCCTCCGCCGGAATAGGCCTCGCCTTGCTGCCCGACTATTACCGAAACTTCATCGATAATCACACGAAGGCTTCTTATTGCCTGCTGGACAAACAATACATCCCAGACTGGCACGTCTGCGTCGTTCATCAGGATCAGAAGCCTCTTTCTCCAATCCTCAAGGAATTCATAAAAATCCTGAAAGCGGAATTTTTACACTTTCCGGAAAACTATTCTTCCATTAGGACTGAATAACGTCACGCTGCAACGGCTTTCTTACTCAGAGTCTTTTCAACAAAATACAGGACAACTCCGATTACAAGGCCAATCACCGAACTGATAGTTTCAGGCGCAATCAGCATTACACCGGCAACAATCCAAATGACGCGGCGCAAAACTGATACGCGAGAGAGGAAATATCCCTGAAGGCCGACCGTCATGCAAAATACGCCGGCAACGCAGAAAAAAACGGCAAGTCCAATCTGCCACAAAGAGCCGATCATTACGAGCGCGGGCTGGAAAACCATGCAGAATGCGATTAAGAACGCAGGCAGCCCCATCCACCATGCGGCGTACCCAATGCGCGCCGACGAAGCTTTTGCAATCGGGGCGGCAGCAAATGCGGCCATAGCCACAGGCGGAGTAATCGCCGACATCGATCCAAAGAACAGAACGAACAGATGCGCCGCAACGGGAGGCACACCTAAAGAGACAATAGCAGGCGCTCCGAGGATCGCCAGGATAATGTAGCAAGCTGACGCGGGAAGACCCATCCCCATAATGATGGAACACAGCATAACAAGGATCAGCAAAAGCCACAGTCTCCCACCCGCAAGAGCAACAAGAATATTCGCGAGTTTAAGAATTAAGCCCGAGGTCTGAAGAGCAAGCAGAATCAGTCCGGCGCAAGAGCACGCCATAATTACCGTCATAGAACTGCGAGCTGTTTTTACAAGGATTGTAAGCCAATCTTTAGCAAGAACTTTCCGCAGTTTTTTCTTTGTAAGAGACAGAACGATCAGCAAACAGCAGCAGTAGAAACAAGCCTTATCAGCCGGATACTGAAGAGCTCCCAATACATAAACCAGAAGGACAAGCGGTGTAATGTAAATGAAGCCGCCTTTTTTTATAACATCCTTAAACTTGGGGATCTCATTCTCAGGCAGCCCACGCATATTTAGCGATGCCGCGCGAAAATCCACGCAGAGATAAAGCGCTAGATAATAGAGAATCGCGGGAATTGCGGCTGCTTTGCAGACATCCCAATAAGGAATTCCCAGAATATCAGCCATAATGAATGCAGCCGCACCCATGACAGGAGGCATGATAAGGCCGCCGGTTGAAGCCACTGCAGAGACGGCTCCTGCAAAAACGGGAGTATATCCGACTTCCTGCATCAAGGGAATCGTTATCGTTCCGGTTGCAACGACGTTAGCCACGGCGCTGCCGCTGATAGATCCAAATAAAGCGCTGCCGAAAATGGAAACTTTCGCGGGACCGCCTCTCACTCTGCCAAATCCGCTATTCGCCAAGTCGAGGAAGAACGCTCCTCCGCCTAAAGAGTCAAGCAGTTGCCCAAACAGAAGGAAAATAAAAACCTGATTTGTAGAAACTCCTAAAATGCTGCTGAAAATTCCTTCCGTTCCCATATATCCCATTGAAATTAACTGAGAAAACCTTACACCAGGATGACGGAACATTGCGATGGGAACGTGCTTTCCAAAATAGGCATAGGCAAGGAAAAAAATCGCTATTAATGGCATCGCAATCCCTGTGACCTTACAGGTTCCAAAGAGAACTAACAAAATAAGCGTCGTTCCAAAAACAAAGTCTTCCGTCTCAGGGAAGGTTAAACGCATTGGCTCCGCCATATCAAGCCACTGCCACGTTACGTTAAAGCACGCTACAAGAGACACAACAGCAAGAATTATCCCAAGCAATAAAGCCAAATCTTGATGCTCAGGTTTCTTTGCCTTCGATTTTACAAGAAAAACAAGAGCCAGTCCTAAGCCAAGATGAATGCTTCTTTGCTGCATACCCGGAAAGGGCATTGTAGCAGCCGTATAAATCTGAAATAGAGTTAGAATCGCACCTACAAGGAGAATCAGCTTATCGCTCAATTTCTTTAATGACATGTCACTCGCCTCCTTGTTTCCTTATTCATCTTTTACGCTTGACATAAAAGCGGGCAAAAACGATCGTTGCCGTTTTATTAAAACAACTTTTCTGCCCGCTTAATTACATTTTCTTCTGCGCTTTTACGCCGCCTTGCGCTGTTTGAAGAACTCTCTCGTCCTCTGCACAAGCGGCCAGATCAGGAAAACAGCGGAGAGGATCAGCAGGATCAGGCTGATCGGACGCTTGATGAACACTGCCAGCGAACCGTCGGCGTAAACCATGCTCGACATCCAGTTGTTCTCCATCATGCTCCCGAGGATCGTTGAAAGGATCAGCGGCGCTTGGGGCAGGCCGAACTTCCAGAACAGATAACCGATCACGCCGAAGAAGATCATGACGCCGATATGGAACGGGTTGTTCTGATACGCAAACGCTCCCGTGACGCACAGAACAAGGACGCCGGCGGCAAGAATCTGCGGATTCAGCTTTAAAACCTTCGTCGCGACGTGTTTGCAGAACTGAAGGCTCATCGGCAACATGATAAGGTTTGCAAGAATGAAGCCTACGATGATCATGTAGCCCATGTCGGCGTGTTCGCCAAAAAGCTCCGGTCCCGTTTGAAGCCCCTGAATCGTTAAAGCGCCAAGGAACAGCGCTGAGGTTCCGTTGCCGGGAATTCCCAGAGAAAGCAGAGGCACCATCGAGCTGGCCACGACGGCGTTATTCGCCGATTCGGGAGCCGCGACGCCTTCAGGCACGCCGGTGCCAAACGCAAGGTCGGGGCGCGATTTTTTCGCCTGATCATAGGCAAGGAAAATCGCCATCGTCATTCCGGCCCCGGGAATGACGCCGAGGATATTCCCGATCGCGCTTGACCTGAGCCACGTAGGGAACAGGCGTTTGCACATTGCCCATGAAGGAACCGCGATCTTATCGTCTGTCACCGATTTTGCGGCTTCCGAAGCGATCGCCGCTTCGGACTTCCCTTTGCCGACGGCATCGCAGATCTTCAGGATCGAGAAAATTCCAAACAGCCCGATCATTCTGGGGATCAAAGGAATCCCGTCAAGCAGCGACGCATAGCCGAACGTATACCGGTCAAGCCCTGTCATGGGGCTCATGCCGATGCAGGCAAGCCCAAGGCCCAGCATCATCGACAGGAAGTTTTTCGCGATGTCTTTGCCCGCCATGCCGATAACGGTGCTCATGCCGAGAATAGCCAGCATAAAATATTCGGGAGGCCCAAAACGCAGCGCGAATGAGGCAAGGATCGGGGCAAAAAGCAGAAGGACAATGGCGGAGCTGATTCCGCCAAAGAACGAGCTGAACATGCAAAGGCTTAAAGCCCGTTTGCTGTATCCCTTCAGCGTCATCGGATACCCGTCCCATGCCGTTACCATGGCGGAGGCCGTGCCGGGAATCTCAAGCAGAACGGCGGGGATTGAACCGCCGCAGGCCGAAGCCGTATAAATGCCGACTAAAAGCGACAGGGCGACATGGGGATCCATGCCGAACGTTATCGGGATCAAAACGGCGATGGTAATGCTGTCGTTTAATCCCGGCAGAGCGCCGACAACCAATCCGAGTGCAGTTCCTCCGATAAGAGCGAGGAGCACGAGCGGATTAAAAAACTGTTCTAACCCGAGCATTATGTTTTCCATAAAATTTCTCCCTTACAGTTCAAGCCATGCTGGGATGCGCATTAAGAGAAGGGTTCGGGCGCAAGGCCCGAAACCTTTTTTTTAAAATTCAAAGAAAAGCATTGGCAGCGGAACATTCAAAAGAACCTTGAACACGAAGAAGACCACTGCAGTAATGCTCACAGCCGAGATGAAGACAACGCCCCATCTTCTGTAGCCCAGCGTCACCATCGTGTAAATCACGAGTACTGTCGTATCGATCACATAACCTATTTTTTTAAGCATGAACACATAAAGCGACATGACCGCGACGGCTTCGATAACCTTCCACACGTTGCTGTTTTTGAATTTATTCACATGCTCAGATTTCGTAAGATCGAAATAAAGCTGAAACAGCGCGACAATTAACTGAAAGCCGCCCACCATCAAGGGGAACGTTCCTTCTTCAGAGCCCATCTGATAAGCAGTGACTATGATCCAAATGCTGAAGATCACAAAGAAAACAGGCATTATGAGGTTGATTGCTTTTTCCTTGCTCAAAAAAAATTCCCCCTCTGAACAGCCCAGCTTTCGGTTTTACTGTTTCTTGGTCAGCACGGGCTTTAAAGCTTTGATCCCGTCGGCCGTAAAGCTGATATAAGCCTGATATTCAGCGGGGCTCTGAACACCGGAGACCATTCCCGCTTTATCCATCATATCAACGTACTCCTGCGAAGAAGCGACTTTGCGGAACTCTTCAACAAGATACTGATAAATGCCATCGGGAACGTCTTTTCTGCACGCGATGCCTCTGTTAGCGCCGTCGATCCAGTCCTTATAGCCTTGCTCAAGGAACGTAGGCACATCGGGAATCGACTTTTCGCGTTCGGCGGCCATAACGCCGATTCCGCGAACCTTGCCGCTGCGGATGGCGCTGGCAGCCTCGGAAACCGTCATATACGACACGTCGCAATGGCCGCCCATGAGCTGAGCCATCTGCATGGCCGCGCTGTTGCTGTGAATATAGGCGAACTTAAGGTTCATCAGACGGGCCATATTCAATGCGCGAACGTGATGCCCCGAAGAATGGCCGGGCGTGGCGACTTTAATGGTTTGGGTCTTCGCGGCCTCAAGAAGCTCATTCAGGTTGTGATAGGGCGAATCCACGGGGACGGCAAGAAGCTCGGCGTCAGGATTGCAGCCGATGATCGGCTTAAAATCCTCATACGAATACTTCACGTTTTTCAGCAGAGAATTGTTAATACAGGAACTCGTATACAACATCACGGTGTAACCGTCAGGCTCGGCCGTTTTAGCCACATAGGTTTGGCCAATAACGCCGCCGCCGCCCCCCATGTTCTCAACGATCAGCGAGCGCCCGTCAAAATACTTTTTACCGGCGGCCGTCGAAAGAATGCGGGCCATGGTGTCGGTTCCGCCGCCGGCCGAGAACGGAACAACGATTCTGATGTCCTTTTGGGGGAACCCAGAGGACGTGGCAGCCACGGCGGCTGTCGCGACAAGGGCGCCAAGAAGCATTCCGAACAACGGTTTCACAGCAAACTTTTTCATAACAAAAGCCTCCCTATAAAATGTTAACGGAACAGTCTTTGATACTCAGCGTAAATCTGGCCCAGCCCTTTTTCAAGAGTAATGCGGGGGCAGCCAAAGTTCAGGCGCACAAATTTTTTGCACTCGGGTCCGAATGAATCGCCGCGGTTAATGGCAACCTTGCAGCGGTTAATGAAGAAATCCGCCAGCGCATCGCCCTCCATGCCCGTTCCAGAGCAATCAAGCCAGGCAAGATACGTTGCCTCGGGATGCACCATTCTGATTTTGGGCATTTTTTCTTTTAAGAATTCCTCAATGTACAACACGTTGCCTTCGAGGTAAGCCAAGAGCTGTTCAAGGTAATCATCGCACTCGGTGTAAGCCGCAATGTACGCCGGAAGGGCAAAAATGTTCTGCTGGATCGCGCGGTTTCTCTTAAACTGCTTTTCCAGCTTAGCGCGAATTTCAGGATTGGGAACGACGATCCCCGAGCCTCTTAATCCGGCGGTGTTAAAGGTTTTTGACGGCGCATAGCATGTAACCGTCATTTCCCCATAGCGCTTATCGAGAGAAGCCAGAGGTGTATGCTTATGCCCGAACAGGATAAGATCAGAATGAATTTCGTCGCTGACAAGGATAATGTGATGTTTGAGGCAGATTTCAGCGACTTTTTTCAGTTCTTCAACGGTCCACACGCGCCCTGCTGGATTATGAGGGTTGCAGAAGAACATGAGTTTTGCCTTGGGGCTTGACGCGCGGCGCTCCAGATCGTCAAAATCAATCTCATAGCGGCCGTTCTTATACAGGAGCCCGTTATCGCTGATGACGCGGCCCGTATCGCGCACGGCGTTTGCAAACTGCGGATACACCGGCTGCTGAATGACGATTTCATCGCCCGGCTCGGAATAAATCTGCGCCATCGTATTCATCACGGGCACAACGCCGGCGGCAAACACAAGCCATTCGGGCTGAATCTCCCAGCCGTGGCGCCTTTTAACCCAGTCTACGGTAACTTTCTGGAATTCGGGAACCACAAACGTGTAGCCGTAAATGGGATGCTGAGCGCGCTTCACGACCGTGTCGACAACAGGCTGCGGAGCCTGAAAATCCGTATCCGCCACCCACATGGGCAGCGCGTCGGGATTCCCCACGCGGGGACCGACGTTATCCCATTTGGAACTCTGCGTTCCCCTGCGCTCGATTACTTTGTCAAAATCATATTTCATGTGCAGAAATCCGCTCCTCTTAATTTTTTTACAGAAAAACTATTCCTTTTTAAAGAACGGGAAACTATTTAATATAGCCTTTTTCTCTAAAATAACGCTCTGTTCCGGGATGAAGCGGCGCAATCTGTGTGTCAATCGTATTACGCGCCGTAGCGCCTTTTACGCCGGCGAAAATCGTTGTCCATTCGTTATAATTCTCATCCAACGTTTTTGCGATTTCATAAGCAACTTCTTCCGGGAAATCTTCGGTAACGACCAACGCATACGGACTGCCGATGCTGTGATAATCTTCCGTCTGGCCAATATAAGTTCCTGCAGGACGAACGGCAGGCGAAAGGTATGAATGAGTTTTCAGGAAAAGTTCCTTTTGTTCCTGACTGAATTCAATAAACCGAGCGCCGCCGCGCATGGCAAAAATTTCAGTCACAGCGACGTGCGGATCGCACGCGCAAATCCAAAGAGAGTTAATATTGCCTGTTTTTAAAGCATCCATGCTCTCGGAAGGGGTTAAATATTGGAGATTGTAATATCCGTTATCGCGCCCCATCGCTTTAAGCAGATCGGCAACCAAAAGCTGACCTGAATTGCCCTTATTGCAGATAGAAACTTTTTTGCCTTTCAGGTCCTCAATCGTTTTATAGGGCGATCCGGCAGCGACGATAACGCTTAATGTGCTGTTGGGAGAACCATATAATGTACGCAGTTGGGGGCAAGGCTTGATTTCTCCTGAGCCATGATAGTACTTATCAATGTATGCCGCTGATGCAACACCAACCGGCAATTCTCCGGCTGCAACGCGAACCAGATTTTCGCCGCCGCCCGTAGTAATCTGCGGCGTCACGTTGATATTGGGATTTTTATCGCTGATCAACTTTGCGGCTGACGACACGTACATGTACGTCCATCCGCCGGTAGTTGTTGCCCCCATCATGATTTCGGCAACGCCATTAACCACGGGAATATTCTTCGATCCTTTAAATTCCATTGCGTTCGCCGAAGAGGCAGCGGTAAGCGCGATGCCTAAGACTGCGGCCATTTTCTTGAAGGATTTCATTTTTCTCCCCCTCTCATTCTTTCAATAATGCCTTACTTCAGCAGCCCCTTCTCTTTAGCGTATCTCACAACGCCGGGGTGAAGCGGTGCATAGGCATTCTTAACAGTCGCTTCAAGAGTGGAGCCTTTTACGTTAGCAGCGATATTAACCCATTCGTCATAGTTCCCATCAAGGACTTTCGCGATCTGATAAGCAAGATCCTCGGGAAAATCTTCAGTAACGACAAGCACATACGGGCTACCCACGCTGTGAAGATCTTTTGTCTGGCCTTTATACGTTCCGGCAGGGCGAGCTGCGGGCCTCAGATACGGAATCTCCTTTAAAAGGGTATCAATGACTTCGGGTTCAAAATCAAGGAAACGGGCTCCGCCGGGCATATTGAAAACTTCAGTCATAGCGGTATGAGGATCGGAAGTATTTGTGAAGAATCCGTCAATATTATGCGTTCTCATCGCGTCAAGACTCTCGTTCATCGTCAGGAACTGGAGCTTATAATAATTGCCGTCCTTTCCCAAGGCTTTCAAGAACGCAGAAATAGAATCATACGCCGAACCGCCTTTGTTTCCGATAGAAACCTTCTTGCCTTCAAGATCATTGATTGACTGATACGGAGAATCTTTATGCACAATCGCGCTGAAAATTGTCGACTTTGAGACCCAGACAGTTCTTAAGTTTTTATGAGCTTTAATTTTAGTTCCGGGAACGCCATCATAGAAAGATTGGATAATATTGCTTCCAACAACGCCCATTGGCATTTCTCCGGCAACGATGCGGATAATGTTTTCGTTTCCACCAGTAGTAATTTGTGCGGTTATATTTACAGAAGGAACATATTTGTTAATGATCTGCGCTGCGGCGGCTCCCCAGATATACGTGAATCCGCCGGTCGTCGCGGTTCCCATCATGAGTTCCTGTTTTTCCGCCGCTCCTGCATTTCCTCCCAAAGAGAACGTCGAAGCAGCCATCAGGCACGCAGCAAACAGACGCTTTCTCATTTTCTTCATCGTTTTCTCCTCCTGTTATTAAACAAAAATAAAAGTCAACGCAATTTCTCTATACTTAATTTTTAGCGTTAGAGAAGATATGAACTAACCTCCAGCGAATGGAATCGAATCAAGAGAATGCTGCCGCCAGAACATCCGAAAGCAGGAAAACGTGGACGCCCAAATACGATAACTGTAGGATCATCAATGGGATTCTGTGGCTTGTCAGAAGTGGAGCGCTATGGAGAGAACTTTCGGAGCGTTACGGCAAATGGCAAGCAGTCTACGCACGTTTCAGGCTGTGGAAACAGCGGGGAATATTCGAGGCAATCTTTGCCGCCTCAAGCGCCGATGCCGACATGGAAAATCTCTCTATCGACTCCACGTCCTGCAAAGTACATCAAAGTGCCAACGACAAGAGGAAAAAAACCGGAAGGGAGAAAAAAAGGGCTCAAGCGATTGGCATGTCCAGAGGCGGCAAGAATACGAAAATTCATGCGATAGGAGATGGTTTAGGCAATCCGCTGGCACTCCTGCTCAGTTCCGGTAATGACCATGATTCCCGCCACGCCGTGTCCTTGCTCGGGCAAGCGAAAATCAGAGGGAGCAACGTCATCGGCGATAAGGCTTACGGTTCGCAAGCCATCAGAGAGTACATTACTTCTCGGGAGGGAAGTTACACTATTCCGCCGAAGAGCGATAATCCCGAACTGTGGTTTATAGATGAGCATGTTTACAAGGAACGACACCTGATCGAATGTTTCTTTCAGAAAATCAAATG
>PPYE01275465.1_pt1 | contig 25993 bp, 25 predicted proteins | sample 1559881 | NCBI WGS metagenome assembly PPYE01 (sample SAMN08240022, study PRJNA423297) | Human gut metagenome, whole genome shotgun sequencing project. | reverse complement strand
ATGTGGGCTGCTCGCCCACACCTCGGCAGCATTTTTGAAAAACTGCTGCACCGAAAAACTTTTCGGTTGCCTGCGGCTCATATCTTGCAGCCACTCTCTTCTTATAAACTCGAACACTCTGCAGCGGCAACCAGTAAGTTCCAAGTTGCCCGGTCAACCATTCCTGTTGGTTTTCGTGCAGTCAGACTCTGAAAATTCTGAACCGCTTTCTGTGTCGGAGCATCATAAATGCCTGTAATCTGTAGATTCTGAATATTTGTATAGCGAACCCCCAGCGTTTTCAAGATGCTTTGCAGCACCAACACCAGCAGCCCTGTTTCTCCAGCCCCCAACAATTCCCGCTCTGGTGTATAAAGATGCAGCGGTGTTGCCTCCCGTTGAATCTGCTGGCGATAGGCGTTGACAATGGCATCCCACGTTGCACGGTTCGTTTCCCCATTCGGTCGCAACCCATTTTTCTGTTGAAACGCCCGAACAGCAAGGGCAGTTTGCCGCCCATAAATGCCGTCTGGAATCACACGGGGCAGCGTTTCATCTAAAAATGACAGGCTGTAAAGATACTGTTGCAGCTCTCGGATGTGGTTGCGTCTGTCCTGTTCGGTATAAGCCATCGGAAAATCCTCCTATTTTTCAAAATGAATTTGTGGAAAATACAAAAAATAGATTTGTGGAAACGGGAAAAGCTTTTTTTCCGCCGGTTGACATACTTTGCAATTTCGTGTATAATTATAAGATACAGGCAGGGGAAACCCCTTAAAATTGCGGTGTTTTCCATTGCTGCCATGCAAAAAAGACCCTTGCGTGCCGTTTGTTCTGTCCCACAGGAACGAAATTTCTGCATGCGGCACCAACAAACCAATCGCAAAACTGGGTATGAAATGACCCTGAATTTAAAGGAGGCCTTCTTAATATGACGATGCAGGAAAACTACCTGACCGAAGAAACCGATATCCCACAGTCTGATATTACAAGACTATGCGACAATTTAAGAAAACATTCTCAGATTGCTCCGGCACTCTACGAAAAATATAATGTAAACCGTGGTTTGCGGCACAGCGATGGCTCTGGTGTCGTTGCTGGCATTACTCGCATCTGTAGCGTACACGGCTATGTCATTGATGAGGGCGAACGCAGACCAGTTCCGGGCGAACTGATTTACCGTGGATACAGCATCAAAGATTTGGTGGAAAATGCAGAACGGGAAGACCGCTTCTTATTTGAAGAAATTGTTTACTTGCTGCTGATGGGCGAATTGCCGACCGCAGACGAACTGGATGTGATGCGGAAATCGCTGGCAATGCGGAGAGAACTGCCGCCGGGATTCCTCGTAGACAGCATTATGCAAGCACCTTCTAAAAATATCATGAATAAGCTGGCAAGAAGCATCTTGTCCCTGTATTCCTATGACGATGACCCAGAACATCCGTCTTTAGAGGGCGAAATGCGGATTGCTCTCGGTTTGATTGCAAAAATGCCGATTCTCATGGATGGTGCTTATCAGGCAAAGCGGCATAAATTCGACAATGCCAGCATGATTATTCACCAGATTCGTCCGGAAGAGGGCACAGCAGAATCCATTCTGTCCCTGATTCGGAACGACCGGAACTATACCAAGGAAGAAGCACAGCTGCTGGATATTATGCTTTCCATTCATGCAGAACATGGCGGCGGGAATAACTCGACCTTTGCTTGCCGAGTTGCAACTTCTTCTGGTACAGACCCGTATGCAGCTTATACCACTGCCATCAATTCCCTGAAGGGTTCTCGTCACGGCGGTGCAAATATCAAGGTCGTTCAGATGTTGGACTGCATCAAGGAAAACGTCAAGAACTGGGGCAATCGGGGCGAAGTTGCCGATTTCATCACCAAGATTCTGAAGAAAGAAGCTGGCGATGGTTCTGGTTTGATTTATGGTATGGGACATGCCGTCTATACGCTGTCTGACCCACGAGCTGTCATTCTGAAGCGGAAAGCCTTTGAAATGGCAAAGGGCAAGGAAATCGAAGCAGAATTCCAGCTGCTGTCCTTAATCGAAGAACTGACACCGATTCTGATGAAAGAAGTGCGTGGGGTCGATAAGGCAATGTGTGCCAATGTGGATATGTATTCTGGTTTGGTTTATCGGATGCTGGGCATTCCGGATGAACTCTTTACGCCGCTGTTTGCCAGTGCAAGAATGGTTGGCTGGGCAGCACATCGTATGGAAGAACTGCTGACCGGAAAGCGGATTATCCGTCCGGCTTATAAGCCAATTACAAAAGTAAAGCCTTACATTCCGTTATGCGACCGAAAGGATTAATTCGTCTGTTGCTGACGGGGTGCTTGCTGCTCCTGTTATCCGGTTGTACATTCGGGGCAACGGTGGACGCTCTGCTGACACCGCCCCATCTGCGTGGGGAACAGGAGCAGATTTATCAGGCGTTGGAAAATGCGGTTGGAAACCGTATCACCCTCCAGTATCCCCGCAGCGGCGACCATCTCTCTGCGGTAATGATTTCCGATTTGGACGGAGATGGACAGGATGAAGCGGCAGTTTTCTACCGCAAAGAAAGTTCGCTCTCAACGGAAAATGCTCTGCGGCTGAATCTGTTAGACCAAGCAGACGGCACATGGATGTCCGTTTGTGATTTGCCGGCAGAGGGAGCAGAAGTGGATCGTGGTTTTACTGCCGACATCGGCGGACGGCAGCGGCTCATTATTGGCTATTCGCAGGTTGACCAATCTGACAAAGCATTGGTTGTTTATAATTACGAGGGCGGAACGCTGGCGAAGAGTTTCACCGTTTCGTATTCGAGCTTTGATGTTGCAGATTTGGACGGTGACGACCAGTCAGAATTGCTGATTTTAAAGGCAGCAGAGGGGGAACACGCTGCGGAAGCAGCAGTTTATGTGCCAGATGAACAAGACCACTATACCCGTTACAGCCTGACCTTACAGGGGAAAACAACTGAATATAGTCAAGTACTCTGTGGCAATACACAGGGCAAACAGACAGCGATTTATCTCGATGGCATTGTTGGGGCAACCACGATGCAAACAGAAGTCTTACAGTTTGACGGGAAAAAATTGTCATATCTTGTGCCAACTGGCAGCGATGCGGTGAGCACGATTCGCCCAATAGGCTGTCTGACGATGGATATTGACCAGGACGACATTCCGGAAATTCCTGTGCAGGGATTATTCCCCGGCTATCAGGATACCGATTCCGACTTGATTCGGATGACTCGCTGGATGACCGTGACCAAAGACGGTACGCTACAGGAAGAAGAGCGGGGCTATTATAGTTTAGGAGATGGCTATGCATTTTTGCTGCCGCCGAACTGGCAGACAGAAGTCACCGTGCAGAACGACAATCTGACGGGGGATCTGGTATTCTATCACTACATGGGCGACCGTGCAGCGGAGATGCCGGAACTGATGCGGATTTCCGTGGCAACGGATACGGCAAACCGGGACAGCCGACTGGAAGAGGGCTATCAGCTGCTGTATTCGAGAGGAAATGCGTATTATTTTATCAAAGTACCGGAGAACAGCACCGATGAACGGGCAAGAACCGTTGGCGACCTGCTGGGGTATTTTGTCTTTTTATCGTAACATTGCGGACGGACAGCCAATCATCAAAAGCAGAAAGGGGAAACAACCGTTTTATGAAACGCATTTTAGTTTGTGAGGATGAAGATGTCATCCGAGAATTTGTTGTCATCAATCTGAAACGAGTTGGCTATGAAGTGTATGATGTCAATTGCGGGGAAGAAGCCCTGCGAGTGTTTGATGCTGCCAACGGAAATTTTGATATTGTCTTGCTGGACATTATGATGCCCGGCATAGACGGTTTTCAGGTATGCAAGGAGCTGCGAAAGCGAAGCTCTACCATTGGAATTATCATGCTGTCCGCCAAGACGCAGGAAATGGACAAAGTCAACGGCTTAATGATTGGAGCAGATGACTACATTACAAAGCCGTTTTCCCCATCGGAACTGACGGCACGAGTCGATGCAATTTATCGGCGTGTCTGCATGAGTTCCATGAGCGATAAACAGAAATCCGTCTTAAAAAGTGGGCCATTTGTGCTGAATCTGGTCAACCGGACATTGCACAAACAGGAAAAGCCCATTGAACTGACACAGATTGAATATCAGGTGTTGGAATATTTTCTGAAGAACAAAAATACCGCCCTCGACCGCTCCAGCATCTTACAGCACATCTGGGGCGAACAGTATGACGGCGATGATAAAATTGTGGATGTCAACATCCGCCGCATTCGCATGAAGATTGAAGACCAGCCCTCGAATCCAAAGTATATCACAACGATTTGGGGCTATGGATATAAGTGGAATGATTCAGATGACCGCTGATGCAACACAGAAAAAACGCCGCAGTTCCCGAAAAAATACCATTACGGTTCGCTGGCTCATTAGCAATTTAGGCGTTGTATTTTTGGTGCTGTTGATTGTGGAACTGTCGGTGATTTATACCTTACAGCACTATTATTACAATTCCGCAGAGCAGTATCTTACCACGAAGATTTCTTCTGTGACAACGGTACTGACTCGTTATTCACAGGATACCGGCTCGAATTTTTCGGCAGACCTGCGAAGTACGTTTGAAAACTTTTCCGACAAGGAACGCATGGAACTGATGGCAATCAATTCCAAGGGCAGAGTGACGCTGACAACCTCTGGCTTTGCTCCCGATACAGGGACGGCGATGCCGGACTATGAAACGGCAATGGAATCCGAAACAGGAACATGGACTGGCAGGCAGAACGGGGAACGCGTCATGGCGGTGAGTGTGAATATCTCCGCCATGCAGCCGGAATACAATGCGATTCGGGTGGTTTCGTCCATGTCGCAGATTGATGCGACTTTGCGAGATTATACAACGATGATTACCATCGTTTGTATTGGGGTTCTGCTGCTGCTGACCATTACAGGTTCTTTTTTCCTGCGGTCGATTGTCCGACCCATCAACCGCATCAATGCGGTTACGAAAAAATTTGCACAGGGGGACTTCTCCCAGCGAATCACGCCGATTCCGCAAGATGAAATCGGGGATTTGTGCAAGGCGGTCAATGATATGGCATCTGCTCTCTCTGAAACCGAGGCGATGAAAAACGAGTTTATTTCCTCTGTTTCCCATGAATTGCGAACACCATTGACGGCAATTCAAGGCTGGGCGGAAACGCTCTGTTTGGACATTGATGCGGAAACGATGCAAAAGGGGATGCACGTGATTGTCAACGAAACAGAACGACTTTCCCGAATGGTGGAAGAGTTGCTGGACTTCTCTCGGATGCAAAGCGGACGGCTGACGGTACAGCCCGAACCTATGGATATTTTGGCAGAATTGGGCGATGCCGTTTTGATTTACATGGAGAAGGCAAAGCGGGAACATATTCGCATCATTTACCAAGAACCGGAAATGCTGCCATTTGTCTACGGGGATAAAAACCGGATTCGACAGGTGTTTATCAATGTGATTGACAATGCCCTGAAATATTCCAACCCTGGCGGACTGGTCACAGTCAGTGCGGAAGCGATTGCAGAACAAATTCAGGTGCGGATTTCAGATAATGGTGTGGGCATCAGTGCTGCCGACCTGCCGAAAGTCAAGACGAAATTTTTCAAGGCGAACCACACACGCAGAGGTTCGGGCATTGGGCTGGCGGTAGCAAATGAAATCATTACCATGCATCACGGAAAACTGGACATTCAAAGTGAACTGGGCAAGGGAACAACCGTCATTATTACGCTGCCAGCGATGTCCGACCACTTGTTGTAAGGAGCAGGCATATGAAAAAATGCAGGATTACCGCCTTGCGGAAAACGGAATATCCGGATTTGATGGAGCAGTATGAGAATCCATTGGAAACGCCTTGCACGGTTTCGATTGGGCAAGTTTGGGTAACAAACGGCTGGGAGAAACCAGCAGATTTTTGTGAAAGTGCATGGAATACGCTGTCCCCGTTTGTGATGGCGTTGGCATATGGTGGTGAAAATTTCTATGATGGCTGGATGAAAAATCCGAAGTCGGTTCTGCTGTCCTGTAATGATGGATTTCGTCCGGTCAGCTTTCTGGTCGAAGTCGTTTCAACAGCTGCTGAAACGGCAGAACCTTTAGAGTCCCCGCAGTGATTTTAGATAGAGAAAGGATTGCTATGAAACAAACAACAAAGCCGGAGCAGGCAAAACACCGCTCGAAAATCGGTGGACAGGCTCTGATTGAAGGCGTTATGATGAAAGGCGTTCATACGGGAGCGATGGCATGCCGGCTGCCGGATGGAACGATTGATGTAGAAACGTGGGAAGAACACAACGGGAAAGAAATGCCGTGGTATCGGAAGTGCCCGTTTGTACGGGGCAGCTTTAATTTTGTGATTTCGATGCGGGATGGCTACCGCTGCCTGATGAAATCCGCAGAGAAACAGATGACCGAAGAGGAAAAAGAGAATGAGCCGCAGGAGGAAATGAACCGCTTTGAACGCTGGCTGAATGACAAACTGGGCGATAAAGTATTTGGCATTATTATGTCTATTTCGATGGTCATTGGAGTAGCATTTGCCGTGTTCGCCTTTATTTTCCTGCCAAAGTTTCTGATTGGATTGCTCATCACGCACACTGCGATTCCGGACGACAGCCGATTTATTCGGTCGCTGCTGGAAGGTGTGCTGAAAATTATCATTTTCTTGGGCTACATGGCATTTACCGGCTGTATGAAAGACATCCGGCGGACGTATGAATACCACGGGGCAGAGCATAAGACGATAGCTTGCTTTGAGGCAGGCGACCCGTTGACCGTGGAGAACGTCAAGAAACACTGCCGATTCCACCCACGCTGCGGAACGAGCTTTATTTTTATCACGCTGATTGTCAGCATTTTGGTGATGTGCTGCGTGCCGTTGACAGTTGTTTGGCAGCGTGTTTTGGTGAGCATTTTGCTGTTGCCGCTGGTGGTTGGCATTTCCTATGAATTTATTCGCATTGCCGGAAGAAGTGACAGCTGGATTACAAGGGCACTGTCATTTCCGGGCTTGCAGATTCAGCGGATTACCACCAGAGAACCCGATGCCAGCCAGATTGAATGTGCAATTGCAGCATTAAAGCCATGCATTCCGGATAATCTGGAGGAAGACGAGTGGTAACGATGACACGGCGAACCTTATACCAGACCATCCGGCAGCGGTTACAGGCTGCGGGCATTGAAGATGCTGGGATAGAATCCGGATTTCTGCTGGAATTTCTCTTAGGGAAGCCATTGCCGCAATTGCTCATGGATGGAGAATTGCCCGTGCCAGAGGCGATTGTGATGCAGGCAGAAACGCTCTGCCAGCGGCGAGCAGCTCACTATCCCTTGCAATATCTGTTCGGCAGCTGGGAATTTTACGGCTTGTCGTTTCAGATTGGAGAGGGTGTTTTGATTCCCCGAGCGGATACTGAAACCTTAGTGGATATCGTCTGCACGCTGCGGAGCGGACAGCCACAAACCCGTTTATTAGACCTGTGCAGTGGCAGCGGTTGTATTCCGGCAGCGATTGCAACGCAGTTACCAGAGGTTTCCGGTGCTGCCATCGAACGAGAATCCGCAGCGTTTTCCTATTTACAGAAGAACTTGCAGCAGTATGCACCGCAGATACAGCCTGTGCAGGGCGATGTATTAGATGCTACCTTGCCGGATTTGTATACGGGATATGATGTCATCACCTGCAATCCGCCCTATCTGACCGAGATGGATATGCAGCAGTTGCAGCCAGAAGTTACATTTGAGCCAGAAACTGCCCTCTATGGGGGAGCAGACGGGCTGGATTTTTACCGCAGCATTTCTGCAAACTGGGGTTCTGCTCTGCGAAAATCAGGCTGGCTGGTGTATGAAATCGGAAAAGGACAGGAGCAGGATGTTGCAGCCATTCTGCAGCAGCAGGGCTTCTCCCAGATTATCCAGCAGATGGATGGAAATGGAATTGTTCGGGTGGTTGCCGGACAGAAATAACAGCAGATGCTGCTTGCATCTGCAAAAAAAGCAGTTCTCGTTTATGATTTTTCTCGAAAGGAGCATTCCGATATGTATAAAATTGCATTTGTAATTCCTTGGTACGGCGAAGGCATTCCCGGCGGTGCAGAAATGGAACTGCGGGAAGTTGCCAGACATCTTCAGAAAGCCGGCGTGGAAGTAGAAGTTCTGACGACCTGTGTCAAGGATTTTACGGCGGACTGGAATCAGAACTATTACGCTGCCGGGGTTGCTATGGTGTATGATGTCCCAACTCGCCGGTTTCCGGTTCGGAAACGGGATACTGCCACCTTTGACCGCATCAATGCCCAGTTGATGCAGGGGAAACACATTACCCCGAAGGAAGAGGTGCTGTTCTTACAGGAGATGGTGAACAGTCCGCAGCTCTATGAATATATTGAAACGCACAACGATGACTACGACCTGTTTGTGTTCATGCCCTATATGTTCGGGACGACCTTTCATGGGGTATTAGCTTGTCCGGAAAAGGCAGTCATGATTCCGTGTTTCCACGAAGAAGCCTATGCACATTTGCGGCTGTTCCGACAAACATACATCAATATTCGGGGAATGATTTTCAATTCTGTTCCGGAAATGCAGCTGGCGAACCGCCTGTATGATTTAGATGATGTGGAACAGATTTGTATGGGCATTGGTATGGATACTTCCATTTCCGGCGATGGGGCAGCATTTCGGGAAAAATACGGAATAACTGACCCTTATTTGATTTATGCCGGACGGAAAGACAGTGGAAAAAATGTGCATACGCTGTTGCAATATTTTGCAGAGTACAAAAAACGCAATCCAGAAGACCCGTTGCAACTGGTGTTAATTGGGGGCGGAACAATTGCCATTCCAGATTCTGTGAAAGACTGCGTGCATGATTTGGGCTATGTTTCCCAGCAGGATAAATATGATGCCTTGCAGGGAGCATTGTTCCTCTGCCAGCCCTCGAAAAACGAGAGTTTCTCGCTGGTCATTATGGAAAGCTGGCTGTGTGGCAGACCCGTTTTGGTGCATTCTGCCTGTGCGGTTACGAAAGACTTTGCCCGGCAGGCGGAAGGTGGTCTGTATTTTAACAGCTATTTTGAATTTGAAGGCTGTGTGCAGTGGCTGGAACAGCATCCGGCAGAAGCCGAACAGCTCGGACAAAACGGCAGACAATTTGTCCTTGCGAATTTTGATTGGAACGTGGTGACGAAGAAGTATCTGGCATTTTTCAAAAAACTGATAGAGGAGGGGGACATGCAGTGAAACGCATTGCATTTGTCAATCAACGATATGGCTTAGAGGTCAACGGGGGTTCTGAATATTACACCCGCCTGATGGCGGAACGGTTGGCGAAGTACTATGAAGTGGACGTACTGACCACCAAAGCCGTGGACTATACCACATGGAAAGACTGGTATGTACGGGATGTGGAAACCATCAACGGGGTAACAGTACGCCGGTTTTCCGTGGCACAGGAACGGGCAGTGGATTTTGATGCCTATAATGCTGCTTATCTGTCCGAATGCGAACAGGATAACTACAGTTTGGGCATTGAAAAAATCTGGTTTGAAAAGCAAGGACCATATTGCCCCGAATGCATTGCCTTTATTCGGGAGCATAAAGATGAATACGATGTCTTTTTATTTGTCACGTATCTGTATTATCTGACGGTTGCCGGATTACCGGAAGTGGCAGAGAAAGCAATTTTCATTCCGACTGCTCACGAAGAACCATACTTGCATTTTAAGACGTTTGAAAAGCTGTTTCAGCTGCCGCAGGCATATGTTTTCCTGACGGAAGAAGAACGGATGCTCGTTCGGCGGCAGTTCAAAACTGCTGGGATTCCGTGTGATGTGCTGGGAACAGGCGTAGATATTCCAGATTATCCGCCAGCCTCTGCATTCCGGCAGAAATACCGGATTCATGACCCGTATCTGATTTATGTCGGTCGAATTGATGAGGGAAAAGACTGCCCGACCCTGTTCCGGTACTTTATCGAGTTCAAAGAACGCAACCCCAGTGATTTGAAGCTGGTGCTGATGGGAAAAGCGGTTTGCAACATTCCGAAGCATCCGGATATTATCCCATTGGGTTTTGTTTCCGAAGAGGACAAGTTCAGCGGACTTTCCGATGCCATTTCCTTGGTTTTGCCGTCCCAGTATGAAAGTTTGTCGATTGCTGTGCTGGAGGCGATGGCATTGGGCGTTCCAGTGCTGGTAAACGGGCAGTGCGATGTTCTGAAGGGGCACTGCACAAAGAGCAACGGCGGACTGTATTACCGGAACTTCTTTGAATTTGAGGGGGCGTTGAATTATCTGTTCTCGCATCCGGATGAATATCAGGAAATGCAGGAAAATGCCTATGAATATGTTTTGGAGCATTATGACTGGGATGTCATTCTGGAACGGTTCCGTGTCATCATTGAAACTGTGATAGAAGGGCGGACATAAGATTGATGGGAATTACAATTTGCAGTGGAATGGGATTTCTGGCTGCGGTAGGATGTGCCGGATTGTATGACCGGAAAAGCTCGTTTTTAAAGCCGTTTGTCTGCGGAACGGTGTTCTATGGGTTCTGTTATATTCTCTGGAGCATGCTGTTGTTTGTCCTGAATCAATTCACCCTGTTTCGAGCGGTACTGGGAACGGCTGTAGTGCTGGTGGCACTGCTGGCAGCGGCTGCTGTGGTATTGCGGCGAAAACATGGCACACTGCTGCGTCTGCTGCACTGGGATGAAAGCATCCGGACGGTTTGGATTCCGCTGGTAATCGTACTGGTGGCATTGCCATTGATTCTGATGAAGAATGAATTGTTTGGCATGGGACAGGATCAGGGTGTTTATCAGGTGGTTGCCATCAATCTGATGAATGGATTGACTGACCGACAGCAGGATTTTGCAGAGTATTACAACTTATCGAGTGCCGACCAAACGGAATTTGCGGATGCCATCCGGAATTATCTGATGGGTTATGACATTGCCCCTGAGGAATATCCGGACACCATATACGACCGGAACATCAGTCCGGTTTCCGGTATCTACCACGGCATTCCAACGTATGCAGCAATGCTGGCACTGTTCGGAAAGCTGTTTGGCATTTCCCATATGATACATCTGGAAACTGTGATTTGGGTCTGCATGATTTTTTTGGTTTCGTTTATCTGTCGGCAGATGCAGTGGAAACGCTGCACGGAGTTTCTTGCCTGTGCAGTCTGTGCCGCTTCTCCCATTGTGATCTGGGTGGCGAAATCCTCCCTGACCGAGCTGTTCTTGGCAGTCATTTTACTGGCATTTGTGCTGCTGATCACTGCTCCGAACCGCAGTCATGGGCTTTCGATTTTGCCGATAGCAGTATTTGCCTGCTATCATGTTTCGATTTATACGATGATTCCATTGTTTGTGGTGCTGTATGGAGCATTGTATTTATTCCGGAGAAAGCGGGAATATGCGGTTTTGATGCTGGCAACGATTCCGCTCTATCTGGCGAGTTATTTTGCAATGCGGCACGTGCAGCCGTTCTACACCATGAACAACTATCGGGATTTGTTTGTGGGCGGCATTACGGTCTATAACATTACAACCGTTGTCACAGTGGTTTGTATAGCAGCCTTTTTGATTTGTGGCGTGTATTGCTGGATTTTGTTCCGGCGGGAAAAAATCTTTGATGCCGCAGCTTTTTTGGAGCAGGCACAGCAGAAACCATGGGTAAAAGCAATTTTCATTTTATTCATGTTTGCCCCCGTTGTCTATGTGTTGCTGAAAGTCTTTTCAAGGGGCATGGTCGGAGAACTGCAGTATTTGACGCTGACGGGCTATGCCATTCAGACAGGCTTTTTCCTCCTGCCAATTGTCTACATCATTGCCTTGTTCCGGATGAAGTTTGTACTGGAAAAGCCGGAAACGATGGTGCTGTATGCGATGTTTTTGTATTGCATTCTGGTCTATTCCGCATTCCTGCGGTTTGAGGTGCAGTATTACTATTATTATGCTCGTTACCTTGCACCGTTTGTGCCGATTGCGGTGCTGTTTGCAGCGATGATTCTGGACAAGTACAACTGGAAGTTGACCGTACCGATTTTAACTGCCGGATTGCTGGTGGTTGCTCCGTTCGACAAGTTCCTCTCCCATGCAAAAGATGATACCCGCATGGAATGGTCGATTTTGATGGAACTGGGCGAAAAAATCGAAGCAGGAGATTGTGTTGTCGTAGATACTGATTTGATGCCGCAACTGTATTTGCCGTTGCGGAGCATGACCGGAGCGGCAATGTATCCGGAACTGGAAAACGCAGTGGAACAAGTAGACGATTTGAGCGAAGAATACGATATGGTTTATTATCTGACGACAGATACAGCGATGTTGCAATACAGTGATTCTTATCGCTGTGTTTATCGGAACACTGTCCATCATAGCGAAGATGATTTGAATCATAATGGCAAACTGTTTCCGATGGCATTGGGCTTTTTGAAATACGAAGAGCCGGTTTGTCTGTATCAGTATACTGCAAACCGGTTGAGTTATCGGGCAATAGACTGTTATGAAACAGAATATGTGGGCTTTGGTGCACTGGAAGGTGATTTCTGCTGGTCGGTTGCAGAAGATGCCTCGGTATTTTGTACGCTGCATCCGGATAATTATTTGATGCAATTTGAAATGGGCTGTACGATTCCACTGGAACAGCTGGGAAAGAAAAAATTGACGGTTTCTGTCTATGTCAATAATGCATTGGCTGGGGAACTGGTGATTGATGAGAGCAACAACGGCGGAACGCTGTCGCTGCCGATTTCCTCGTTGTTGTTGCTGGATGATGCCCAGAATCAAGTGATGTTACGGTGTGAGCTGTGGGATGCGAGCACGGTAACACCAAATGATAAGCGGCAGCTGGGCTTCCCGTTGAAGTCGCTGCGGTTTATTCGTAAATAATCATTTTCATTTTTCGATGAGAAAGGAGCACTGCCATCATGATGCAGGTAGAAGTAAAAAGTGGAACGATGACAAAAGATGAGATTCAGTATTACATTTTGCTGGTCAAGAAACGCTGGGGCACACGATTGCCGGCAGATTTGCGATTGATTCTGGAAAAGACGGATACTGAAGTACAAATTACTTTTGATCCGCCGATTGATCGGCAGGTTTACCGGAGTACAGATTATCTGGTGAACGATGTTCAGAAGTTGAATCGAGGAAAATTTGCGGAACATGCAGATAAAGTGATGCATGTAACTGCAACTGTTTAAAAAGAAAGGGGCAACGAGAATGATTCGCTGTCCCTTTTTGCAGTTTGGTGGAAAATTCGAGCCGCAGGCAATTGCGGTCAAGCTGGCTCAGCTTGGCGGAGAGGGATTGTTAAGGGGGACAAGCTGTCCCCCTTAACAGAGGTATTGATTAGGTGGTATTGAAATCTAGGAGAAGCAAATAGCTGTTCGCTGTTTTAAAAACATAGGAACTTCTAATAAACTGAAATCCAGTAGAGATTGAAAAATCATTCGAGAATGGCAATCACCAGCGAACAGCACAAAGGCAAAGAGCAGAGCGATTTTGCCGAACCATATACATTTGGTTTTCCTAAGAGCGAGATTTTCAATTATAAGCCGCAAACAACAATCTTGCAACTGTTCCGGTGGAACAGTTGCAACGGAAATGATACTCTTAGGGAAACCAATTGCATACGGTTCGGCAAGGCTGGGGCACATCCCCAGCTTGCCTAAGGAATCGCAATTGCCCCTGAAACCTTGTTTCATGTTGCAATCTTCAGATTTTGAAGGCAATTGCGATTTTTCTGATTTTCTCTTAGATTTTTGTTGTGATGTTTCGTGCAGTTTGATTTGCTTCGCAAATGTGGGCTGCTCGACCACACCTCGCCAGCATTTTTGAAAAATTGCTGGATCAAAAAACTTTTTATTTGTCTGCGGCTCGAATCTTGCAACCATTCTTCTTTTAGTTGCATTCCCAACAAGAATATGATACAATAGAACCAACCAATCAGAAAGATAAAAGGAGGCGTTCTCACGATGCACATTCTCAAACACCTACCCAAACAGGACGGCTGCCGGATGCCGGCAGAATTTGCTCCCCATTTGGGCTGTATCATGATTTGGCCAGAACGAACCGATTCTTGGCGAAATGGCGGCTATGCTGCCCGTGCAGCTTTTACCAAAATTGCAACTGCCATTGCAGCATCCGAGCAAGTCACCATGCTGGTCAGCAATCAGCAATATGAAACCGCAAGAGCCATGCTGCCGCCAGAAGTTCGACTGGTCGAATGTACCACCGATGATGCTTGGGCAAGAGATGTTGCCCCGACTTTTGTTCTGCGTCCGGATGGCACTCGCTGCGGGATTGACTGGGGCTTTAATGCTTGGGGCGGTCTGATAGATGGTTTGTATTTCCCTTGGGACAATGACAATCACGTTGCACGGAAAGTCTGCGATTTATTCGACTGCGATTGTTATGACCTGCGGCATTTTATTTTAGAGGGTGGCAGCATTCACAGCGATGGAGAAGGTACAATTCTGACGACAGAAGCATGCCTGCTCAGTGCCGGACGGAATCCGGAATTGTCAAAAGAAGCGATTACACAGATGCTCTGCGACTGCCTAGGAGCAGAGAAAGTCATTTGGCTGCCGTGCGGCATTTATCAGGATGAAACCAACGAACATGTGGATAATATCTGTGCTTTTACAGAGCCGGGGAAAGTCGTGCTTGCTTGGACGGATAACCCCAATGACCCACAGTATGCAATGTCCAACGCCTGCTTACAGGTACTGGAACAGGAAACTGATGCAAAGGGACGCAAAATTCAGGTGCAGAAGCTGCCGATTCCATCTGAACCCATCTGCATGACAGAAGAAGAATGCAGCGGTTTAGACTTGTGGGACGGCGAACCAACTCGCACACCGGGTGAACGCTTGGCAGCATCCTATGTAAATTTCTATATCTCCAATGGGGCTGTGATTGTTCCGCAGTTCAATGATCCGATGGATGCGGTTGCGGTTTCGATTTTGCAGGATTGTTTCCCAACTCGAACAGTCGTACCAATTGCAGCACGAGAAATTCTCATTGGTGGCGGTAATATTCACTGTATCACCCAGCAGATTCCAAAATAAAAGAAAGCAGTTGTATCATGGCGAAATTTTATTCTTTGTTTAGTTCTAGTTCCGGCAACGCTGCCTATCTTGGCAACGGCTCTGCCGGAATCCTTTTTGATATTGGGGTTTCCTGTCGAAAACTCTGCACAGCATTGCAAGAACGGGAACTTGCCCCCAATGCCATACAGGCGATTTGTATTACCCATACGCATATCGACCATATCCGTGGTCTGGCGGTTTTTCTCAAAAATTATCCGATTCCTGTTTACGGAACAGCAGAAACCTTGCAAACATTGGCGGAGCAATGCAATCAAACAGACTTGTTTCACACGATAACGCCAGAGCAGCCGGAAGCCATTGCCGGACAGTGGGAAGTGACTCCATTTTCTACGCCACACGATGCCGCTGGTAGCTGCGGCTATCGAATCCATACCGCAGATGACCGCATTTGTGCTGTCTGCACGGATTTGGGAACGGTCACGCCGGAAGTTCGGAACGGGGTACAGGGCTGTGATATGGTGTTACTGGAAGCAAACTATGAACCCTCCCTGCTGGCAGCAGGGGCGTATCCTTATCCATTAAAACAGCGAATTTTCGGAGAGAAAGGGCATCTCTCCAATCAGGACAGTGCTGACTTCGCACGGGAACTGGTGGAAACTGGAACAACACGGCTGGTGTTGGGACACCTCAGCCCACACAACAATACCGCAGCTTGTGCAGAACGAGCAGCCTTGCAAGGAATGCCGGACATGGTACGGAATCGGGATTATCTTTTACAGGTGGCAACGCCCATCGGATTAAAACAGGCGGTGATTTTTTAATGCAGCTGATACAGCTTTTGACCTATGGAAAATTAAAAGAATCTTATTTACGGGCAGCGTGTGCCGAGTATGAAAAGCGGCTTTCTCGTTTTTGCAAGCTGCAGTGTGTCGAATTAGAGCCAGTGGCATTGCCGGAGCGACCCTCTGAAAAGGAGATTGCAGCTGCATTGGAAAAAGAAGCTCAACCGTTTCTGAAACGAAAAAAAGGCTTTACCATTGCCATGTGCATTGAGGGAAAGCAGCTGGACAGTCCGCAGTTTGCCCAGATTTTTCAGCGTGCAGCGGTGCAGGGCGATGCAGCGGTGACGTTTTTCATCGGCAGTTCATACGGTTTGGCGGACAGTGTGAAACAAGCTGCAAATTTACGGCTTTCCATGTCGGCAATGACCTTTCCCCATCAGCTGGCAAGGGTGATGCTATTAGAGCAGATTTATCGGGGCTATCAGATTTTAGGCGGAAGCCCCTACCATAAATAATCCATACAAAGGAGCGGAAGACAATGCCACGATTTTTTTTAGAAACGATTGCAGAAGATGACATTCAGATCACCGGAGCAGATGCCCATCATATCGGCTATGCACTGCGGATGCGACCGGGGGAACATCTGACGGTTTGTGCAAATAATATTGATTATGACTGTGTGATTCGGGAGATTACGAAAGATACTGTTTTTCTGGATGCGGTATCCAAGCATGCTTGTGCAGCCGAGCCGAGCGTATTTGTGACGCTGTATCAGGCAGTTCCGAAAGCTGGAAAGCTGGAAGAAATCATTCAAAAATCCATTGAATTGGGAGTAAGTCGAATTGTCCCCGTGCTGACGGCTCGTTGTGTTGCTCGACCGAAAGCAGCAGAGTTTCAGAAGAAGTTACCTCGATTGCAGAAAATTGCGGAATCGGCAGCGAAGCAGTCCGGACGGGGCTGTATTCCGGAAGTTGCACCACTGCATACATTTGCAGAGGCGTTGGAATCTGCAAAGCAGGCAGATTGTGGCGTGTTTTTATATGAGGGCGGCGGCATTCGGTTTTCAGAAGTACCGTTGACTGGAAAAAAGCAGATTGCTTTGTGGATTGGCAGCGAAGGCGGATTTGACCCGAAGGAGGCAGAAGCAGCAAAGGCAGCTGGATTTTATCCGGTGTGGCTGGGAGAGCGGATTTTGCGGTGTGAAACTGCACCGCAAGCAGCACTTGCAATTTTGATGCATTTGACAGGAAATCTGTAAGAATGAATTGATTGTAAGATACGAGCCGCAGGCAAATAAAAAACTTTTAGTTGCCTGCGGCTTGTCCTTGTAAAAATTACAGCGTTCTTTACGACTTTCACACAGTTTTCATTGACACCCATCAGCAGGAATGTTATAATATTGATGTTCATCGAAAGAACGAATTTCGATGAACCGTCAAACAAAATAGGAATTTTTAACAGGAGGAATTTTTATGAAAAAAGGCTTTAGAAAGGTTTGTGCAGCTCTGTGCAGCACTGCATTATTATGTGCAGCGACTGCTGTTCCAGCATCTGCTTCCACTGTGAGTGATGTCATTGCAGCTGCTTATGCAGTCGGCATTCCGGCACAGTATGTGCAAGAAGGCATTGCGATGTATGGTGGCGGAAACTATACCTCAGAACAGTGTGACCAAGCAATTGCATCGATTTATTCCTATCAGGGAAGAGTTGATGAACTGTTGGAGGATTATTTCGGTGTACCGAGCAACGGTGGCGGAAATAATAATAACGCATCTGACAGTAACAGCGGCAGCAACAGCAATGCTGGCGGAAATGCGGGTTCATCTGGAAATAATGCCAATTCTTCAAGCAGTTCCAATAGTTCTAATAATTCTAATTCCAGTTCAGAAAACACAGGCGGACCATCTGGCGATTCAGATGGTTCTAAGTCATTTACGGATATGACACTGGATGAAAAAATTGACTATGTGAATCAACTGCCGGCAGAAGAACGCAGCGATTATATTTCCAATCTGACCACAGAAGAACGAAACAGCTTTATCAAACAGTTGCCAGTGAGTGATAAGGCAGCCGTTTTAAATGAATTTTTAGGCGTTGGAGATTCTTTGGGTCTGCATTTTACAGTCGATGAAATGACCAATGATAGTGTTGTTGTCAGTGCGAGAGATAAGGATGGCAAACTGATTGACGTTTCTGCAATGGGCGTTACTGTAGAAGAAACCGGAAAATCTTATACCACGCCGATTACCATTGCAGCCCTGCTGGCAGGCGGTGGCATTTGCGGTGTGAGTGCGATTATTTTTGCTGCTGGAAAAAAGAAACGGAATGAGGAACAAGCATGAAGCAGAAATCATCCAACCCTGAAAAAACATCCGCTTCGGCACTGCCGTTGGCAATGCCATTGATTTTGCCAATTGTAACCTTACTGTTATGTGCAGCAATTGTATTAGTATGCAGTCTTCGTCCCTATGAAAAGCTGCATACTTACTTGCAAATTGCCTTTATGGATGACTTGAAACAAGCTCCGTCCAGCAGCTCAGATGGATTGGAAATCGTACAGAATGACATTACAACCAATTACAGCGGAAAAATTGCAAAGACGGGAGAACCGGTATATCCGGCATTCGGGGAACAATATGGTGTGCTGTCCTGTGAGGCAATTGACTTGTATGTTCCGGTTTACTGGGGGGCAACCTCGGAACTGCTGGAACTGGGTGCTTGCCAGACAACTGCCTCCGCCATTGCCGGAGCAGGTGGCAATGCGGTGATCAGTGCCCATGTCAATACGTTTTTCAATCGGCTGGATGAACTGCAAACTGGTGATACGCTGACTTTGTACACGAATTATGGGCGGTTTACCTATGCGGTTCAGAAAAGCATTCAGTTTGAAAACACGGATAAGCAGTACATTTTGCCGACAGACCAAGAGCAGTTGACCCTGTACACCTGTGAAATGCAGGTATTTGGTTCGTCCACGAAGCGGATTGGTGTGGTCTGCGACTGCATCAGTACAGAATTTTATGAAACGGAGGCTGCACAATGACAAATGGATTTGGGAAGCGGTTGGTTGTGCGGCTGCTACTTACAATTTTATTGACTTTTACTGTGCTGGGAACACTGGGCAGCGGATATGTTGGGTATTTGTTATCCTCGCCGAACGTCTGCCTTTCTCAAGTGGAAAAACAGCAGGCAGCGGCAAAAATTCACGACAGTGTGGAAAGCTATTTTACAGCACAATATCAGACCACTGCAATTCCAGCGGAAACCTATTTAAATGTAGTCACAGAAGATTGGATTGCAGAGCGGTTGGAGGAACAAATTACATCTGAATATCAGATTTTAAATGGTGCGAAGCTGAGCTATCAGCTGGATATGTCTGATTTAGAAGCAGCATTGACACAGTTTTTCTCTGACTATGCCGAAGAAATCAATTATACTAAAGACAGCACCTATGAACAGAAGTTGCAGGAAACCATTGACAATGCAGAAGCAGAGTTGACCTCGCAGCTGGATGTCTACCATTTTTCCACCATGAGAAATGCAAACATTCTGAGCCGATTGACAGGAAAACAGCTGTATTTGTGGATTGCCTGCGGTGTTTGCGGAGTAGTAAGTCTGTTGTTGATGGGAATCTTAATGGGATTGGAACGAAATGGTGAATGGGGCATGCTTTATTTTCCGGGCTGTGCACTGTTCATCAATGGTGTTTTCCTGATTTTGCCGACTGCATGGGTGCTTGCTACCAGCTATTTCAGCGGTTTGGCAATCAAAGTGCCGGCAGTTTATGCAGTTGTGACCGGGGTTTTATATCATTGTACCCGTGTTGGATTGGTTGCAGGGATTGTTCTGGCAGTATTGGGATTGGTTGCAATTGTGGGCAGTACGATTGGAAGAAGAAAAGCTGCTCGATAAGAGGTTGAAAAAACGGGCTTGCAGAAGAGCTTGCAAGTCCGTTTTTTGTTTGTGATTCAGACAGGTTGCAGGATATGAGCCGCAGGCAACTGCGGTCGAGCTGGCTCAGCTCGGCGAGGTGGATTGTTAAGGAGGGCAAGCTGCCCTCCTTAACAGAGGTTGCAATGAGAAACATTAAAACCTAAGAGGAACAAGCAATCTGCTGTTCGCCATCTTGAAAACAAAATATTTCAGGCAAATTGCAATCTAAGAAAGATTCATAGGCAATTCGGACAACGCAACTCCGGCGAACAGCACAAAGGCAGACAGCGAAGCGATTCTGCCGAACCGTACGCAATTGGTTTTCCTAAGAGCATTCTCGTTGCAACTGTTCCCCCGGAACAGTTGCAAGATTGCTGTTTACTGTTTTCGGGAAACAAGGCGGGGCGGTCTTGTTCGCCCCGCCTCGAAAAGCAGTCGCTTTTCTCACCACCCGCTCCGTGTGCCAAAAGCATGGCACAGGGATTTCGCTGCCTGCGGCAGCGATCAGGGCTGCTCGCCCACACCTCGGCAGCATTTTTGAAAAACTGCTGCACCGAAAAACTTTTTAGTTGCCTGCGGCTCGTTTTATTTTAATGTTTAATGCTCAAATTTTCGTACCCGAAGCGGAATCCCCTGCCGGTCAGCAAGTGCCTGTGCAGCATCTAATTCCGTCTTTGGCAGAACATCCACGACACTATACATAACGGTTGGAACGCTATTCTTGCAATTTGCTGCAAATTCCTGCAACGCTGCAAACGCATTCGGGAACTTCGGGCGTGTTACTTTCCCATATTCTTCTTCTGTTCCAGCATTCAGGCTGATGGAAACAATATCCACCAATCCATGTAAATCCTGTGCCGTCTTTCGTCCATGCAGCAGGTCGGAAAGTCCATTGGTGTTCAGTCGAATGCAGCGAACCCCCTGTTCTTTCAGATAGGCAGCCGTCTTGCAGAGCAGTTCCAGCCGTTCAGTTGGCTCGCCGAATCCACAGAATACCACTTCTTCATAGGAACAGACATCTACTGCATCCAGAGCCGCCTTGACTTCTTCCCAGCTTGGTTCATGTTCCAACCACAGCGGGTCAGAACCATAGGCGGAACTCCCCATGGTGCGAATGCAGAATGTGCAGGCACACGGACAGCGGTTGGTTAAATTCAGGTATAAGTTTTTCCCGACCGGATAAGCAATGGTCATAGCAGTTTGTTTCATAAAGAGCACCTCGAATTGTGAAAATTAGAATCGTGACAGGATTTGCCCTGCCAAAATTTCAACACCGTTTTTGTGGAATATGCACAAAATTTGCGGTATGCGTTGACATTTAAAAAAAAATATGATACGCTAAACCTGTATGAATTTTTTTAATTTGCCCGTTTTTGGGCTAGAAAAAAGGAGGCGGTTTTCGCTTGAAAAACCGATGGAAACAATGGTTCTGCTGCCTGTTTGCTGTCATTTTGGCACTTTGCAGCCTGACAGCGTGTGGCAGTAAAAAAGAGAAAGGCAATGTTTCAATGGAGGACTTGCCGTTCGGAGCAGTTCTGCGGGACTTGAATACCACGGAAATTCCGGTGGAATATGATTCCCGTTATTTTACAGAAGAGGCAATGACGGTACTCTCCAACTATTTTTATGCCATTCAGACCGTGGATACCGCACTTTATCAGGAAGTCACATTGGACTTTTATGATGACTATGTTGTGCAGCAGATGTTCCAAGGGCTGGTTGGATTGGATGGCTTACTGACACAGATGAAATCCAGCTACACGCCGCAGCAGAGTGCAACTGGCACAAGCACAGAAAATACGGATGCAGACGTGACATTCACACAAATCAATGTTGTAGAATGCGAACAGTCTACGGATTCGGTGCACAGCAATCTCGATAATCTATATCCCATGCTGAACGAACTCAGCGGCGAGGAAGATTATTGCACGCAGCACGTTTCTGATGCAAAGTTTTTAAACCTCAGCCTGTCCTTAAAGAGCGGAGATCATACTACGACACTTTCGGATCAGTATGTGTTTCTTCTGTGCGTGGACGGCAAGTATGTAATTTGCTCGTAAGCGGTTCTTCCTGTGCAGCAGTTTCTGCTTCTTTGGCAGTCTGTTCTGCTTGCTTTTGTTTATTGAGTTCCTTCATCCGGTCTGCCATTTTTTGATTGGCATGCCGCAGACGAAGAAACAGCACGACAATGACCACCAAATAAGCGATGGTCACCGCAACCAATAGAATGTTGCGGAGGGCATGCGGATTCTCTGCTGAGAAGGCATAGGCAAGTGCTTTCATGTCAAAATCTCCTTGTTGTAAAGCAACGCTGTTTTTTCTATAATTATAGTATAGGACACGTTTTGGATTTTGTCAAGGTATTTCGGCATAGACTGCCGGAAAACCAAAACCACTATTCCCCCTGAATTCCACAAAAGTTTGCGAAATTTGCACTTTTGTGTTTTTATAGATGACTTTCTTTCAACGGTGAACTTGTTTGAGAAAGAAAAAATTTTTTAGGAGGATCTTCATGACGAACGCATCCACACGCAAATCTGCGGCGGCTGCAAAACGCAGTCCGCTGACGCTCGCCGGTGTTGGGCATGGCTTGCAGGGATGGCTCATTCGCAACAAGTTTTATATCATTGCATTTTTCATTCCTGTTGCATTGACCTATCTGGCGTATGCTCTGTTTGGGATTTCCCCATTCGGCGAAGAATCGGTACTCTGTCTGGACTTGAACGGGCAGTATGTGTACTACTTTGAGTCCCTGCGGGACGCTTTTTGGGGAGATGGCAGCATCTTCTATAACTGGTCGAGAAACCTCTCCGGCAACTTTATGGGTATCATTGGCTATTATCTTGCCAGCCCATTTACGCTGATTGTTATGTTGCTGCCGGAAAAATGGATTCTTGCCAGCCTGCTGATTATGCAGCTCTGCAAACTTGGTGCAGCGGGTGTGACATTCAGCTATTATCTCCAGAAGCGGAGAGAAGTAAGTGCTCCGCACGCTCTGCTGTTCTCCAGCATGTATGCAATGATGGCATACGCTGTGATTCAGCTGATTGACCCGATGTGGCTGGATGGTCTGGTATTCCTGCCACTGATTATCGCTGGACTGGAATGTCTGGTTGATGATGGCAGAAAAATCAACTACGCCATTCCGCTGGCATTCATGTTTGTGGCTCATTTCTATATTGGCTTCATGATTGCCATCTTTATTGTGATTTACTTTATTTTCTATCTGTTCTTCGGTACAGACCGCAAGGGCAGAAAGGCATATGACTATTTCCAGACCATCGGCAGAATGTGCTATACGACCATTGCAGGTCTGCTCTGTTCTGCAATTATGCTGTTGCCAATGGTTTACACCCTGAGCCAAGGTAAAATGGAATTTACTGAGAGCGTCTGGACACAGCTGAGCAACATTTTCCACGGCGATGGCGACAAGCTCCAGCAGCTGAAAGAATTGTTCACTGCACAGTTTGAATTGATTGACTTGATTCCACAGCTGTTGCCAGCACAGTATGACTCTGTTAATGTACAGGGCAGCCCAGAAATCTACTGCGGTCTGTTGACGGTTGTTCTGCTGCCGATTTTCTACATCAGCAATCAAATCAAGTTGAGAAAGAAAATTGGTTATACCTTTGTTCTGGTTTGCATGGTTGTCAGCATGTACTTCAAGCCGATTGACATGATGTGGCACGGCGGACAGTCCCCGAACTGGCTGCCTTATCGGTATTCGTTCCTGATTTCGTTTGTCCTGTTGACGATGGCAGCAATGGCATTTACCAAGCTGAAAAGTGTCAAGCCGGGCATTCTGGGAGCGGTATTCTTCGGCTGGATGGTATTGCTGTTAGTCATCTCGAAATTGGGCTATGAACACATCGACACCATCAAGAGCATCTGGGTTTCCATCATTCTGATTGGTATCTATTGTGTCTGCCTGTACTTCATGAAGGGCGGCACAAAGGAAGACCTCAAACGCATGAGCAATGTGGTTGTAACCGTTGTCATGCTGTTTGCAGTCGGCAGCGAATTAACTTATAACGCTGTAGACTCCATGAAAAAGATTGATGATGAAGTTGCATACTCCACAAAGAAATCCTGGACAAACTTCATTGAAAACGGTCGTGCAGCAACCGACCAGCTGGAAGAAAATGACAGCGGTCTGTATCGTGCAGAAAAGACATTCTATCGTTGCGTCAACGATAATGGTGCATTTGGTCTGCGTGGTATTTCGCACTCCAGCTCGGTTATGAATACGGACATCATCAACTTTATTGAAACCATGGGTTACTGCATGCATAGCTATTATACCCGTTATGATGGCAATACACCGCTGGCGGATTCCTTGCTGGGCATCAAGTACGTTCTGAATCGGGAAAGCGATAGCACAAACCGGAAACTGAATCCGACTTATGTCGCAAAGCCAGATTGGGACTATAATTATACAGATGAAAACAATGTCAGCCAGACCATCAGAACCTATGAAAACCCGAACGCACTTTCCATTGGTTATATGGCAGATGCAGATGTAGAACGCATTGACCATCTGGGCAATGATAATCCGTTCAACAGCCAGAATATGTTGATGAGTGTCATCAGCGGCAACATGGAATTTGATGCATCTGGTGCAATCTCTGGCAGCAAGAACTATTATTCTCCGGTAGAACTGGATGGCGACCCGATTCTGAGCAATGTTACAACATCTGCTTACGGTGACCAGACTTGTTATACTGCCGGACAGAGCGGCGACCCGACGGTGGATTTCCATCTGACAGTTGCAACAGAAGACCCGATTTATATCTTCTTTAAGACCGAAAACCAGAAGTCTGTAAACCTGTGGCTCGGTCAGTGGAACGATGAAACCAGCGATTATGATTTTGACTGGTTCAACGCTTACTTTGAAGGCGATAACTACACCATTATGCGGCTCGGTCAGTTTGACATCGGTACAAAGCTGTGCCTGCGAATGACCGTTGCCAACGAGTACACCATTGTAAAGAATTTCTTCTTCTATAGCTTCGATGAAGCAATGTTCCAGGAAGACATTGACAAGATGAAGGAAAATCAGTGGAATATCACCAAGTTCAACGATCGGAAGATTACTGGTACGATTACAGCAGAAGAAGGTCAGGTAATGATGACCAGCATCCCGTATGAAGATGGTTGGACGGTGAAGGTAGACGGAAAGAAAGTCGAACCGGTGAAGCTGCTGAATGCATTGGTTGGCGTTCCGCTCGAACCGGGTGAACATGAAGTCACCATGACCTTTACACCGCCGGGGTGGAATATCGGCTTGATTTGTCTGGCTGCTGGTATTGTCGTCTTGATTCTGTTCTATCGCTACGATAAGAAGCACAATGCCGTATTGCTGGCAATTGCAAGAGAAAAGCGGCAGGCAGCAGATGGCAAACAGCCAGAACCGGCAAAGGCAGTTTCTGCAAAGCCGACTACCTCTACAAAGTCGGTGTCGGAAAAGACGGAAACGACTTCTAAGAATGCGGAGAAAAAGGAATCCAAACCGCCGACAGAAGAAAAGCCGAAAGAATCGGAAGCAGAAGATGTAGCCGACAAGAAATTAGATGATTCTGAACAGAAAACAGAGGATTCGGATTCTAAGGAGGAAGAAGCAACTGATTCTGATTCGGAATCCAAATAACAGAATGAGAACAAATTTTCTCGCCGCAGGCGAACTGCGGTCGAGCTGGCTCAGCTCGGCGAGGAGGGTGATTCCCCACAGTGTGGGGAAATGTCCCGAAGGGACAAAAGGGAAGGGCATCCTCTAAAATGGAGGGCAAGCTGCCCCCCTTAACATAGGTTTTAATGAAACGCAACTAAAATCTAAGAGAGAATCGCAAAAACCGCAATTGCCTTTAGAAATGAAAAGGCTGTAATCAGACACAAGGTTTCAGGGGCAATTGCGGTTCCCCAGCCTTGCCGAACCGGATTCAGGGGGTTTTCCTAGAAGAAAGTTGCCCTTTATCGGCAGACAGCGAAGCGATTCTGCCGACCCTCACGCAGTTGTTTTCCTAGAAATAGGATTCATGAAAATCACGTTCTCATCAATCCACAAAACGCATACCGGAACAACACTTTCGGTATGCGTTTTTTTATTTGCAATTTTTCTGAAAAATGTATGTGTTAAAATGAGGTGAGCCAAAAAAAGAAGAAATTCCAGCCGAGATATGGTATAATGAATTTACCAC
>PPYE01680607.1_pt1 | contig 25999 bp, 20 predicted proteins | sample 1559881 | NCBI WGS metagenome assembly PPYE01 (sample SAMN08240022, study PRJNA423297) | Human gut metagenome, whole genome shotgun sequencing project. | reverse complement strand
TGATACTATTAGGTTCATAGTGACAGTCGCTATTGTTGTATATAAAGGTTTAATACCTGTAGTTGACCGAATACTTACGGATATCATAGCTGAACATGTTGAAGAAGTATACCAGTTCTCCTTCTGCACTGTTTTTACGTAATTCAAATGCTACGGCATTTTCTCCATTCTCAACGGTATATTTCAGTCCGGAAACTGTATAGGCTATGTTCGGACTGACGGCTTTTACTTCTCCTTCAAACTGAGTGTAATATCCGGTGTCCGAAGGTTTCGTGTCAAGTCCGGTATCTCCTGCCTTACGGTCTTCAATATACTGGAAAGCATGTTTGGGTTTCGGGAATTTTTTCATGAAAGTCTTGGCTTCCTGAATCATTTCTTCCGTTACCTTATATTTCCAGGTACCGTACTGTTCAATCGTGTCTTCTCCTGGGATAAAGAAGCCCCACAAATCGAAGAAGTCGGTTAAATCTTCTTCGGCAGCTTCGCTGGCTTTCATGGCAAATTTGAGTTGTGCACCTCCTGGGTCACTCTCGGTAATCCGGTCTTCACGCAGCAATTTGAATAATGTCTGCCAGAACTTAGGATTATGTCCGCAACGATGGTAGTAATTCCACAGCTGCCAGTTCATGCGCATGTGTATTTCTGTGTCTTCTCCCTGATGGGTGGCATCTCCCATATTATACCACGCTTTTTTGCGTACGAAACGGGAATCTGCCAAATCATTCAGTTCACTTCCTCTGGAGCAATATTTCCCCAGTTTGTACAGAATGTAGTTAGAGAACAGATTGTTCGATGATTCCGTACTGCCCGGCCAGTTGATAGCAGCCTGATGGATGTGGCCTATTTCATGTGCGGGGCCCCAGGCATTGTCCTTGTTGGCCATTACATTTTCTTTCAGCAGGATATTGTTCAGGTAGGTGTATACGAAGCCGATGCAATAGTCTGTAGCCCACATGTAACTTCCTTCCGGCGAGATGGCAAAAATATGGTTGTTGACTTGTGAAGGACGTACATCTTCAATACCCATCAGCTCTTGTTCCCATCCGATAATGTCATCCCATAAGTTGATGGCCGATAGTATCTGGTTGGGCACAAACTCCTGCATCTTGGCTGTGTGGAAATAGAACATGATACGTTCGCCACGTACGCAGAAATATTTATGCGTTGCTTTTTTCAGTAATTCCGCATATTTCTCATCGGTCTTATGTTCTTTCAGGTCGAAGAATCCGGTGACTTTTCCGCTTCCCATTGGGATATGGATTTTAACGGGCTGGGCATCGGGAGAGGTCAGGTCGGTGTTGTACATCACAAACAGTTGGCCTTCTTTGCGCATGGTCAGTTTGTTGATGCCCGGAGATAAGAAATACACTTCACCGCTCACGTTGGTCTGTTTATATTCTTCTCCGCTTTCCCAGATGCTTTGTAGCGATATTTGCTGTCCGTGAGTGTCGCCTACCAGTACGATGATTTCATCTCCTTGCTGAACCGAGATGCCAGTCGGGTTGTCCAGGTTACTGTATTTCTTGGTCATTAATTTAGTAGCCCATTCTTCCGGAATACTATAAGGAGCATATTCCCGGATACGGAATTCCTTTTCGTGTGGGTCGTACGTATTATTCTGTAATGCTTTGGCCAGACGGACAAAATAATCGGGAAGCGCATTGATTTGTTCGTCGGTAACTCCTTCTTTCAGCGCACTGCAAGTAACGTCACTGAAGACGGTGAGCAAGGTATTTTCCAATGTGTTTTCCTGATTATAGCGGTAGAACTCCATTTCATCGCAGCTTACGAAGTTGCCTGCACCCGATTTCACTTCAAACTTGATACCGGTTACTTTTTGGGTAGTCTTGAAAGAAATCTTTGAAGGAGCATTCTGCATACGGAAATTGTATGTGCCATATTTTGTCCAGTTGGAATGTCCTTCATCTGTAGCAATCAGCAGGTCGAGTTCCCCAAAATTTCCATTTCCGGCACGAGTGTAATAAATCAGGTAGTCAATATCGGCACCTCCCTGGAAATAATACTCCAGTGTGACCGGGAAATTGGCCGACTGTCCCCAAACTGAATGATAAGGGTTGGCCCCATCAGCCGAGAATTTGCCATCCCAGGTATTTTCAATACCTTGTCCTGGCTGGAATTCGCTGGCTTTTCCTCCAGAAGGCTGCACTTTGATGTCTTCGCTGAGGACGATATCGGACGAGCCATATTGGGTCACGTTGAGGATATAGTTCTGTACGGGAGACAGAAGCTTGACCACCGCTGTTCTACGCTCCCCAGAGGTGTTGGCCGTAGCAGAAATTTTGAGGCTTGCTCCCTGCGAAGCATCTTCTTGGGTAGACAGGAAAAGCCAGTTGGCTTCACTTTCGGCTTTCCAGTCGTTCAGTGACAGATTGGTTTTGATAAGGATGATTTTATTTTCCGGAGTACTTCCGAATTCCTGGTTCATGTCTGCCTCCTCAATGGAAAAGATACGGTCTTTGAGATTTTCTTTCTCTTTACATCCCGAGGAAGAAAGTATCAGGAGCAACAGCATCGTGAAAGACGCGAAAAATAATTTCTTTTTCATGGTGATAAGGGTTGGGGTAGTTAAAAGAGGAAGGAGTATAGGTTGGTTCTCCTTCCTCTTTCTTTGAGTGAATGTGTAAAGAATTAATTACCGTACAGTGTGAGCTCTCCCAAGTTGAACCAAGAGCCTCCTCCACTGGTCATGGAGCCTGCGGTACTTGTCAGCACGGCGAAACGGAAATGAGAGAATGGGTTGGCTGCACGATAGATAGGAGAGGAATACTGCTGGTTTGCACCTGTAGGAAGTCCGCTTTTAATCTCTCCCAGTTCAGTCCAGTCATTACCGTCTACGCTGGTAAACAGCTTGATGTGGGTCGGGGCCGCATTTCCGTTTTCAAAGCGGGTCCAGTAGTCCAGCTTGATGGATTGGATAGGAGCAGTCAGTGTCACATCAATGTAGTTGCCGTAAGTGGCATTTGTCACTGGTGTACCCCAGTTGGAGTGGAAATGCAGGCCGGCTCCGAGTCCGTCAATCAGACCGGTAAGTCCTGTTCCGTCGCCGTCGGCAATGGAGTTGGTCTTAAACTGGTCTGCCTTCAGCACCAGCTTGTCTGGAGAGTAAGAAACTCCCAACAGGACGGTTTTCTGAGAGGCTTTGATTTCCATGCCTTCCACGTTAGGATTGGAAATGGTAAGAGGAAGGATATATTCTCCCATTTGCATGGCATCCCGGTTGAAAGTGACTTCCATGGTGGCGGTAGTGGCCGCTTCGGCAAAAGTTACCACGCCATTGTCGGGCAGGGTGTATGCGTTTGCCGGAAGTTGCTGGTAACGGTTGCCGTTCTGTGCATTGTATTTCTGGAAAGCCTCTATCGCTTCATCGTTGCAAGTGACGCTGCATTTCAATCCCCAAGCGTTTGGAGTGGGCAGGGCCAGTTCCACCGTATGGGTCTGTTTGGCTTCTCCCTTGGAAGTGAACTGGACGGCACTTACGAATCCGGCACTGGTCAGTTCGAGTGAAGGAGCCTTGATGTCAGGGGCAATGATGAGCAGGCTGTCGTGTACGGAAGCTCCGTTTCCGTGGAGCAGCAAGGGCAAGGCATATTTCTGTCCGTGATTGCTCTCCTGCAGTTTCGAGATTTCTCTTGTTTTCAGCACAACGTTTATTATTTTGTAGCGTTCCTGTGCGGAAAATTGCAGTTCCTCATTGGGAAGTGAATAATATTCTGCAGGCAGATAAGCATATTTCAGCGCGTTGTTGGTGCAATAGGCCTGGAAAGCTTCTGCGGCCATCGGGACAAGTGTTCCGTTGGCGGGTACATCCCCCTTGCTTCCGGTTTTCATGATGGAAACCGGAGTGGTTCCTTCTGCCTCGGTAGTATATAATTCTGTGTTACGGATGCCTGCATCCTTGATGTTCAATACGCAATGGTATTGCGCAGGGAACAGTTCGTCATATTTTTCGCAGCTGGATAGGGCCAATGTGCCTCCTAAGACACATGCAGCCCCAAATATATGGTGTAATTTCATATTAGATACTTATTTAATAACCTGGTGCTTGAATGAGTTGTGGATTCTTGTAAACTTCATTTTCAAAAACAGGAAGGAAATACATTCGGTTAGTCCATTTGAAGTCCTGACTGATTACTACCGGGGTGTTGAATTCTTCGAAAGAAGGATCAAGCTTGCTCATGGCGTTGAGCCCTCGGCGTACGCCTGCCGACATATATTCTGGAGCAATCATCCAGCGGCGTATGTCATAGTAGCGGTGTCCTTCTCCCCACAGCTCAACGAAACGTTCGTTCTGTACCCATTTCATAATCGGCATGTCGTCTGTCACGTCACTGGTGGTAAGTTCTCTGATACCGGCACGTTTGCGAACGATGTTCAACTGCGCTAATGCTTGGGGAACTTCATCCAGGGCGGCGTAGCATTCTGCCAGATTCAGGTACAACTCTGCCATACGGATAAGAGGTCTCGGCTTGTCCTGCTTTTCTTCTGCGCTGGCTGTCCATGCAAAGGTAGGCTCAATGAACTTCTGCGACAGATATCCGGTCACGCAGTTGTCGCGGTTAAACAAGGACGGATTGTAGCCGTGAAGTTCCGAATTGCGCATTTCCAGTTTCAAAGGTTGTCCGCCATAAATACGGCTTCCCATGTCGCCGCCGTCAAAAGCAATCCAGGCATAGAAGCGAGGCTCACGGCGGGTGTTCAGCTTGATAATGTCACTGCGGTCGGTTACCCCTGCGCTCTGGTACCATTCCGATTGCGGGTAGAACTGATTGTCTTTTTCAATAGGTACTCCGTTCTCGGTGTAGAAACGCTCCACTGTATTTAGCGTGGGCGATACACCCGAATATCCGGCTTTCCAGGTTCCCTGATTGTTCTTGATGACACGATGTGGAAGAGAACCGATAATCATGGTTCCCTGATTAGCCAGTCCCCAGATGGTTTCACGGTTACCTTCTTTATAGCGTGTGGTCACCACGTATCGCATCAGCTGTACGCGTTCCATGAACTCTTTGTCCTTGTCGGCCGTTCCGCCTTCTGCGCTTTTGAAAGGAACAAACGGGAGAGGGAGTCCGGCCTGCTGGTATAGTGACTGTGCATCTTCCAGACTGAACAGTTTGTGGCCGGCTGCTTCTGCAGCAGTAATGGCTTCCTGGCAGGCAGCCTTGGCAACTTCCCATTTCTTGCGGTCATATTTTAGGCTGATGAGTTCTTTTCCATATCCCGGAGTCTCAAAATTTGTGTTCTCCCAGTCTTTGTAGGGGAAGCTTCCATTGAACAATGGAGAAGCTGCATAGACGAGCAGGCGTGCTTTCAGGGCCTTGGCCATGACAGAAGTGGCTCTTCCCCATTCGTCTCCGGTGCGGGTAGCCGGGAGCTGTCCGTCTTCGCATACTTCATCGAATTTCTGGCAAATCCAGTCTTTTACATAGTCGAAGTGCATACGTCCGTTGTATTCTGATTCAGGAGTGGCCTGATCAATGTATGTATCGGTAATGGGGCATGGACCGTAGGCAACCAGTGTAACCATGTGGTAGTAAGCCAGCAGGAAGTTCGCTTCAGCAGCCCAGGCTCTTTTCTGCTCATCAGTCACTCCTCTTGCATGAGGTAATTGCTGGAGGAAAAGCAGGCACTGTCCGATAAACCGATAGTTGCTGCCCCAGCTCCATCCGTCGGCAATGTTCGTCGGAAGGTTCAGGTCCCAGGTTATTTTCTGTGAACCGGTGTTCCACAATGGAGGAAGCACATATTCATCGGCACCGGCTTCTACCGTTTGATAGTCGAAAGGATTTCTTATACCTCCGTAGCAGGAGAACAGGAATCCGAGGGTTGATTCCGGATCTTTGGTCGCATCCGGTAAAGAAGCTTGTTCGGGCGGTACCACATCCAGGTAATTACATGAGGTGGTTCCTCCACATAAAGCCAGTGAAAGCAAGGCTATTTTTCCTATATTTTTTAAAGTCTTCATCGTAATTAGATTTTTAGAATGTTAACTGTAATCCGATATTAAACGTTCTCTGTAAAGGATAACTGTTCCATGCCAGTTCGGGATCCCATAATTTGAACGGGCTGAATACGAACAGGTTGTTCCCGCTGAAGTACACGCGGGCATGCTTGAAACGGTAGCCTATTTCCAATGTCTTGAAGCGGATGAAGTTACCGTTTCTCATCCAGTAGGTACTGGGCTGGGTGTTGTTGGCTGTCTGTGCATCAGTCAATCCCAGGCGTGGATAAGCCGCATTGGGGTTCGGGTTGGCTTCTGTCCAGTAATCATTGGCAATGAACTGCATGACGTTGTAGTCATTTTGTCCAAACGGAGTAATTCCACTGATCATGAGTGTACGCATGGCTGAACCGTTGAAGAACACGCCGAAGTTGAAACCTTTGTAGTCGATGTTCATGCCAAGTCCGTACTGAATGCGCGGCATGTTACCGTATTCTGAAATCATGACCTTATCTTCCGTATTGATGATGCCGTCACCGTTCACGTCGCGGTATTTCACGTCGCCCACCATTGCGGTACTTCCTAAGTTCTGTGTCGGGCTGTTGTCTATTTCTTCCTGGCTTTGGAAGAGTCCTTCCGCAATGTAACCGGTCTGGTGGCTCAAAGGTTTGCCGGTCACGGTCTGCCATGTATATGGATAGAGCGGCTCATCGTAGTCTACGTATTTGTTTTGGGTGTAGGTAAAGTTTCCTTGGAAATCTACAGCCAGGTCTTTGTTGAACTGCTTGCGATAGTTCATGCTCAGTTCATATCCCCAGTTGTCTACCTTTCCTTTGTTGCTCCAGGGTTTGGCGGAGTCGTATCCTAACGATTGTGGCCATGCTTCGCGGTGCAGCAGGATGTTGTAACGTTTGTCGTAGAAGAAGTCGAATGTCAGGCTCAGGCAGCGGAACAATTCCATGTCGAAACCGAGGTCGAGTTTTTTCACGCGTTCCCATCCGGCATTCTGCACAGCATACTGAGTAACAATCGGACCGTATTTGCTGACATTCAGGTCTTCACCGAAAGTCGCTCCCGGACGCTTGTTGCCCGTTACCTGTACCTGATCGATATACAAGAAGTGAGGTGAGCCTTCAGGACCGGTTTCGTCACTACCTACCAGACCGTAAGAGCCTCTCAGTTTCAAAGAAGATACGACCTTGCTGAGTGGGGCAAAGAATTTTTCATTGGATACCACCCATCCTAAAGAGATAGCAGGGAAGAATTCAAAGCGGTCACCTTTGGCCAGACGTTCGGTTCCGTTGTAACCGAAGTTGATTTCAGCAAGGTAACGCTGGTCAAAATCGTAGGTGAAGCGCCCGGAGAATCCCTGGTTGCGGTTGGGTAACACGGCATTCCGGTATTCACGTTGCATATAGAGCAGCATACCCCCTACGTTGTGTTTTCCGAAACGACGCTGATAGTCGAGGGTAAATTGCAGGAAGAATGTGTTGTCTCCGTCTTTCGTGATGTCCGACTGTGCGATATAGTCTGTTCCACTTGTGCCTAATCTTTCCAGTGTATATTCTCCTGTGGAAGGATTGAAACTTCCGTCTTTAATTCGGTAGTAGTAGGGCTCAATGGTGCGGTTATACCAGTTGGACGACCAGTTTTTGAAGTTTACCAATGCCGTAGCGCTCAGTCCCTTGGTGATGAAATCAAGCTGCTGGCTTACCTTTAATGAGGTGTTCAAGGTGTTTTCCTGAGTTTGTTTGTAAGAAGAGAGCATGTAGGCGTACGGATTGGTGCGTAAGTTGTCACCACTCAGAATGGCATTACCGAACCGTATGTGCGTATCGCCTTCCTGAGCCGGGAACGTGACAGGGAAGTTGATAGGATTGGTGGTCAGGGCCATATTGAACAAGTCGGATGTATTGTAGTTGGGACCCTGATTGTTTCGTATCTGCGCATTCATTCTCAGGTCTACGGTCGTGGTAGAGGTTAACTTATATTTGATGTTGTTCTGGAAGTTGTAACTCCAGTTGTTGATGTTGTTGTTATAGGAGTATACCTTTCGGGTGTTCAGCAATCCGGAATCGTGATTAGCCTGGATACTCATATAGTAAGTTGCTCTGGAACCACCGCCCTGCACGTTGATGTTGGCACGCTGGCTCATGGCCATGTTCTTGAAAATTACATCATTCCATTTTACGCTGGGATACATGTAAGGGTTTGTACCCAGACGGGTATTTTCTATTTGTTCCTGAGTATATTTCGGAGTGATGCCCGGAGTGCGGGTTACCTGTGCTTCGTTGTACATTGTCATCCAGGTAGCACCGTCCACGAAGTCGGGGAAGTTGGTCATGACATTGAAAGCGTTTTCTACAGTCACGTTAATCTGTGTACGTTCATTTTCACGTCCGGATTTGGTCGTAATCAACATTACACCGTTGGCACCACGGGCACCATAAATCGCGGTAGCAGAAGCATCTTTCAGAATAGAAAAGCTTTCAATGGTTTCTGCCGGAATGCTGTTCAGGTCGGCAGCTGAGATTTCTACATCGTCTAACATAATCAGCGGGGTTGCTCTTCCACCGAAGGTACCGATACCACGGATGTAGAATTCGGCGGCCTGTCCCGGCGCACCGCTGGAAGTCTTGGCGATGACACCTGCCAGCTTACCGGCGAGGGCATTGGTCAAAGAAGAAGTAGGAGTGACAAGGGATGAACCTTTTACACTGGTGATAGAACCAGTGACACTGACTTTTTTCTGCGTACCGGCACCGACTACTACAACTTCGTCCAGCATTTCATTGTCCGACTGTAGTTTCACGTTGATGACGCCGAGGTCGGCCACGGAAATCTCACGGGTTTTATAACCGATGAAGCTGACCACCAGGATGTCTTTGCTGGTAGCTTCGATAGAATAATTACCATCCAGGTCGGAAATGACACCGGTGCTTTTTCCTTTCAATACGATGTTGGCTCCGATGATAGGTGTTCCGTCCGAAGCATCGGTAATGGTACCGGTGATGGTTCGTTTTCTGGGACTTTGTGCAGTAGCCTCGATGTCTTTGGTTTCATGAAAGGAAACTGCTGGAAGGGGGCTTGCATCGAGTGTGGCACTGGACACAGCCCAGGAGGAAAGAGGTAGCATACATAATGCCAGTCCAAGTTTTTTTGTAAACTTGTTCGTTTTTCCTTGTTGCATGTCAGTAAAATTAAGGTTATTAAATTTAGGTATTAAGCTCTTGTGGAAGAGGTTTCAAGGTAAAAAAACAGTAGTAAGGCTGTAATAAGGTTATTCGGTCTTTATCTCTTGTGATTTTCAGGTTATAAGGTTAAATGATTAATCTTTTGATTATATGTTTTCAGTTAGTATTGATTCTTGGTTTTCTGTTTTCTGCTTTTCGCAAAAATATAGTAATGTGGCATATGAAAGAAATATTTTTTATTAATAAATGAAAAATAAAAAAATTAATCTGGGATGGGTAAGGTGTTTTGTACTGGAAATCAGTGGTTTATAGGAGTGTGGAAAGACAGTAAAAAAACGCAAGTGCGTTTGAACTAAAACGTCGAAGCGTTTTACACAAAACGTCCTTGCGTTTAAGGTCAAACGTAAAGGTGTTTTCCTCCAAACGCAAGGACGTTTTTTCAGCAATGATTTTATGTGTATAAACTGTATATTTATCCGAAACAGATACCCATCCGTCGGCCTTGAACCACCAGGTCGTGGTCTTCCGTAACCAGTTTCAACTTGCCGGCCACTTCACTCAGTGGAACAGACTCGATGGTATTGCCTTTCAGTGCTACCATCCGGCCAAACATACCTTGGGCTATCAGTTCGGTAGCATGTCCTCCCATGCGGGTGGCCAGGTTGCGGTCGTAGGCTGTAGGACTTCCTCCACGCTGAATGTATCCCAATACAGTTTCACGGGTCTCAAATCCTGTTTCGTATTCTATTTCCTCGGCAATGTATTGCGCAGCTTTTTTACCTCCGATTGTAGGAATTCCTTCTGCTACTACTACAATAGAGTAGGGCTTTCCTTTCTTCAGTCGGTTGATGATGGCGTCACCGATACGATGAATGTCGAAAGGAATTTCAGGAAGCAGAATAATATCGCCTCCTCCCGCCATACCGGAGTGAAGGGCAATCCATCCAGCCTTGTGGCCCATGACTTCAATGACCATGACACGCTGGTGGGCACTGGCAGTGGAATGCAGGCGGTCAATAGCGTCGGTGGCTATTGTTACGGCCGAATCGAAACCAAAAGAAACATCGGTTCCCCACACGTCATTGTCGATGGTTTTGGGAATGCTTACCACATTTACTCCCGCTTCGGCCAGTTTCGCAGCTGTTTTCTGCGTACCGTTTCCTCCGATGCACACGATGCAGTCCAGGCCGCGTTCGCGGATGGTCTGAAGCATGATGGCAGGTTTGTTTTCCGATACGGCACCCGCTTTTCTTTTGAACGGTTTTTCGCGTGAAGTACCAAGGATGGTTCCTCCCAAGTTGAGAAGTCCTGTCAGTGAGCTTTCGTCCAGCGGAACAATGTCATTGTCCAGCAGTCCCCGAAACCCACTATGGATTCCATAAACCTCCATCCCGTAATGGTTGATGGCTGTCTTGCATACCCCTCGAATGGTGGCATTGATTCCCGGACAGTCGCCTCCTGAAGTCAAGATTCCTATCTTCATGTTTTGCTGTATTAATAGATTGTGTGGTAAAGGTAAGAAAAAACTGTATATTTGTCATGATAGAGGAAAAAATAATGTTCCTCTCTGCTGATTTAGTCAGAAAAAATCTACCTTTGCAAGCATCACATATAAGGATTTGAAATTTAAGAAGGAATGAATTCAACAAAGTTAATAGGAAAGATATTTGCTCCCAGACAGAGAGAAATTGACCTATATGGGACAAAGGCCGAAGAAATTCAGGCCCGTGTATTCCGAAAACTGATACAGAGCGCTTCTGCTACGGAGTGGGGAAAGAAATATGATTTCAGCCAAATCCGGAACTATACAGATTTTCAGCGTGTTCCGATACAGACGTATGAAGATGTAAAAGGTTATGTTGACCGTATGCGCCATGGCGAAAAGGATGTGTTGTGGCCGGGAAAGGTCATCTGGTACGCCAAGTCATCGGGGACAACTAATGATAAAAGTAAGTTTATTCCTGTCAGCCCGGAAGGATTGAAAGGAATCCATTATCGGGGAGGAACAGACGCAGTGGCATTGTACCTCCGTGAGAATCCTGAAAGCCGTTTCTTTTCGGGGAAGGGATTGATATTGGGAGGCAGTCATAGCCCGAACTATAACGTGAAGGACAGTCTGGTGGGTGACCTGTCGGCCATTCTGATTCAGAATATCAGTCCGCTGGTGAACCTGATTCGGGTGCCGAAGAAAGAGATTGCTTTGTTGAGTGAGTTTGAAGAGAAGGTAGAACGCATTGCCAGTACCACGATTCATCAGAATGTGACCAACATTTCGGGAGTTCCTTCCTGGATGCTGGCCGTACTGAACCGTGTGCTGGAGAAAACGGGTGCCAAACATTTGAATGAGGTATGGCCTAATCTGGAGGTCTTCTTCCATGGAGGAGTATGCTTCACACCTTATCGTGAACAGTACAAGCAGCTTATTCCGACAGCCAAGATGCATTACATGGAAACGTATAATGCCAGTGAAGGCTTCTTTGGCCTGCAAAGCGATTTGCACGATCCGGCCATGTTGCTGATGATTGACTATGACGTGTTCTATGAGTTTATTCCTTTGGAGGAAATCGATAAGCCGAATCCTACGATTGTACCTTTGTGGGGTGTGGAAGTAGGACGTAACTATGCGGTAGTAATCAGTACCTCCTGCGGTTTGTGGAGATATATCATTGGGGATACGGTGAAATTCACACAGAAAGCCCCATACAAGTTTATTATCTCCGGTCGTACCAAGCACTTTATCAATGCCTTCGGTGAGGAACTGATGGTAGATAATGCAGAAAAAGGGCTGGAAAGAGCCTGCAAGGAAACCGGTGCACAGGTACTGGAATATACGGCAGCTCCTGTCTTTATGGATGCCAATGCCAAGTGTCGTCACCAGTGGCTGATAGAATTCAGTGTGATGCCGGATTCGCTGGAGAAGTTTGCCCAGGTGCTGGATACCGCGTTGCAGGAAATAAATTCAGATTATGAGGCCAAACGGCATAAAGATATTACCTTGCAGCGTCTGGAAGTAATCAAGGCTCGTGAAGGCCTGTTCCACGACTGGTTGAAACAGAAAGGAAAGCTGGGTGGCCAGCACAAAGTGCCTCGCCTGAGCAACAGCCGTGACTATATTGAAGAAATGTTGAAACTGAATAACTAAACTATATAGATGAAACCTATACCTAAATATATTGCTTTGTTGCTGGTCATTATCGGGTTTTATGCATGCGCGAGCACGGGTATGCCCGACGGGGGACCGTATGATGAAACGCCACCCAAGTTTGTGCGTGCTACGCCGGAACCCAATGCCACGAACAACAAGCGCAAGAAAATCTCCATTGAATTCGATGAATACATCAAGCTGGACAAGGCATCGGAGAAGGTGATTATTTCGCCTCCTCAGAATGAGGCGCCCGAAGTGAAGGTGAGCGGTCATCGGGTCCTGGTGGAATTTTTCGATACCCTTCGTGAAAATACCACTTATACGATAGATTTTGGTGATGCCATTGTGGACAACAACGAAGATAACCCGTTGGGAAACTTTGCATACGCTTTCTCTACGGGCGAGCATATTGATACGATGGAGGTATCGGGGACGGTGCTGTCGGCTGACAACCTGGAACCGGTAAAGGGTATTCAGGTAGGGCTTCATAAGAATTTGGAAGACAGTGCATTCGTGAAGCTTCCGTTCGACCGTATTTCACGTACTGACAGCCGCGGGCATTTTACCATTCGCGGGGTTGCCCCGGGGAAATATCGTATTTATGCCTTGATGGACGGTAATCAGAACTATTTGTTTGATTCGAAGACAGAGGCCGTTGCTTTCTTGGATTCGTTGGTGGTGCCCGACATGCGTCCGGATGTACGTCAGGATACCGTATGGAATGAGTTGGATACACTGGCTTATGATACGATTTACGAGGTGCATTATACACGTTTCTTGCCTGATAACCTGATTCTGCGTTCGTTCAAGGAAGAGAATCCGATGCAGTATCTGGTGAAGAGCGAGCGTGAACAGTTGAACCGTTTTTCTTTGTATTTCAGTGCCAAAGCGGATACGCTTCCTACCATCAAGGGATTGGATTTTGATGAGAAGGATGCATTTATCATCGAAAGTAATCCGCGTAACGATACCATTCGTTACTGGATTAAGGATACCGTGATGTGCGAACGTGATACGCTGACCTTCCAGATGGACTATCTGGCTACGGACACGTTGGGACAGCTTGTGCCGAAGACCGATACCTTGCGTATGGTGAACAAGATTGACAAGAAACGACGTATGGCCTTGGCCGAAGAAGCCATGAAGAAGGAAGAGAAAGAGCGGAAAAAACGTGCAAAGAAAGGTGATACACTGAAGGTGGAACCGAAATTCTTTGCGATGTCGGTGGATGCACCTTCCAGTCTGGATTTGAACCGGAACATCGTGCTGAAATTTGAGGAGCCGGTGGAACATATTGACACGGCGGCCATTCACATGGCTGTCAAGGTAGACTCGCTGTGGGAGGATATACCGTTTATTCTGATGGCAGACTCCGTGGTTCCCCGTCAGTATCAGATTCTGGCCGACTGGCAACCCGGACAGGAGTATCAGCTCAAAATAGACTCGTTGGGTATCAAGGGTATTTACGGACTCTATACCAACAAGGTGGAAAACCAGTTGAAAGTGAAGACTTTGGAAGATTACGGTACGCTGTATCTGAATATCGTAGGGGCAGGACCTCATGCCGTGGTGCAATTGCTGAACAGCAGTGATGGAGTGGTGCGGCAGCAACCGGTGACGGACAAGAATACGTGTGATTTCTATTTCTTGCAGCCCAGCACAAAATATTATATCCGTCTGTTCAATGATGACAATAACAACGGGGTGTGGGATACCGGTAACTACGAAGAGAAACGCCAGCCGGAAGAAGTGTACTACTTCCCGAAAGTATGGGAAATGAAAGCCAACTTTGAGTTTGAAGAAACGTGGGACATACACGCTGTGCCGCTTGACAAGCAGAAGTTGGACGAGATAAAGAAACAAAAGCCTGATGAGGCCAAGAAAATCAAAGACCGCAACAAGGAGCGGGCTCGTAAACTAGGAAGAACATGATAAGGAAACTGATTCTTTGCCTTTTCCTTCTGGTAGGAGGGATGGCAGCCAGCGCACAATGTGGTGCAGTGAATGATGCAATCAAGCCAGGAGAAACACTCTCTTATGAGCTGAAGTTTAACTGGAAATTCGTCTGGATTAATGCCGGATGGGCAAAGATGACGGTAAACGAGACGACTTATAACGGTCGTCCATGTTTGAAAACGGACTTGCAGTCGTACACCAACAAGAAGATTGACTTCTTCTTCAAGATGCGTGACACGCTGACCTGTATCACTTCGCAGGATTTGGTTCCTTTGTATTTCCGAAAGGGAGCGGAGGAAGGAAAACGCTACACGGTAGATGAGGTGAAATTCAGTTACCAGAACGGAAAGTGCATCGTCGATCAGCAACGCACCTTACGCGGTAATACGGACAAACATCATGACGAGATGCCGGTATGTGTGTACGATATGCTGAGTATCCTCTTGCAGGCCCGTTCGTATGACCCTACAGAGTACAAGCCCGGGCAGAAGATTCTTTTCTCTATGGCTACCGGAAGGGCAGTGGAAAAACAGACTTTGATTTATCGCCGTAAGGAGAATTATAAGGCTGAAAATGGGGTGACGTATCGTTGTCTGGTATTCTCGCTCGTAGAATATGTGGGTGAAGAAAAGAAGGAAAAAGAAGTCATTACCTTCTATATTACGGACGACCGTAATCACTTGCCGGTGCGCTTGGATATGTATTTGAACTTTGGTTCGGCAAAAGCCTTCCTGACCGATATTAAAGGCAATCGCCACCCGCTGACTTCCATTGTAAAGGAACGGTAAATGTAGAGCTTTCTTCCTTGAAGAGTTTTTGGGAAGGAGCAAGCAAAGGCATACAAAAAATCCTCAACTATTACTACGGGGTAGTTGAGGATTTGCTATAAGGTAATTTAGCAGTTACTACGGGGTAATCAAGCGATTACTACGTAGTAATTTTTGTTTCTTCATTGTCTGTTTCTGTCTCTTCTGTAAGCTGGAATGCCGCTTCTTCTGCTTCGGCAATAATCCGTTCCACGTCATCGTATTTCTCAGTAACAGTAGTTTCTTCTTTCACTTCTGTATCGAAAGATTCCGGGTTCTGCTCGTCTGCTTGTACGGGAAGAGTATCTGCTTCCGCAGTCAATGCATCGGTTGCGTCGGTTGAAGTCGGATTCTCCTCTGCAGCAGCTTGTTCTCGTGCGGCTTTTTCTGCAAAAATCGTGTCAATGAACTGCGGGTCATTTTTGATTTTGTTCAAGGTTTCATGAGCAGCTTCCTGCTGTGATTCTTTCTTGGAATATCCTTTACCTTGCCCAGCGGGAACCTGTTCTACCACGACCTGTGTTTCAAAGACCGGATTCTGTTGCTCGTCGACCGTCTGCTCCAGCAGGTTGAATTCAATGAGGAACTTGTTTTTCTGTCCCCATTCAATCAGTTTCGACTTGAAGTTGACTTCCTTCCGCGACAGCTTCTCCAGATTCAGATAGGGCTTGATAATGCGCTCTTCCATGAAGAACTTGCAGGTGGCGTACCCACGGTCCAGATAAATGGCTCCCACAAGCGCTTCAAAGGCATTACCACACATGTAGCTGTTGTGTGACGACTGCCGTGTGGTGTATTTTATCAGTTTGTCCAGTCCGATTTTTACGGCAATCTGGTTCAATGTTTCTCGTTGTACGATTTTAGAGCGTGTATTGGTCAGAAATCCCTCTCTTTTCCCCTCAAACCGTTTGTACACAATGTCGGCCACTACTGCATCCAGTATGGCATCTCCTAAGAACTCCAGGCGTTCATTGTTCAACAGTCTGCCTTTAGCTTTTACCGAAGACGATTTGTGCAGGAGGGCCTGCTGGTAGATTTCGATGTTTCGCGGATAAAATCCCAGTATCTTATAAAAACAAAGATAAGACTCCTTATCCTTTCGAAAAAGAAGTCTTATCTCATCTAGTATATTGCTAAACACAGTTTATTCAGTGTATTTTTTAATGATTACACATGCATTGTGACCACCAAATCCGAATGTGTTGCTCAATGCAGCACGTACAGTACGCTGCTGTGCCTTATTGAAAGTGAAGTTCAGGTTGTAGTCGATGTTTTCATCGTTGTCACCTTCTTCGTGGTTGATTGTCGGAGGTACAATATCATTTTTTACAGACAGTACGCAAGCAATGGCTTCTACACCTCCGGTTGCACCCAACAGGTGTCCAGTCATAGACTTGGTAGAACTGATGTTCAGTTTGTAAGCATGTTCGCCAAACAAATCCTTGATGGCTTTTACTTCAGAAACGTCGCCTACCGGAGTAGAAGTTCCGTGTACGTTGATATAGTCGATATCTTCCGGTTTCATTCCGGCATCTTCCAGAGCGCTCTGCATAACCAGTTTCGCACCCAGGCCTTCAGGATGAGAAGCTGTTAAATGGTAAGCGTCGCCAGATGCACCTGTACCGGCCAATTCTACGTATATCTTCGCACCACGTGCTTTAGCGTGTTCCAGTTCTTCAAGAATCAAACATCCGGCACCTTCGCCCATTACGAAACCATCGCGGCTGGCACTGAACGGACGTGAAGCACGTGCAGGGTCGTCATTGCGTGTAGACAGTGCATGCATGGCATTGAAGCCGCCTACTCCTGCAGGGAAGATAGCTGCTTCGGCTCCACCTGTTACAATGATGTTGGCTTTTCCCAAACGGATATAGTTGAATGCATCAGCTATAGCGTTAGAAGAAGACGCACATGCAGAAGTAGTGGTGAAGTTAGGTCCGTGGAAGCCGTACATGATAGAAATCTGTCCGGATGCAATATCTGCAATCATTTTCGGAATAAAGAACGGATTGAATTTCGGTCCGAGGTCGTTTTTAGTCTTTTCGTAACCAGCGACTTCTTCTTCGAAAGTATGAATACCTCCGATTCCGACACCGAGAATCACTCCGACTTTGTTCAAATCTTCTTTTTCTACGTCGATACCGGCATCAGTTACCGCTTCTTTAGCTGCAACTACAGCATACTGAGTGTAAAGGTCCATCTTACGGGCTTCCTTACGGTCAATATGGTCAGCAGCGTTGAAGTTCTTCACTTCGCAAGCGAACTGAGTCTTAAATTTTGACGCATCAAAATGAGTAATAGGTCCTGCTCCGCTGACGCCGTTCAGGAGGTTGTTCCAGAATTCCGGAACAGTGTTACCCACTGGAGTCAACGCACCAAGACCTGTTACTACTACTCTTTTTAATTCCATAAAGGTAGAATTAAATTATTTTGCGTTAGCTTCGATGTAAGAGATAGCGTCACCTACAGTCTGGATCTTTTCTGCCTGATCGTCTGGAATAGAGATTCCGAATTCTTTTTCGAATTCCATGATCAATTCTACAGTATCCAAAGAGTCAGCACCCAGGTCGTTAGTGAAGCTAGCAGTTGCAACTACTTCTGATTCTTCTACGCCCAATTTATCTACGATAATTTTCTGTACTTTTGATGCGATTTCAGACATAATTCTAAGTTTTTTAAGTTTATAAATAATGTAATTTATTGATTTTTCGCTGCAAAGGAATAAATATTTCTGATTCTAAGCAAATATTCAGGCAAATAAATGCTTTTCCTTTGCACATTTTTATACATTCTGTGCACGTAAACTTGTTTTTTTTATGCCTTATTCCCTTCGTAAATGATAGTCGCCGCGCAGTTGTTCAAACAGCTCCGGGTGTGCACGCAATTCTTCGCAGTCCTTGTGTGGGTTATACAATTGAAGTACCCTCACATTCTCGTCCTGCGATAAGGTTTGATTCGGAGTGTCAGGGAGGGCAATGTGAAAATCTGCCTGTTTATGGAAGAAACGGCAAAATGCTTCTAGTACCATGCGGGTAGCATTGGCTTTTCCGTCGGCAGAATAACCGGCAATGTGAGGTGTGCCGATAAATACTTTGTCGAGCAGATCCTGACTGATGTGCGGTTCGTTTTCCCATACGTCAATGACGGCACCCTTTACAAGACCTTTATTCATTGCTGCGAGCAGCGCTTCTGTGTCTACAACTTCTCCACGTGAGGTATTGATGAGGTAAGGGGCTTGTTGTAACTTTTGAAAGAAAGTGCTGTCGGCCAGATGGTAAGTCTTGTATTTTCCTTCCCGGATGAGGGGTGTATGAAAGGTCAGCATGTTGCATTGTTTGGCCAGTGTGTCTAATGAACAGAAGCCTTCTTCTCCTTGGTCTGCCCGAGGAGGGTCGTTCAGTAACACCTTCAATCCGATACGTTGCGCCATCTGCCGGATACGTTCTCCTACATGTCCTACACCAATAATACCCAGACAAGATTCTTGGAGGTTGATTCCCTTTTCTTTTTGAAGGAGCAAAAGCACGGCGTGAAGATATTGTTCTACAGCCCCCGCATTGCATCCAGGGCAGTTGCTCCAGGTAATCCCGGCTTGCTGGCAATATGCCGTATCAATGTGGTCGAAGCCGATGGTGGCTGTCCCGATAAACCGTACGTTGCTTCCTTCCAGCAATTCCCGGTTACAGATTGTCCGTGTGCGGATAATCAAGGCATCTGCGTCTTTAACGACCTCCGGTGTGAAGGCTTTTCCCGGCAGATAGACCACTTCATCCGCCAGTTGTTCGATGGCTTCGCGGATGTAAGGTATTTTGTTGTCTACGATTACTTTCATCTTTGTCCAAATTATTGGGTTGCAAAGTTAGCATTTTCCCTGACTGAGTGTATGTAAATTTTGAAAGACTATCAGTTGTTTATTTGTGAAACAATCATTATTTTTGTTTTTCATTATTCACTGTTTAAAAATTGTTGTTATGACTTTTACTGAATTATGCCGTCCTATTTTCGAGCAGGCTATCAATGATTATCATAAGACGGATAATGTAGATGCTCCTATTAATAATCCATATCCGTTGAAGAGTATTGAATATTATTTGTATCTGAAAAACTGGATTGACACTGTGCAATGGCATTTTGAGGATATTATTCGTGACCCTCATATCGATCCGGCAGAAGCATTGGTGTTAAAGCGCAGAATTGACAAGTCTAATCAGGATCGTACTGACTTGGTGGAATTGATTGACAGCTACTTCCTGGATAAATATAAAGATATTACTCCTTCTTCTGAAGCCACAATTAATACGGAAAGTCCCGCATGGGCTATTGATCGCCTGTCTATCTTGGCTTTAAAGATTTATCACATGCGTAAGGAAGTGGAACGTACGGATACAGATGAAGCTCATCATAAGCAATGCGAGGCAAAACTTGCGGTGTTGTTGGAGCAACAGAAAGATTTGTCATTGGCTATTGACCAGCTGATTGCAGACATTGAAGCTGGACGTAAGTATATGAAAGTGTACAAACAGATGAAGATGTACAATGATCCAGCATTAAATCCGGTATTATACGGAAAGAAATAATCAGACTCTTTTTTGATTATGGCAAAGATTCTGGTCATTCGTTTTTCGGCACTGGGAGATGTGGCAATGACAGTCCCAGTGCTTTGTTCTTTTGCGAACTCTTTTCCTCAGCATCAGGTTGTGGTGTTAAGTCGCCCTAATATGGCTGCATTGTTTACGCAGGTTCCATCCAATGTCTCATTTTTGGGGGTAGATGTGAAAAAAGAATATGCCGGAATCAAAGGATTGCTTCGCCTGTTTTCTCTTCTCAAGCATGAACAGTTTGATTTTGTAGCCGATTTGCATGGAGTATTACGTAGTCGTTTCCTTTCTTTTTGCTTTAAACTTGGTGGAGTGAAGGTGGCATGTATAGATAAAGAGAGAGGTAAAAGAAAGAAACTGACGGCTGTTGAAAATAAAGTTTTGACTCCACAAACTACTTCTTTTGAACGTTATGCACTGGTGTTTAAACAATTAGGATTTTCATTTCCTCTTTCTTTTCATTCTATTTATGGGAATGAAAAGGGAAATATCGAAAATATACGACCGATTGTAGGGCATAAGGAGGCACATGATAAATGGATTGGAGTAGCTCCGTTTGCTGCTCATCAGGGAAAGGTGTATCCTATCGAACTTCAAGAGCAGGTTGTACGTTCTCTTTCCAGTAAGGAAAATGTAAAGCTGTTTCTTTTTGGCGGAGGCAAGAAAGAAGTGGCACAATTAGAACAATGGCAACAAGCCTATCCACGAGTGGTATCCGTAGCTGGCAAATTAAAGATGGCAGAAGAATTAGCGTTAATGAGTCATCTGGATGTGATGCTTGCAATGGACTCCGGGAATATGCATTTGGCATCGTTAGTAGGGACTCCGGTCGTTTCTGTATGGGGAGCGACACATCCTTATGCGGGATTTATGGGATGGGGACAGAGTGAAAAGAATGCGGTACAGATAAGTTTGCCTTGTCGCCCTTGCTCTATTTTTGGGAACAAACCATGTATGCGAGGTGATTATGCTTGCTTAAGGCAAATTACTCCCAATCAGATTATAGAAAAAGCGGAGAGTCTTTTGTGACTCTCCACTTTTTTATTGTTTATAGCGACTGCATATCATGGAGTCGTTTGTAGTATCCGTTTTTCTGAATCAGTTCATCGTGCGTGCCTCGTTCTACAATTTCACCTTCATAGAGTACGCATATCTCATCTGCATTTTTAATTGTTGATAACCGGTGGGCAATAGCAATTGTGGTACGGGTTTTCATAAGTCTCTCCAGCGCCTCTTGTACCAGACGTTCAGATTCCGTATCAAGGGCAGAAGTTGCTTCGTCCAGAATCAGAATCGGAGGATTCTTCAATATAGCCCGTGCAATGCTGATACGCTGACGTTGTCCGCCGGAAAGTTTGCTTCCGCGGTCGCCGATATTGGTATTGTATCCCTCCGGTTTTTCCATGATGAAATCGTGCGCATTGGCAATCTTGGCTGCTTCAACGACCTGTTCCATGGTTGCTCCTTCCACTCCAAAAGCGATGTTGTTGAAGAAAGTATCATTAAACAAAATAGCTTCTTGGTTGACATTCCCAATCAAACTGCGCAGGTCGTGAATGGCTACTTCCTTGATGTTAGTTCCGTCGATGGTGATTTCTCCCTGCTGTACATCGTGATAACGTGGAAGCAAATCTACTAACGTGGATTTTCCGGAACCGGACTGGCCTACCAGAGCCACGGTCTTGCCTTTTTCTACTGTCAGGTTGATATGTTTCAGAATTTCTTTCTTTTGGTCATAGCTGAAAGAAATATCTTTAAATTCAATCTTTTCTTTTACTTCTTTCAATGGTTGTGGGTGTACAGGGTCCTGAATGGTATTTTCTGCTTTCAGAATCTTGTCAATACGTTCCATAGAGGCTAATCCTCTCGGAATGTTATAGCTTGCCTTGGAAAATTCCTTGAGCGGATTGATAACACTATATAGAATGACCATGTAGAATATAAAGGTAGACGCATTGATGGAGGAGTGGTTTGATAAAATTAGAGAACCTCCGAACCAAAGCACAGCTACAATAAGCAATGTACCTAAAAACTCACTCATAGGGTGTGCAGATGACTGGCGGATAGCAACTTTATTGACCGCATCACGATAGTCATTGCAACATTTCTCAAACCGTGCCGTCATTTTCTTTTCTGCAATGAATGCCTTGATGATGCGTAGTCCTCCCAAGGTTTCTTCCAGCTGTGACATGGTGTCGCTCCAGCGGTTCTGTGCATCTAAAGACTGGCGTTTCAAGGCGCGTCCCACTTTTCCCATGATCCATCCCATGGTAGGCAATACAAGGATGGTAAATAAGGTCAATTGCCAGCTGGTGACAATGAGAGTTGCAAAATAAGAAATGATTAAAATCGGATTCTTCAACAGCATGTCCAGTGAACTGGTGATAGAGGTTTCTACTTCGTTCACATCTCCACTCATGCGGGCAATGATGTCGCCTTTCCGTTCTTCTGAAAAGAAGCCCAAAGGAAGCGATACTACTTTCTTGTATACTAAAATACGAATGTCTCTTACTACTCCGGTTCGTAGAGGAATCATAATGGCCGATGAACCAAAATAGCAGGCTGTTTTGAGCAAAGTCATTCCTGCGAGGAACAATCCGAGAAAAAGTAAGGTAGTAGCAGGACCAAAACTATCAATCAGTTGTGTGGTGTAATAGTAGAAATTGTTGGTAGCTACCTCTTTGAAATCAGCACTTCCCCATTCCATCAGCTGATATACACTTCTGTTCTCTCCGGTCTTGAACAAGATATTTAATATCGGAATCAATAGTGAGAAAGAAAAAATATTGAAAACAGCGGACAATACGTTCAGCAGTATTGACCATCCCAAGAACTTTTTGTACGGTGCTACAAAGCGCCGCATCAGTTGAAAGAATTCTTTCATCATGGTAGTTGAGTGTTTGAAATAATAGGCAAAGATAATGTAAATCTGCAAGTTTAACTTGATAAACCTTCTGAAAAAGCAGGAATTTTGTAGTTTTGCAGTGTTTTATAAAAAGAGATTCCATGAAATTTGCATATTATCTGGTTTTTGCGTTGTGGTATTTATTGTCACTGTTGCCATTGCGAGTACTTTATTTTTTTTCTGATCTTCTGTATATCCCCTTGTATTATGGAGTTCGTTATCGGAGAAACATTGTCCGTAAGAATTTAGTGGGTTCATTTCCGGAGAAAAGTCAGGAAGAAATAATACGCATTGAAAAGAAATTCTATCATTTCTTTTGTGATTATATGGTGGAAACCATTAAGCTGTTTTCTATGTCGAAAAAACAGATTATGCGTCGGATGACATTCAGTGGGGTAGAAGATATGAAAGCCGATTTGGAGAAAAACAATGTCAATTTTGGCTTTATGTATTTAGGGCATTACTGCAACTGGGAGTGGATAGCCTCAATGGCTTACTGGACAGGTGACGATATATTGTGCACTCAAATCTATCATCCTCTTTACAATAAAAATTTTGATAAACTATTTTTACGCTTGCGTAACCAGTTTGGTGGGGAGTGTATTCCCATGCGAGAAACCTTGCGGCGTATCATTACATTAAAACGGGAGCACCAAAAAACATTTGTAGGCTTTATTGCCGATCAGTCGCCAAAGTGGAACAGTATTCATCATTGGGTGCCTTTCCTGCATCGTGAGACTCCTATCTTCATCGGCACGGAACAAATAGCCAAGCAGGTAGGGGCTGTGGTATATTTTACAGATGTAAAACGGATAAAAAGAGGGTACTATCATTGTGAACTGAAACGAATGACAGTACATCCTCAAGAGTTACCCGATTATCAGCTTACAGATATGTATGCCCGTATGCTGGAAGAAATGATTCAGCGGGAGCCTGCTTATTGGTTGTGGAGTCATAACCGCTGGAAGCGGACGAAGGAGGATTGGGAAAAGCTTTCAGCAAAATAAATTCTTTCTTTTGTGGGTATTGAGATTATATACCTTTTTGCTGTTGGGCTTTGGCTGTCCATTCCGTTACTTTACTGCAATGCTTGATGTAGTATAGTTCTTCTTCCGATGGCTGTGCTGAGTTAGTATACCAAGGTAAATGTTCTGCTTGATATGGATAGGCTGTACGATAGGCCTCGACATACCTGCTTCTGCTTAGGCCAACTCGGGGACGATATAAGGCAAAAGTCGTGTCAATGGGGGCTCGGTATAGTTTTTCTTCTTCTAAGCGAGAATAGTATATTGTTTCTTTTTCTATTACTTCCTGTTTGTGGTCATAACAGTCCGGTAGATTGTCTATTCTTAAAGAAAAACCGATCTTACGTGCCAGTGGATGTTTTTTAAGTTCTTGGAGAAAATAGTCCACAAAATCTGCGGGACAAAAATCAGCAGGCACTACGTCTGAGTCTGTGTAGATAAAATAATCATTACAGAATTTTTGTCCAGATGGGATTTCCATAAGGCTTTAAAGCCCAAATTCTCGGTAAGCCTGAAGACTGTATAGGGACATTGGTCATAATATTCAAGTAAAGGAGGATAAGTAGAGGCATTATCTATAATGTAAATGTTGTCATATCCTCGTTTGTGCAATGCTTCTATTAATAAACGCAGTGTGGTGAGCCGATTAAAATTATTGATGATAATAGGAACTTCTTTACCGCTTTTTATGGAAGAAGGACTACACTTCTCTCGTAAAAAGTAGTAGTACGAAAGAAGGTAGTTTTTAGCATATTTGAATATCTTCATAGTGAATTATTTCTTTGTGTTTAATACTTCTTCCCAGTTAATGATGTGTTTCCAAAAAGCATACATGCGTGGCTTGTTCCAGCTATGACAGCCAAATGGCAATTGTCCGTTGTTTCGTTTAAGGCAATAAGCCGGATGACGGTCAAAAGAAAATTGTAATGCGGTGTTTTCTGTAGGATAGCGGAAATTTTCAGGGATAGTCGCCCAAAACACATCTTCATTAAAGCAGTGTTCACGATGACTATTGTATGTCTCTATTTCTTTCCGATAAGTGATACAGGCTTCTTTAAAGGCCTCTACTCGTCTGAGTGAAAGTCCTCCGTTGCCTACCTTTCCATACAACGTTTGCCGGCAGAATTTTCCGTTCTGTTCTTTATGCGCTTTGAGCCATTTCATGTATTGTTTGATAATAGGTAACCTGTATATAGGCCGTTCAATCCATGGGGCTGCAATGCAATCGTAATTTTGCTTGCACCAATGAGTTAGCTCATCGCGGAAAATCCAGGCATCGGTGTGGCAAATTAAAATGTATTCTGTGTCAGAAAAGAGTTGATAGAACTCATGCGACATCATCATACTGTTATATCCTGCTATGCCGTTACGAGTTCCTAGCCAGTCTTCACTGACAGCTAGTTTTGCGACATAAGGAGGAAACATATTGTCGGGAATATTCAGATTTTCAGGATGAAGAATGAGAATAGGGTGTTCCCTTAATACTTGTAGGGTCTGCAAAATGGAAGCCTGTTCCATTGGAGACAAGTTTAAACGATATATTGGTATGATGACTTTTACTTGATACATACTTATCGGGTAAGATTAAGAACTTTTTTTATTTGATATTTGCGTGCACGTTTTCGTTCAAAATGATGCAGCATGGCTTCTACCTCTTCACAACAGAGATTTGCATTCCATCCTCTTTGCTGGGCATAGGTTTGTACTATATCTCTTAATAAGTCGGTACGATGGGTAACTCTCATTAGATTTTTGAGGCAGGTCTTTTGTGAAGGCTGTTTTATAAAATGAGAGCGGTTCGTATCGATAAATGTAAAATAAGTGCTGCCATTGTCCTCCCGGTAAAGTATGTTGGCAAGATTCAGATCCCCATGAAAGAAGCCTCTTTTGTGAAGCTCTACTATATGTAGTGCCAGATTTCTGGCCAGCTTTTTGTCATATAAAGGAGTATTTACTAATATGGGAAAGAGGGGGGCATCTTCACATTGTAATGAAACGAAATAGCTGTCAGAAAAGAGACCGTGTCGGTTGATTTCAATGTATGCTATAGCCTCCGGGGTATTTATGCCTAGATTCTGTATCTGAAAGGCAAAGTTATATGCACGGCATGCCTTGGAAGGGCGAAAAAAAGTGTAAATAACTCTTTGAATAAGATTCGGACGTTTATATCGTTTTACAACAATATTGTATCCCTCCACTTGAAAGGCTTTGACTTGATTTCTTCCTTGATGCAGAACTTTTCCTGTATTGTCAAAGTTCTGAGGAAGTTCGTGTACAAAGTGGCTTAAGTTTTTATATTGTGGATTAATCACTATTTTCATGGCTGCATGATTACAATAGTTCGTTAAAAATTAGCCCAGCCTAAACGGCTCTGGCAGTAAATAAAATGAGTTCTTTGAAAAGTTTGTCAA
>PPYE01433064.1_pt1 | contig 26003 bp, 21 predicted proteins | sample 1559881 | NCBI WGS metagenome assembly PPYE01 (sample SAMN08240022, study PRJNA423297) | Human gut metagenome, whole genome shotgun sequencing project. | reverse complement strand
AACCATGACCTTTCTCCAAATCAAATGGAAGACCGCTATTTCGCTAATTTCACTTGTCCACTTTATTGACTATAGTCCAAAAAGAACAGTCTCAAAGAAGTGCACAATTTCTTGTGGTTATTATAAAATATTTTGTCTTGATTTGTCAAGTGCAGTGTCTTCTAAAAAAACTTTGTGTGGGTTGGTCAATGATGTGTTACATTATGGAAACTAGATAGGACTAGTTTATAAAACTGCCAGTTAAGAGGATGCATGGGAAAATTGTTGTAAGCTCTTTCCTGTATGGCAAGCTGCTTTTTAAAATCTTCAAAGGAATAGAACTGGTGAGAAGCATAAAACTCCTCATTGTCTTTGCGGCGACTGCGTTCTACCTTGCCATTATGCCTGGGAGTGTATGGGCGAATGAACTTATGCCGGATCCCAAGTTCTTTTAAGGTGTTTTCAAACAAGGTTGGGGCATCATTTCCTTTGGGAAGCAGCCGTTTGGTAAACTCTGCGCCCGTTGTCTGTTTGGATACATTCAATGGCATAAGGGAATTTTTCTACCATATGACGAAGGAAAACAGCGGAAGTATAGGTGTTGTGCTCTTCAAAGGCTTCCAGATAGCGGAAACGGTTGTACTCATCTAGGAAGGCATATTGATACCACTGGGTTCCTTTTTCTTGCCCGACCATGCAAACTTTCGGAACAAATTTCACATCAATCTGGCCGCATTGTCCGGGATATTGCATTTGTTCATAGGGTTTTGGAACATATTTTGGATTGGGCAGTTTTACTACCATCTGCCCTCGTTTGCGAAGAAAGCGGTATAACCCAGAAACAGATCTGGTATATCCTCGCATCCGCAGCTTGACCCAGAAAACAACCAGTCCGGTATTGGGATTTCTACGACGCATATTTAAGATAAGCTTCGTTTCTTCCGGGGTATGCTGATTGGGATGACTGTGAGGTCGATGGGAGCGATCTGCCAGAGATTGCAGAGAACCGTCATAACGTTTTTTCCAACGGTAGATGTACTGCCGATTCACATGGTAACGAATAGCAGCTTTTGTGACGCCGTATTTTTCAGAATAAGTAATTACTGCTTGCCTAAAGCTCATAGTTTGTGTTATTGTATTCATGGCGAATAGAGTGTCCCTGCCTTTCGGTTGGTCTTGAGCAACTTAACCTTAACACAGGTAGCCTCTATTCGCTATCTTTTTTGCTTATCTGTCACACATCATTGTACACCTACAAGCAGCCCCGACAAAAAATTTATCTTCGTTGAAAAAGAAGCGTTTTTATGCTAAAATGAAGAAAATTGTTTTCAACCCCAAGATGATGATTGTCACTTGACCGGTCTGCCGTACCATGATTTGACGGAGCCCACCAGCTGCAGTTTTCATCGGTCGCTCAGCAAAGGAGTTTTTAAATGGAACAAATCTTATTTAGCTGCGTGGGCACCAGCGACCCGGTCCGCAGCGGACACGACGGCGGATGGCTCCACATCATGCGGCAGTACCGGCCCAAAACGGTCTGCATCTATCTTTCCCCCGAAATTGCCTCTTTGGAAAACGCCGACCATCGGTTTGCCAAAACCATCCAACACGTCACCGCAAACTGGGAGGGATATTCTCCTGATTTCCGAATGATTCAAGGCGAGGTGCAGGATGTTTCCGATTTAGACGCCTTAGCCCAGCCCCTCACCGAAGCCGTTGCCGCACTGCAGCAAGAATTTCCGGAGGATGAGATTCTGCTCAATCTCAGTTCCGGCACTCCCCAAATGCAGATTATCCTTTCTCAAATTACTTTGGACCTGCGTTACCGCACCCGGGGCATTCAGGTGAAAACATCGGAACACAAAGCCGGCACCTCCCGGCGCACCAACGACCGGCACTATGCGGTGGAAGAGGAACTGTTCTTTAACGAAGATGAGCAGCCCGGCGCAGAAAACCGCTGTGTGGACCCCAAGATGTACTACCTACAGCGGCAGAACCGGCGGCAGCAAATCCTGGCGCTGCTGAAACAACGGAATTACGCAGCAATCTATGCCATGAAAAATTCCATGCCGGCCAACCTGATGCAGCTTGTAGGCCATCTAGCGGCCAGGGACCAGCTGCAAACCGAGGACGCCAAGAGACTGGCCAAGGGGCTGCAACTGCCCTTTGCGCTGTATCCGAAAAAGAAGGGAGCATTTCCTTCCAACTACGACACCGTCAGCGAATACTTTTTAATGCTGAAAAATCTCTGCCACAACAAGCGGTACACCGACCTGGTGCTGCGGCTCAATCCTTTTTTGGTTCAGCTGCAGGGGCAGATTCTGACCCACTATCTTGGTTTCCCCATCCGGGAAATCCTGACGGAGAAAAAGAAGAATGTCTGGGTGCTTTCTCCCGATGCCTTGCAGCGCAAAGCGCCGGCCGTCAAACAAAAGCTGGATGAAATTCTGCAAAAGGAAGGAAGGGGCAGCAGCCAGGAACTTTCTCCCAGCATCTATTTTTACAACCGCTTGCTGCTGGCTGTATCACAGGCCCCGAAGGAACTCACCGGCTTTCTTCTGCGTTGCGAACGGCTCAATCAAAGGCTGCGCAATGCCGCCGCCCACCAATTAACCTCCATCACGGCACAGCAGATTTATTCTGCCAGCGAAATGGGAATCGGCCGGCTGATGGAGCAGCTGGAAATGCTGCTGGTTCAATTTTATCCGGAATGCGATTCCAGCTTATTTTCCCTTTATGAGCGATGCGCGGCTTACATCAAGGAACACCTGTCCTAAACCCGGTGCGAGTCCCTCTCCCAAGGGGCCGGTTTTCCGGCGGGATAGGGAGAGACTCGCACCAAAAAAGAGGATATTCGTTGAAATTTATGTTTTCGCTTGCAATTTCAACTATTTTCTGCTATAATCTGTTGTGAAAAATATCGGATTTCTTTTTCTTTTTGGAAAGGATTCTGGATATTTTCGCTGGAAACAACTTATCCCCGCAAGGGGACGGAAACTAGCGTCTTGTGCATTTTTTGCAGGGATGTAAAGAAACAACTTATCCCCGCAAGGGGACGGAAACCGGGGAATCCGTCCGCATCGTGGATGTCGTCTCGAAACAACTTATCCCCGCAAGGGGACGGAAACCGTTGTAGCAATGCATGTACTCCGGGCGGTTGTCGGGAAACAACTTATCCCCGCAAGGGGACGGAAACCCTGCAAATAGGTTTCCCACAAGTTTTCCCCGTGAAACAACTTATCCCCGCAAGGGGACGGAAACCTGCAACCATTTCCTGGGCTTGGGCGGTCTTGCGAAACAACTTATCCCCGCAAGGGGACGGAAACTTTTTCCTTTTCAGAAAGCAACGTTCCCAACCGGAAACAACTTATCCCCGCAAGGGGACGGAAACATATTGTGCAAAATCGTAGATGTTCTCCAAATTAGAAACAACTTATCCCCGCAAGGGGACGGAAACGGCTCAACAAAAGTGGCCCCGTTGTTAATGCTGAGAAACAACTTATCCCCGCAAGGGGACGGAAACCCCTTGACCAGATAGACCCGCTCGTCCTCCAAAAGAAACAACTTATCCCCGCAAGGGGACGGAAACGATTTAACGGAGTTTCCATAAATTTTGCGATTCCGAAACAACTTATCCCCGCAAGGGGACGTATCCATGGAAAGGAGTGATGCTTTTTGCCATTTCAAAAACAAACCATCCAAGCCACTGCCGGAGGGCTGGTCCACGACCTGGGAAAGCTGTTGTACCGCGCCCTGCTTTCCGCCGGGAACCACAGCCAGCGGGGATATGACTTTCTCAAAGAGCTCTGGCCCCAGCCGGAGTGGCAACCGGTGCTGGACTGTGTCCTCTACCACCACGGCGCCGCCTTAAGCAAAGCCAGGATTCCCGCCGACAGCCCGGCCTATCTGGTGTACCTAGCGGACAACCTGGCCTCCGCCGCCGACCGCCGGACGGAGGATGAGGAAGCGTCCGGCTTTGACCGCACCCTTCCCCTGGCCCCGGTGTTCACCCACCTCAACGGTCACCACCCAGGGTTTTGGCTGGAAGCGGAACCTTTGAAGGAAAAGGGGGACAAACTTCCCCTTCCCTGCCAGACCAAGTATGGGGTCACCAGCGCCCCCTACCAGCGTGCGGTGGAAGCGCTGAAAAAACACCTCCGGGACTTTGACTTGGAGGAAAAATGGCTCAATTCGATTTTGTGTTTGCTGGAGGCATGGACCAGCACCTTCCCCGCCAGCACCAACCGCAGCGAAAGCCCGGACATTTCCTTTTTCGACCACAGCAAGATGACGGCTGCCTTTGCGGCTTGCCTGAGCGAATATCTGTTGGAGCAGGGACAAACGGACTACCGCACCCGGCTGCTGGAGAAAGAGGGGCAGTTCCGGAATGAAATGGCCTTTTTGCTGTATTCCGCTGATTTTTCCGGCATCCAAAAATTCATCTACACCGTCTCCTCCCAAAAAGCCCTCCGCTCCCTGCGCAGCCGCTCTTTCTGTTTGGAGCTTTTCATGGAGCATTATGTGGACGAACTTCTACAGGGCTGCGGGGTCAGCCGGGCCAACCTGCTGTATACCGGAGGGGGACACTGCTACCTGCTGCTGCCCAACACCAAAAAGGTAGAGCAAGCCATTACCCAGTGGAACCGTCAATGGAACGATTGGCTCTGCGATGAATTTGGGACACAGCTGTTTTTGGCCCACGGCTGGACGGCCTGTTCCGGCAACGAGCTGACCAATCACAGCGAAGACCCTGGGGTGACGGCGCCTTACAAAGAGGTGTTCCGCCGGGTCTCTTCGGCGGTGGCCCAACACAAGCTGCACCGCTATGATGCAGCGCAGATTTCAGCACTGAACCATCAGCCGTGCTCCCCGGACGGAAAAGAATGCTGCATCTGCGGCCGGTGGGAAGCCGGAATGAGGGAAGAGGAAGACGGGAAGTGCCGGTGCAGCTGGTGCAGGCTGTTTGCGGACCTTTCCAAAAAGATTCAGGACCCGGATAAGAATGTCTATTTTGTCAGCGCCGTCTCCAACGGGCAGGAGGATTTCTCCCTTCCCGGACGAGAGGGAACTGCCTACTTCACCATCCTCGGGGAAAAGCAGGCTCGCCAGAGGATTCAAACCGGAGAAGCCGTGCTGCGGGTGTACACCAAAAACGCCTACTACACAGGGCTGGCTTACAGCACTCAGATTTATGTAGGGGACTATGCCCAAAGCAACTCCATGGAAGAGTTGGCGAAGTCTTCTCAAGGAATCCGGCGAATCGCCGTCTGCCGCATGGACGTGGACAATTTAGGGGAAGCATTTGTCTCCGGCTTTGAGAAAAAAGCGCCGGAAATCACCGACCCCAAAGAAAAATACCATTATGTCACATTATCTCGGACCGCTGCCTTTTCCCGACAGCTTTCTTTGTTTTTCAAGTACTACATCAACGGCATTCTGGACGGAAGTTATCAAGGGGACGCCGAACCTTTGGCGGTGGCGATTGTCTACTCCGGCGGAGATGATGTTTTCCTGGTGGGGGCTTGGAACGAAGTTATCCAGGCGGCCAAGCGGATTCAAACCGCTTTGGACCAATTTTCCTGCGGCAGCTTGACCATCAGCGCCGGAATCGCCCCCTATCATCATCACTACCCCATCCGCTTAGCGGCAGACCAAACCGCCCAGCTGGAAGAAGCAGCGAAATCCCTTCCCCAAAAGAATGGGGTGTGCCTGTTTGAAGCAAAACCACAGTACACCTTTTCCTGGCAGGATTTCTGGGGCAATGTTGTGGCAGAAAAAATTAACGGCTGTTTGCGACCCTTCTTCAGCCGGGAAGAAAATCAGCGGGGCAATTCCCTTCTGTACCGCTTGTTCCAACTGCTGGGAGAAATGGAGGGGGAGCAAATCAATCTGGCCCGTTATGTGTATACCCTGTCCCGTCTGGAGCCGCCGCAAAAAGAAAGAAAACAGGCGTACAACGAGTTTTGCAAAAAGATGTATTCCTACGCCAAAAAAGAAGAGCGCAATGCCCTGATTACCGCCATGCAGCTATATGTTTATGAAACAAGGAAGGAGACGGATGAGTAATGGCGTATCCCAATCAATATCCAAACCACTCCGGGCGCAATGAAAAAGCAGCCTTTGGCAATCGGCCACGTCCTGAGCCGAGACAACCTCGGGTCATCGTTGCAGAAGAAGTTCCGGAAAACTATGTGGATTGTGCCGAGAAAGTGATGGAACAAGAGATGAAACAGAAATCTAAAAGTATTACTACCAGCAAACTCCGTAATCTGATGAGTCTGCTGGTGGATGCTTTTAATGTGGAAAACCGGCGAACGGAAGAGAGTATCACCCCGCAAAGTCAAGCGGCTTTGTTGCAAATGCGGGTACGGCTGGCTTACGAATATGGCCGCGGCAATGATCGGTTTAAGGATTTTTTGGAGCACTCCAAATTGCAGGAATACCTAAAAGGAACAGGCAACAACCGGCAGAAATTTATCAACCTGTTTCACTATGTGGAAGCTCTGGTTGCCTATCATAAATACTATGGTGGAGAGGAGAACTAAAAATGTACGCCAAAATTTTGATTACCTGTGATTTGAAAGTAAAGACCGGGCTCCATATCGGCGGGTCCAATGCCTTTTCCGCCATCGGCACCGTGGACAGCCCGGTGATTCGGGACGCCTTTACCGGCTGGCCCATTGTTCCCGGCAGCAGCTTAAAAGGCAAACTGCGCACCCTGTTGGCCCGGAGCAAAGGACAAACCATTGAAAACCTGCCGGAGTGCAACGACGATGATGAACAGATCCAACGCCTGTTTGGCAGTTCTCATCCGGTCCGATGCGCTCATCTGCAGTTTTCCGACGGTTTCCTTTGTTTATGAACTGGACGACGAAACCAAGGCAGAAGAAGACCTCGCTTTGCTGGCCAAAGGCATGAAACTATTGCAGCTGGATTATCTGGGCGGCCATGGGTCTCGGGGAAGCGGACGGGTCAGCTTTCAAAATTTCAAATTAAGCAGTGATTCTCCGGAATTGGAACAAAACAAAGTAGAGGAATGGGAAACGTTATTTAAGCAGGTGGAAGAGTATGAATTATTTTCTGTGTAAGCTCTGCTTTCATGGGCCAGTACACTTTGGTTCTCCCAACTCCGCCATGTCCTTGGAAACCTCAGAGGATCATTTTCGGGCAGATACTCTGTTTTCCGCTCTTTGTCATACGGCTTTGAAAGCCGAAGGGGAAAAAGGAATCGAGCAGCTTTGCCGGTGGGTGCAGCAAGGAGAACTGCTGCTCAGCGACAGCATGCCATGGGAAAGTCTGGATGGAGAGGACCGCTACTACCTTCCCAAACCCTTAGCGGTTTCCAAAAAACCGGCCGAACTTCCTACACACCAGCGCAAGGCGTTCCGGCAGTTAAACTGGATTCCGGTGGAAGCTCTTTCTTTGTTTGAAGATTCCATTCAAAGCGGCAAGCCATACCAACCGGAGCAATATCCTTCCACCTTTGGCATTTCGGTGCAGCGAACCCAGGCCAATACCCGGCTTGGTGAAGACACCGTTCCCTACCAGGTAGGTCTGTTCCAATTTGCTTCAGATTGCGGATTGTACTTCCTCTGCGCCTGCCAAACCGAAGAACAGGAAGAAGAGCTATATCAATGGATCACTTTTTTAGGAGGCAGTGGAATTGGGGGAAAAACCAGCGCCGGATACGGAGCCTTTCAAATAGACGACTGGATTTTGCTCAACGATCCCTTTGACGAGCAAACCAAAAGTTTCTATGAGAGGTTGACCCAGCGTGCAGAAGCGTACCTTCTACTCAGCAGCAGCCTGCCCACGGCAAACGAACTGGACTGCGCATTGGATGGAGCCGCCTATCAATTAGTCCGGCGCAGCGGATTTGTTTTCTCTGAGACCTACGCCCAACAGCCTCGGAAAAAACAGGTGCAGTATTTCCTGACTGCAGGGTCGGTGGTCCGTCATTCTTTTCAAGGGGAGCTGTATTCTGTAGGGTCGAAAGATGCAATTCATCCGGTGTATCGTTACGGAAAGCCGCTGCTTTTGGGGGTGAATTTATGATTCAACAAGACCATCTGCTTTGCTACGATCTCATCTTAACCACTGCTTCCCCTCTGTTTGTTGGAAACGGCACTTCCAGCGGAAAAAAAGAATATCTTGTTTTTTCGGAAGATTCTAAAATTGCCTTTCTAAAAGAAGATGCTTTTCTCCAGTTGTTAATTGAACACAATCTGATAGATGCTTATGAAAATTTTATATTGAGCAGTCAGGTCGGGCTGTACCCTTTTCTCACCAAAGAATGCCATCTTAGCCAAAAAGAAATCCAAAGCATTGTGCGCTATTCCGTGGATGCCAAAGAAGTGCTCCACACCAAGCAAAACCGAAACGGCTGCGAGATTCACCGCTTCCAGCGCAATGCGGCCGGAGAGGCCTATGTGCCGGGAAGCAGTGTGAAAGGCGCATTGCGCACCATGTTGCTGACGGATCGGATTTTAAGCCAAAAAACCTCGGAAGAGGACGATTTATCTCACGGAAATTTCAAGGAGAACATCGACGAATCCCGTTACCTTCACACCCTGTCCTGCACACAAAAATCGAAAAATGCAGTAAATAGTGTGATGCGGGGCATTCAAATTTCCGACAGCCAACCCATACCGGATTCCCAAATGATGTTGGGGCGGAAATGGGATATGAATCTTCAAGGGGAAGTCAAAGGATTGAATGTGTGGCGGGAGTGCGTCCGCCCCGGCGCCGAAATTCATTTTCAGCTTACCTTAGATCAAACCGTATTGCAGCGAGATCAGATTACCAAGGAGTACTTACTTCAGTGCATCGACCGGTTTGACGATTATTATTACAACCATTACCGCTATCCTTTTCCGGAGCCAAACGGTGCTTTCGTAGAAGATTATGACCGCTGTTTCATTTTAGGCGGCGGCGCCGGCTATTTCTCCAAAACAGTCACCTACCCTTATTATGGGAAAAACGGAGTGCAGGTAGCCAGCAATCTGCTGAGCAGATTCTTTAAAAAGCATCACCATGAGCGGGACATGGGAGCAGGCATTTCTCCCCGAACGCTGAAATATACCAAATACCAAAATGCCCTATATCCTTTCGGAATTTGCAAGGTGGAAATTCGATGATCTTTCAATATCGCTTTCAATTAACGCAACCGGAGAACAAACCAATCCCATCTTTTTGGGCATACCGATTGTATGCATGGATGCTGGAACAGCTTTCCTCTGAAATTGGAAATGAGATGCACCAGCAAGGGGAACGTCCCATTTCTCAGTACGTCTATTTTGACCGGCAGCGAGGAGCATCTTATTGGGTGATAAATCTGTTAAACGATGAGATGGCAGAGTGGTTTAGTCCCATTTTGAATCAAGCAGAACAGATAAACCTGCATTGTGGAACTATTCGAATTGAAAAGTCCAGTGCGGATTGCGTTTATCAACCGGAATTGTTTTTAGAACAAGGTACACAAACATCTTCCAATAAAACAGAATTGACCTTTTTGACGCCTACAGCATTCCGACAGGCAGGACGGTATGTTATTTTCCCGCAGGAACAATTGTTGATACAGAGTTTGGTGCTGCGTTGGAATAATTTATTTCCAGAATACTTATTGGCAGATGAAGATGTCATCCATGCATTGGTCCAAGGCGTACATATTGTTGACTATTCTCTGAACTCCACACGGTATTCTTTAAAAATGAACAGGATTCCAAGTTTTTGCGGTAAAGTGATTTTAGAATCGAAACTCTCCCAACCATTACAGGAACTGTGGCAAACCTTATTGGCGTTTGCTCCTTACAGCGGGATCGGCATTAAAACTGCTTTGGGAATGGGCGGCGTCTGTGTCGAATAATTCCACCTGTACAAAAAATCGATTTTTGAAGCCCCATACTCAATGCCAATTTGCCATAGAAACAGTATTGGCTTCTTATCATCAATGAACAAAGTGAAAAGCAAACATCGGAGATGATAGAAATTCAATAGCAAGCTCTTTCGATCTCCCTATTCGTTTGATGTGAAGCATATTTCCACTTTCCAGGAGAAAAGGCCTATCACCTGTAACGAACAGACGATAGGCCCTTTGGATTCCTTAAAAATGGTTGGATGAAATTGGTGAAAACGGCTCTCCGAAAAATAGTGTAGTTGTGGTGTAGTAAACTGTTTGTTGTGCCGATAAACCCGCATAAAACCTAGGGATTTTGGCTTTGGTGAAGTTTCAGTCCCATCCGCCGCACCAGAAATACGTCTTACAGATCAGATGGTGAATTTGGTTTGTAGGACGTTTTCTTTTGTGTGATTTTGTTTTGCATTATCTATGTTTCTTAAATATTTCTAATGTTTAAATATCATCATGTTGTTAAAGCCCACACTGTATTCCTTTGCTTGAAAAAGAGAAAGACTGTGATTTTCACAGTGGTTATTAACACGAAGGTTAATCTGTTTTGATCCGGGCCGATTTTCGATTGGCTGGAATCTGGAATTACAATACACAAAGAAAACAGCAAACGCAAAAGCGCCTCACCGCTGGTTGTTGGCCAGCAGCGAGGTGTTTTTTACGGGGGTAGCAGATATCTATTTCTTTACATCCAGCAGCTTCACGCCCTCTTCCGGATTGCTGTCGATTGCACCTACGATTCTATGGGGCTGATACGGCTCTTCCAGATAGGCAATATCTTCTTCCGTGAGCTTTACGGCAAAAGCTGCTGCGGCATCGTCGAAGTGAGAGGCTTTTGTGGCCCCGAGAATCGGCGACGTCACACCTTTCGCCCACTCCCACGCCAGGGCAATCTGCTGCATTTTAACGCCATATTTTTCCCCTAAGGCATGGACTCTGCGGACAATCTCCATGTCCTGCTCCCGAGTGCTGTCATATTTTCCCATAGCCGCCCGATCGGTTTTACTGCGGATGGAGTTCGAGTTCCACTCCGGCCTAGTCAAATGTCCTGCCGCCAGGGGACTATAAGGCATGAGAGAAACATTCATCTGACGGCAGATGGGAATCAGTTCCCGCTCATCTTCCCGATAAAGAAGGTTATAGTGGTTCTCCATGGCCACAAACTGCGCCCAGCCGTTGTCTCTGGCCGCAAGCTGCATATTGTAGAACTGATAACCGTACATGGCGGAGGCGCCGATGGCACGAACCTTTCCGGCTGCCACCAGATCGTTCAGCGCTTCCATGGTTTCCTCAATGGGAGTACCATAGTCAAACCGGTGGATGATGTACAAATCCAGATAATCTGTGCCAAGCCGCTTCAGGCTTTCGTCAATTTCCCGGTGGATGGCCTCCGAGGAAAGCCGTCCGGGATTGAAATACACCTTAGAAGCAATGACCACTTTATCTCTGGAAATATTTTTCTTAATTGCCCGGCCTAAGTATTCCTCGCTGGTGCCTTCGGAATAGCCGTTTGCAGTATCGAAGAAATTGATGCCCAGATCTAAGGCGTGTTTTACAATTTTCTCTGTCTCAGTTTCATCTACCGTCCAATCGTGGAGGGTCCCGGCCTTTCCAAAGCTCATACAGCCTACGCAGAGCTTGGACACTTCAATCTCCGTATTTCCCAATTTTGCGTATTCCATCGTTACAGATACCTCCTTCATGTTCCGGCAGCAGCTGCCGGATGCAGCAAAAAACAGTTTGCGTTCCTGCCCGTGCCGGCTGAGCAAAACGACAGACATTCCCGAAGCAAAAGCAAGCTGTGCTTCAAACTGCTTCCCAAACAGTTTTTTCTTCTGTGATTCTATTTTAACATATGGCTTTTTCCATGTAAAATGCTGATATCTTATGGTTGATCATGCAAATTTGGAATGGAGAAGGTCTGAGGCGTCTGGCTGTAATTGAATTCATAGACAATGGAATCTTCGTTGCATAGCACGGCAACCTGCTATAAAATTAGTGCATTTAACAGAGAAAAAACGAATAATTCAATGTGAAATAATTATTAGCCGTAATTCGCTTTTATGTTTTACATAAATGTTATCTTCTGGAAAAGCGTGATTTAAAATTTTGCCGTATGAAGAAAAGGCCAGGGACAAATTTCCCTGGCCTTTCAAAAGCAGTGGTCATTCTTTAGCTAAGTTACTTCCGTGCGTTTTGGATTTCTGCTTTTTTGGATATTACCCGGCTTTTTTGGTCTGTTTTTCCTTTTGTATGCAGGAATTCCCACAATTTTCGTTCACAAAAGATCATGAGGGCAGATTGTACCATTGATCCACACCATCCGGGGGACCGGATATGTGATGAGGGTGGAATCATGATGAGGTTGACAATCAAGCGGCGCATTATGCTGCTGTATGGGGAATGGTGACGCTCTGCCAGTTAGAACGATCCGCATTCAGCGCAGCGGAGGCACTGAGCAGCCGTCCGCCAAACTGCCAGGCGCCGTCCAGCTCCTGGGCATAGCTTTCGTCCCGGCCGCTGGCGGTCTGGATGGGAATTTCGGTGGTTTCGTCAGAATCCCCGCTCTCCCCTTCACCGTACACTGCCAGCTCATAAATAGAAGCGGCGGCCCAGGGGGCGGTTTCTGCATCGTATTGATTGCAGCTTAAAATTTCCACTAATATGTACCTCGCTGTCTGATCGGTGACCTGGACGGGCTGCAGCACTGAGCCAGCAGGGAATGGTTGTACCCAATCACCGAAAATTCCTCCGGAATCTTCCGCCCCAGGCTTTTGGCAAACTTCACCGCAGAAAGGGCCAGGTTGTCATCCGAAGCAATCACCCCGTCAAAGGCGGCTCCGCTTTGGTGCAACTGCGCCAATTTGGCAGTCATGGCATGGATGTCCTCCCGGGAGCCGGAATAATACAAGGTCTTCTGTTCTTTTTGCTCCACCCCGTTTGCCTTCATGGCCTCCTGGAATCCTCGGAGCTTTTCCTTCCCGCTGTAGGAATTGGAGTCGTAGTAGTACAGCAGGTTCTTCACCCCGGCCTGGTACAGCTGCCGGGCCGCGGTGTAGGTGGCAAGGTAGTCGTCGGCCAGCACGCAGTACAGGTTAGGGCCGTCCAAATAGGCGTTGAGCAGCATCACTGGAATTTCTTTGGCGGCGTCCAGAATGTATTGGCTGTCCTGAGGGGTCTGCCCCACCAAGCTGGAACCCACCAGGATGCAGGCGTCCACCTTTTTGGAAAGCAGCAGCTTCATGTACTTTTCCTTGTTTTCCTGGGTATAGCCGGTGCAGCAGAGCAGGCAGCCGTAACCGCTTTCATACAATTCCTGCTCCAAATAGTACACCGCTTTAGCCAAAAACAGGTCGGAGGAATCCACGCAGAGGATGCCGATGAGGTGCATGGTATTTAACCCCAGCCCCCGGGCAAAGAGGTTGGGGGTGTACCCCGATTCCTCCATCACGGCCAGCACCTTTTCCTTGGTCTTTTTGCTGACCTTCCCGCTTCCATTGAGCACTCGGGAAACGGTGGCGATGGAAACTCCCGCTTTTTTGGAAATATCGTAAATGGTCATGTAAAACCTCCTGAGGAAAGCCGTGTTCAAACAAATGGGAAACATCGTGCAAATAATGTAACCGCTTACAGGGATTATACGAAAAAACTTCGGTTCCGTCAACCATTTGTTCGAAAGTTCATGCCCAATCTGCCAAGGCCGAAATGGTTATATTTGCAGTGCCGGATCAAAGGTGTCCTCTTCACAGTTGTGTAATGCGCAAAATTTGGATTGACATTTTATGATAAATGAGTAAAATAAAAATCAAACTTAAAAGAACAGGCCTACCATCTGCGGCAAACAGACCACAGGCCCTTTGCGTCTCTGAAAAACGGATGGATGAATTTGGTGAAAAGCAGCGCTCCCAACATGGTGCAAATTAGGGTAGCAAACTGTTTTTTGGTTTTGACCTTGCATAAACCCTGGATTATTTGGCTTTCATGCAGATTTGGTTCTACCCGTCGGAAAAACCATCTGCTTTTTCCCAATTCGATTTTTTAGTCCAGCTTCTGTGTTGGAGGTTTTAGGATGGGATTTCTAAATTCTTACAAACGGCTTGACAATCTGTGTCGGGATATGAACGGGATCGGAGTCACCGGTTACATCAAAGATATGGAGTGCTTTGCAAGAGGCACTTATTTCGTGCCTGGCTGGAAAGAGGACTATTTTCAGCTCAAACAATACCGGCATATCCGCAACCGAATTGCCCACGAAAACGACATCAATGAAAACGATCTATGCTCAGCCGAGGATGCTGCTTGGCTGGAAACCTTTTATCAACGCATTTTAACACAAAACGATCCCCTTGCCCTCTATTATAAATATAAAACAACAAAACAACGTACTTCCAATGTCACTTCTCCATCGGAGCAGCAGCCAAGCGGCTCTGATTTGCCCACCAGCAAGCACAAACAAATTCCCATTGGCTGTGCAACATTGATACTGTCGACAATAGCAATCGTTGCAGGAATCATATTCTATTCTTTATAAAAAACCGAAGCATCCGGTTGGATCGCTTCGGTTTCATGCTGATTTGATATTCTGTTATTCCTCCGAGGAAGATCCTTCCGAAGAAGAACCGGTTTCCGGCGGCTGTTCAAATTCCTTTTTCAGCCGGGAACCGCACTGATTGCAGTACACGCTGTCCATGGGGTTGCGGCTGCCGCAGACAGGGCATACCGCCATCTTTTTCAGCGCAGCAATCTGCCCTTGCAGCTTTTTTTGCAGTTTCAAGTTCTCGGTAATGTCTTGGCAGAGGCTGTCAATCAGATCCAGGTCCTCGTAATCCTTTTCCTTCATGCTGTACACGCTGCTGCCCAGCTTTTGATACAGCGCCCGCAGACGGCCCTGCTGTTTGGAAAGCTCCAATCTCAATTTGGAAACTTCCACCACTTCACCTGTTTTGGCAACCGCTTTATCGGCAAAATCCTTGGCAACGTCCTTAATTTCATCCAGTCCCATGGGTAAGACTCCTTTCCAGATAAATTTCAGTTTCATTATACCCCAAAAATCTGTTAGGTTTCCGCTGGTTTTCGCCGTTTGGCGAAATGCCGCCCCTGCTTTTCGGGCGGCAAAGCGGGAATCGTAATGATTGTCTTTGACAATCATTATACCAGATTTTTTCCAAGATTCAATGGGTATTTTATGAACACTTGTAGACCTTCATTCCCCTTGTTGGTAGAACCGGTCGATTTCCTCTTTCCGTTCCATCAATTCCTCAAACCGGGTCACATATTCAAAGGGGTACTTATGGTTGAAAATCCGGGTGACCTTCTTTTCTCCGGGACGGATGAGTTTGGTCACCCCACCCCCGCCGGCAGCCAGCACCGAATGCACCTCGTCCATCATGTAAATGTTGTAGGCGCAGATCATACCGGGCTTGGCGTAGCCCACGTTTTCCAGATTTTCCAGGGTGTTTTTCTGGCGGTAAAGGTAATAGGGCAGATAACCTGCCTGGGTCAAGGCGTCGTAGGCGTACTCCACCATCTCCCCCACCTGCATCTGTCCCCGGGACAGCGCAAACTGCTGCTGGGCAAACAAATCGGCGCTGCGCTTGATGGTCAGGGTGTGGACGGTGATGTTGCCGGGGTCCAGGGCAATGGCGGTATCCAGAGAATGGCGGAAGGATTCCAGGGTGTCCCCCGGCAGTCCGGCGATGAAATCCATGTTCACCACCTCAAACCCCGCTTCTTTTGCCATCCGGAAGGCTTCCACCGCCTGGGCGGCGGTGTGGGGGCGCTGGGAAAGGGCCAGCACCTCATCGTTAAAGCTCTGGGGATTCACCGACACCCGGTTCACCCCGTGGGCCCGCATCACCGCCAGTTTTTCCGGAGTGATGGTGTCCGGGCGGCCGGCTTCCACGGTAAATTCCTCCAGCTCCCTCACCGGGAAGCACTCCTCCACCCGGGTCAGCAGCTTGTCCAGCTGGGGTGCGGTCAGGGTGGTGGGGGTGCCCCCGCCGATGTAGACGGTGTGGAGATGAAGGTGGTTATTCTCGATCTTATCCCGCAGCAGCCGGATCTCCACCAGCAGCTTTTCCAGATACTCCGCCAGCAGCGCCTTGGATTTGGCCCCGGCGGTGGAGTGGCTGACAAAGGAGCAGTACCGGCACCGGCTGGGACAGAAGGGAATGGCAATGTAGACGCTGACGCTTTCCCGGCGGTTTTTGGCCAGAATGGGGCGCTGCTGCTCCACAATGGTGCGGCAGAGGGCGATCTTCTTTTCCCCGGCGTGGAACCGGGTGCGGAAATACTCCTCCGCCTGCTCCATGGTGTCCCCCGCCGCCAGCCGCTTTTCCATGGTCTTTACCGGGCGAATGCCGGTGGACATTCCCCACTGGGGGGTGATGCCGGTAAACTCCACCAGAGTGTCGTACAGCAATTCCGCCAGAAGATGCTCCGTTTCCTTATCGTCCAGGGACGCATCCACCAGCCGGTCCCGGCTCAGGGTGTTCTCCCGGATATTCAGGGAAACGGTGAGCCGGTTCTGCTGACCGGCCGGTTCCAGTTTGGTGTAGACGTACTCCCCTTCCGGAATCCGGTCCTCATAGCAGAATTGGAACCGGACAAAGGAAAGAAAGATTTTGGCCGTGGCTTCGGTTTCGTATTTATAGGTGTGTCCCGCCAGCACCAGGGTGATTTCAAAGTGGTGGAAGGCGGGGGTTTGTATGGGTTCAGAAGAAGTCGTCATAGCTGATCCTTCCCAAATAGGGATTGGTTTTTCGTTCGTAGTCCAATGTGGTTTCTTCCTCGTGGCCGGGAAGCACCCGATAGTTTCCTTCCAGGTCCGCCAATTTGTGGAGGGACTGGACAATCTGGGCGTGGCTGCCGCCGTAAAAATCGGTGCGGCCGCAGCTTCCGGCAAAGAGGGTGTCCCCGCTAAACATGGTGTCCCCGCAGAGGTAGACGCAGCTTCCCTTGGTGTGGCCGGGGGTATGGATGCAGTGGAAGGTAAGCTCGTCCTGGGTCACGTCATCCCCGTCCTCCAAAGAGATGGCGGAGATGGGGCGAAATTCCCCGAAGGGCTGATGGAAGACGTAAAACTTGGTGGGATCGGTAATCAATTCCTGGTCTTCCTTGTGGATATACACCTGCGCCCCGGTGGCATCCACCAGATCGTTCACCGCCATGGCATGGTCGAAGTGGCCGTGGGTCAAAAGGATTTTTTGCAGGGTCCAGCCCTTTTCCTCCAAGAGAGAAAGGATCTTCTGGGCGTTGTCCCCGGGGTCGATGATCACAGCGTTTTTCTGCTCAGTACCCACCAGGTAGCAGTTAGTCTGAATCATGCCCAGTTTCGTGGCTAAAATCTCCATACATCAAACTCCTTCCACCCGGCTGTCCATCATCAGGGTCACCGGGCCGTCGTTGACAAGGTGCAGCTTCATATCCGCCCCAAACTCCCCGGTTTGGATACTTTGGATCTCATACTGACCCAGCTGCGCAATGAAGTATTCATACAAAGGGACGGCCTGTTCCGGCCGGGCGGAGCGGATAAAGCTGGGACGGCGGCCGCTTCGCCAGTCCCCTCCCAGGGTGAAGTTGCTCACTACCAGAGCGCTTCCCCCTACCTGCTCCAAAGACAGATTCATTTTGCCTGCATCGTCGGTAAAAATCCGCATCTGGGCAATCTTTTTGGCCAGCAGATCGGCGTCCTTCTGGGTATCCCCTTCCATGACCCCCAGCAAAACCACAATGCCCTGACCGATGGAACGGGTGTCCTTCCCCAGAACTTCCACCGAAGCCGATTCCGCTCTTTGTATCACAGCCCGCATCGCTGTTCCTCCTAGTTCTTACTTTCCGCTGCGCTCCACCGAGATCACGCTCTGCACCTTACTCAGCTTCTGCATGATCCGCTTTAAGTGTTCTACCCCCTGGATGGAGATGGTGACCACCAAAATGGCGTTGCCGTTTTTCAGCTGCCGGGCGCTGCATTCCCGCAGAGGCACCCGCATTCCCGCCAGCGCCAAGGTCACGTCCGCCAACAGGCCGTCCCGGTCCCGGGCCACAATATCCAGGGTGCAGCGGTAATCCTTAATCACGTCCCCGGTCCAATGGACGGTGACCCAGCGGTCCTGTTGCTCCGGGTCGTTGAGGGAGTTCTGCACATTGGGGCAGTCCCGCTTATGGATGCTCACCCCGTGGCCCCGGGTGACGAAACCAACGATGTCGTCCCCCGGCAGGGGGTTGCAGCACTGGGAAAACCGCACCAGGCAGTTTTGGATTCCCTCCACCACCACGTCCCCGCCGGGACCGGGCTGGGTGGCCGGCTGACCGGCGGCGCGCTGGGCGTCTTCCTTCTCCTTTTCCTTCACCGCCCGGACGTAGTTTTCCTTAATCCGGGGCATGATCTTGCTGAGGACAATGCCCCCGTAGCCGATGGCGGCGTAAAGGTCGTCTTCGTTGTCAAAATGGTAGCGCTGGATAAGATATTGGATTAGCTCGCTGTGGTACTCCTTGTCCGGGCGGATATAATTGCGCTTCAGCTCCCGGTCCAGCTCCAGCTTACCTTCCACAATATTTTCTTCCCGGCGCTCCCGTTTAAACCACTGGCGGATCTTGCTTCGGGCTTCCCCGGTTTTGGCGATTTGCAGCCAGCTCCGGCTGGGGCCGTGGGTGATGGACTTGGTGGTGAGGATTTCGATAATCTGCCCGGTCTGAATCTTATAATCCAGGGGCACCATCCGCCCGTCCACCTTGGCGCCGATCATTTTATTGCCCACGGCGCTGTGGATGGAGTAGGCAAAGTCGATGACGGTGGACCCGGCGGGGAGACATTTCACGTCCCCCTTAGGGGTAAAGGCGTAAATTTCCTCCGGGGCCAGGTCGGTTTTAATGGCTTTGACAATCTCGTCTTTGTCCCCGTCCTGCTGGGCCTCGATAATCTGCCGAATCCAGGCCAGCCGGTCCTCCCACTTTTTGTCCCGGCCCTGGATGCCTTCCTTATACTTCCAGTGAGCCGCAATGCCGTATTCGGCGGTGTAGTGCATCTCCCAGGTACGGATTTGGATTTCAAAGGGGATGCCCTCCTTCCCCAGCACCGTGGTGTGGAGGGATTGGTACAGGTTTGGTTTGGGGGTGGAGATATAGTCCTTGAACCGGTTGGGGATGGGGGTGAACATCTCGTGCATCAGTCCCAGCACGCTGTAACAGTCCGCCACCGTATCCACAATCACCCGGACGGCGTAGACGTCGTACACCTCATCAAAGCTCCGCCCGGCAATGAATACCTTCCGGTAGATGCCGTACAACGACTTGATCCGCCCGAAAATCTGGGCGTTGATGTGGTTTTCCTCCAGCCGCTGGTGAATCCGCTCCTTGATGGATTCCAGCAGGGCGTTTCGCCCGTCGGTTTTCATGGCCAGGGTGGAGTCGATTTCCTGGCAGGCCACCGGGTCCAGATACCGGATGGCCAAATCTTCCAGCTCCTCCTTCACCGCCTGCATTCCAAGCCGGTTGGCGATGGGGGCGTAGATCTCCATGGTTTCCAGGGATTTTTCCAGCTGTTTTTCCGGGCGCATATATTGCAGGGTGCGCATATTGTGCAGCCGGTCCGCCAGCTTGATAATCACCACCCGAATGTCCTGGTTCATGGCCAGCAGCATCTTCCGGACGTTTTCCGCCTGCTGCTCTTCCTTGGTGGTCAGGGGCACCTTGCCCAATTTGGTGACCCCGTCCACCAGCAGGGAAATCTCCTTGCCAAACCGCTCCTGCAGCTCGGTGAGGGTCACCGGGGTGTCCTCCACCACATCGTGGAGCAGAGCGGCGCAGATACATTCGCTGTCCATCCCCATATCCGCCAAAATGTAGCTGACATTCACCGGATGGATGATGTAGGGCTCGCCGCTGACCCGCTTTTGGTTTTCATGGGCTTCCCAGGCCAGGTCGTAGGCTTTGGAGATCAAATCCATATTGTAGGGCCGGCCGTATTGTTTTAATCGTTTCAGCAGCTGGTTCCACAGCTTTTGGCGCATGGCGCTGGTTGGTTTTTGGTCACTCATTTCCGGTATCCCCCTTTCCCATCTTTCTTAGCCGCAGTGCGGAAGGCATTTGCATCAGGTCTACCTTTTCTCCGCCCTGCCGAAGCTGATACCCTCCTTCCGGCGCTGGACGGATCAGCTGGGCTTCTTCCATCATGTCCAAGCAGATGCGAAAGGAGAAATAATTGATCTTGTCGTATAAAAAACAGTATAACTGTTCCGGAGAACAACTGGGTTTCTTTTGCAGCAGCCGGTATACCAGCACCGCCTGCTGCCGGGTGGGAACGGCTTTTTGTGCCACCCCGGAGGGAAGCTCCTCCCCGCAGAAAAACCGGAAGTAATAGTTCCAGCCGTTGAGCAGCAGGGTCTGCTTCAGGCCGCTGGGACGCAGCTCCAAAACCTGCACCGACAGATACTGCCTTCCCCGGAATTCACGCAGGCTGATCTGGGCCGCCAAGTCCAGTTCCTGCCCCGGCTGCACAAAGGACTGCTGGGGCGTGATGCGAAACTGCACGGCGGTAAAGCGAGTACCCATCCAATCCATTCGGTAGCGGGTGTGCTTCCCCTCCCCGATGGACTCCACCGCAGCTGCCTTCACCTTAGGCAGCAAAAATACCGGAACCGGGTTGGCTTCCCCAAAAGGCTCCAGGGCAGACAGCTTTTCTATCTGCTCCACCGTCAAGTCCTGGGGAGACAGGACCCCGTCCAGCCAAAGTTCCGGCTGGGCCAGGGGCTGTCCGGCGGCGTATTCCTCCACCTGACGGAAAAAGGCCTCCAGGTTCTCTTCCCCAATGGTAAAACCAGCAGCCTGCCGGTGCCCTCCGTACCGCAGCAGCAAGGAATCGCAGGCAAGCAGGCACTGATAGAGGTGAAACTCCCCCACACTCCGAGCTGAGCCGGTGTACACCCCGTCCCGGCCGCTGAGCAGCATCACCGGCCGGCCGTACTCCTCACAGAGCCGGGCGGCGGCAATGCCGATAATGCCGGGGTGCCAGCCCTCTTTGGCAAAGCAGAGCACCCGGCGACGCAGCAGGGAAGAATCCGCCGCAATCATCTCTTTCACATCTGCCAGCATTTCTTCTTCCTGCTGGCGGCGCCGGCGGTTGCAGTCCTCCAGCACAGCAGCCAAGGACTCCGCTTCCTCTGGGTCCTCGGTGGTGAGCAGGTCCAGGGCCGGTTCCGGCTGGGCCATCCGTCCGGCGGCGTTGATCCGGGGACCCAGGCCAAAGGCCACCTGCTGAGCGGTAAGGGGGGACTGGGTGGAAATCCCGGCGGTTTGCAGCAAAGCCGCCAAACCGGGACGCTGTCCCTGCTGGATCAGCGGCAGGCCCCGCTGCACCAAAGCCCGGTTACTGTCCACTAACGGCACCACATCGCTGATGGTACCCAGGGCGGCCAGGTCCGCGTACTGATCTAAAATAAACTCCACATCCCCATCTTCCAGGGCAGCAGCCAGCATCAGCGCCAATCCCGCCCCGCAAAAAGGAGTGCAGTCCGGCTCCAGGTGAGGGTCGATCACCGCCAAGGCGTTGGGCAGTTTTGTCCCGGGTACATGGTGGTCGGTGACGATGACCTCCATGCCTAATTCCTTTGCGTAATCCACCTCATCCAAGGCAGAAATGCCGTTGTCCACGGTAATCAACAGGGTGACTCCCTGCTCCCGGCAGCGGTCCAGGGCGGAGCGGTTCAGGCCGTAGCCCTCTCCCTGCCGGTGGGGCAGCACCGAAATCACCCGGCCGCCCAATGTCTGAAGATAATCGGTGAGCAAAGCAGTGGCAGTGACGCCGTCGCAGTCGTAATCCCCGTAAACGGCAATCTGTTCTTCCTCTTCCAACGCTTTTCGGATGCGTGTCACGGCCACGTCCATTCCTTGAAAGGACAGCGGGTCTTCCAGCACTTCCGATTCCGCCTGGAAAAACTGTTCTACCTGTCCTGGCCGGGCATAGCCCCGCCCTGTCAAAAGCCGGGCTAAAAAAAGAGGGAGAGAACACTGGGCCGCCAGTTCCTCTGTCTGCTGCCGCTCTACCGGCCGCAGCCGCCAGCGGGAAAATGCCATTTCACATTCCTCTTTTCTCACCAAAGTTACAAAAGGGTCCGCTTCCCAACAAAGAAGAGGACCTTACAAAAAGTCTTATTTTACATTATATCACAAGAAATAGACGGTTGCAAGATTTTAAAGACGAGCATGCCTAGGCACGCCAAAACCGATTTCCTCCAAACCGGTCCCAGACAAACCCGTTGCCGAGTTTCCAGCGTTCCCATTCCATCCGGGCTTCTATCTTGGATAAGGAGTGGTAAAACATCCGGCAGGTGATTTCCGGGCAATTTTCATCTAGATGGAAGATAATTTTAATTTTTCTTTCAAATTCTGACTTGTTTGAAAAAGTTCTTGACAAAGGCCGGTTTATGCAGTAAAATAAGTCTTGCGTTCTTGAGAGAAAACAAGAACACACCGTCGGGGTGTAGCGCAGGTGGTAGCGTGCTTGAATGGGGTTCAAGAGGTCGCGAGTTCGAGTCCCGCCACTCCGACCAGATGTAATCCGTCACTGGAGCAATCTGGTGACGGATTTTTTTGTTTGTAAAAGCGCATTGCAGCATTTATGGAAAAGAAAAAACGATAAGAGAACCATCAACACCTCCCATTACAGTTGAAACAGTCTGAAGGGCTTCGGCCTGGGCAAGTAGCCATTTGGGAGAGACAACTTATAAGCACATACTATCCGGGTCGATTTGGAATAGATCAAGACAATGTTGGCGTTCCTGCCCTTCCCCGATGGGTGTGAACTATATTTTGCATGATAAGGCATTGTAGAGTCTTGAATTGATGCCTGCACAAATTTGCAAAATTCAAAAAGATTAGATTGTTGGGTTGTATCCTGCTTTTTATACTTGATTGTATAAAAGAAAGGAGCTTTGACCATGAATCTTACTCTTTTTGACAACCGCACGTTTTTAGATTGGGCAAATGCCTGGCTAAAAACGAAAGAACCAAACTGCTGCAATGGCACTATGGTGATGTACCGATCCGCACTGAAACATCTGGCACCCTTATATGAAATACCAATCGATGAAATCAGTGCTTTTGCATTGGAACAGATCCTGAGCCAGTTGCAGCAACAATCCCATCTGTCCCGGCAGACACTAAAAGTGATTAAAAGTGTAGCAAATGGTGCGTTTACGCTGCGCTTTAAGGCTTCTCCTGCCGGACAACTTCTTTCTCAAGGAAATCCTGTCCAATATGTAGATCTTCCTGCCAAAGCCGGTTCCACCAAGCGAGAACAAATTTTAGACGAACAAATTCGCTGGATTGTAGATACTCCCCACCGAATGCAAGGCGCAGCGATGGTTGGCTTGTTTGCCGGTCTTCGTCGTGGTGAAGTGTTGGCTTTAGACCCCATGACGGATTTTTTGTTTGAGGAAAACGCTATTTCCGTCAACAAAGCCATCGCTTTTGAACATGGAACGGCACATTTGAAACATCATACAAAAACCGATGCCGGTATGCGTACCGTTTATGTTCCTGATATATTGATAGATTTTTTGCGATTGTCTATCTATCGGGAACATATTTTTTTACCTTCCAGCAAAGGATTGTATTTATGTGATAAAAGCTGGCATTCCTTGTGGGAACACTATCAGTGTGATCTGAATATCAAATATGGGTACGGGGTTTCGTTACATTCTTGCAAAGCCGAGAAAATGAGAAAACAGAAAAACTTGGAATGGAAAATCAAACGATTTACGTTCCATCAACTCCGGCACACTTGTGCCACAATGATGTACTTAGCTGGTGTGGATGCACCAACGGCGAAACAACAGCTTGGTCACTCGGATATTAGAACCACGTTGAATATCTACACACACCTTACACAACAACACCAGAAAAGGAACGTACAAGCCTATAACGACTATGTACGGCAATATCAACGTATACAAGAACTAAAAACAGGAGCATGACCCAAGGCTGCTTTGGCAGCTAGTGGGGGAACCTCCCCCTCCCCATTTCAATACATCTTTTCCTGTATCAGCACGGCAAAAAATTGTCGTGCTTTTTTCATTTTTGGAGGTAAAACAATGTACACTTGGAAAATCCAAGCCGGTCGGCTCATGACAGCCGTCGGCCTTTGCAGTATGCCGGTGATCGCCGGAAGCTGTGATTTTAGCAGCTTGTCCTTTGGCCATACCATCCTCTTATCCGTTTTGGCAGCGTCCGTCCTTCTGGTCGGACGCTTTTTGCTGTCCTGGGGTAAGCGGCAGCGCTGGGAAGCAATGGCCTTTGCCCAGCTTCGCAGGACTTTAGCAGAAGAAGAAAAGAAACAGTCTGATTACCATCGGGCAGCTTAAAAAACGATAGGAGGAAAAATGTCATGAAAATCATTGCCATTGCAAACGAAAAAGGCGGCGTGGGTAAATCCACCACCGTCATCAATCTGGGCGCCGCTCTTTCTGCGGCTGGGAAAAAGGTATTGTTGGTAGACGCTGACAGCCAAGGCCACCTGTCCCGGTGGCTCGGCTATCAAAGTGATTCTCAGCCCACACTGCCGGAGCTGATCTACCAGGAAGTCAGCGGTGTATTGACCATCAACTACTCCGCTGCCGTTCGACACCAGAAGGAAGACCACCTGGATTACCTGCCCACCAACAAGATGCTGGGCGGGATCATTGCGATCCTGGGCAGCAGCGGGGAAAGCAGTACGGTGTTGTACCGGATGTTTCACCGGGATTTCTTTACCCAATATGATTATATCCTCATCGACTGCCCGCCCACCATGGATAACCTGTTGGTAACCAATATTGTAGTAGCAGCTGACCGAGTAATCATTCCGGTGCAGGCAGAGATCGCTGCCTGCGGCGGGGTCCCCGGCGTTCTGGAACGAATCCAACGGATCCGGGAAGGAGAATTGATCCAAAACCTGGTGGTGGGCATTCTCATCACCATGTATCGCACCGGCACTATCATGTCCAGGGATACCCAAGAATCCCTGAAAAGAATCTGCGGCGACTTGGTATTTGATACTGTTATTCCCTCTTTGCAGGAAGCCAAAGAAATTCCCAATTTGCAACATAGCCTGGTACGTAATCCTACCAGCCGAATCGGAGGGGCTTACCGATCGGTAGCAGCAGAAGTGCTTCAAAGAATGGGCGGTGATGCAAAATGATCCCATCTTTGGAAGAAGCATTAGCGGCCACTATGGGGAAAAAACCTGTTACCGAATCACAGAAAAAAGAAATCGTGATGATGCACCCGGATCGTTTGATTACTTTAGACGATCAGGACTACTCGGCTTATACCCAAGAAAAGTTGCAGCAACTGGCAGAGTCCATCAAAAGCAATGGGCAGTTTGCCCCTTGCCTGGTGCGCCGGATGCCGGACGGCAGTCTGGTGGTGCTGGCAGGCCGCAACCGCAGAAATGCCTGCAAACTGGCCGGTGTGGATGTAGCCTGCATCATCAAAGAATACACCGATGCCGAAGCAGAGATTGTGCTGAATGAATCCAATCTGATCCAGCGGGAACAGCTCAGCCTGCGGGAAAAAGCCAGAGGATACGCCAAGCTCAAAGAATCCTACATCGCTGCCGGTGAAAAAGCTCCGGTGAAAAAGATCGCCGGAAACAGCGGTGAAGGAGAAAAGCAGATTTGGCGGTATATCAAGTTGGGCGGGCTATCGGATTGGCTGTTGGATGCGGTGGAGCAAAAACAGATCGCCATGGCAGCCGGTGTGGAATTGGCACAGCTCAAACAGGACAGCCAAACCAGGCTGGAACAATATTTGCAGCAGAATCCAGAGCAAAAAATCGACCTGGAAGATGCAAAACGAGTGCGGCAGGCAGAGGAATTTCTCCCTTTATCTCCCGCTTTCCTTGATCAACTTTTCCATGCCGGCGTAGTATTCACCGGAAAATCTCGTTCGGACACCATGTCCGAATATAACGGCGAAAACCCCGATTCGGACACTATGTCCGAACATGGCGGTGAAAAACCTTATTCGGACACCATGTCCGAGCAAAGCGGCGGGAAATCTCCCTCGGACACCATGTCCGAACATAGCGGCGAAAGCCCCGATTCGGACACCATGTCCGAGCAAAGCGGCGGGAAATCCC
>PPYE01662122.1_pt1 | contig 26007 bp, 24 predicted proteins | sample 1559881 | NCBI WGS metagenome assembly PPYE01 (sample SAMN08240022, study PRJNA423297) | Human gut metagenome, whole genome shotgun sequencing project. | reverse complement strand
ATGAAGTATAATGAAACAAATAGAAAAACAAGGAGCAAAAAGATGAAAGGATTCTATGACAGACTGAAAACTATGCTGGAGCAGGAGCCGTCCGTTCGTATGGCTGTATCCGTGGAGGGGGAACATCCGGGTATGCAGGTGTTGTGGAGTGACCCGGAGATTTGGACCTCAGGTGACAGAGAACTTGCGGAGCAGTGGGTTGCACAGCTTCGGGATGCTGTGTCCGGCTCATGTGCGCAGTTGGAAAACGACCGAATATTTATGCAGAGATATTCCGCGCAGCCGGAGCTGGTGATCCTGGGCGGCGGACACATTTCCAGAGAACTTGTTTCCCTTGGAAAACAGATTGGTTTCCGTGTGACGGTCGTGGATGATCGGGAAGAGTTTGCGTCGGAAGAACGGTTTCCGGATGCGGATCGGGTAATCTGCGGAGCGTATGACCAGGTATTTGAGAAACTTCCGGAGACTCCGGTGGGGTATTATGTCGTGGTGACCAGAGGGCATCTTGGGGACAAGGAATGTGTCCGCAGAATTCTGCAGCGTCCGTTCCGCTATGCCGGAATGATCGGAAGCAGAAGGAAAGTGGCGCAGACCAAGAAGGATCTGAAAGCGGAAGGATTTGCAGACAGCCTTCTGGAACAGCTCCATGCGCCGATCGGACTGGACATCGGAGCGGTCACTCCGGAGGAAATCGCAGTCAGCATCGCGGCGGAACTGATACAGGTAAAAAATCGCGAGACTGTCCAGGTGATGGATGAAAAAGTCCTGGAAGCATTGCTGAAGCCGGAAGAGAAAATCCTTGCCATGATCGTGGAAAAGAAAGGATCCGCGCCGCGGGGCGCCGGAGCCTGCATGGTGATCACGGAGAAAGGACCTGCGGTGGGGACGATCGGAGGCGGAGCAATCGAATATGAAGCGCAGAAACATGGGCTTGCCATGCTGCGGGAGAAGCGGGAGACGGATCTGAAAGCTTACCAGCTGAACAATATCCACAGCGCCGGCCTCGGAATGATCTGCGGCGGAAGCAATGAAATCTTCTTTCTGCGGCTGTAAAGCATAAAAAAAAGAGCGGGAAGGTCAATCAAAATAGGATGATTTTCCTGTCCCGCTGTTTTTTGCCAAACATACGTTTTTTGACTATTCCGATGGATTCAGACCGAATCCCTTATACTGTCGGATCTGTCTTAGTTGTACGGATTGTAGTCAATGTTTCCAAGGAAAGTAGAGAGGCTCTCGAAGTATTCAGAGTTTCTCTGAACGAAGTTTGCGATTCTTTCTTTTAAAGATTTTTTTGTATTATTAGACATATCAATGACTCCTTTCAATCTTTCAATGTGTCTGTGTTGTTCTTATCGATTACATGAATTATCATAGCACCAAAAGTAAGGGAAGATTAGGACAGTAATTGACTAGTTATTGTCCAATATTGATATATTGTCATCGAAAAAGCAGGAAAAAGCGGGAGAAGAGAAGATGAACAATGTTATATATGAACAGATTTATGATTTGGACAAGACCGGGATCAGCATCCGTTATTATACCCAGAGAGGAGAATACACGCCGCCCCACTGGCATTCGGCGCTGGAACTGCACTACGCCCTGAACGGCACCGGCGAGATTTTTTTCGGGAAAAAGCGTCATGCGCTGGTCAGCGGTGAATTTCTGCTGGTGGATTCCAATGTGATCCACCATACCCAGTGCGCCAGAGTCTCCATGGGCGTTTCCATCTATGTGTCACGGGAATTCCTGAAAAAATATGTCACGGATCTGGACGTCTGCCACCTGGAATGCTCCAGGGAGACGCTGGAACGGGAAAAACTGGACAGCTATCTGAAAATCTGCGAGATGATGAAAGAGATGCCGCGGATGTACATTCTGCAGCCGGTGGGATACAAAATGCGCTGTGAAGCGATTGTAATGGAAGTAATGTTTCTGCTGCTGAACGATTTCTGTACAAGAGAAGTGGAAACAGAAGACGTAAAGGACGCCAGAATCCGGGAACGGCTCAATGAGATTACCAATTATGTAAGAGAACATTACCGGGAACCCATCTCGCTGGAGGCGGTCGCGTCCGAGGTCGGACTGAGCAGAGAATACTTCTGCCGGTTCTTCAAACAGCACATGGGAATCAACTATGCCCGCCACGTCAACCTGGTGCGGCTGGTGCATATTTACGATGACATCGTGAATACTCAGGACAATATTATGGTGATCGCGGAAAAACACGGTTTTACCAATTACAAACTTTTCACAAAAATGTTCAAGGAAATTTACGGATGCATGCCCAGCAGCCTGCGGAAAGGATAATAGAATGATGAAGCAGCAGTTTAGAGCGTGTTTGAAAATTCATTCCCACAAACTGTGACGCACATCTCGCAGAAAGCAATTTTCAAACACGCTCTAGCCAACGGAACGGAAAAGGTAAAGCTGGACTTTTGATGGAAGCTGCGGTATGATAAAAGAAAAGCGGCGAGCCGCACAAGAGAGAAAAGGAGTACGAATTATGAAAGACCAGAATTGTGGATACTGTATGAGAGGCGAACTGCTGGATCAGTTCGGAATTTTTATCTGTGACCTGGAGGTCAGCAGCCTGATCCTTTTCAAAGAGCAGAGCCATCCGGGAAGATGTATCGTTGCATACAAAGATCATGTGAGCGAGATCGTAAACATCAGCGACGAGGAGAGAAATGCATTTTTCGCAGACGTGACACGCGCAGCGAATGCCATCCACGCAGCGTTCCATCCGGATAAGGTAAACTATGGCGCATACGGAGATACCGGATGCCATCTGCATATGCACCTGGTTCCGAAGTATAAAGACGAGTATGAATGGGGCGGTGTATTCGAGATGAATCCGGGCCGGACCTACCTGTCTGACGAAGAGTATGCGGAGATGATCGAGAAGATCAAAGCGAACCTGTAATCGACTGTAATTAAAAGAAAAAATAGCTCCGGAATCAGAGGACGCAAAAGATGTGTTGTCTGGTTCCGGAGCTTTTTTGGAAAAGAAAAAAGATGCAAGGAAAAATTCCTGCATCTTTTCTGCGTAGCGAGAGGGGGATTTGAACCCTCGACACTGCGGGTATGAACCGCATGCTCTAGCCAACTGAGCTATCTCGCCATATGAAACTGTAAAAAGGAAAAAAATAAATAGCGAGAGGGGGATTCGAACCCTCGACACTACGGGTATGAACCGTATGCTCTAGCCAACTGAGCTATCTCGCCATAAGGTTTTCAGGTTGTCTGGCATAAATATGGGGCCTATAGGGCTCGAACCTATGACCCTCTGCTTGTAAGGCAGATGCTCTCCCAGCTGAGCTAAGACCCCATGTTTTTGTTGCTTTTCGCAACCTGCTTTGCTATTATATAATCAAATGACAGGATTTGTCAATAGATAAATTTAAAAAAATCAAAAAAATATAGAAAATTGGAAAACGGATGCAGTTCAGCCAGATGAACGGTTACGAAAGATCAAACAATACGAAAGCAGGGGATGTGTATGCAGGAAGCATTTTTAAAGAACTTTACAGATTTTATTTTTCTGGAGGATCAGCCGCAGAAGGCGGATGTGATCTTTGTGCCGGGGAACGGATGGCCGCAGATGGCGCGCCGGGCGGCAGAACTCTGGAAGGAAGGAACTGCACCGTGGATCCTCCCATCGGGAAGATACAGCATTACGAAAGGAAAGTTCTCTGGTGTCCGGACGATGGAGGAACGGTATCCGGGGCCGTATGAAACGGAATGGAAATTTCTGAGAGATGTATTGATCAAAGAAGGGGTTCCCGGGGAAGCGATCCTGAAAGAGGATCAGGCTTCCTATACCTATGAGAACGCAATCTTTTCCCGGCAGGTGACGGATGCGGCGGGAATACAGGTGCGGCGGGGAATCATCTGCTGCCAGAGCCACCATGCAAGGCGCTGCAGGATGTATTATCAGCTTCTGTATCCGGACACGGAATTTCTGGTGGTGCCGTCGAATACGGAGGTGGCGAAGGAAAACTGGTACCGCTCCGAACGCGGGATCGATCTGGTCCTGGGTGAGGTCGAACGGTGTGGAGGACAGTTTCATCAGATTCTGCGTGAATTGAAAGAAAAAAAGGAACAATCGGAATGCTGTCAGAGCTGAAATCAGAAAAAGTATGGGGAAACTTTTTAAAGTTGTGGTAAAATCCGATGGATTATGGTATACTATCTCTAACGTAAAACTTCAACGAATAAACGAAAAGGTTGGTGGCGAGCATGAATAAGATTGATGAATTAGTGGATATCCTGAAAAAGAGGGAAAGCGATGACGATAAGTCAAAGAATGCCATTTTATGGGTTCTGGCGATCATTGGTGTGGTAGCTGCCGTTGCCGGCATCGCCTATGCAGTATATCGTTTTGTTACACCGGATTATCTGGAAGACTTTGAGGATGATTTCGACGATGACTTTGACGATTACTTTGAGGACGAAGAAGGAGAAGAAGAGTAAGTCGACAGCAGGATGAAGAGAAGAGCTTCGGCGCCGAAGGCTGTCGGGAGATCAGGAAGAGGGATCCCCGGCAGTATGCGCCGGAGCTTTTTTTGGGTCATGGGAAATATGGCGTCCGCTGTTGGATAGGAAAGAAAAAGGAACGGGGGAAACAATCGATGCAGAAGACAAATACAAAGGTGATGACCAGCGGAAATCCGGCAAAACTGCTGCTGTTCTTTGCGGTTCCGCTGATGCTGGGCAATCTGTTCCAGCAGATGTACACGATGGTGGATACCATTATTGTAGGACAGGGCGTAGGCGTACAGGCGCTGGCTTCCCTGGGAGCGGCGGACTGGCTGAACTGGCTGTTCCTCGGACTGGTGACAGGCCTGACACAGGGATTTTCCATTCAGATCTCCCAGCTGTACGGCGCCGGGAAAATCGAAAAACTGAAACAGACCATCGGAAATTCCATCGTGCTCACGGTGGGCGCGGCGGTGGTGTTCCTGCTGATCGCCCAGGGCGGGCTGAGGTTGTTTCTGGACCTGATGAACACGCCGTCAGATATCTATGCAGGGTCTGAGAGCTATCTGCGGATCATGTTCGGCGGAATCCCCGTCATTCTCGCTTACAATCTGGCGGCTTCCATCCTGCGGGCGCTGGGAGACAGCAAGACACCGCTGTATGCGATGATCATTGCCGCATGTATCAATATCGGCCTGGATCTTCTGTTTGTCATGGTATTCCACTGGGGAATTCCGGGAGCAGCCATCGCGACGGTGATCGCCCAGGCATTCTCTTTTCTTTTCTGTTTTGTTGTGCTTCGAAAAATCGAAGTGCTGAAAATCAGCAGACGGGATACGAAATTGGAGAAAGGCGTGGTTGTCCGACTTCTGACCCTGGGCATGCCGCTGATGTTCCAGAATGTCATTATCAGTGTCGGCGGAATGGTTGTGCAGACCGTGATTAATGGATTCGGATTTATTTTTGTTGCAGGATTCACCGCGGCCAATAAACTGTACGGCCTGCTGGAGATGGCGGCGATTTCCTTTGGGTATGCGATCACCACCTATACCGGACAGAACCTGGGCGCCGGACGTCTGGACCGGATCAGAACAGGAATGCGCAGCGGGATGGCAATGGCGGCGCTGACATCCGTGGCGGTATCGGCGGTCATGCTGATCTTCGGACGTTCCATCCTGAGCCTGTTTGTATCAGGTGATCCGGCACAGACAGCGGAAGTATTGAGTATCGCTTACCGCTATCTGTCGGTTATGAGCTACTTCCTTGTGGTGCTGTATGCACTGTGTGTTTACCGGAGCGCTCTGCAGGGCCTTGGCGATACTGTACTGCCGATGGTGTCAGGAATTGTGGAATTTGTGATGCGTGTCTGTGCGGTTATGCTTCTGCCGGCAGTGATCGGACAAAATGGAGTGTTCTATGCGGAAATTCTGGCGTGGATCGGAGCGGCGGTGCTTCTGGTCACTTCCTATTATAGAAAAATGCATCAACTGACGCATGGAAAGCAGATCAAACGAAAAACAGCAGATGACAGAAGTCATTGAAGGAGAAATGTGAGGTTTGGAAGTAAACTTCCAAATCTACCTTGATGACGCAGCAAGTGCGTCAGGAAGGAGGAAAAGGTGAAAAAAGGTGAAATTTACGAAGGCGTAATTGAATGTGTGGATTTTCCGAACAAGGGAACCGTCCGTGTGGACGGAGAAAGGGTGACGGTCAAGAACGGAATTCCGGGACAGAACGTGCGATTTGCCATCAATAAAAAAAGAAAAAACAAGGCGGAGGGACGTCTGCTGGAGGTGCTGGAGAAATCACCGCTGGAGACCCGGGAACCGGTGTGCAGCCTGTTTCCGGCGTGCGGCGGCTGTATGTACCAGACCATGTCCTATGAGGAGCAGCTGAAAATGAAGGAAAGCCAGATCCGCAGCCTGCTGGACGAGGCAATCGCTGCGGCGGGACAGACGGACAGCAAGGGAAATGCCGATTACTGCTTTGAAGGAATCCAGGGAAGCCCGAAGGAATTTGCCTACCGGAATAAGATGGAATTTTCCTTCGGCGATGAGTACAAAGACGGACCGCTGTCTCTGGGACTTCACAAGAAAGGAAGCACCTACGATGTGCTGACCGCTTCGGACTGTAAACTGGTGCACGAAGACCTGACCCGTATTCTGAACTGTGTGCTGAACTATTTCCAGGAGAGAAAGACGCCGTATTATCGGAAAATGAGCCATGAGGGCTATCTGCGTCATCTGCTTCTGCGCCGTTCGGAGAGCAGCGGGGAGATCCTGGTCTGCCTGATCACATCCAGCCAGCGGGAAGAACCGCTGGAGACGCTGGTGCAGCAGGTACTGGGGCTTTCTCTGGAAGGGAATATCGTAGGATTTTTGCACATTATCAACGATTCTCTGGCGGATGTGGTGCAGAGCGACGAGACGAGGATTCTCTATGGTCAGGATTTCTTTTATGAAACGATCCAATCCTGGCGCCGGCCGCCAAGGAAGTGGTCGGTGTGGAGATCGTGGAGGAGGCCGTGGAAGCTGCCAGGGAGAATGCGGCTGCCAATGGGCTGGATAACTGTCGTTTTCTGGCGGGGGATGTGCTGAAGGTTCTGGATGAGATTCCGGAGAAGCCGGATCTGATCGTGCTGGATCCGCCGAGGGATGGGGTGCATCCGAAGGCGCTGCCGCGGATTATCGCTTATGGCGTGGACCGGATGCTGTATATTTCCTGTAAGCCGACGAGCCTGGCGAGGGATCTGGGGGTTTTGATTCCGAGTGGGTATCGGGTGGAGAAGGTGAGGTTGGTGGATATGTTTCCGCAGACGGTGCATGTCGAGACCGTGTGCCTCTTGAGCAACCGAAAACCGGATACGAAAGTCAGGATCGATGTGGATCTGGAAGATTACTATCGTATCAAGGATGCTAAGAAGAATCAGAACTAAAAATAGAACACCGAACAGAAAGCGACTAGCTGCTGATGCGTAAAAGCATTGGCAGCTTTTTTCTTTGTCTGAAATCGCTGAAGGGAGGTGGAGCCGGTGATTTGACCTGTAGAAGTGAAGCGAAGTATCAATGGATAATCAATGACAATCACAAAATGGAGGCAATCTATGGCAAAGAGAAGAAGTATTAAGGTTTATGGGCAGAGCGGCTATAAATATCAGGAGACGCCGACGATCATGCTGAAGGGAATGTGGCTGAAGGAGCTGGGGTTTGAAATTGGAGATTACATATCTGTTGTCTGCGAGGACGGTAAACTGATCATTACTCCGGATACAGAAAGAGCAGAGCTGGAGAAGGCCGAAGCAGAAATTATGGAGAATGAAAAAAAGGCAATGAAGAAGAGGGTAAAAGAAAGAAGAAGAGAGCTGCTTGAGCGGCGAGTGGCTGAGAGTCAGATTGAGTACGGTACCCGTACAGATGAATAGGAGGCAAATATGGGAAGAATCATTTTGATTGGAGCTACGAAAGGCGGAGTAGGCAAGACGGTGAGCACGTACAATCTGGCATATTCTCTTGCAAGCATGGGGAAAAAGGTTCTGGCTGTTGATTTCGACAGCCAGGCCAACCTGACCACCTGTTTTGGCGTTGAAGATACGGGGGCGATTTCGACTACGATCGGGCATCTGATGATGCTGCAGCTTGACGATGAAGAGCTTCCGGATCTGAAAGAGTACATTATGAGTCGGGATGGAGTGGACTTTATTCCTTCGTCAATGGTTTTGTCTGCGGTTGATGCGAAGCTTCGGATGGAGATGGGCGCCGAGAAGATGCTGGCAAACATCCTGGAGCCGTTAAGAGATAGATATGATTATCTGATCGTTGATACCTGACCGGCGCTGGGGGCACTTACCATTAATGCCCTGGCAGCGGCTGACGGAGTTGTGATTACGGTAAATCCCCAGTTGCTGGCAATGAAAGGGCTGCAGGATTTTCTGAAAACCATTCAGAAGATCAAAAAGCGCATCAATCCGAAGCTGGAGGTGGAAGGGATCCTGCTTACCATGTGTGATATGAGAACAAATCTCTGCAAGGTGATTTCAGAGCAGGTGGCGGAGGCGTTTGAAGGAAGGATCCGGATCTTTGAGAGCAGGATTCCCAGTACTGTAAAGGTCGGCGAGAGTATCTATTACTGTGAACCTCTTCTGGAATATGCACCGCAGGCAAAGGTGAGCAAGGCGTATCTGGACTTTGGGAAGGAGCTGATGGGATATGAAGGCTAACCAGCCTAAGAGAAAATTGTTCAATGACGCTGTTGATCTGCTGACCGGTGATGCTCCCGACAGCGGGATTCAGGTGATCCCGGTAGATCAGATAAAGCCTTTCCATGGGCATCCATTTAAGCTATATCAGGGGGAGCGGCTGGATGATATGGTGGATAGCATTCGGGAGCACGGCATCCTGGCGCCGGTGATCGTTCGGAAGCTCAGTTCTGGATATGAGATGCTGGCTGGGCATAACAGGCAGAATGCGGCAAGAATTGCGGGGCTTAAAGAGATTCCGGCAATTGTGAAAGAAGATTTGAAGGATGAAGAAGCCTGGGTTTATGTGCTGGAGACTAATGTGATCCAGAGATCCTTCAGCGATCTAACCGTTACGGAGAGGATTGCAGTACTGGCTGCCAGATATGATAAGGTCTGTGGTACAAAGAAACGGGAAGAGATTATAGAAGAGCTTCACAGACTGACTGGTGCTGGTGGACATGATGTCCACCAGCAGGCGAAGTCCAGGGAGTTGATTGGACAGGAATATGGTATGACCGGCCGGAATATTGCAAGGTATGTTCGCTGCAATCAGCTAATCCCGGCATTCAAGGAAATGCTGGATGATGGATCTCTCACACTGGTATCAGGGGTGGAGCTTTCGTTCTTATCTGAGGAAGAACAGGAGCTTGTCAACAAGGCATTGGAGCAGAATGGGATCAGAATCAAAGGAAATATTGCAAAGAAGCTTAAAGCGGCAGCAGGAACCATTACAGAAAAAACGGTACGATCAATACTGGCGTTGGATAAAAGCGTTACAGAGGTCAAGAAAAAAAGCTCTATCAATGTGAAGGTTCCGGCGGATGTCTATCATAGATATTTCTCAGAGGCAGATGACAGAGAGGTTCAGAAAATTATTGTGAAGGCACTTGGACTTTACTATAAGGCGAAGGGAGAGTGAGCCATGTACACACGACAAGAGCTGAATGCGATAGACCGGAGCTATTTCGAAGTCATCATTGCGGATGAATACGAAGAGACTCTTATGTCGAGGAATACACGGCACGTCTGGCATCTTCGGAATGTGGAGCTGCCGGATGGAGAGGTAACGGTAATTCTCCATAAACATCAGGTTTCAGATCCTTATCATGTACATGGAAGAAGCCGGACGATGAAGCAAGCTATACGGTATATTAAGAAGCATGATCTGTTTCAGATGAATGGCAGGAAGCCAGTCTGTAAAGGATAAAAGAGGGAGCGGAAGCATCCGGTGAGGGGTGCTTCCGCTCCTGTGGGTTTAGTGTTATTTTCGGTTTTTCTTATGATGGCGGAGTCTCAGATATTCGCAGACAGCGTCATGGGCGTTGTTGATTTCCTGACGGCCACGGCTGGACTTCAGACCGATTTCGATGCAGATATCATCAGTGGACAGCCCCTGCAGGCTCAGACGAATGATCTTGGCATAGCGGGGGTTCTCCCGATCGAAGTGTGCCAGAAGCTGGATCTGCAGTTCTTCTTCTGTGGGTTCCGGGCAGAGCTTGTCCAAAACCTGATCCTCTACGGACGGCTGTGATGTGTCTTCGATTTCAAAGGCTTCGCTGTCATATTCGTAATCGAGAGACAGAATCTCCACACGCTTCGGGTTGTGGCGCTCCAAAAGCCCCTTGTTCGGACATCCTGTGCAGCGTCTGGTGGAAGGACAGAGCTTTTTGGTGCCGTCCGGGTTCTTGCCGACGACGCAGCGGCCCTCGCGGCGCTGTTCCATATCTTTATTGAGATCAGCCCAGAAATCTTTCATGTAAGAAGCATACTGATCTTCACTGATGGCCATGAATCCGATCTCAAAGGAAAACTCCCCGAGATTCATGGTGGTGAAGTTGTCCTGGATGTAGTCGCCCTTCTGCAAGCCGAACTTCTCTTTAAGGAAGGGAACTAAAACCTTGCTGTCTGGAACAGGATGACCGTCAAAGGATTTGCGATTAATGTACTTCTGTGTGTTGGTGTAATCTGTTTTTCTTGACATGATTTTTTCCTCCTGAGATTTGCCTAGATTTACTTGGATCGCAGGAAGAAAAAGGATCATTCCTGCGATTGTTTACAGGAATGATCCAATCATTCGTAAGGTCGGGCGCTATGGTTCGTAAGGTTCTTAAGGTTCGGGATTTGAAAAACAGTTTTTTTAGCAAAAGTGGGTAATCTAAACAGCTGAAATCCGGAAAATGAGCCCTATGTGGGATTACAGAAAAATCATGTTCTCATTGATAGAATCAGACATTTGTGATAGAATCGGAATTGATAGGAATTGATTGGAAATAGCAAGAACCAATGACTACAGTGGTAGAATGAAAAAGATTAGCCAATCGGAGGGAATCTGTGACAAATAAAGAGTATCCACGACTGTGCGGTGGCACCTTTATGACATTGGTGATTCAGGCGTTGCTGCAGCGGAAAAAAGCAAGAGAACACTATAAGGGTGAGAGTGATAAGCTGAATGATCCGGATGTGCTTGTGGGGCTGATTACGGTTATCAATCCTGACTATACGGCTCCGGGGAAGGCTGTGCTAAAGACGAAAGCGAATGACTACAAGTCATGCAAAATATCGACGGGACAGTATCTTCCGTTCGGGGAGAAACTGACTATTGATGTCTTTGATCAAAGGGTGAGAAATAATTTTCTGGCAGCAAGACATGACATGTGTATCTTTGTGTATAGTTTTATTGAGACAGGAACTAAGCTGCAGAAAGATATTCGTCTGGTGAAGGCACTTATTGATCTGATTAAACAGGATGAAAGCATAGACGATGGTGCTGAGTTTTTAATCGGGGAGAATGGAGACGCTATCAGGAAAGATCAGCTTCTTAATCTGAAAAGAGTGTGCCTTCCGTCATTCCTTCTGGGGGTTTGGCATTTTATAGTCATAAATCGAAAAAATAATAAGGTCGGTCAGCTTACATATAACACCTGGTGCCCTGAAAATGGTGGCGGTACCAGAGAGTATGAAGGGACTATGGGAGAAAACATCTCGATAGAGTTGGATGTCTATACACTGAAACCTGAGAAAGAGACTGAAAACACGGAGCAGGAGGCAGAGGTTGTAGAAGATCAGCCGGAGCCAAATAATCAAGATAATCAGAATAACCAGAGAGAAGCATCCGGCACCGGACCGAATCTGCAGCAGATCAATAATCCGTTTACTTTCATACAGAACGGAGATAACAACACACAGATTGGATATATAGCAAACCAGACGATTGTGAAAAAGTGAGGATACTGAATGAGTGATGAAATACAAGTACAGACTCCAGACGGTCTACAGGTACAGGGAAGTCCCACGTTTCAGCAGACCGGTAGTGGAAACACCCAGATCGGATACATAGGGCAGCAGATCAACCATATCACGATGGGAGGTATGCCTCAGATCATACGACCTGCCAATCCGAATCATGAGTATTACAATCTGTTTGTTATTGATCAAGAGCAGATGGACAGCTTGGTTGTGATTCCGAGACATCAGTCCCTAAATGAATATACAGCTGAGGAAGTACGAAAAATATACGCCCTTCCTGGTTTGGCGGCAGCAGAGGAAATCAAGAGACTGCCATCATTGTTTGTAATAAGGAATCGGTTCGGTAATCATACGACTCCGGATCAGTGTGCGGGATACGGATATATTGTGGATATCCGTCAGAAGAGTGACACGATCATTGTCACAGCGTCCATATCACATGTGATACGGCAAGAAAAGCTGAATGCGCTGGAGAGCGAACTGCAGTTGCTTCGGGCTCCGGAGAACAACGAATTGGACAGTGTTCACTGGGCAATCAAAAGGGTGAATTTGCCACAACTTATACAAGAAAAGAAACTTATTGAGATTATGGATATGCTTTAAGTGGAGGAAGACATGAGTAGGGAATACGAAGCAATGGAAGTTGAAAAGTGGGTAAACCTTGAAGATATAGCGGATCATCTCAGTGTCAGTACCGATACAGTACGGAACTGGATAAAGAGTGGAAAAATTCCTTATTATCGTGCCGGCAAACGCTATAAATTCAGGATCAGCGAAGTGGATGAATGGCTGAAATCCGGAAAGATGAATGACGAAAACGAAGGCTAAGGAAGGAAGCGGTTATATGGATAAGAGAAAATCAGCGATAGAAAAGGTGATAATCGAGGGTCGCTCTTATGACCATGAAGAGTTTGAGCCTACGTTTATAAATTTTTTCTTTGGAAGAAACGGTGCAGGTAAATCAACAATTTCGGAAATGATCCAGGCAAATACCGGGCTCACTTGGAGATCTGGGCAGACAGCGGATGACTATAATGTGCTGGCGTTTGATCAGCAGTTTATCAGTGATCACTTTTCTAATTTCGATGATCTTGCTGGCGTGTTTACGCTGAACAAGATAAATATCGAGACGCAAAAGAAGATCGATCAGCTGGGAAAAGACAAAGAAAAACTGCTGGCTGATATGGGAAAAAAGAATGAGGTCATTGAGCAGAAAGGACAGACCAGGATAAGTCTGAAGTCTGATAGTCAGACTCGCATGATGAGGCTGACCGATACAGTGCGCAAGAAATTTGAACTTGCTATGTCCGGGAAGAAGATAACAAAGACGTTCTGCCCTGAGGTGGAGAAGAAACAGCCGGTCGAACATACAGAAGAAGAAATTATGGAGCTGTATGCGGTTGCATATGAGAAGAGTGCTCAGATTTATCCGTTATTGAAGAAATCTGATGAATATCCGGGGAAATATGATCTTTCCGGAGCATCCTATCTGGGAGAATCTATTGTCAGCACCAGCGACACCAAGTTTGCCAGAATTATGGAAAAGCTGGGAAATACTGACTGGGTAAAAGAAGGACATACGAAATATCTGAAGAAGGCAGATGGAATCTGTCCGTTCTGTCATAACCCTTTAGATCATCAGCATTTTGAGAAGGAACTAAAAGAGTGTTTTGATGAGGAATATCAGGACAGCGTAAATGCCGTGGCATCCTTTCAGTTCGCATATTCAAGCATGACAGAAGAGATGATCAGAATACTGGAAGGAAATACTTCCAGTGAATTTCCGCGTGCCGATTTTACGATTTATAAAGAGAAGCTGGAGCGGCTCAAGACGATCATTCAGAATAACCTGCAGCTCATCCAGAAAAAGGTAGAAAAGCCGGCAGAAAAGGTTATACTTCGGGATATTGATGCATTGATCTCGGAGATCGACACCATCATTGCTGATATCAATACCCAGATTCAGGCGAATAATGATGCCTACAGTAAGAAGAGAGAGACCAAGATCAAGTGCGACAAGCTGCTCTGGGAGCATCTGGCATTTCTTGTTAAGGATGAGATCGCTGATTTCAAGACAAAGGATGGCGCGATCGCTGAGGAAATAAAGACTCTTGAAAAAGAGAAAGGTCTGCTCAGGCAGAGCTATTTGGATAAAGATGCGGAGATAAAGGCAGAGAGCGGCAATACTGTCAATACCGATGAGGCATTTGAAAGCATGAACATCATGCTCAAAGACTCTGGATTCCAGGGATTCTCGCTCAGGAAGAAGCCCGGCGTAAAGAATAGATATGAGGTAGTCCGCGACGGGAACAAGCCGGTCAAGAGGCTAAGCGAAGGTGAGCGGAATTTCATCGCATTCCTGTACTTTTATCATCTGGTAAAGGGAAGCGGCGCCGCAGATGCAGCCATCATTACATCAACCGGTAAATTTACAGACGCAACGGATAGGCGCGACAAAATTGTTGTCATAGATGATCCAGTCACCAGTATGGACAGTGGCACATTGTTCATTGTCAGCTCTATGGTCAGAGAGATGATCAGTGTCTGCCACAATAACATTGAAGTGCTCCATCCGGATATCACAGGAACCTATATTAAGCAGATATTCATTCTGACGCATAATGCTTACTTTCATAGGGAAGTGACCTACAACATGGTGGAATACTATGATTGCGTCACGTTCTATATGGTGCGTAAGACTGACAATCATTCATCTATCACGCCTTGTATCGAATATGCAAAGGAACTGTCGGATGATGATAAGAATGTAAATCCGGTACAGAATGCTTATACGGCACTTTGGACAGAGTATCAGGAATTGCAGTCATCGATACCGCTGCTGAATGTAATTCGCAGGATCCTTCAGTATTACTTCCTGGAGCTCTGCGGATATCAGGGCGGTAATATTCGAGACATAATCCTGAAGAAGAATAAGGCAGAATTCATTAAGAAGAGAGCAGATGGAAGCATAGATGATATGGATTATCATTTGGCAAGCTCCATGCTTTCCTATATTGACAATGATTACAGTTTCATTGATGGCTTTAACCTGATTCAAGAATCTGTGGAACCGAAGCAGTACAGGAAGGTAATGAAGAAAATATTCGATAAGCTTGGACAAAGTCAGCACTACCGGATGATGACGCACGACGAGGATTGAGTCCGTATTATGAGACAGTTATGCTGATAAAATCCAATGATGAACTGTATTTGGAGGAATTGAGATGAAGCCGTTGAATGACTTAGATGAACAAATGAAAAATGAAGAGAGTACAAAGCTCAATTTCATTACGCCGGCCATTCAAAAGAAATGGAATGCTGAGGGCGATAGAATCGTCATGGAATACGGCAAGAAAGGTTCTGGACATTATTTTACTGATGGGCAGATTCTTGTCGGTGCTGACGGAACTGTAAAACGCGGAGAACAGAAGAAAGTCGATTATCTGTTGCTATTCAAAAATAATCTGCCGCTCGCTCTTGTTGAAGCGAAAGGGTATGACCATGACATCAATGAAGGCATAGGACAGGCTTTAGAATACGCTGCGCTTTTAGATGTTCCATTTGCATATACATCAAATGGTCAGGCGTTTCATGAGGAGGACCGTCTCACAGGGAAAAACTGTGAGTTTGGGATGGACGACTTTCCAACCTCTTCCGAATTATGGGAGAGATATCGGAAAGCGGAGAATATCTCAGATGATGAAACGGAGCTAATCATTAGTCCTTATTACATCAGTCCCGACGGAAAATCTCCCCGGTATTATCAAAGAAATGCAATCAACAGGTGCATTAATGCTATCGCCAAAGGACAGAACAGGCTTCTTCTTGTAATGGCAACAGGAACAGGGAAAACCTTTGTTGCCATGCAGATCATATATCGCCTTTATTCTAAGGGCGTAAAGAAAAGAATTTTGTTCCTAGTTGATCGTAATGCCCTTGCCGACCAGACATTTGATGATTTTACTGCATTTAAAAAGACTATGGTCAAAATCGGTGAGAAGTACACTCTTAAGACAGAAGCGGAAATTAAAAAACTTACAGCTTATGAGATCTTCATTTCGCTCTATCACCAGATGAAATCCGGAAAGTCTGATGAAGACGGAGACTTTGAAGAAGATGAGACCGGCACATGCTATTACAAGAATCTTCCAAGAGATTTCTTTGACTTGATTGTGGTAGATGAGTGCCATAGAGGTTCTCTCCGAGAAGAAAGTAGTTGGCATGAAATGCTGGAATACTTCAGCTCTGCCACGCAGATTGGTCTTACGGCAACACCTAAAGAGACTGCTTTTGGATCCAATCTGGAGTATTTTGGTGACCCTGTATACAGCTATTCTCTTAAGCAGGGAATCGCAGATGGATTCCTTGCCCCTTATAAGGTGATAGCATATGAACTTGACGTTGACAGAGATGGCTACATGCCAAAGCCAGGTGAGCTCGATATCAAAGGCAAGCCTCTTGAAAACAGGCGCTATGAGCAACAGGAGTTTGATCGTAAACTCATTATTGATGATCGTCGTAAACTTGTAGCAAAAAAGATCAGTGATTATTTGAAAGCCACAGATCGCTTTCAGAAGGTAATTGTGTTCTGCGAGACGGAAGAACATGCCGGCGCAATGGCAAATTATTTAAGAAATGAAAACACCGATCTCGTGAAAGAAGATCAGCGATATGTTGTTCGGATTACTGCAAGCGACGAGGTTGGGAAAAAACAGATAAAGAGTTTCAAGGCTCCATCACAGAAATATCCTGTTATTGCGGTTACCAGTAAACTTCTTTCTACCGGTGTGGATACACAGACGGTGGAATTAATTGTCATAGATAAAACCATTGGCTCCATGTCTGAATTCAAACAGACGCTTGGACGTGGAACCAGAATAAAGGAACATTACAAGGTTGGTGAAGAGGAAAAGAGTAAGACTCATTTTGTCCTCATGGATTTCAGGAAAAACTACCTGAAGTTTGACGATCCTGATTTTGATGGAGATGTTGAAATTATAGAGGGTGGTACTGATATGCCGCTTAGAGCAAAGAAAAAGAAGAAAAGGGAAGTCTTCCGCATCAACGGAGTGAATGTTGAGATTGCCGGTCATCAAGTTATGTATCTTGATGAGAATATGCATCTTGTCAAAGAAATGAACATGGAAGAATGCGTCAAGAATAATATTCTGGATCATTATGGTGAATATGTGGAATTCCAAAGAAACTGGCGAAAATCCACGGAAAAAAGACTGCTTGCGTATGAGCTTCTGATAAATGAAGCTGTAGCGAAAAAGCTTATGCAAGACTTTGGTATCCCTTGTGACTACTATGATCTGATAGGCTTTTATGGCTATGGAGTTCCGATTCCATTAAAAGAGGATCGGATCAATATGGCGCTTTCGTATATAGCGCAACTTCCAAAGGGGCAGAAAGATGTTATGGAGATTGTAATGGATGTTTATAGGACAACGGATTGGACAGATCTGCGCCTTATTAAGATATTCAGTCTTCCAGCCTTTGCAAGCAAGGGATATACAGTAAAAACAGCGCTTAAACCTTTTGGCGGTAAAGACGGATACGAGAAAGTGATTGATGAAATGGAGGATACGCTGCTGTGAATGGAGATGCATTAGTTAAGAAGACAACAAAAATCATGTTCGGAGATGCTGGTATCAGCGGCACGGCGCAGTATATGTCGCAGCTTGTCTGGGTACTCTTTCTGAAAGTGTTTGACTACAAAGAGGAAGAATGGGAACTTGAAGGAGATTATACATCAGTTATTCCTGCCCCATTCAGGTTTAGGGACTGGGCAGATCCGCGCAATGAAGACGGAACCAAAGATTATTCAAATAGGATTACCGGTGATAAGCTGATTAACTTCGTGAATAATTCGCTCTTCCCTTTCCTCAGAGGTGTGGAAATTGATTATGATGGAGAAAAGCGACTGTTTGCTTCTGAAGATAGTAAGGCAAAAATAATCAGGTCTTTTATGGCTGAGTCACAGAATTATATGAAGGATGGTGTTCGTCTCCGTCAGCTTATCAATGAGATCGGTGATGTGGACTTTGATGTTGCTTCAGAGAAGCATGATTTTAACGACTTTTATGAGAGGCTGCTTAAGGAACTGCAGAATGGCGGTAAAGCTACAGGCGAGTTTTATACGCCGAGAGCCATAACAAGCTTTATAGTAGACCATGTAGATCCGAGAATTGGTGAGAATGTGGCAGATTTTGCATGTGGGACAGGCGGTTTCCTTGCTGATTCTATATCGCATTTGCAAAAGCAGGCTAAGACGGTTGAAGATATCAAAGTAATACAAGACTCGATCTACGGCATTGAGTGGAAGCAGCTTCCATATATGCTCTGTATTACCAATATGTATCTTCACAATATTGATGATCCACAGATTGTTCATGGTGATGGCCTTGCTAAGGATGTATTGGATCTTTCTGACAATGACCTGTTTAGTTGTATTGTTATGAATCCGCCATTCGGTGGTGAATTCAATAAAGCTGATCTCAAGAACTTTCCGGATGATATTTCTTCATCAGAATCTGCTGATCTCTTTGTTGCAAGGATCATATACTGCCTGAAGAGGAACGGTCGTTGCGGTTTGGTGCTTCCGGATGGCTTGCTGTTTAACAGTGATCAGTCGAAAGTTAATTTGAAACGGCTTCTCATGACAGAGTGCAATCTTCACACGGTAATCAGACTTCCCGGCTCTGTCTTTGCGCCTTACACTTCTATAAGCACAAATTTGCTGTTCTTTGAAAAGACAGGCAAGACCAAAGAGGTATGGTTCTATCGAATGGATATGCCGGAAGGTAGAAAACATTTTAATAAGACACATCCCATCACTCGTGAGGATATGAGTATAATTGATGAGTGGTGGAACAATCGCCATGAAATCAAAGATGAGAAGGATGATCCATCCATGACGGAGACATGGAAGTCCAAGAAATATACGTTCAAGCAGATAGAAGAAGGTGGCTTTAATCTTGATTTATGTGGGTATCCAGAAGAGGAGGAAATAATTCTCTCTCCGGAGGAAACGATCGCAAACTTTAAGGAAAAACGAGAAAGCCTAGAAGCAAAGCTCGATGAAAAACTATCAAAGATTATACGATTAATCAATGAGTAATGGAGAAAAGCATCGGAGGCTGTAATTGAAAATGATATTAGCAGATGATTTAAGAAAAGCTGTATTACAGGCGGCATTGCAAGGTAAGCTAACTCAACAATTAGCGGATGACAGTAATGTTGATGAACTCTTGAAGCAGATTAAAGAAGAAAAAGAACTTCTTGCAGAAAGGAAAAACGCTCGGAGGGACAAAGATTTTGGTGAAATAGAAGATACCGAAATTGAGTTTGATATTCCGGCATCATGGCGTTGGATAAGAGTTGGAGATATAGGCGTATATAAAAAGGGACCATTTGGCAGTTCCTTAACGAAAAGCATGTTTGTACCTAAAGGGTCTAACGCAGTAAAGGTTTATGAGCAAAAGAACGCTATACAGAAAGATGCTTCTTTAGGTGAATATTACATAACAAGACAATATTATGATGAAAAAATGTCAGGATTTCGCGTTGAATCCGGAGATATTATCGTGAGCTGCGCAGGAACTATCGGTGAAACCTATGTTATGCCTGAGAATATTGAACTTGGAATTATTAATCAGGCTTTGATGAGAATGAACATAGTGGAGTCTATCAATCTCGATTATTTCTTGTACTATTTTGATCATGTATTAAAGTCGAATGCAAAAAAGTCGAGTAATGGCTCTGCGATAAAGAATATTCCGCCATTTGATGTATTTAAGAAAATGCTTTTTCCTGTTCCTCCAATAGAGGAGCAACAAAGAATCGTAGAAAAGTTGAATCACATTCTTTCGGAGATAGATGGATACGCATCTGCTGAGCAGGAGTTGAATGAACTTCAATATGCTTTTCCGGATGATATGCGAAAGAGTATTCTTCAGTATGCTATGCAGGGAAAGCTTGTGGAACAACGTCTGGAAGAAGGAACAGGGGATGATTTATATCAGCAAATTCAGGCGGAGAAAGATGTTCTCATCAAGATGGGAAAAATCAAGAAGGAAAAGCCACTTCCTGAGCTTACAGATGACGAAATTCCGTTCGATATTCCTGAAAACTGGAAATGGGTTCGACTTGGTGAATTGTTGACTGTAATCAGCGACGGAACACACAAGACGCCAAATTACGTTGGGCGTGGAGTTCCATTTTTGTCGGTTCAAAACATAAGCTCTGGGAGCTTGGACATGACAAAAGCAAAATATATCAGCGAAGAAGAGCATGAACAGCTTATAAAACGAGTCAAGCCGAAGAAAAACGACATTCTTATATGTCGTATAGGGACATTGGGTAAAGCCATCAAAGTGACGTGGGATTTTGAGTTTAGCATATTTGTTAGCCTTGGGCTGCTGCGTCCAGTGAATCCAAGCATTACGGACTATTTGATTCGCTGCATTAATTCTCCGGTTGGAACTGGATGGATTCTTGAAAACCGTATTGGTGGTGGCACACATACTTTCAAGATTAATTTACGTGATGTGCCTAAAATGCTTATACCTTTACCGCCTATTGCCGAGCAGCACCGAATAATTGAAAAGCTCGACCGTATCATCCCTCATATCGAAGACCTCAAGGAGGCACAGTGATATGCAAAGAGATATACATGCTGTGAACATACGAGTGGAGCCAGAAGATTCGGAAAATAAAATTGGCGCAGAAGAACTCGACGTTATTCTAGCAGAGGCTAAAGCTAAGCTTCCTCGACTGGTTGCACGCTATGCCAAAAAGATGGACGTTTCCTATGAGAAGGTCTTCGTGAAAGCGCAGAAAACACGGTGGGGATCTTGTTCCAGAAAAGGGAACATCAATCTTAATTGCTTATTGATGAAGGTTCCTCCCTATGTCAGGAAATATGTCATTGTTCATGAACTGGCTCACAGGAAGGAAATGAATCATTCCGAACACTTTTGGAAGCTTGTTGCTAGTGAGATGTCGGATTATCAGAAGGCTGTGAAGTGGTTAAAGAAAAATGGAGAAGCTGTCATAGGAAAACTGTAATTCGGATATTTATGATCATTCCATAAGGATACTGGAGGATAACCGTATGATTGATTTAGAAAAACTGAATCCTGTATTGGAAGGGTACAAAGCTTACTTTCCAAGCCATTGGGATGATGAAAAGTACAAGTGGGAAGCTGTCAAGCATTTTCAGGATCATTGGAACATTGACGCAGAGAACTTCGGTGATATGTTCAAGCAGGCGACGGATAAGACATTTAACCTTCTGGCATCCGGTTATGCATATCCGCGTGGGATGATCACAAACTTTGCCAAAGCAGATGATGGGGCTACGCGGACGATGTTCCGGAATCTTTTCGACGAGTCTCAGGATCTGGCGGCAAGAGTAGATGCATTCCAGACCGCGTCGGAAGAACTGCGGTCAAAGTATGATGACGGTACGTGGAGGAATCATTATCAGAACACCAATGCCATCAGCACGTATCTGTGGCTGCGTTATCCGGACAAGTATTACATCTATAAGTATGAGCTGTTCCGGGCGGCTGCGAAGGAATTGTCATCTGACTATATGCCAAAGAGGAATGGATCGGTAGAAAGCCTAATCGGTGGGAACCAGATGTATGATGAGATCTGCGAAGCCATCAAAGCCGATCCAGACATCCGTGGAATGATTGAGGTCGCAATGGTTCCTTCGTGTTATCCTGATCCAGAGCTGAAAACTGCAACGATCGATGTGGGATTCTATCTGGCAAGATATTATCTGGAAGAGCGAAAGACAGAGCAAGAAGAAGGAGAATGGTTCCCGAAGGAGTACTCTCCTGAACTGGATGTGGATGACTGGGTAGAACTACTGAATGATAGTTCCGTATTTACCACCAGCAGTCTTCAGATCATGAAGCGGATGAAAGACTACGGCGGACAGGCCACCTGTACACAGCTGTCAGTAAAATATGGAGAAAGTAAGAACTTCTATAACAGCGGATCCTCTTCGCTGGCAAAACGTGTCGCGGAAAAGACAGGCTGTGAAGTGCCGCCTGACCGGGACAGCAGTAATGCCGGATGGTGGCCGATTCTATATGTCGGAAAGCACGCGGGAAAAGATGAGGAAGGCAGCTATATTTGGAGACTCCGCGATGAATTGTTGGATGCTCTGGGGCGAATAGATCTGAGTGAGATAGAATTGTATGCCAGGGGCGAGGCATCGGAAGATGCACACGGTTATTGGTGGCTTACGGCGAATCCGAAAATCTGGAGTTTTGCGGATATCAAGATCGGTGAAGAGCAGAGCTATACGCTTTACAATGAAAACGGTAACAAGCGACGTGTATTTCAGAACTTCCTTGATGCTAGAGTCGGCGATGTGGTAATCGGCTATGAGGCTAATCCGGTAAAGAAGGTTGTGGCAATAGCAAGGATTACACAGGCAAACGATGGCAAAGCAATTTACTTTGAAAAGGTTGAGGGTCTGGCAACGCCGATTGAGTATCTTGCGCTTAAGGAATGCCCTGAGCTGGAAAAGATGGAGTTTTTCGTACAGCCAAATGGAAGCTTGTTTAAGCTGACAAAAGGTGAGTATGACTTCATCATGGATATAATCCGAGAAGAAAATCCGCTGCAAAAGCCGGATGCGACAAAGCAGAGGTATACGAAGGAAGATTTCCTCAGTAAGGTATATATGACAGAAGAACGGTATGATGTCCTGGAGGCTTTGTTGAGAAATAAGATGAACGTGATTTTACAGGGCGCGCCTGGTGTTGGAAAGACATTCACAGCCAAGAAGCTTGCGTATGCCATGATGGGAGAGGTGGATGATTCCCGTATCGAGATGGTTCAGTTTCATCAGAACTATTCCTATGAGGATTTCATCATGGGTTATCGTCCGGACGGTGCTGATTTCAAACTTACAGATGGAATTTTCTATCGCTTCTGTCAGACGGCTGCGAATTATCCGGATAAGGAATTCTTCTTCATCATCGATGAGATCAACCGAGGAAACATGAGCAAAATCTTTGGTGAGCTTCTGATGCTGATCGAGAAGGATTATCGTGGCACAAAGGCGACTTTGGCTTATAGTGGAATGCCTTTCTCTGTACCGGAGAATCTGTATATCATCGGTATGATGAATACTGCCGATCGAAGTCTAGCGATGATCGATTATGCACTCAGGAGAAGGTTCAGCTTCTTTGAGATGGAGCCGGGATTTAATTCCGATGGATTTACAAAATACCAGAATGCCTTTGCTAACGAAACATTCAACACACTGATTGACCAGATCAAGGCACTGAATAAAGAGATAACAGATGATAAATCGCTTGGACGCGGATTCCAGATCGGACATAGCTATTTCTGCGGAAGAGAGGAAACCGGCTGCACTGATGAGTGGATGCGTTCTGTTGTAGAATTTGATATTTTGCCTATGCTTGGAGAGTACTGGTTCGATGAGCCGGACAAGCTTTCCAGATGGGAAAAGAATTTGCGTGGAGTGTTTGATGATTAAGGATAAAAGCATATTCATCAAAAATATATACTATATGCTTTCCTATGCATTTCAGATTTTGAAGCAGTCAAATTATGATGAGGTTGCTTCGGAGAAGTTTGATAATGCACAGGACCTTTTTGCTGCCATTCTCAGCAAAGGTATTGGGCAGCAACTGAAGCGGGGACTGTATAAGGAATACGTCACAAAGCATGAGACATTATCCGTTATGCAGGGAAAACTTGATATGCCGGAGACGATACGGAACCGTATTCAGCGGAGACAAAAGTTAGCATGCGAATTTGATGAATTGTCGGAGAACAATCTGTTCAATCAGATTCTTAAGACAACGATGCACTTTCTTCTCATTGACGGTGGTGTATATCCGGAACGTAAGGTGGCATTGAAGAAGATACTCGTTTTCTTTGATGGGATTGATTTGCTTAACCCGTCCGAGATCCAGTGGAGCCGACTGCATTACCAGCGAAATAATCAAAATTATGAGATGCTTATGAATGTCTGTTATTTCGTGATAGATGGCATGCTGCAGACCACGGAAAAAGGCGAATATAAGATGGCTGCATTCTCTGATGAGCATATGGCAAGGTTGTATGAGAAATTCATCCTGGAATACTATCATCAGCATCACACCTATCTGACGGAAGTGAAAGCCGGCCAGGTAAAGTGGAACCTGGTCGGGGATAACAGCGAGCCGATGATCCGGTTCCTGCCGATTATGCAGACAGATATTATGCTCAGACTGAATGAAAGGATTCTGATTATTGATGCAAAGTATTATGGCAGGACGCTTCAGAAACAGTTCGATAAATATACGCTGCATTCCAACAATGTATACCAGATTTTTACATATGTGAAGAATCAGGATAAAGACAATACAGGGGATGTTGCCGGCATTCTTCTGTATGCAAAGACGGATGAGGACATCACGCCAGATGTTATGTTCAATATGGGCGGAAATCAGATCGGGGCAAAGACACTGGATTTGAATAAGGAATTCTCATTGATAGCTGCACAGCTGGATAAGATTGCAGAAGATTACTTCGGCGTGAAGGCGGCATAGATAAGTTATTGGGGCGAGTGATGGTTAATGAAACGGAAAAAATATTGAGCGCATTTGCGCAGATGTATTTCTTTAAGGAACTTGTGCAGAATCGACTGCAATTTACGGAGCAAGGAAGTACTGAAAAAGAAGTTGCTGATCTTTTGCTCAACTTAGGGGACATTATTATTGCTATACAACTAAAAGCTCGTAGTGAGCCTGATAAGACGGAGAGCCTTGAAAAGGAAATCAAGTGGTTGGATCATAAATGTAAGGATGCAAAGAAACAAGTTAAAGACTCAATAGTTCATATAAGAAACGGAAATCTTCCTGCTTTTGAGAATGAAAGAGGCCAGTACATAAGCATTGATCCTGATGCAGATATAATTCCATTGATCATTTTCATGAATGAGAATATAGGGGATAAGTATGATCATGTACTGCGGAAGCATTCCGAAGATGGTATGGATATAAACTGTTTATCCTTCTCTGATTTTCAAACGGTATGCAGGGAGCTGCTGACACCAATAGAGATTGTAGAGTACTTGAAGTGGAGGTTGTCTTTTTATCAGAAAAATGGGAATGTAAACATCTCTGTGTTTATGGATGATGAGGACTCAATACTATTAACACGGCCTGCATCGGGAGAGGCTCTGGTGCATCAGTTTCTGGCTGAACAATATGGAATAAAGCAGGCTAAGGAAATGGAAGATTATATTGTGCCATTCCAGTGGATGCTGCATCATCTTCCAGATCGAGTAGTTGCGGAGTCAATGAATGATTCCACCTATCCGATGATATTGTTTTTCTCCCATTTTGATAGAACAGAGATAAAGGCTTTTGATGAGCGTATTATCCGCGCATTAGAATCTGCAAAAAAGGAAGAATACACAATTGTTGGAAGTCTACGAAACACCTTAAGAAAATATGTAATCTTCTTTGTTTCGACACATGATGGATTATCTTTGCCGATGGACTATTTGGAGAAATTGGCAATAGAATGTGGTGCAGAGTACAACAAACTGATTCAAGCATTTATGTATTGGGAGAATGATGAAGAGTTCCGTATTGACTATGTGTTTCAGGATTCATCAAATCAATATTTGAGGTAGTAGAATAGGTTGTACAATATTTCCTTAACAAGATGCGGCCCTCCGGTGATGATCCGGGAGCCGCTATTTTCATGTCAATCTTTTTTATAAAATTGTGTTTCATACCCATCCGCCCGTAGCAGGATATCCGGCATCCAGTCCGGGGAGCGGCCCATCTGTTCGCAGACAGCTTTCAGGTCAACGCCGGGGCTGCATTCGATTATAAGTTCATCGTGGACGTGTCCGACGATGAAACAGTGCCGGAGGGTTTTCATGGCGTTGCAGAGGATATCCCGGCTGATGGCCTGGACGATATTTTCCACGAATTTCGGCCCGTAGGATTCGATGCGCTCCCATTTCTTTGTGGCTCCCACACCTTCATAGG
>PPYE01585226.1_pt1 | contig 26036 bp, 29 predicted proteins | sample 1559881 | NCBI WGS metagenome assembly PPYE01 (sample SAMN08240022, study PRJNA423297) | Human gut metagenome, whole genome shotgun sequencing project. | reverse complement strand
ATATATTACTCATAGTATCATTTCTTATATGTATAGGTACAATTTCTGAGCTTGTTGTAGCATTAGGGGTGAGGATATTTTTAAATAATATTCAACTTCAATTTTTATCAATTTTTGGCTCAACCTGTTCTAAAATAATAATCCTTGTTATTATAAGGATACTAAGAATTTTTAGGACATCAGGGGTAAAGCAATTAGATTTCTGGAATTGGCTTACCAGTATTTTGATTTCTGGTGGAAGTTTATATATTATATACAATTTATATTTGCTGAGTTTGAATTCGAGCTTGCTTTTAGAATCTATAATTTCAGCAGTAATCATTTTGTGTTTAGATGTTATCTGTTTTAAGATGTTTGATAAAATTACGGCTGAAGAAGAAATTAAACGTAAAAATGATATTTATAAACAGAGCATAGAAATATATAGAAGGGGAATCGAAGAACGTGAAGAATATAGTGAGAGGATAAGGAAGTTTCGTCATAATATGAAAAATCACTTCATTGTTATGGAAAGGCTAACTCAGGCAAAGGAATATGAAAGATTACAAGAATACCTGGAGCAATTCTCAAGAAGTAACGATATTTTCAACACAAAAGTAATAAGTGGAAACTCTCTTATAGACGCACTTTTGCATAATAAGTTTGAAGTAGCATCAAAATATAATATTGATGTAGATTATGACATAGAAATTCCAGTGCAACTACCATTTGAAGATGTTGATCTTTGTATAATTGTAGGCAATGCTCTGGATAATGCAATAGATGCAGCAAAAAGAGTATTAGAAAAAGCGTATATCTATATCGAGATGAAATTTAAGCAAGGAAATCTTGTCTTTAAAATAGTAAACTCCTTTGATGGAGCCTTTGAGTATGATAAGACAGGTAAAAAACTGAAAACAAGGAAAAAAGATAAAGAAAATCATGGTTTAGGATTAGGATTGATCGAAGAGACAGCACAGAAATATAACGGGCTAGTAGAATTAAAAATAACGGAGAGAGAATTTATTATTTCAGTTCTTTTATATCAATTTTAAATAAGAAACTATTGGGGAACCAGGACATAGCATATTAGTCAACATTTTTTGATAGGACAGATGTTTTCTAATATGCTATTTCTATGCATCCAGAAAGCTTTATTGATCGGGGACATTGCTAAGCTAAATATATTCAATTCTATTTTAAGTGCTTTGTGGTTTTTCATATTCTTTTGACCTGCTGTGTATCCTGATAATTAGGAAATTACCTTTTTTTACGAGTTAATGTTGATTTTTGACGAGGTATAAAAAATCCTCTGTTTTTGTATTATAATCTGAACTCGGAAAATATAAAAAATGCAAGGAGGAATTTGTTTTATGTTTAATGAGACAATCGCAAGTATCTTAGGAGATCTATCTGGTTTAACAATTAGTCTGATGAATGAAGGGATTTGCTTTTTCCTTTTTCATCAGCCGCCATTTCCGGAAAAGGCTAGAAAAATAAGAAATGAAGGCAATGAAAATGCAAGCAATAGCAGAGTATCTTACTAAATACATACTTTCTTATGGGAAAAAGCAGTTAGATTATGATGTATGTAAATTTGGTATTTTGATGTTTTTAGAAGTGGCAGTAAATTTGTTTATTGCGTTGACAATATCAATTACGATTGGAATGTTCTTATATGGAATAATATTTTTGATTGTATTTTCACTGTTTAGAGCCTTTGCCGGAGGAATCCATCTTAAACATTTTTATAGTTGTACAATATTATCAAGTGTCGTTTTTATGTCAGCTTTATTGGCAATAAAAAGGCTCTATTTGCCGCTGAGTATTTGCTGTATTTTATCTTCAATATTTGGTGTTACAATTTTGTTGTTAGGGCCAGTTGACGATGAAAATCGCAAAATTACTAATTATGAGAAAAAATTGTTTTATAAACGACTTCTTGTATTGGTAATTGGAACTGTATTAGTTTCGTTTATTTCAGCAATATTGCAATTCAAACGTCTATGCATTCTTTTCTGCTTAACATTGGGTATTTTTAGTGTTATACAGATTTTGGGAAAAATCAAAAATAGATATCTTTATATCCGGAGGTGCCCCGATGATACATGTTGCGATATGCGATGATAATCTTGATCAAGTACGGCAAATTGAGAATATGATAAAGGAATTTCAAGATACGTATGGGACGCAATTTCAAATTGAAATGTATAGTGATGGTAATGATCTAAAAAAGAGTGTTGAAAAAGGAAAAAAATATGAATTAATCTATCTTGATATAGAGATGGATAAAATGAATGGTATAGAAGCTGCTAAATATATAAGACGAGTTGATACGACAGTTTTATTAATCTATATATCAGCACATAACAATTATTTAGAAGAACTTTTTTCAGTAGAGCCATTTCGATTTATACCAAAACCAATAGATAAAAAAACATTTGATAAGTTTTTAAGTTTGGCAATTAAACGAATTAAGAGCAATAATGGGATATACTGTTTTAGATTTAATAAGGATATCATTGCTATATCATTAAAAGAAGTTGAATATTTTGAAAGTCATGGAAGTACGGTCAATGTACATTTACAAAATAATTCTTATAGATTCTATAAAAAACTGGATGAAGTTCAGAAAGAAGTGATGAGAAATTATAGAATTCCATTTATCCGGATACATAAATCATATCTTGTAAATTTTTTGCAAATTAGAAAAGTAGGATACTCTGAACTAGAAACAAAGGGAGGGAATATATTAAGAATAAGTGAAACATATAAGAAGGATGTACGAGCAAACTACAATAAATTATTATTGGAAGGACAGATTTAAAATTTGTAGTTTTCTAAAATAAAATTCACTTCATGAAATGAAAGCATTGATATTTATACACATAGGGAAGAACACTATATAATAAAAGGCAGTTTGCTAAATAATTATTAATAAGTGGAATAGAGCAGGATTGTTTTGTAATAACTACTACTGAAAATTTATAAAAATACGAAAGGAGCATAAACGTGGAAGAGATAGGGCGTTTTAGTATTGCAGAAATTATCCGTAAATTAAGGGAAGCAAAAGGTATGACTCAAGAAAAATTTGCTGAAATGATTGGTATATCAGTTTCACATTTGAGCAAAGTTGAAAGTGGCTATCGTATTATTGGAATGAGAAGTTTTATTAATATTCTTCAAAAACTAGAATTAACTCATGAAGAAGTTATACAGAGCTTTTCTAGTTCTAAAAGTAATTGTTCTCATTGTTGCTTTTATAGGGCAACACAAGGATGTTCATCAGGGGAAATAGAAATGTTTTTCAATACAGTTGTGATGTTAAAAAAAAATTTACGAAAGAGCTGCTAAATAAAATAAATACTCAAATGGAGAAGTAAGAATTATAATGAAGCATATAGCGGTTTGCCAGGATAACTATGCAGTGGCTGAAGAAATAAAAAATCTCTTATCTCAATATCAAGAGTGGAAAAGTGTAATAGATATTTACTATTCAGGAGAAGCTTTTCTTAAGATTCATATGAGATATGATATTATTTTTTTAGGTATCGAGGTTGAAGGGGTAAGCGGTATTGAGGTTGCAAAACAAGTTAGAAAGCTTGATAAGGAAGTTTTTATAATTTTTATAACCAGCTATAAAAATTTTTATCAGAGTGCCTTTAATGTACATGCTTTTCAATATTTGATTAAACCAATTTATAAAAATAAATTATATTTAATATCAGATGAAATCTTAAAATATGAGTATAAAGACAGGGAAACAGTGTGTATCAAAAGACAAGGTGAGTTTATAAGGATTGAAATCAATAGCATACTATATTTTGAGTATATAGATCGTAAGATTAGGATGGTTTATAAATATGAAAATTGAAAGATTTAAGAGTGAAATTAATGATTGGGCTGATAAAATCCCACGGCCTATATTAATACTTTTATATATTTTTTATGTAATTATTGTTGTAATTGGAGGTGGTTATGCAGGAGATTTTTGGGATGACTTGAAGAAAAAGAAAACAAATAAAGAGTAAAAAAATCTTAATATACGTTGAATATAATTTGACTGATATAGGACAAATTAAGTAGGCTACTGAAAGAAGATGAATAGTAGGTAGTAAGTTATAAAATATATATTAGAATGGTAGCGTAGCGTGTGATCTACAAATTTGTGGATCACATGCTACGTTTTATTTTTAGTTAAACTTGTAAGGGAAAGTGTCGAGAATAATTTTTTGCCATGTCACATTTTAGCAAAATTTCTGAAAAGGCAAGAAATTTTTATAATTTTTCCTAAATAGTCCATTAAAAAAGTTTCTGATAGAGGTTAAAATCCTTTTTATCAAAAGAACAAAGGAGTAAATAAGATGATAGATGATTTTCAGGTAATCTCTGATAATATAAAATGCTTAAGGGAAAAAAGAGGACTGACACAGGAGGAGCTAGCGGAGTTGGCCGGTATTTCAGTCTCCCATTTAAGTAAAATTGAAGCAAATATACGGAGAGTTGGTATGAAAACTTACATAAGACTTCTGAACATATTGACAGGTTCGGAAGATAAAGAATTTTTTGCAATGCCCCCTTCATCGGAATTACAGTTTGAAGTACGGCAATTCATTAGGATAATTAATGATTGCAATGAAACAGAAAAGAAAATTCTATTGAATAGTTTAGAAGGTATAAAAAGGGGGTTGAGAGAGTGCAGTGGATAAAATTACCACACCATCAAAGCATATCAACAATTATTGGTGTGTTTTAATGGGTTGGCAATTTTGATACCCATTGAACTTTGAAAATTATATATCAGCACGGTAGATATTTTTTTGTTAGAAAACATGACATATCTGACATATTAATGTCTTTTAAGAGTACAAAACATTTGGAACATTAAATTTAATGATGGGAAGTTTGAGCTGCGCGATGATTCGCCTGCCCATTATTGGGTAAACGCAAGGAATCGTAATAGAAGAAGCAAAAGGCAGGAGCGGCGCTTTTACGTGGGTTCGTGGCATGGACTTGAAATTCTGAATGATAATGATACCTCTGTATATTAGAATCAACAGTCCGGGTAGCGCCGGAGACATAATGTAACATGGCAGGGCGTTACATGGTGTTAGGCAGATTTGCCAGATCGGCTCTACGTGTTCCCATAGCGCAAGGGGATAGAGATAAAATATATTCCCGTGCTGGTGGTATATCCAGTACGGGGCGCTCTTTAAATATTAGATATATACAGAAAAGAGTTTTCTGTATATCTGTGATTTTTAAAAGGAGGAACTGAAATGCGAAAGATGGGTGTCCTGTTTATTAGGGCAGACAGTAAAGATCTACATAACAAAGCAGATTAAATAATCAAAATTAAGGAAGATGGAGGACAATCATGGAGAACAGCGTTTGTATTTTTGTGAATAGTGAAACAGAAAAAGGACTAGAAAAAAAGAAAGAGAAATTGTTGGAACATTGCTTTGTTCAGGGGGATTTTCCAGTAGTGGTATTGTCAATTCGGACTAGCGGCAACTATTTTGAAGAAATAGGAATTGAGTCACTTATGGATTTGGCTGAAGAGAGAATTATTGATACAGTCTTAGTTGATTCAGTATCTGATATTACAAATTCGACTACCCGTCTCGATGAAGTTCTACAAAAACTTACGGTTTTAGGAGTGACATTACGGACAACAAAAGCGACCATTGATTTTGAAGATTACCACGACTTTTATGCAATCTTGGAATCGTTAAGGAAGAGCAGGTGCCCTGGATTTTGAAATTAATAAAAGGATTGAGAATCTATGATAAGTAGACAGAAGTTGCAATTATTGAGGGAGACACCAATAGATTTGGTGAATATTGAAGATATACCAGATATTAGGGATATTAACATTGACACAACACTTTCGAAAGGAGAAAGATTAGAAAAAATGTTGGCTCAGGGGTTTAATCCCTATTTGATTCGGGTTGGTACAATGAAAATTAAAATCAGTTATGCCAATAATGGTAGAAATTTAACTGAACTCATAGAGAATCTGGTTGAAACGGCTGTGTGAAAAAAGTATAGACAAAAACGACAGATCAGGTTAAGATATGATTAGGACTAAGGCAACTGCGTCCTAATCATTTTTTCGTAACTAAAAAATGATTAGGAGAGTATTGCTATGAAAAAAAACAATTCTATAAAACATATCAATAAAGCAATTAGTTATTTACGGCTCTCAGAAGATGACGATGATAAGCTGGAAAGTAATAGTATCTCAAACCAGCGGCTAATTAATCAGAATCATGCAGAAGGCTTGTCTATTGAAATTGTCGCTGAAAAGGTCGATGATGGATATACGGGCACTAATTTTGATAGACCGGGATTCCAGGAGATGTTAGAGCTTCTTAGACAAGGAGTAGCTAATTGCGTAATCGTCAAAGATTTGTCTAGGTTAGGACGAGATTTCACCGGGGTTCTAAATTTCGTACAAAGAATTTTTCCAGAAATGGGAGTACGGTTTATATCTGTGATGGACCCTTATGATAGTGAAAGCGAAATCTCACAGAATGATTATCTTTCTTTACCAATAAAATCGTTAATAAATGAAAGTTATCCTGCTAATACAAGTATCAGTATTCGGGGTACGCTAAATAGTATGCGGAAAGAAGGGCTATTTGTTGCAGCCTTTACTTATTATGGGTTTAAAAAGGACCCTGAAAATCGGCATAAAATAATTATAGATCCTTTGGCTGGTGAAGTTGTGCGTGATATTTTCCGATTAAAACTTTCTGGTTATAGTCAGGATCATATAGCTGACTATTTGGAAGACAAAGGAATTTTAACACCGGCAGATTATAAAGTATCACAAGGCATTAATTTCAAGACGCCTTTTAAAAGATATGCACGAAGTCATTGGACGGCACAAGCAGTCGGACGTATATTAACAAATGAGATTTATATAGGCGTTTTAATCCAAGGCAGAACAACTACACCAAACTTTAAAGTTAAAAAGATAATAGAAAAATCAGAAGATGAGATGGCAATTATTCATGGAAAAATTCCTAAATTAATTAGCCCAACCGACTTTATGGTTGTTCAACACCTTATGGATAAAGACATGAGAACCGCTCCGGGAAGTGAGACTGTTTATTTATTTGCCGGTATTTTAGAATGCGCTTCTTGCAGACAAAACCTTGTCAGGAAATCGGTAAAACAAAATGGTAAAGAGTATATTTATTATGTTTGCTCAACGAATAAATACGATAAAAATCAGTGTTCGCCACATAGAATATCAGAAAGAAAACTTACAAAGGCGATTATTTTATTGATTCAATACCATATTAATATGATAGTTGAAATGAAGACACTGTTAAAATACATTGAAAATATTCCTTTTGCAGATCGGCAGGTACAAAAGGATTCAATGAGATTGAACATGCTGAAAAAAGACTATCAATTAAATATGAAGCGTTCGGCTAAGTTATATGAGGATTATCAGGATGGTATTCTTACCAAAGAAGAATTTCTTACATATAAAAAAAGGTTCAGAGAAAGATGTCAGGAACTGGAGAAGTTAATTGAAGAACAAAAAAATGAAAGCATAGATATCTTTAAGAAAATACGAAATCAGAATGAATGGATCAATCATCTGCTCCAATTTCAGAATATTCAGGAGTTAGACCGTAGAACGCTTGTAAGTCTAATAAAGAATATTCGAGTTTCTCAGGAGGGCAACATTGAAGTAGAGTTTTGGTTTAAAGATGAATATGAAAATCTGCTGCAATCAATAGAGAATATCAATATTTCTTTGCAGGACTCAGTTATAGAAACATTCCTTCATACACCAGAGATGGAAGGAGGGGTGCTTTGTGGCTAGGAAGAGTAGAAGAATTCAGACAAGTGAAACACCAGCAGTAGTTATTCAAGAGACACGTTGCGGAGGATATGGAAGGCTTTCTGTGCGAAAAGGGAAAAAAGATGAATCTGTAGAGCACCAGCTTATCCGTATAAATTATTATGTTAAGAATTATATTAAAAACGGACGTTTAGTTAAGGAATACAGTGACTTGGGGAAAAGTGGTACAACATTTAATCGACCAGGTTTCAACGAACTATTGGAAGATGTAAAGAAAGGAATCATAAACTGTATTATTGTTAAAGATTTCAGTAGATTTGGTCGTAATTATTTAGAAGCACTTGAGCTACTGGATACTGTTTTTCCAGCCCTAAATGTAAGATTCATTAGTATTGATGATAACTATGATAGCGCAAATCCACGTTGTAGTCGGGATAGGATGGTCTATATAGTAAAGCATTTAGCAAATGATTACTATGCAAAGGTAGTTTCACGAAAACTGACTCAGGCACATGAACAGAATTGTGGTACTGGACTTTTTTGGGGAGGAAAACCTCGATATGGGTTTAAGAGATCCGCTGATAATAGCCAGATTCTTGAAATAGAAGATGAGACGGCAGATATTGTGCGGAGAATATTCCATTTGTTTGCGTTTTATGGTTATTCCCCAAGGAAAATAGCAAAACAACTTAATATGGAAGAAGTTCCTACCCCGTTACAGTATTATTATAGTCACTATGGTAAGAACGTGGAAATGAAGAAAAAATCCGAGAAGGTTATATGGAGAGCAGATACTATCATTAGAATACTTCAAGACCCTGCTTATATAGGGTACTTGGTAAAAAGAAAAAATAGAAAAAGTCTGTATCAGGGCATAAAATATGAACGTATTCCACCGTCTGAAAGAGTAGTGGAAAAGGACGCATTACCACAAATAATTGATAAGGCTGTTTATGACTTGGCTCAAGAAATCGCGGCAGAGCTACGAACGGCGATGGAAGGACGCTTCATAGAAAACGATAATCTTGAAAAACCATTGCGTTCAAAGGTCTTTTGTGGTATCTGTGGGAAACATCTACATGGTATGAAATTCGGTACACCCCAAGCGCGTTACTACTGTGAAACTCATCTGCTTGCCCCTAACAAGTGTAATGGTGTAAGCATTAATCAGGACAGGCTAATCTCTATTATTACTGTTAGTTTAAGCAGATGGATTGAGTTTGCAGGAGAAGCTTCTAAGAAACATTCAGATGATAGTTTTTCTGAGATGCTAAGAAAAGAATATCAAGAAAAAGAAAATCATATGGTGATTCAAATAAAGCAGCTAGAATTAAAATCTGATAAGCTGTATGAAGACTATTGCGATCAAGTGCTTACCAAAAGTGAATACCTTTATATGAAAAATGTGTATAAAGACAAGCTTGATTTACTACAGAAGAAACTTGAGGAAATGGGCGATAATGAAAGAGTCCTGTTAGATCAATACAGTAAAAAGCGTAAATGGATAGCTTTATTATTAAATTCAGCAGGTAGGTCCTTGGATCGAGAAATGATTGAGCGATTTATTTCTAAAATTATCGTATTTGGTGTAGATGATATTGAAATTGAATTCAATTTCAAAGATATTTTCACAAATGTTGAAGGTGAAAACAAAAAGGAGGTTGTCTAAATATGAAGCCAAATTTTTTTGTTTTTAAATATCTCCGACTTTCTTCTGCTGATGACGATACGGACGAAAGTAATAGTATTAAAAATCAGAGAATTCTTCTGAATCAGTATTTATCACAATATGAAGAATTCAAGGATGCATATATCGAGGAATTCATAGATGATGGTTTTACTGGGACTTCATTTGACCGCCCTGATTTTCAAAGAATGATGAAAAGAGCCAGGGAGGAAGAAAATGTTTGCATAATTACAAAAGATTTTTCGCGATTAGGTAGAGAAATTATTGACACTACAGATTACATAGAAAAAATATTTCCGTTTTTAAATGTACGTTATATTTCTGTAAATGATGAGTTCGATAGTTCTTTTTATCATAATACTGGAATTAATTTAGACGTGAAATTTAAAAATCTTATAAACGGATACTATCCAATCATGACTTCAATCGCTATAAAAGCCGCAAAGAAGCAAAGCTTTAAATCCGGGAAATATAATGGTCCTATTCCTACCTATGGGTATCGTTTTACACAGGATAAGGAATATGAAATAGACTGGCAAGCAGCAACAGTAGTTCAAATGATATACCATTTGCTTCTAAAGCATAAAAAAAACAAATTTGTAATTGAATATCTGGAAGGCAAGGGGATAGAACCACCAGCTGAATATTTAAAAAGAAAATATGGTTATAAAATTCCCAGAGCCAGAGGACATTGGTCAAGTGAAGTGATTACAAGGATAGCGTCAAATCCGGTTTATTTGGGATATTTAGTCGGAGGAAGGACACAAAATTGTATTATTGGGAAAAAGAGTCCCAGGGTACAAGATAAAGAAAGATGGATACTTATAAAAAAGCATCCACCAATAATAACTCTGGCAGAGAGTGAAGCAATGGCTGAACTATTAAATAAAAGAAAAACATTTAGGTCAAGTAAAGGTCAGCAACGTAAGTCGGCTTTGGCTTTTAAAGTAAAATGTGGACATTGTCATTCGACATTAAGAAGAAAACCATATACCGATGATAAAGATTACTATATTTGTAGATATAATTATACAAGTTCCTGTGCTTCAATGGGAAGGATAGATACTAAAGTCATAGAAGCAGCAGTATTAGAAAGCATAAAGCTTCAATATAACATGATTACGAGTATACAAATAAAAATGGGTGATCTAATGGCAGAAACAGAGAGACAAGAAGCTGAATTATCATCTTTATTAGCGGAGAAAGAGCGTTTGGATCTGATGAAATTTCAGGAATATGAAAACTATCAAACAGGGAAAATAGAAAAGGCCATTTTTATTAAGGAGAAAGCAAAAATATCAAAAGAACAGGAGGAAATAGAAAAAAAGTTAGGACCATTACAGGGTATTGTTAAAAAGACAAAATTATCAGTAGATAAAATCAACAATAAATTTACTGACGATCTAAAAAACTACGCAAGTCAATCAAAATTGACTTTTGAGATGGTTGATGCCCTTATAAAAGAAGTTATAGTATTTAGCACAGAAAAAATTGAAGTGATTTTTAACTGTGACGATGAAGTTCAAAATATATGTAAGAATAAGAAATAAAAAGTGACAGAGCTACATGGCTATATAGTTGCTTAAATAAAAAACTTAAAGGGATTAAGAATGACGCATTAGGGCTGATTGCTTAATCCCCTTTCCTAAATTTTTTTTTGGTCTTTACTTGACACGGGCAGGTAAGACAACCACGATCCGGCAGTTGATGGGATTCATCAAACCGGATAAGGGCAGACTGTCCATTCTGGATATGGATTGCTTCAAAGAGTCAGATAAGATCCAGACATCTCTTGGGTATCTGCCGGGAGAGATCGCTTTTATTGATTCCATGACAGGGATGGAGTTTATCCGCTTTGTGGCTAAAATGAAAAATATGAGAGATATGGGCCGGGCACAGGAACTGATGAAGATGTTTGACTTGAACGCGTCCGGCAAACTGAAGAAAATGTCAAAGGGCATGAAGCAGAAGATAGGAATCGTCTGTGCCTTTATGAACCCGCTGGCCAGCATCCTGATCCTGGATGAACCCACCAGCGGACTGGACCCTCTGATGCAGAACCGGTTTGTGGAGCTGATCCTTTCCGAGAAGAAAAAGGGAAAGACCATTCTGATGTCTTCCCATATGTTTGAGGAAATTGAGCGCACCTGTGACCGCGCTGCCATTATCCGAGACGGACGGCTGGTTGCAGTGGAGGAGATGGAGAAACTGAAAGAGGGGAGGCAGAAGGTGATTGATATCACCTTCCGGGAGGCGGATATGGCGGAGGCATTCGCTGCCGCATTTCCGGAGGCAGTCTATCAGCCCGGCAGTAAAACGGTAACGGCCAAGGTTGGAAAAAACCTGGATGCCTTTATCAAAAAGGCAGGCGCCTATACGGTCACGGATTTTGACGTGCGCACACAGAGCCTGGAAGAGTTCTTCATGCATTTCTACGGAGAGGGGGCAGCAAAATCATGAACGCTACACTGTTTAAAAAAGAGATCAAATCCAACTGGCTGCTGCTCGTCATTTTTCTTGCAGTGCTCAGTGTATACGGAAGTATGATCACCATGATGTTCAACCCCGAGATGGGAGACAGCCTGAAAATGATGGCTGACAGTATGCCGGATCTGTTTGCGGCATTCGGCATGGCTGACGTGGGCCAGACGCTGCTGGAATTTGTATCCGGATATTTATACGGAATGCTGTATGTGGCTTTCCCCGGGGTATTTATCATTATCCTCTCCAACAGACTGGTATCCAGATATGTGGATAACGGTTCCATGGCCTACCTGCTGGCAGTACCACAGAAACGCTGGAAGATCATGCTGACCCAGTGTGTCTTCATGCTGACCTGCCTGGTTGTCATGGTGGTATATGTGACCTGCCTGGTTCTTGCTTTCAGTGAGGCGCTTTTTCCGGGAGAGATGGAGACAGGTGCCTTCCTTCGGATCAATGTGGGGTTATTGGGTATCCTTGTATTTTTCGGAGGGGCATGTTTCTGTGCATCCTGTTTCAGCAATGAGACAAAGACTTCCTCCGCGGTCAGTACAACAGTGGTGGTATATTCCATTCTCGTGCAGATGATATCACAGGTGGGGGATAAATTCGAGAAAGTAAAATACGCCACCCCCATAACCCTCTTTGACATTGACGGGCTGGCTGCAGGTGACGGGAACGCGTGGATCATGTGCGGCATTCTGTATCTGGCAGGAATCCTGCTTATGGGAATCGGGATCATACGGTTCAGCAAACGGGATCTGCCTTTGTAAGAGATGGAATCGCAGACGGCCGAAGGATAGCAGCCGGATATAAAAAACGGGAGGAGCAGGCATTATGCCAGCTCTTCCCATTTTTCATACAGTTCTTCCAGCTTTTCTGCGATCTCAGCTTTTTCATTGGCAAGCCGGACGCATTCAGCCACATTGACGGCAATCTCAGGCTTTTCCATCTCACTGTCGATCTCTTTGTCCCTGGTTTCCAGGCGTTCAATCTCTGCCTCTGTCTTCTTCAGATCATTTTCACGCTTTCTCTGGCGTGCCTGTTCTTCTTTGCGCTGTTTCCAGTCCAGTTTCGTGGGGGATACGGATTCCGCAGTCTGTTCCTCCTCAAGGCCCGGCGCATAGATGCGGGTGAGCTCCTCCCTCTTCTCCATGTAATAATCATAGTTGCCGATATAGTTCACCATACTTTGGTTGGTCAGCTCCAGGATCCTGGTGGCGGTACGGTTGATAAAGTAACGGTCATGGGATACATACAGCACCGTACCCGTATAATTGCGCAGGGCCTCCTCCAGGATCTCCTTTGACATAATGTCAAGGTGGTTGGTAGGCTCATCCAGGATCAGGAAATTGGCTTCTGAGAGCATGAGCTTTGCCAGGGATACGCGACCCCGTTCCCCGCCGCTTAAGGATGCGATCTTCTTAAAGACATCATCCCCGGTAAAGAGAAAGGCAGCCAGAAGATTGCGGATCTCCGTGTTGGTGAGCTTGGGAAAATCATCCGAAATCTCCTGGAAGATGGTTTTTTCCATATGCAGCACGTGGTGCTCCTGGTCATAGTAGCCGATGTGTACTTTACTTCCCAGATGGAAGACGCCGGCGTCGGCCGGGACCAGTTCGTTCAGTATTTTGAGTATCGTCGTTTTTCCGGTTCCGTTATTCCCTATGATGGCCACACGCTCCCCGCGTTTGATGGAAAAGTTCAGATCAGAAAACAGCGGGAGAGAGGGAAAGGATTTAGAGAGGTGTTCCACGGTCAGCACATCCATGCCGCTCTCTATGCGGGGCTTCAGGTAAATACGCATGGACGCGTTTACCTCAGTCGGTTTTTCTATGACTTCGATCTTATCCAGCATCTTTTCCCGGCTCTCAGCCCGCTTAATGGACTTTTCCCGGTTGAACTGCTTTGATTTGGCAATGACTTCCTCCTGGTGTTTGATCTCCTGCTGCTGATTGAGGTAGGCCTGGTAGGCATCTCTGCGAAGCTGGGCCTTTTTTTCACTGTAGGCGGAATAGTTTCCGCTGAAGGAGCTTACCTTTCCGTTGTCAATATCAATCACCTTGGTCACAATCCTGTCCAGAAAATACCGGTCGTGGGATACGATAAGGACAGCTCCCGGATAATTCAAAAGGTACGTCTCCAGCCAGGAGATAGAGTCCATATCCAGATGATTGGTAGGCTCATCCAGAAGGATGATATCCGGTTTTGACAGCAGCAGGCGGCCAAGGGCCACACGGGTCTTCTGGCCTCCTGACAGGGTGGAGATTTCTTTTTCAAAGTCACTCTCCAGAAAGCCGAGTCCCTTCAGTACGCCCACAAGCTCACTTTTATACGCATAGCCGTTCTCCATCTCAAACTCATGGGTCAGCCGGGAATACGTCTCCATCAGGCGGTCCAGCTCCTCCCCTGAGGCGTGCTTCATCTGTTTTTCGGTTCTGCGCATATGGAGCTCCATATCCAGAATATGCTGTTTGACCTGGAGCAGAGAGTCATAGATGGTGAGCGCGCTGTCCAACTCCTGATGCTGGGCCAGATAGCCGATGGTCCTGCCCCTTGATAAGATTACCTCTCCGCTGTCCGCGGGAATCTCCTGCATGATGATGCGCAGCAGTGTGGATTTTCCTGCTCCGTTGATGCCCACCAGGGCGGCTTTTTCGCGTTCTTCTATATGGAAGGAGGCATCATGGATCAGATTCATGCCTCCGAACGATTTTTCAATGTTTTGACATGCCAGTATCATTTTATACGAATCTCCTTTATCTTTTGGTTCACCCTTCCTATTATATCGGAAATTCAGAATTTGACAACAGATAAAAACAACAATAACTGGAATTGTATTTGACTTTATTTTAACAATTATATATAATATTCCTATATGAAACAGAAAACTTAGACATAAGGAGGGTAAAGTCGTGGACGAAAAATGCATATCAAAAGCAGTCATCAGAAGACTTCCCCGATATTACAGATATTTAGGAGAACTTTTGGAAGATGGTGTGGAACGTATTTCCTCAAACGAGCTGAGCAGCAAGATGCGCGTGACCGCATCCCAGATCCGCCAGGACCTGAACAATTTCGGAGGATTCGGGCAGCAGGGATACGGCTATAATGTGCAGTACCTGTACACAGAGATCGCCAAGATCCTGGGGCTCGACAGGACCCACAACATGATCATCATCGGAGCCGGCAATCTGGGACAGGCACTGGCCAATTATGTACAGTTTGAAAAGCGCGGATTTAAAGTGGTGGGTATATTTGATGTGAATCCGGTTCTGAAAGGTATCTCTATCCGTGGGAACGAAATTCTTATGATGGATGAACTTCCCCAGTATCTGAAGGATAATGATGTTCAGATAGCAGCGCTGACTCTGCCTAAGAATAACGCGGAGGAGACAGCCAACCTGCTGGTGGAAAACGGAATCAAAGCCATCTGGAATTTCGCACATCTGGATCTGGAGGTCCCGGAGGATGTCATCGTGGAAAATGTACACCTTTCTGAGAGCCTCATGCGATTGTCTTATAACCTGAATTGTTATGTGACCGAACATAAAAAGTAAGAAAAGGCTGCTGCGGAATTTTTGCGGCGGCCTTTTGCTCTGCAGGAAGGTTTGACAGACTTCCCTGATTCATACCGGAATAAGAGAGGAGTGTATGATATGAAACAAATCGTAACCGGCGGACAGATGAAGCTATTGGATGAATACACGATCCACGAGATCGGGATTCCCTCCCTGGTACTTATGGAACGAGCAGCTCTGAGTGTCTGTCAGGCACTTCGGGAGGAAAATTTTCCTCTGAAAAGAGTTCTGGTGCTCTGCGGTACCGGAAATAACGGTGCGGACGGCGTAGCGGTGGCCCGTATGCTCCATATGGCAGGTGTCTCGGCAGATATCTGTATACTTGGAAAAAAGGACCATTATACAGAAGAAATGAGAAAGCAAGTGAAAATTGCAGAAAATTATCATATATCCTTTGTCAAGAATGCAGTACCTGCTGAATATACTACTATAGTAGATGCTGTCTTTGGTGTAGGCCTGTCCAGGGAAGTGGGCGGAAAATACAGGGACACCATCGAAGCTCTGAACCGGTCAGGGGCAAAGGTCATGGCAGTGGACATTCCCTCAGGTATCAGTGCTGATACGGGGAAAGTGCTGGGCTGCGCAGTGAAGGCTGATGTGACAGTCACCTTTGCTTATGAGAAGGCAGGTCTTTTATTCTACCCGGGTGCATCCTGCGCGGGCAAGGTAAGGACGGCTGATATCGGAATCTACAGGCTGCCTCAGAATGATTTTGAACTGTCCATACAGAGCTGTGAGGAGAAGGATCTGTGCCGGATTCCGGCGAGAAAGCCGGACGGGAACAAAGGGACTTTCGGGAAAATATTCCTGGCAGCCGGCAGCCGGGATATAAGCGGCGCGGCATATCTCTCCGCCTGTGCGGCTCTTAGGGCCGGCGCAGGCATGATAAAGGTACATACCAGGGAAGAGAACCGTCAGGCACTGACCACAATGCTGCCGGAGGCCATGTACAGCTTTTATGACGATGAAGAGATCCGAAAAGAACAGATCCGGGAAGGGCTTGCATGGGCTGATGTGATTGGGGTAGGACCGGGACTCGGCACAGGACAGCAGGCGGAAGATATTCTGTATACCATACTGGCGGAAGGCAGAAAACCTCTGCTGATCGACGCAGACGGCCTGAATCTGCTGGCCGGCAGAATGGAAGTGCTGTCCCAGTATCCGGCACCGGTCCTTGTGACACCGCATCTGGGTGAGTTTTCCAGAATCTCCGGGGTATCTGTGGAGGAGTGGAAGGAAGCGCCTCTTTACCTGACAAAACGTTTTGCCGGGAAATATCACCTGACAGTCGTGTGTAAAGATTCACGTACCGTCATTTCTGACGGCGGCGAGGAGATATTTATCAACACCTCCGGCAACAGCGGTATGGCAACCGCGGGAAGCGGGGACGTGCTCTTTGGCATCCTCATGGGATTTTTGTCCCAGGGGCTTTCAGCCAGGGAGGCGGCAGCTCTCGGCGTTTATTTCCACGGTATGGCAGGGGATATGGCCGCCGCCCAAAAAGGTGAGTACAGCATGATTGCCGGGGATATCATTACACAGACAGCGGAGATCTTGAAGAAAAGAGGAGCAGTTTTATGAAGACACCAAACAGGATTTACGTTTCCATAGATTTGGATGCGGTTTCCTATAATCTGGAAAATATGAAGAAAAACATCCATGAGGACACGAAGATCATAGCCGTACTGAAAGCGGACGGCTATGGACACGGAGCGCTTCCCATTGCCGAACACATAGAATCACTGCCCTATATCTGGGGATTTGCAGTGGCCTGTGTGGAAGAGGGACTTGCTCTTCGGGAGGGCGGCATCAAAAAGCCTGTTCTGATCCTTGGATATACCTTCCTGGAAGATTACGAGACGATCATCAAAAACGATTTCCGTCCAACCGTTTTTACCGGTAAGATGGCTGAGGATTTATCGGATACGGCAAAGCGGCTGAACAAAACAGTAAAGATACATATTAAGCTGGATACAGGCATGACCCGTATCGGCTATCGCGACTTACAGCATGATGTACCGGAGATTCTGAAGATTGCAGAGATGCCCGGCCTTGAAGTGGAAGGTCTGTTCACACATTTTGCCAGAGCTGATGAGACGGACAGGGAACCGGCGTATGTGCAGCTTGAGAGATACCTGAAATTTGTCCATGCACTGGAGGAGAAGGGGCTGCATGTGCCTCTGAAGCACTGTTCCAACAGCGCGGGCATCATCCGTATTCCCGAGGCGAACATGGATGCAGTGAGGGCAGGCATTATTCTGTACGGCCTGTATCCATCCGATCAGGTGGAAAAGGGGCCGGTGCCTTTAAAACCGGTTATGGCTCTCAAAAGCAGAGTTGTATACATAAAGACAGTGGAACCCGGCGTGGAGATCAGTTACGGCGGTACCTTTGTCACAACACGCCCGACCAGGGTGGCTACGATTCCCGTGGGGTATGCGGACGGGTACTGCAGAGGGCTGTCAGGCAGGGGCAGCGTGCTGATACGAGGCAGGCGCGCGCCTATTATCGGACGCGTCTGTATGGATCAGTTCATGGCAGATGTGACAGATATTCCGGAAGCGGAAGAGTTAGATGAAGTGACCCTGATCGGAAGAGACGGGCAGGAGTGCATCACAATGGAGGAGCTGGGGGAGATATCCGGCCGTTTCAATTATGAGTTTGCCTGCTGTATCAGCAAACGTGTGCCGCGTCTGTACGTTTCCGGGCGGTAGCCGGCCGTGTGGACGTGCCTGCGCACCGTTTTTTCAGCCGTTTGGAGGACTTTTGGCTTCAGAAAAGTAAAAAACAAGAAAAACCATGGAATACACACGAGAGAATTGGGAAGAATTATATCTGAACAGAAAAAAATCGGAGTGTGAAATGTGTGGTTATCAAACGAGGTGATATTTTTTACGCGGATTTAAGGCCGGTGGTCGGAAGTGAGCAGGGCGGAATCCGTCCGGTGCTGATCATTCAGAATGACATCGGAAATAAACACAGCCCCACAGTGATCTGTGCGGCCATAACATCGAAGATGAACAAGGCGAAGCTGCCCACCCATATAGAGATTGACGCATCCTCCTACGCGATCGTGAAGGATTCCGTGATCCTGTTAGAGCAGCTTCGCACAATTGATAAACGAAGATTAAAAGACAAGGTATGCCATCTGGATGCGGAAATACTGAAGAAAGTCAATCATGCCCTGTGCGTGAGCCTGGAACTTCCCACTACATAGTGAAAATTTCCTTTTCGCAGGCTTTCGCCTCCTCATGGCGATGGGGAACCACCAGGTCTTTACCGGGACGAAGGCAGTTGTATAGATTCCGTTCTTTGCACAGGATAAAACTTCTTCCCGGATATGGCTTCTGCCTGTCTTTTTCATTGCCCCTACAATGTCGTTGATGCCCTGTCCCTGGAAAGAATCTATGCCGATCTCCGGGAACTCCGCTATGATCTGGTCCATTTTGCCGCAGGAATGCATATCGAAGAACATGCCAAGAGAGTAACAGTGGGCTGCGATTTTTTTGATCTGCGGCTTGATCAGGCTGCGCCAGTATCATCCAGAACCGGCGGAACACTGGTATCAGGCACGGCTGCATTTCCCACAGGATCATACACCAGAATCCCCACATTCTGCAAACAGAGTTACCCACACCCCCATAAACAGCCAGTTATACACATCTTCCACAGTGCCTACGACGACGGAATCCTTCTCATTCTTTATATCGTTTTCTAAAAAAGCAAGCACATTAGCAACTTGTTTTTTTCGTTTGAACGAAATATAATATTTTGCATAGGAGGGAATGATTATGGATTTTATAACAACCAAGGAAGCCGCTTTAAAATGGGGGCTTACAAACAGAATGGTACAATACTATTGCAAAGAGGGTAAAATTGACAAAGCTGAAAAAATAGGAACAATGTGGCTACTTCCTAAAGACGCAAAAAAACCTATTGATAAAAGAACTATAAGCGGGAGGGAAAAGGAAAATGAGCAATAGAATTTTTATTGTTGAAGATAATATGTCTATTTGCGAAATGATTCATAATTATTTAGCCAGTGAATATTTTACTGTAAGTACTTTTCACAGTGGTTTTGAAGCAATAAGGGCGTTCCGACTAAATGCTGATTATGCACTTGCTTTAATTGATTTAATGCTACCCGATACAAGCGGTATGGAGGTAATCAAAGCCATCCGTCAAATTAGTGAAATCCCCATTATCATCATTACGGCAAAAGACAATGATACGGATAAATCAATGGGCTTGAACTTGGGAGCAGATGATTATGTGGTAAAGCCATTTTCCCTAATTGAACTTACTGCAAGAATCAAAGCCAATATCAGACGAGCTACCAGTTATGGCAACGGGCAGGAGCAGGCAGTTATTAAAATCAAAGACTTAGAAATTAACCAGATGACACGTACCGTAAAAATTGCGGGAATCATTTTGGAATTAACCCGCACAGAATTTGAAATTCTGAATTTAATGGCTTCACATCCGGGACAGGCTTTTTCCAAAGAGAAACTTTATGACTTGATTTGGAAAGAACCGTATTTTGGAAATGAAAATGTTCTGAACACACATATCAACAGACTTAGGGCAAAACTAAAAACAGCTTCAAACAATGATACTGCATATATTAAAACTCTATGGGGTATCGGATATAAAATGGAGGAATAATCTGTGGAATGGGCACTTATCTTTCTAACATTAACGCTATCCGCAATGCTTTTATATGAACGGACAAAAAACAGAAAAAGAGCCAAAGAAATCATGTATATCAAAGAATGGCTTACAAATGCTTTTTACTTAAAAGAAAACAGGCATATTTTAATTCCATCTGAAAATGCAGAAATCAAAGGACTTTCGGTAGAATTAAATAAATTGCTGGATGCGTTTTATGAACAAAGAACCAACTACGAACATTCCAGACAAGCTATGGTGCAAGTGCTTACCAATATTTCACATGATTTGCGAACACCCCTCACCGTTCTAAAAGGATATAGCGAATTATTAAATAAAGAATTATCAAATATGCCCGGAAAAGAAAAAATCCCGGAAATGGCAGTTAAAATTGATAACAAAGCGAATGAATTGGTTTCAACTATAAATGAATATTTTACCTTATTAAAAATAACGTCCGGGGATATGAAAATGGAATTGAAAATGGTAAACATTACACAGATATGCCATGAGATAATTTTGGATTATTACGATATTTTGGAAGATGAAAAATACAAGGTTGAAATAAAAATTGACCCTTTGCCGAAATATATATATGCAGATACCCCGGCACTGAAAAGAATACTGAAAAATCTGATTGATAATGCAATAAAACATGGCGGCGAGGGAAAATATCTTGCGCTTCGTTTAAAGAGAACATCAGATAGAGTCATGATAGAAGTAGAAGATCACGGCAAGGGCGTAGCTGAAAAAGACCGGGAAAATATTTTTTACAGAAATTATACAACAGCGCATAAAAATTCCGGGAGTGGACTTGGGCTTACGATTGCCAAAAATCTTGCATTACAAATGGGAGCTGATATACAGTTTGACAGTGAGCCGGGACGGAAAACAATTTTTACCTTGCTTTTGAAAAGTTAGAAAAAAGTTGGATTTTAGACAGATAAACGAGAACTCTGTCATCAAATTTAACCAAATCCTATAAGGACAAAGCGGTAGTTGATAAAGTAAATCTCCATGTAAAAAAGGGAGAAATTTATGGCTTTGTCGGCCCGAATGGGGCAGGGAAAAGTACCATCATGAAAATACTTTTGAATTTAGTGTGTCCAGATTCCGGGACAGTATATGTATTGGGCGAAGAAATGGACGACAAAAATTATGAATGTCTAAAGCGGATTGGTTGTATCATAGAAAATCCCTATTTCTATGAAAAAATGACAGGACGACAAAATCTGGAATTACATTGTGATTATATGGGCTATCATAACCGTGAGCGGATAGGAGAGGTTTTGGAGTTGGTTAATCTTCAAAATATTGAGGGAAAAGCGGTTTCGCATTATTCTTTAGGAATGAAACAGCGTCTTGCTATAGCAAGGGCAATTTTAGCGAAACCTGAATTATTGATACTGGACGAACCTATCAATGCTCTTGACCCAGAGGGAATTAAGGAAATGCGTCTTTTATTTCAGCGGTTACATCAAGATTACAGAACAACTATTTTCATTCCAGCCATATTCTTTCAGAAGTTGAGCAGATTGCAGATAGAATCGGCGTTATCGTAAGTGGAAAACTTTTAAAAGAAATATCTATCCATGATATGCATGAATATCAGGCAGAATACATTGAAATAAATACGGAAAATGTAAAACAGGCTGCCCGTCTTTTAGAACAGGATAAGCGGTTTTCGCATTTTACGGTAGTGGATGATGCTATTATACGGATTTATGACACCGCTGTTTCTGGAAAAGAAATTGCAGCGTTGCTTGTTCAAAATGGCATTGGATTAGAGAGCATGGGACGAAAAGAAAACAGTCTGGAGGATTATTTCTTTCAGCTTACAGAGAAGGGGAGATAGAATGACGCATTTACTGAAACTTGAATTGAAAAAATTCAGACTGCTACGCAAAATGATATTTGTTTTTTTTGCGGTTGTTTTTTGTATGTTGTTTATTACAGTATCATTAGTTGACAGCATGACCGATCCGGAGCAGACGAAAGACACATTTGAAAGTACATTTCTTATCATAGGACTATTAGTGTCGTTTGTTTTCCTAATATATTCATCAATACTTACATCTTCATTGGTGATTAACGAATACAGCCAGCGAACTATTACTATCCTGTTTTCTTATCCTTTAAATAAAAGGTTGCTTATCGCAATAAAAATGTTGCTTATTATGGTTTTTACTGCTATTTCAATGCTGTTCGGATATGTTTGCTGTTGTGGATATATTGTCGGAATGGATTATGTTTTTGATATGTTGGATGGTTCTTTTCAGACAGTTTATTTGTTGGAATGGATACCGATGGCAGTTACCAGTATTATTATTTGTAGCATTTTATCATGGTGGCCTTTTGTTATCGGAATGATGAGAAAATCCGTTCCTGCAACGATTGTTACCTCACTCATTGTTTTGTTGGTTAGACAACTTATCATTACGAAGAATCCGACGAATCAAGAAAATCTGTTACAAATAGTTTTAGTGCTGGTGGCTACATTAGCTGCTGTAATGATTATTTTTCGAGAAAAGGTAACAAAAATAGATTAAATAAAGCGTATGATAGGCATTAACAGACTAACCCCAAACAATAATTTTGTTGTTTGTTGGGGTTTCCAAAAGGGCTTGCCCCTTGGCACACGACTTTGCTTGCAAAGTGTAGTGTGTTATACGCTCTGTCGGCGTTGCTGCAGACAGGGCGTATATGGAACTTCCGTTCCACGCCGGACTATGGGACAAAGTGTCCCAAACGGATAGCCACACTCACAAAAAAGAAGACGGATTTTTCTCTCAAAATTGAAATTTTTCACGTTCTTGAACATAATCATTTTCAAAGCTAATAGAAATTATTGTATTTTTTATTCCTGTCCCTGTAAAACAGACGGCATATTCATCATCTTTTTTTAGATTGTCCAGTGAAATGGAAAAAGTAGTTAATTCAACTGCTCCGTCCCATGTATTACTCCATAAAACCTCATTCGTTTTATTGTTCTTGATTTCTAAAATTCCTTTTTCTCCCTTCATTTCCAACTCACATTTTGCTGTTACATTCTCTAAATCACTTGATACACAAAATAGTTTTTCATTGACAAATGGCTCTGTATCATCATAGTTTTCATCTAATTGCATTTCGATTTTTACGCCATCTGCGGTATTAGCTATGGTACTTTTACATGATATTAAGGCTACCATACTAATAAGTGCAATACATAAAACAAGAATTTTCTTCATAAATACCTCCGCATACTTCGATTTTCTGTCCTCTTACTTCCTCCCCCGCTGTGGGTTTGGATTTTTCAGCAAGTCCGACTTCTCGGCAATCTTTTTCAGCCATTTTCTTTCTTCCTCTGACAGCTTCCTGTAATTCAGCCGGAGCCGTTTGCAGATAAAGGCCAAAGACGCTTGCCATGGATCACTATTTTCACGACAGATTCATCAACAGCTTGTAAAAATCCTTTCAGCGGGTTGTCCTCCGGGACGCTGAAAAAATCGTCCTTGTGCGCTTCCCGCAGGTCAAAAGCAATTCCGTTTATATCCCGCTGTATCACATACCGGCAAAACTCGTCCTCGTCAATATGGGCGGCGATAAGCTGTCTTAACTGCGTGTCACTCATACCGGGGTCATGCTTTTTCATAATTTTTGCGCTCGCAGCGTCCACAACGGCGTTTGCACCTTGTACCTGCTTGACCGCTGTTCCGTTCACATAGATTTCAAGGTCAGCCATCAGCCGGGGAAAATCTGGGTGCACCGCCAGTTCACACAAGAGGGAATTATCAATCAATCCGCTTTTCAATAGCATAATCATATCATCACTCAAACGCAGGTCTGCAAGATCGGCGTTTGGATGATTTTTTGTTTCGGACAGCCCCAGCAGATAGTCGGCAGTCACACCGTAAAATTTCGCCAGTTTGATAAGAGCATAGTGGCTGATATCCTTGAAGTCATCCGCTTCATAACTGCCCAGCGCAGACTTGGAGAGGTGCGTTTGCTCCGCAATCTGTTCCAGTGTCAAGCCACGCTCCACACGCAGGTCTTTAAAGCGTTCTTGTGTGGATAGTTCCATGCTCTCCCTCCTTGTCCACTCTATAAAATAGGAAGTTGTTACATTGTAGGGTATGTTTATTATACATGTTTTGTTGTTTTTACTCTTGATTGTGTAATTTCTTCTTAGGCCGCTTATAAATGATTTTTGACGCAAAATGGCAAAATTTTTGCGTAAGAAAAATACCTATGCCAATGCTGGTATAAGTACAAGGTTTCTAACGGTTAATCCTGCCGCAATGATTTCTTTGCCGTAAGCTGTAATAAAATACTTATAAGTACCTTGAACCCGTTCAATGATTCCATGGAGAGAAAGCCGTTTAAAAATTCTGGACATAGCAGACGCGCTGATATCTTTCAGGTGGCTTCGGATATCTTTTCCCTGCATGCCAAACGTCATGTATTCGCCGCGGCTGATTACTTCCAGCACATGCAGATCTTTTTCCGAAAAGAAATTCAGCCCACGGTAGGAACGCCCTTTTTCCTTCACAGCATCGGTTACTTTTGTAAGATTCCCTTTCCCGCCACTATGGTCATCAAATGATGAGATGAATCCCAGATACCGGTAGTTAGCGGCTTTCATGATTGTAAACAACTGGTATAGGCTGTAAATACTTTTTTTCAGAGGCGCCTTTTGCTCTGTGGAACTGCCGTCCCTGTGTTCTACTTTCCGTTTTACCCGGAAGGCGCCGATATCATTGCAGGTACTTTCTATTCGTAAGACGCAGCCGAATTTATCATACATTTTTATTGATACATCACCCATATGGTGTTTGATCCTCGTGCCGAGAATACGCTGATTGTAGTTTGTGCCGACTTCTTTCTTACAGTTATAGGTAATACGCTGCCCCAGGAATGTAGCGATGTTATCTGGCTTTACTGTATGGATCGCAGTCCGGATAATTTCATCATAAAGAGGCTCCAGGTCACAAGCCTGTTTGAACATGATATCTGTTGCGCACTCAATCTGCTGGACAGTCCATGTATAGCCAAGGCCTAGTGTTTCAGCAACCGGACAATAGCGTTTTGCAAAAACGTCCAGAGTTTTATGCAGGTCTTCCGGATTGATCCTGTCAGATAGTTTCTGGGCAGTTTCAACGTCTGAGATTTCAAGAAAGGCATTATCATGCATATGATAGGTGATTCCTTTCTTGTCCAGTTTATGAGCCAGAAGATTATGGCCGTTCATGTAGAATTGCAGACGGAACGGAGCCCAGGTAGGAACCCGCAGATAACACAGGCCAAGCTCTTGATCAATAAAATAAAAATAATAATGGAGACATTTGCTTTGGTCAAACTTAAGGAAGGTTTTTCCTGTTGTCTTATCATGCCATGGCCGATAAGTATTGCACTGTTCCATGGCAGAAAAGATATGGACTAGCCCCTGGGTTTTTCCAGTTTTCTCAATGATCTCCTGGATACGGTCATCTTTGCGGAAAGCCCGCAGTTTCCGGATGAACTCAATCTCAATGCCGTTTTCATCCGCAATGCGCTGGGCATTTGCGCGGACCTGTTCCGTAAGGGGCTGAGAGAAATTTGAAAAATCAAAAATACGGATGTTGTTGGCTTTTAAAAAGCTGGTCATCCCTTCGGCATAACTCCATCCGGGAATATAGCCTTGAATAATCACACGGTCATAAGAAGTGATGATTCCATTAATTTTATCAGCATATTTATCCGTAAGTAACATGAATATGTCCTCCAATATTTTTCTTTATTGTACTTGAAATTTGGAGAAAATGCAAAATATCTTTTCCGGTTTATCCGGGTTAGG
>PPYE01047741.1_pt1 | contig 26040 bp, 22 predicted proteins | sample 1559881 | NCBI WGS metagenome assembly PPYE01 (sample SAMN08240022, study PRJNA423297) | Human gut metagenome, whole genome shotgun sequencing project. | reverse complement strand
AACAACCCGGTACATAAACTGTACCGGGGAAGAAAAAATTTTCGTTATTTAATTTGTCTACTTGACGGGTAGCACACCATCCGACTGTTTTCAGTGCTTTTTTCATATTTTTCAATTAGATTTCTCTCATCTACCTATATAAGTGAAACTTAGCGAAACTTAAAATATGCCTCTTTCATACTCTCTTTATTTTTTGAATGAATTTCTTACTTTTCTATAATTTTTTATATTTTCGATTTTTCGTTGCTGCTGTAAAGCTTATCTTTCCTTTATCAGCCAGTTCTTTCAACAATTGTCTTGTTCTTGAACCTTTCAGAGCAATAAGCTCTGCGATTTCCTCCGCACTGTACTCTACATTTGTATCCATGAGAGACAAGATTTGTTTATGACGATCTGATAAATCTGCTTCTAATTTTATTGTTTTATCTGCCGATTCTGCCGATTTATCTGCCGATAGCTAACTATAAACATTTTCATGAATTAGCACCAACTTCTTTAATATATTTTCTATCGCTTCACCATTTTCGTTATATAAAATATTTTCTTCCTCATTCAATGTGTTTTCTTGGATTTCAATCTGTTTATTTTTATTAAAAGAGCCTTTTATATTTCTAAAATGATTAAATATAATAGTGAACTCCTCATCTTCGTCAAGAACGATGCTAATCTCTGTACCTGCAATCGTAAAATTAGCATAACAATTTTTTACATAAAAATCTTTTTTAAAAAACGGAAGCTTTTGATTCGGTAAGCGATACTGAACATTCTCCTCATCCATTTCATATAGTTCTCCTTTTATGAATCCCAATTTCTCCGCATTCCTTTCAAATGCCTGATTCATATTTTTTTCCGTGATCTTCCAGTTTGTAAATATAAGTGTAAATATTAGCACTCCCGCTGCCAGGCATACGCCTACGAAGCGTATTACCTTTTGATATTTATGATAAAAATCTATTTTCTCGACAAACTCTTTATCCTCATTTAATAGCTTATCCAAAGAAACATGATAGGTATTACAGATATCGATCAACATTTGAAGATCTGGCAAACTTCTTTCATTTTCCCAACTGGAAACCGTCTGTCTGGAAACACCAAATTTTGCTCCATATTCTTCCTGTGTCATGTTCGCTTCTGTTCGAGTTTGCTTAATCATCTCTGCAACTGTCATTTCTGCTCCCCTTTCCACTATTTGCTAATTTTCTGCCTCAAGTATGCCATAATCGTGTATTTCACACAAGATAATATCGCTTTACATACATGTAAAGTAACCTTATTCTCCCAAAAATCCAGCTGTAAAAGGCTATTTGCTTTATTCTTTTATACATAACACTCTATACTTTCATTAACAACAGCAATTGCCGTACAGATTTAGTAGAAAGGATGAATTTTATGAATGAGATTATAAGAACTAAAAATTACAAAAAATCGAAAGGGGACTTCTCTATGAATAAATTATTATCGACGGAACTAAAACGTACTGCAAAATCTCCTGTTCTATGGCTTGGAGCAATCGCAGTAATCACAGTAAATGTTTATAGAATATTATTAAATGGATATGGGTTCAAAATCTATACTTCAACATTTTTATTGGAAAATTCTGCCCTGATATGTATCATTTTAGCAGTGTTGATTCCGTTATACTCAGGGCGTGACTTTGAAAACAGAACAATCAACAACAAGATATCTGCAGGATATCCACGAAAAGATATTTATATTGTCGAACTGTTTGTCAGCAGTATGTGTGCTACAGTTCTCTTTATTGCTGATATAACGTCTGTTTTCATAAGTTCAAATATCGCCAGATTAGAATTTAGTGATACTGTCAATGTAACTGAATTTGTATTTCATGCTACAATTACCTTGGTATGTATCATCACAGTATCTAATTTATACACTATGATTGCAATGATTTCACGTAAACAACTTATCAGTCTTGGGGTTGCCATTATCCTGACTTTAGCATTGTTGACATTCGGTGGAAAGTCCGTTTCCAGCTTAAATCAACCAAGTACTTGGAGCAATCCAGTCACTCACGAAACCGAAGAAAATCCTCTACGAATAGATGGCTTTACTCGTGCATTAAATAACCTTCATGTTTTAATATCACCGTTTGCACAGGCTGAATTTCACAGTTATATGCTATTAGAATCAGAATTCGGCACCAAGGAAGATACTTCTCTTATTTTCAAAAACTTTCCTTATCACATAGAATTTTGCCTGTTCAATATCCTGGAAATTCTTCTGTTTTATAACATTGGAATTCACATTTTTAGAAAGCAAGATTTGAAATAATAATTGTTTATCAGATAGTAAAAGCAGCCGGCAAAGCTGCTTTTACATTTTATAATAAGATTCGCAAACTTCATCTCTCATCAATTTACTCCACCTGCACCTGGCACATTTTCATCGTGGTCAATGCTGCTTCATGACTTTTCGGTGTGACACCTGCGCAGCAGGAAGCAATGACTTTTACTGGAATCTCCGGCAGATATGCCTTAATTAAAATTGCATTGGAGACAACACAAATATCAGTGCAAAGTCCGACCAATGTAACGGTGATATCTTCTTTCTCTGCGATTTTTGCAATCTCGTCTGCAAGAATTTTTGAACCGAACGTTGGCTTGTCAATCACTGCCGCATCTTTTAATGCAGTTTTCACTTTTTCATTGATCTGCCAGCCCTCTGTTCCCTTCACACAGTGCACAATCGGAAGATTTTTCCCTTCCTGTGTCTCCAGATAATTTTCCAGATGTGTGTCTCTTGTTGCAAAAATGTCTTTTGTGTCATACTTTGCAATCTCTGCCACTACATTATCCACAATAGCTACTGCCTCTTTTGTTCCGAGCGAACCGTCGATAAAATCATTCTGCATATCTACCACTACTAACAAATTTCTCATTATCTAAACCTCCGCTTTTGTTTATATTCCTTTTCTTATTCTAATGAAAAATAGAACTTCTTATACCCAAGCCGCTGACACAGCTTTGTCAAATACGGCTGGTCGAGCCTTGCCTGCTCCAGGATATCCTTCTGTGCAAACACTTCCTCTTTTGTGCCGTCTGCGAGCACTTTTCCGTGCGCCATAACAATCACACGCTCGAAACTCTCTGCCACAAAATCCATATCATGTAAAATCGCAATAACGGTTTTTCCCTGACTACTCAAATCTCTGATCATTTTCTGAATGTTCTTTCTGCCTTTCCAGTCCTGTGCGATCGTCGGTTCATCAAGTATGATCACTTTCGTATCCATCGCAAGAACGGATGCGATTGCAACCAGTTTTCGTTCTGCCAATTCCAGATCATAAGGATTTTCATCTGCAAACTGTTCCAGCCCAACCAACTTTAATGCTGCAACTGCTTTTTCCCTTGCCTGCTCTTTTGTCATTCCGATATTCTGCGGTCCGAACATGACTTCATCAACCACATGATATTTGAAAATCTGGTCGTCCGGATTCTGGAATACATAGCCAATCTCCCCTGCCAACATTGCAACACTCTTTTCTGCTATGTCACTTCCACCGTAGTAAATCCTGCCGCCCAACGGCTTTAACAGACCTTTTAACAGTTTTACAAGAGTCGTTTTTCCTGCACCGTTCTGACCGATGATCGCAGTTGGCCTGTTGTCAATGGTAAGATTTACATCCTGCAGGATCGGAACATTTTCAACATATTGAAATTTCAGGTGTTCGATGTTGAAAACACTTTGCTCACAGCTTGCAGTCTCCTCTCTCGCACTTCTTGTTTCTGCATTATGGTCTAATGATTTTTTCCCCAAGCCAAATACGTTCTCCTCAGGAAACAAATCTTTTAACACCAACGCATCCTTAAGCGAAGCCGGATAACATCCATTGTCCTTCTTCACGCCAAATGCCTGACAGATTCTTGTATAAGCCGGTGGATTCACCCCATAGCTCTGCAAATCTACTCTTGAGAAAATCTGTTCCGGTGAATCGAATGCAATCTGTTTTCCCTGATGCAGCAGCAAAATCCTGTCACAGTATTCTGCCAGTTTTTCCAGTTTCTGTTCCACCATAATGATCGTGATCCCTGATTTGGTGAGCTTATCGACCGCCGCAAAAACTTCCTCACTTCCCGCTGGATCAAGCTGTGAAGTAGGCTCGTCTAACACGATTACTTCCGGTTTCATCGCAAGAATACCTGCCAGTGCTACCCTCTGCATCTGGCCACCGGACAGATCAAACGGATTTCTGTCCCGGTAATCCGCAATATCCAGCAGTTCCATCACCTCATTGACACGGCTTATCATCTCTTCTTTCAGAACACCGAAGTTCTGCAAACCAAATGCAATTTCTTCAAAAACCGTTTCTTTTGCCCCGGTGAGCTGGTTAAACGGATTCTGAAATACCAGACCGACTTTCTGGCACAGCTTTGAAACAGTCGTTTTTGCTACTTCCGTGTCCCCGATCAGAACTTTTCCTCCGTAAGCCCCTTTGAAAAACCCCGGAACTAGACCATTGAACGCCTGACAGAGCGTACTTTTTCCAGCTCCATTCTCTCCGATAATCCCAATAAAAGAACCCTTTTCTATTTCAAAATCTAGCCCATCCAATGCAAGCTTTGTTGTATTTGGATAGCGGTATTTTAAATTTTCAACCTTTATATATGCCATAATTTTTTCTTTTTCCTTTTTCCATATTCAAGAATGCCTCTGCATTCTTGCTGCGAGATGCGCGTCATGCAATGCATGACATACTTCTTCTGCGTATCTCTGCAATCCTGCCGGAGGCTATATCAGATGGAGGATTGACTCCCACCACTGATACTGATTTGTTACCTGCCACCTACAGAGGTGGGAGTCATCTCACATCTGATATACATTTTCGGGTTTGCAGCATGACGATTTACAGCATAATTCTCACCACAATAGCACCTGCAGTCAGCACAGCCAGCACAAGGCATAACATGCGGTCGGAGATTTTCATTTTTCCTTCCCTGAGATAGGTCTTTTTCCGACCAGACTCAAAGCCCCGGATTTCCAGTGCAATCGCACGCTCTCTTGTGTTGATGAGTGAACTCATGACAACCGGAGAAATTAACGGAAGAAAAGATTTTGCCCTGGTAATCAGATTTCCCTCCGTCTCAAGTCCACGACTCTTCTGTGCATCCATAATCGTGTTCATTGTGCCACTCATCTGCGGTACAATCTGAAAAACAGAACTGATGACATATCCGAGCTTCGGCGAAAATCCGGCCTGCTCCAGATCCTCTACCAGCTCTGTCGGCTTTGTCGTGAGTACAAACACCGCAAATGCCAGCAGCATATTTAAAATGTTGCAGCTGATGCGAAGTGCATACAACATTCCCTCCTGATAGAACTTTAATGGTCCTAACTGAAACATTAAGTTTACATTTTCATGGTTAAATAAACCATGTATCAAAAATATGGTAAGCAGAATTGTAAAAGAAAAAGCAATCAGCGGAAAAACCTTTTTCATAATTTTCCCACTGATAAGCATTACAAGACTGATTCCAATAAATATAGCGAATGCCCACAATTTCCCTGCGATCAGCGATGCGGCGATTGCCGTTAAGATATAACACAATTTCGTAAAAGGATGCATTCTGGTCAAATAGGTATCTTTATCCACATAAAGGCTGATACTTTTCATCTAAATCACTCCTGATATAAATTTTCACTTTTAGTCTAAACTCTCGACACTGTCGTTCACATCATAAAGAGCAGTGAGTTTTTTCGGAAGTCCTTTTAAAATTGCAAACACAATTAATATCGTAATGATCTTATCCGGTACATCAACAATAACTTCATCTAAGAGAGAGCCTAATACAACCGGAAAATTTGCTGCCTGTGTTGCTGCAAATACTGCATCGCCCCAGACATTTCCTGTTGTACCACCCCAGAAAAGAACGTTTAACGGAGTAGAGATCAATACTGCTGCAAAACCGCCGGCCAAAGCAGTCAGTAATGCACCACTGATTTTTTCCATTTTGCCAAGACGTGCCATAATACCAACGACAAGACCGATGCCAAGACTTGTCAGCGCATAAACTAATGAAATGGAATCACCGGTTGTAAATCCATAAATCAGGTTATTGGCTGCTCCACAGATTGCACCGATGATTGGTCCACCAAGTGCGCCACCGATACAGGTTCCGATGGAATCTAACCACAATGGTAGTTTTAATACGGAAGCAAATAATTTTCCAAGGTAGTTGATACCGATACATGCTGGGATTAACACCAGGCTTGCTGTGTTTAATTTTGTTTTAAAAATGTTCTTCATAACATCATCCTCCCTCATTTTCCGCACATTTACTGTCATATTTGCTGTCTCCGATATAAACGTTACTGTTCACTCCCGTGTCAACCGCTACGCTGATTCCATAAAAAAGCAAACAGGAGTAGCCAGTACAAGTACATCTGCTTTCTGAAACATTTTGAGTATCTCATCCATATCATTTTTTAATACGCAGATACTATAGTCCCGATACAACATTGATTGGATTCCCTTCTATAAACTTCTTTATATTATCTGCCAAAATAGAAACCAACCGCTGTCTTGTCTCAAGACCTTTCCATCCCATATGAGGTGTCAAAAGGACATTATCCATAGTATAAAGGGGGCTGTTTTCTTCAGGTGGTTCAGTTTCCTGAACATCAAGTCCGGCTCCTGCAATCGTACCATTTTCCAATGCTTCTATAAGAGCATCCTCATCAATAAGTGCACCTCTTGAAGTATTAATAATAAACGCAGATGGCTTCATAAGTGATAAAGTGTCTTTGTTGATCATATGTTTTGTACTTTCTGTCAATGGACAATGCATGGAAACATAATCACTATTCTTAAGTAATTCCTCAAACGATACATAACGAATACCTTCCTCATCCTCCCTTGGTGTCCTGGTGTACACAAGTATATTCATATCCAACGCCTGCGCAATCTTTATGACTTTTCTTCCAATGTGTCCTGCACCTATAATACCTAGTGTTTTCCCGTTCACCTCAACATGAGGAACCTGAAGATTTCTGGTAAAATTGTCATGGTTTCCACATGCCAGCATCTTCATCTGTACCTGCATTGCAGAACTCAGATTCAATATCATCATGATTGCCGTATGTGCCACACGTTCTGTGCTATATGCCGGGATATTACAGACTGTAATCCCCTTCTTTCGTGCTGCCTCAAGATCAATATTATTATATCCTGTACCTGCTTCACAGATCAGTTTGACTGATTCCGGAAATCTCTGTATCATTTCTGCATTCACAGGCATCTCTTTTGTTACAATGATGTCCGCACCATAAATACGTTCTGTCAGCTGCTGTTCTGTTGTATCATCATATACTGTAACATCAGAAGACAAAATAGAAAAATCCAGCTTCCCATCAAAATTCATTTTCTTTGCATTCAATACTACACATTTATCATTCATACTATAAATTTCTCCACAACCTTCTACTTCATATATCACTCATCTTCCTCAAGTTTCTGTACTCTTCTTTTATATATTTTAGAAAATATCATTAATACTAATAAACATAAGATTTCCACCTGCACAAACATAATAATTCCGGTTGCAATTGAGCCAATAAGTTTATGGTAATTCCGATAGGAAATACTAAACCATATAATCCCTGCCACCACTGCCGCAATACTACTGACTATGATATTTGTCTTGAGATTCGGTTTCAATTTTCTGTCCCAAATTCCATTGCGCATACAATCAATTGAAAGATATAATGCAAGACTCATAAATACAACCCATTCTCCGGCAAGATTCTTAATACTGTCATTCCCAACTATCATTTGTATTGCCATTACAATCAGCAATCCCCAAAAAGCAATCCAGCATCCATTATGTTCAATTTTAAGAAGTTTTAGTTCCTGGCGTTCATCTAAATTACTTTTCATTTTCCTAATTTTCATCCTCTTCATCCTCCCAGAATAAATCATCCAAATGTTTATCTAATACGCGACAAATTTTACGACACAGTTTTATTGTGGGATTATATTCTCCCTTTTCGATAGCATTTATCGTTTGCCTTGAAACACCAACTGCTTCTGCTAAGACCTTTTGCGTCATATCCTTTTGAGCCCTTGCCACTTTAATCGCAATATTTTTTGCCAATTTATGTTCACCTCCATTTATAAAGTAACACTTCTTTTTCATAATGTCAATTATATTTTACTTTTTGTCTTGTATACTAGGACAAGAAGGGTTACTGTTCACTCCCGTGTCAATCACTACGCTGATTGGCACGGAACAGGATTCGAATTGTAGATGTTGCAGATGCGTTAGGTCTTAGTACTGCTACTGTCTCAAAAGTGATTCACGGCAAAACAGAAAAGATTTCAGATAAGACAGTAAAACGCGTCCAGCAGGAACTTGAAAGATCAGGATATATCCCGAATATGGCTGGCAGACGGTATTTTTACTTCAAACGGAAGTCATCTCTGTAAGATAATCTGTTTATAAAACATTCGGTACCACCGTTAGTCCCATCCGAATTGTTTTTTATCTTTTGTCAATACATATTATTTTTTTCTTGCATTTCCTCTTCTCTTTCGTTTATAATAAATCCGAAGAAAAATAATGTAACAAAAGCCGGCTTGTAAAAGCGTGAAATCATGAGGATTTGCTTGTCCTTACAGATTTCACGCTTATTTTTTTGCAATGCCATAAGGAGGTTTTATGAATTCTAGAAACAAACTGGCAGAAATGCCAATCCGCCCTTTACTGTACACGATGGCTGTTCCTTTAATGCTGTCTTTACTCGTACAGTCCCTCTATAACATTGTTGACAGTATCTTTGTCGCCAGATTGTCTGAAACGGCACTGACAGCTGCATCTTTGGTTTATTCGATTCAGTTCTTAATGATTGCTGTAGGTGTCGGAACTGCAGTAGGTCTAAATGCCTTGCTTTCCAGAAAAATTGGGGAACATAAACCGGAAGAAGCATGTCGTGCTGCCACAACCGGACTTTTCCTGATGATTCTTACGTCTCTTATCTTTTCAATGACTGGTATTTTTCTGTCCGATACGATTGCCACTAAAATGGCAGCTGATTCAGAACTTCAGGAACTCTGTAAGCAATATCTTTCCATCAATCTTGTATATTGCTGGGGAATTTTTCTGCAAACTTATGCTCAGCGACTGTTACAGGCTGTCGGAGATACTGTATTATCTATGCTGTCTCTGATTATTGGAGCTGTTTTAAACATTATTCTTGATCCTATTATGATTTTCGGTCTGCTTGGCTGTCCTGCAATGGGAGTCCGTGGTGCAGCGATTGCAACCGTCATCGGACAAACAGCCGGTGCTATCGCTGCTTTACTGTTTAACCGTTTCCGAAATCCAATCATCCACGTCCGTCTGAAGAACTATCATTTCAAGTGGCAGGATGTTGCTGACATCTACCGGGTTGGGCTTCCAACAATCATTATGCAGGCAATCGGAAGCATCATGACATTTGTAGTAAACCGTATTCTTCTTGATGTTTCCGCAACAGCAGTTGCCTTTTTTGGTATCTACTACAAACTGCAAAATTTCCTAATGATGCCAATCAATGGACTGGGACAAGCAGCTATACCTATTGTAGGATATAATTACGGAGGTAAAAACTACCAACGAGTACAACAGACATGGAAGGTTTTACTTCCTACCGGAGCAATCATTGCCTTATGCGGAACTGTCATATTCTGGTGTTTTCCCGGACAGTTGCTACAACTATTTTCTGCAAGTTCAGAAATGCTGACTCTCGGTGTTCCGGCACTAAGGATTATTTCCATTTCCTTTGTGATGTCTGCAATTACAATCCTTTGCGGATATTTTTCCTCTGGCCTTGGAAATGGTATCATTAACATGGTTGGTGCTGCCATCCGTCAACTTATTTTACTGGTCCCATGCCTTTGGATTTTTATAAAAATCTCTGGCATTTCACATGGCTGGTATGCATTCTGGATTGCAGAAATTATTGCATGTATTTACAGTTATTGTATGTCACATAAATTACTAAAAACAATTTGTAAATAAGTAAAATGGCATGAATCTGTCTATAGATTCATGCCCTCTTATTTTTAATCTTCTAATTTACTTTGGTTAATATAATCAATGATCGTTTTACAAATTTCTTGCTTTGGTTTTCCAAGCGCAACTCCCAGTTCTACATATAATAGATTTTCTGCTGTCTGAAAATATTTTGCATCCGTAGCAGTACACTTTTTTCCTTGTGCCAGCCTTGTTTGTTTTCGTTGATAAATCATCTTTATAATAGCAACCAAGGCTTCCGGATCATTTGCTTTTATTGCATCCTTGTAACTCTGCTCTCGCATTTTTTCATTATTTGTCCATGCTGTCGGAATCTCTGGAATTCGCTTGATCAGATTCCATGCTTCTTCTTTTGTCAGACACGATCTCAGCCTTGAATCTGAATTCGAAACCGGAACATATATTTTTTCTTTTTCATCTTCTACCGGCTTCATCAGATAATATAATTTTTTGTTTTTTTTATCCTCGGGAGTCAAATATAAAATATCCTCTATTTTACAAACACCTGTAACTGGCTTACTGACAAAGTCTCCATTTTCATATTTCACAAAACTCTCTCCTTACTGATTCACACTCTTGTTCCATAAAAGTATAGTGTAGAAAATCCCCTTGTATTTCTCTCATCCTTGCAGATTTATTTCTTCAACAATGCTTTTATACTCATACATATACGGTTTCTCCTTGAATTAATTTTATAAAAGCGAGCAGTATCATGTGGTTCTTTTCCACATCATTACACTACTCGCTACATTTTTATTATAAAACTATTCCATTTTTATTTCAAAAGTGGTTTTTGCCAAAAATATGTCTGCTGTTTTTGGTCATTATTACCATGCATTTTTGCATAGATGAATTTCTTCTGAAAATAGTAAAATCAGAATCCCCTTCTACCAAAACTTTCCTTCTTCCAGCACAATTTCACGACATTTCATAATAGTGTGCATAAATTCCACCTTTTTCCAGCAGTTCTTCGTGTGTTCCACGCTCTGCAATCCCCGTATCAGCCACTACCAATATCTCATCTGCATTGCGGACGGTTGATAATCTATGTGCGATTGTAATCGTGGTTCTATCTTTTGCCAGCTCATCCAGACTCTTTTGGATAAATCTCTCACTCTCGTTATCCAGCGCACTGGTAGCCTCGTCTAAAATTAAAATGGAAGGGTTCTTTAAAAATACTCTTGCAATCGAAATTCTCTGTTTCTGCCCTCCTGATAATCTTGTTCCACGTTCTCCTACAAAAGTTTCATAGCCATCCGGCAATTCCATAATAAAATCATGGATATTCGCTCTCTTTGCTGCAGCTATGATTTCTTCCATCGACGCACCCGGCTTTCCATATGCAATGTTATCACGGATACTTCCGCAGAATAAGTACACATCCTGCTGTACCAGACCTATCTGACTACGCAGACTCTTTAAAGTCAGTTCTCTTACATCTTTTCCATCAATTGTAATACGTCCGCCGGTCACATCATAGAATCTTGGAAGCAGTGAACAGATTGTTGTCTTTCCACTTCCCGATGATCCCACAAGCGCAATTGATTTTCCTGCAGGAATATCAATCGACACATCAGCAAGTACCAGTGTATCGTCATCACTATAATGAAAAGAAACGTCTTCATAACGTACATGTCCTTTTACATTCTCCAGCGGCTTTGCATCCTTAGCATCTACAATCTCCGGTTCTGTCTCAACTACATCTAAGAATCTTCTAAATCCAGACAATCCTTTCTGCATCATCTCTGTTAACTCCACCAGAATCTGGATCGGACTGATAAAGATTCCGATATATAAAGCATACATCGCAAGGTCAGCAGCTTCCATCTGTCCATGTGCGATCAGCCATCCGCCAAATACAAGCGTCATCAGATACATCAGTCCCTGGAAGAATAGATTTCCACTCATAAAACTGCCCATACAACGATAATTGGCATCTTTGGAAATCAGAAATCCCTGATTACTCTTTTTAAACTTCTCCCGCTCAATATCTTCATTTGCAAAAGACTGCACTACACGGATTCCCGCTAATGTATCCTGCAGACTTGAGTTCAAATCCCCAATCTTACGTCTGTTGTCCATAAATGTTGCCTGCATCTTACGGTTCTGTCCATAAGAAAAAATCACCATAAATACTACCAGTATCAAAAGAGGAATTGCCAGTTTCCAGTTGATCAGGAACAAAAATACAAAAGAGCCGATGATTTTTATTAATGAAATAAATAAATTTTCCGGTCCATGATGTGCAAACTCTGAAATATCAAAAAGATCTGACACCAGTTTACTCATCATTTGTCCAGAATTATTCTTATTGTAATAAGAAAATGATAATTTCTCATAATGATCAAACAACTGCTGACGCATGTCACTCTCCATACGTGCACCCATCATATGCCCCTGGTAGCTGACATAATATTTACATCCTGTCTGAATCAAATACATTACAAGCAAAATCACTGCCATCGGCAATAAAGCTTGCAGGATTGCGGCAGAACTCTCCGTAAATAAGGTCTTCGTTAGTATCCGCAAAATCTGCGGAAATGCCAGGTCCACCAGACTGATTACAGCAGCACAGATCAAGTCCAGAAAAAATACACCTTTGTACGGTCCATAATATTGAATAAATTTTTTTAATGTATGCATACCAATCTCCTTTTCTTTCAAATGAATCTGGTATATTATAGCATAAAACAGAGGCGATTGGGAACATAGTGGACCATTTGGGGACGGAGTTTAGTGGCTTTTTTGCTAGTGGGGACGGAGTTTAGTGGCTTTTTTGCTAGCAAAAAAGCCACTAAACTCCGTCCCCAAATGGTCTACTAAACCCCGTCCCCAAATGGTCTACTAAACCCCGTCCCCAAATGGTCCACCCATCCCAAACCGTTCCCTTATTTAATACAGTCCATAATTATCTTCTCACATCTGTCATATCCAAGCTGTGAGCTGTTCAGACACAACGTATAATTGCTCGCTTTTCCCCATTTCTGATCCGTGTAAAAATTATAATTCGTCATACGCCTTTTATCCGTATCTGCCATCATTTTGACAGCTTCCTTCTCTTCTACATTATATAAACCCATAATTCGCTGTGTTTTTTCCGACATATTCCCATGGATAAATACATTCAGTACATCATCCCTATCCTTCAGAATATAATCTGCATTTCTCCCGATAATTACACAAGCTTCCTTATCAGCCAGTTCTAAAATAACCTTTTCCTGTGCCTCATACACGATGTCTTCTACTGATTTTCCTGTGATATCACGTCCGGCAAATGCATATGCAAACAATCCTTTCTTCGGAGATAATTCTGCACTTTCCTGGACATATTCCGGAGATAAACCAGACTTCTCTGCAATCTCATTAATGATATTTTTATCATAATAAGCAATTCCAAGTTTCTTCGCTACTTCTTCTCCGATAAAACGTCCGCCACTTCCAAATTCTCTGCTGATTGTAATGATTCTTTTTTCCATCTCTGATTCCCCCTTAATTCAAAACATCTACTTTATTTTTTCTGATTCTCTTTAAAAATACATAGCCTGCAAGGCATGAAATTATTTCAGTAATCGGAAATGCCCACCAGATCAGTGAAACTCCCATCTGTCCATTTCTGACAAATATTGAAAAAATTCCGGCCAGCGGCAGTATAATAATGAGCTGTCTCAAAAGCGAAATAACAAGGGACTCTATACCACCATCCATTGCCTGATAAATACCCTGATAAGCAATATTGATGCCCGCAAACAAAAAGCTAACTGAAATTATTCTCATTGCTCCGATAAAATATTCTCTTGACTGTCCCGCATTAAACAGCGTTGCAAATGCTCCGGGGAAAATCTCTGTAATTGCAATTCCCAGAATCATTAACACAATTGTATAGATCAGACCATATTTGATTCCATCCTGAATTCTCTTTTTACTTCTCATTCCATAAGCAAATGCAATGATCGGGGTGATCGCATCTCTAAGTCCAAATGCAAGGAACAATACAAACTGCTGAACTTTATAAAATAATCCATAGGCTGTCTGTGCTGATGGATTGAACTTCAGGATCAGATTCATCACATAAACCATAATAGACATCAATGCCTGTGCAATGATTGCCGGAAGTCCGATTGTATAGATTTCCTTGATAATTCCGCCATCCGGCTTCATGTATTTTGCCCCATGCTCGAATTCCTTATTGAATTTGATATGAAAGATAAGCAATAATACTGCGGATGCTACCTGACCAATTACAGTTGCATAAGCCGCACCTTTCACTCCCATTTCCGGGCAAGGTCCAATACCATAGATCATGATTGGATCAAGGATGATATTTACAACTGCTCCAACCACCTGGCCAATTGTGGAATAAAGAGAGCGGCCTGTTGCCTGTAATAACTTTTCAAATAAAGAAAAGAAAATAATACCAAAAGAGATTACGCAGCATATCCTCAGATAGCTGACTCCCATCTCCAATACTTCTGTATCTACTGTCTGTGATGAAATATATGCTTTCACCCCAAAGATACCAAACAATAAGCAGACCACATAAATGAGCACTCCCAGAAACAGACTGTTTCCTGCTACCTTTGCAGCTTTTTTACTATTTCCCTGTCCAAGTGTCCTTGCAAGAAGTGCATTGGTTCCTACTCCGGTTCCAATCCCCACTGCCACCATAAGCATCTGCACCGGAAATACCAGTGTCAGCGCATTTAGTGCTGCTTCACTTCCCACTCTCATATTTCCCACAAATGCACTGTCTACAATGTTATAGACTGCCTGCAATGCCATAGATAGGATCATCGGGATTCCCATCTGGACCATCAGCTTATTTACTGGCATCTCCTTCATCTTGTTGCTTTCCGCCATTTTTTTAACTCCTTTCTTTTTGGCACAAAAAAAGTGCGCACCTTGTCATATAAGCTGGACTTACGCTGACACGCTACACACTTTTTCATGGCGATATTCATTTTTGCAAAATGAAAACGAGTAGCCGGTAAACTGGATTTACGCTTACTTGCTACTCGTTTGTAGTTATTATATGGCCTGTTTTTCAAAATGTCAAGAACCGATTGGGGGGGGGCATTGGGGACGGGGTTAGTGGCTCTTTTGGCATGCCAAAAGAGCCACTAACCCCGTCCCCAATCGACTCTCCATTCATTTTACATCATCTTCATCTATAATATTTCCACTCAATTCATCTACAGCATCCTTAAGCTTTCCGGCACATTGTCTGCTTATTCTATGAATACGATATAAAATCACGCCATCAATTACCGCATTTATTATAAAAATAATTCCTGTCATAATCGCAGCCAGCTTTACTGTATTTGGTGAAAAGAACATCATAATAATTCCACCCACCACTACAAAACAGGACAAAATCACATCTTTTCTGCAATTCACTTCAAATGCTCTTTGCATATAAATTGCCGTTTCTATACAGATAATGCCATTAATTATAATATAAATACTAAACACATAGGAAAATAAGACTGTCGTAATTCCTGCATGAGTAATTATAAAAATTCCCAAAACACATTTCATGATTCCTTCAAACAGAGAGCCCCTTGAATAAAAATCTACCCACACCCGGAAATAATAAATAAGGTCAAAAATACCATTTGCAACTATCACTCCACCTGCAATCATAGCTGCCACTTCCAGCGAGTCCTGTGGACGAACAATAAACAATATGCCAATCAGAAGCATCATAAACACGTTAATCCACATATCCATCTTAATCTTTTTTATCATTTTCATAGCTACACCTTCCTTTAAAATTTTTACTTAATTTCCAATAAATGTCAAAATCGGTACAAAATATCGTACTGCCAACCAAATTCCCAGAATCCTGCTAATCCCAAAAAGTGGAACTGCTGTCAGCACATCAATTAGTGTGTGCTGTTTTGTTGTAAGCGTTGACATCACAATCATGCCAGCAATTAAAATTGTAAATATCCGAACCCACAGATTCATTCCCTCACATGTGCAGGAAACACATATTACAAGAAAGCAGCTGGAACAATGCAAACTTGGTGCACAGTTCAGTCCCCGGTAGCTTTCACGATAAATAAATTTCATAAAATTACCCCAAAAGCCATCCGGAGGCACAGGTCTCTGAAAAGAAGTCGGATAAATCAGATAGCACACCACACTGAGTACAACTTCCAATATCATAGTCATCATATAAGCACAACAGGAATATGGATCTGTCCTGAAAACAATCATCGGATAAAAAGCAATCACATTCTTTACAGAATCACTGCGCATCCTCGCGGAGCGTTTATCTCAGTCGGAGATTGGACTCCCACTGAGACAAATTTGTTGTTACTCACCACCTGAAAGAGGTGGGAGTCTTCTCGACTGAGATAAAATTTCTGCGACATCTTCTGGTAATTCATGAAAACCTCCACTGCTCCATTGTCGGTACATATTATAAACAGCACCCGCATACGCACTGATCCTTAGCGTTTCTTTTCTTCTTTCATTTTTTCATTGTTTTGACTCCAATTCTAATAAAATATTCTCTTGCTAATAAAAAAACGCCGTATAATAGTGTTACAGTTTGTAACACTATTATACGGCGTTTTTTATTTTTTACAAGTGGAAAAGGGGTCATTGGGGACGGGGTTAGTGGCTCTTTTGGCATGCCAAAAGAGCCACTAACCCCGTCCCCAATGGTCTATTCTCCCCAGACTTCTTCTGCTATTTCTTTTACAAGTCTGAGTTTTGCCCATTGTTCTTCTTCTGTCAGTTTATTTCCAATCTCACAGGAAGCAAATCCACACTGTGGACTTAAACACAATCTGTCTAATGGAATATATCTGGCAGCTTCATTTATTCTCTTAATCACCGTTTTTTTATCTTCAAGTACCGGGGATTTTGTTGTAATAAGTCCTAATACTACAGTCTTATCATCTGACACTTTTGCAAGTGGTGCAAATCCTCCTGATCTTTCGTCGTCATATTCAAGAAACAGTGCATCTACATTTTCTTTTGCAAATACATAATCAGCTACTGTATCATATGGTCCGCTTGTAAAAAATGTGGAATGATAATTGCCTCTGCAAATGTGTGAAGTGATCACCATGTCTTCTGGTTTTCCTTCCAATGCCAAATTATTTACTTCAAGTAACTGTTGTTTTACATCCTCAAGATTTTCTCCCAATGATTTATAACGAAGTGCTGCTGCATCACCGACTACTGCACCCCATGTACAATCATCCAATTGAAGATTTCGGCACCCGGCATCATAAAATTGTTTAATGACCTCCTGATATGCTTTTCCGATATCCTTAATCAACTCCTCATTTGTTGCATAATATTTTCTTGTATTTTCCAGATTCATTGGAACAATCATCTGCTGGAATGTCTGTGCCGGTGCCGGGATGGTATATTTTGCAACTGTATTTTCATCTTCAAACTGTTTTAAAAATTTGAAATATTCTACGAATGGATGTGCTTTTGCCTTGATTTTTCCTACGAGATAGGTGTCATCAAGCACTGCTAACTCTGCATCAAACTTTACCCCATTTCCCGTGTTTTCATGTGCAACGCCTTCCAGTCCCCACATAAAATCAAGATGCCAGAAAGTTCTTCTGAATTCTCCATCGGTGATTACATGAAATCCAAGTTCTTTCTGTTTAGCTACAACTTTTGTAATCTCTTCATTCACAATTTCATCATATGCTTCCTGTGTAATTTCATTATTTTGAAATGAAATCTTTGCCTCCTTCAATCTCTGCGGTCTTAAAAAGCTTCCTACAAAATCGTATCTATATGGTGTTGTTATTTTACTCATAATCATGTCCTCCGTTTTTTGTTTTGAATCTGAAGATATTCTAACATCTTCACCATAACTTGAAAAATACTTAAAAATTGCAGTTCTCCATAGTTTGAAGCTATGGATAGGACTATTTTGGGACGGAGTTTAGTGGCTTTTTGGGGCATGCCCCAAAAGCCACTAAACTCCGTCCCCAAATGGTCCCCAATCGACTCTCTAAAGTTGTCAGTAATATCTTAACATGGTAAAATACAATTAATTCAAGTCGAGCGATTAGAAAGGAGGTTGGTGTTTTATGAAGAACCTGAAAGAACTGACAATTCTCCATTCAAATGATATGCATGGAGATTTTTTAGCTGAACAAATCGATGAAAAACTGGTCGGAGGAGTATCTCTTCTCTCTGGATATGTAAACATGGTACGCAAGCAGGAAAAAAATGTGCTTTATGCAATTGCCGGAGATATGTTTCGTGGTTCTGTTATCGACTCTGAATATAAGGGAGTCTCAACAATCGGAATCATGAACCTGCTTGGCCCGGATGTAGCAACAATTGGTAATCATGAAGTTGATTATGGACTGGCGCATTTGTTATTCTTAGAAAAATGTGCTAATTTTCCTATTATCAATGCCAATTTCCACATCCGCTCCAATCATAGGCGTCTCTTCCAGCCGCTTTATATTGCAGAAGTAGATGGTATGAAGATCCTTTTTATCGGCATCATAACCGAAGATGTTCTTGCACAGACAAAGGCAGAGGAATTGATTGGCTCTTTCGTAGATATTGGGGAAGCTGCAGAAGAAGTAGGTAATATATGTAATGCCTACAATGCCATTGACATCGATTTTACAGTGCTTCTGACACATATTGGATTTGAAGAAGACAAGAAACTGGCTGCATTGCTCGATCCGGCCTGGGGCGTTGATGTCATTATTGGGGGGCATTCGCATACATTTCTGGAAGAACCCGTCCTTGTAAATGATATTTATATTGTACAAGCCGGAACCGGAACTGATCAAATTGGCCGTTTCGATATTATGGTAGACACAGACCGCAATGCTATTGATACATTTACATGGGAACTAATTCCTATAAATAATGAAACTGCCCCAAGGGATGAGGCTATGGAAGAGTACATAACACATTTTAAGCAGGCAACTGATCAAAAATATGATCGCATTGTAACACGATTTACCAAATGTCTGACCCATCCCCTTAGAAATCAGGAAACAGCCCTTGGTAATCTGATTTCCGATATTTTAAGAGATAGTCTGGGCGTTGACCTTATGCTGCTTGGGTCCGGTGAAATACGAAGCTATGAATTAGGACCGGTAGTTCATTATCACAGTCTGGTGGAATGTCTGCCATATGATGAAGCTGTGTATATGTTAAAAGTTACCGGTGCACAGTTAAAACACATGCTTCAATACATGTTGCGGGAAGAGGCATTTCACGGAGAACATACCGAATTTTATCAAATTTCTCATGGTATCCAAATTGTATGGTCACGTAAAGAGCAGCGATTTTCCAAACTGGAACTGAATGGTAAGCCACTAGATGAAAATCAGCTATATTCAATTGCTTTAACCAAATATCATTTTATGAATGTACAAGACTTTTTAGACCTTTCACTGGAAGAAGCAAAAGAAAATGCTTTTCCTCGCGTGCTGGCTACATCCTACCGGGATATTATCGAAGAATATATGATGGTAACGCAACATCTTTGCAGGGAAATAGAAGGGCGGTTAATTATTGAAGAATAAAACAGGAACTGAGGGAGCCGGTTGGGGACGGGGTTTAGTGGCTCTTTTGGCATGCCAAAAGAGCCACTAAACCCCGTCCCCAAATGGTCCCCCGTCCCCAATCGGCCCTGTTATTTACTTTTTCTTCTTAATATCAGCACAATAATCACTCCTGCTGCAATCACTGCTATTGTATAAAGCATCGGTCTGGCTTCATCTCCTGTGACTGCTGCCTTCCAGTTCTTCAGCTTATTCATCGGAGTCTTCTCCCCTGAGTCCTTTCCCTTTCCACTGCCTGTAGTTCCTTTATTCGGATCTTTATCCTTATCTGGATTTTTTCCCGGATCTTTATCTTTGTCCTGGTCTTTGTTTTCGCCACCGCTTGTATCTTCTGCTGTCTCAATGACCAGTGTCAGATCCTCACAGACTTCTTCCAGTGTCAGATATCCGTCCTTGAACTGTTCCGTAACATCTTCCCCATTCAGAAGCATCCTTGAAACCTTCCATCCTTTCTCCGGTGTGATCTGAATCTTCGGCTTGGCAAAACGATCTACAACAAAGTTATCCATGTTTCCATCGCTCTGGTCTTCTTCTCCTTCAATCACTACATCTGCATGACTTTTTTCTACACGAATATTATGCGAATCCGGTACAGTCGTACTTATGGTACTCTGGAAATTCGATGTGCTTCCTGCATCTGCTGCTAAAACGGACAGGGTTGTAAAATACATGGCAATAACTGTCGCAGCTATAATCAGAATGGTCGCAATTAGTGCAGTTGTCACTCTGACTTTTCTGTTTTCCACACTTCCTGACGAAATTCCTTTTATTTTCCTCATGAAATCCCCCCTTACTCACTTTTGTCTACATAGGATATGGTAAATGTTACCGTATCTGAGTACTGTCCGGCCACCGCCTTCTTCCAGTCTTCTTTTTTTATCACGATAGTAAGAGGTGTCTCTTCCCCTGCTTTTGTATACTGCACTGATGTAAATGGGTGGCTTTCCGCCTCGTCCCCAGCCAAAATCTGATAAGGAATTATTGCTTTTGAATTGTTGGAATTCTTCAAGTTAAAATCAGCTAACAGTGACACCTGGATACATTTTCCATCCTCAATCTGCACCTGATCTACCACAATTTTTCCATATGGAACTTCTGTCTCATTGAGCTGCATACTTGTATCTACCGGTATTGTAACCTGGTAAGCAGGATCCACATGATAGGTAACCGTTGAACTTCCTGCCGTCTGAGTGGTTGCTGCATAGGCTGGCTTTTCCACACAGGTAAACAGCACCGGAGTCAATAGTGCGAAAAAAATTCGTGTTCTGATACTTCTCTTTTTCATCGTTCTCCCCTCCTGTTACTGTGCAATTAATGTAGTCTCTACATTTGCCCCGTTCATGGCAGAACCGTCCGTGAGTGATGCTGTCGTAATCTTGATGGTCGCCGGATATTCTCCCGCTGCAAGTGCCTTGTCTAATGTCACCTCTGTAATTGCCTTCCCCGGTTCTACCATCTTTGATGTGTAGATGGTCTCACCTGTGTCGTTAAGCACAATTTCAAATGTAAAGTAACATGGGTTTCCTTCTGGATTCATCAGGTTCATCTGCACGTCTTTTTTGTCTGCCTCAATCGTAATGGACGGATAGCCCGGTATCCGGATTCCTGTCGGCTTTTCCCCGGTATCGTCTGCCGTCTGGGTCTTCGCATTTGGATCCAGATCCGGCTTAAATGCCGAATCTGAACCTCCTTTTAATTTCATGAAATAAATCAATCCCGCAATGATGACCGCACACAGACAGATGATAATGACAATAAATATTTTATTTTTTCCTGTATGTTCTTTCATCTGTTTCCTCCTACTCAAATGTAATATCTACATTCAGATTGCTGAGATCATATCGATCCGGTCCTATTCCATGTGCATCAAATTCCAGCGTCAGACTGTCCACATCAATCTTGCTTCCGGTCGTAAGTGTATATTCACAGGTAATCGTTTTACCATTTTTCTTCTTCAGATCCTCCGTATTTTTCTTCCACTCTGTGTGATCCTTATTATCGGATTTCGTATGGTAGGAAATTCTCAGATCTGAATAACCATCTCTTACCATTTTAATCTTGTAACTAATCCTAATCCTCATCTTTGAATAATTCTGATGTACTGCATTATAGGAAATATTCTTCATATTCAAATGATATCTTGCCGGATTCAGTCCACTGTCTCCGGTTGTCTTTACAGAAGTCTGATTACCGTCTACATAATAAGTAAATCTGGTATACTCATGTTTATCTGTCACACGATATGTATTGCCGGAATTTGATGGTCTGTAAGAATATTTTTGGTTCGCTTTCCAGCTTGCGTATAATGTAATATCTTTCGTGTCCTGAAGCTGCAGCTCTTTCGTACTCATGTCAAATGCTGTGTTGACTCCTTCTTTTTTCCAGCCTTTGAACTCCCAGCCGTAACGTGTCGGATCTGACGGGAACTGGTATTTATCACCGTATTTAGTCTTTCTAACTGTCTTCGCTCTTCCGTCACCGTAGTCAAATGTAACATTATACACATTTGCCTCCCATTCCGGATAGAGTGTCACAACACCGCCGTTTACATCGGTCAGCTTTGACACCTTCTGCCGGTCAGAGTAATAAGTCTTCTTGCCCTTCTTATCCACGGTGTACCATCTCTTAAAGGAATGGCCTTTGCAGGTGAATCCGCATTTTGGAAGTGTTACATTTTCCGTGTAATTGACCGTCTTTGCTGCCATGGAGCCTTTTGCCTCCGTACCGCTTAAGATAAATGTAATCTGATATGTATTCTCTCTCCAGTTTGCCTTATATGTCCGGTTATCTTTAGAACCCTGTTTTACAGACACATTGTCACTTACTCCTGTAATTTGGGTTCCGCTCCAACCAGTAAATGTGTATCCGGCCCGGACTGGATTTTTCAGTTTGAATACAGTGGTATCCACGTTGTAAGTCGTCGGATTCTTCTCCCCGGACTTCATGCTTCCACCATTTAAGTCATAAGTAATCTGGTATGTCTCCTGCTCCCATATTGCTGTGTAAATATGACTTTCGGCCGGCATAGTCGTCGGAAGCTTGTCCACTTTCTTACCATTCTCACTCCAGTACTTGAAAATGTATCCGGTTCTTGTCGGATCTTTTGGTACACTTATCTTATCACCATAATTTCCTTTGATTGGTGAAACAGACGTTCCTTCTCCTGTCTTGAACTGGAGGGTATATTCCATCTTCAGCCACTGTGCTTTATAAGTCAGATCTTTATCCGGAACCGTCATTTCCACCTCTTCGTCCCAGCCAAGGAACTGGTATCCGGTTCTTGTCAGCGCTTTCGGCACTATAATATTCGCACCATAGCGTCCGGTCACGACAATCTTACTGTCGTCCTCACCCTTTTCTGCAACGAATGTTCCGGAATCTGCGTCAAATGTGACTGTATGTACATTTCTCTTATAGTAGTACTTCACTATCGTCTGTCCGTCTCCGGAAATGATAACTTTCTCTGTCTTCGGTTCCTCGAAACCTTTATATTTCATGCCCTCTGGTGTCACTTCGCTATCCACAGCCGCCCGTGCATGACTGCTTTCTTTCAGCGTATAACCGTCATCTTGTACATTTTGCTGATAATGTTCTACTACATAGTTGACGATGTTTGCTTCCCATTTTGCATAAAGTGTCAGATCCTGATCCGGCATATTCGCTTTGTACTCTTTCGTACATTTTGCATCTGTATACCAGCCTGCAAATGCATAACCGGCTCTTGTCGGCTTCGGTATGGACATTTCATATCTTGCTTCTACCGTCTTATCTGTCTTACCATCGTAGTTCTTAAGCGTCAGCGTATGCACATTTCTTGTGTAATGGTAAATGACCGTTGTTCTTCCATCACCTTCGACTGTCACCTGCTGTTTCTCCGGTGCTGTAAATCCATCAAAGTTCTTTACTTCCGGTGTGACAACCGTATCCGTATCAGCGTTGAAGTTCTCCTGTGCTCCCAGTGAATATCCGTCATCATTGGCATTTTGCAGACAATGCTTGACTGTGTAGTTTACACTCTGCACATCCCATTTTGCATAAAGTGTGATGTCACGTGCCGGAACCACTCCGTCAAATGCTTTTGTAAACTCTGCGTCTGTATACCAGCCTGTAAATGCATAACCGGCACGATATGGTTTTTCCTCCCATTTCTCACCATATGCAAGTTCTTTTGTCTCGCTGTCATTACCATTATTGTAATGGATCGTTACCTGATGGCGGTCACGCGTATATTTGTAATCTACATATATAACCTCTCCATCGTCTACTACATCATAGCTAACCGGCTCCGGTGCTGTAAATCCTTCATACCCTTTTACTGCCAGCGTCAGATGTTCTCCTGTTTTAGCTGTGACAGTTTCTGTCTCTGCCAGATCATACTGCTCTGAATTGCCAATAGACTGTTGATAATGTCTCACCTGATAAGTCTTCATTCCGGCTTCCCATTTTGCATAGAGTGTCAGGTCATGTGCCGGCATGGTCGTCTGTACGTACGGCTGTGTCAGTGCTTCGTCTGTGTACCAGCCTGCAAATGCATAGCCTGTTTGCAACGGAGTATTTGTAATATCTGCCTCATAGCGGACTTTTGAAGTCTTGTTATCTTCTCCATTGTTCAGGACATAAGTCAGATTGTAGCTGTTCCGCATATAGTAATACTGGATATCCGGTCCGCCCCAGCCATTTACCTGTCCTGTTTTGGCCTCCGGTGAAGTAAATCCTTCATACTGTTTTGGCTGCGGAGTCACTTCTGATTCTGTCAGTCCGCTTAATACTTCTTCGTCCGTTAAGCCAAAGTAAGAACCATCTACAGATTCTTTATAATGATAGACGGTATAGCTGCTCATCACCGGTGTCTGTTTTGCATAGAGCGTCAGATCTTTGTCCGGCATGGTTCCATCGAATTGATTCTTGAAATCTTTATCTGTATACCAGCCTTCAAAGCGATATCCACTCCGGATCGCTACTTCTGAAATTGCCGCACCAAATGGCATTCCGAATCCTTCCATATTATTTTCATCGCCCCCGCGGTCTACCAGCTTCAGGTTATGGACATTTCTCGCATACTTGTACTCAATAACTGTGTTGCCGTTTCCGTCCACTGTCGTGGTCTGTGCTGCCGGTGAAGTAAAGCCCTCGTAACGCTTCACGTCCGGCGTCACTTTATCTTCCGGATATGCCGCAAAGACTTCCTCTTCATATAAGATATATGGATTTTCTTCCTCAACCGGTTTATCTAAGTCCGGATACTCTTCTTTATCTCCACCCGGATTTTCTTTTTCTGCATCTGGCAATTTTTCCATCAGATGCCGGACTGTATAGTTGACTTTCTGCTTCTCCCATTTTGCATAGACCGTCATATCTTTTGCCGGCATCGTCTGGCCAAATGCGTTCTCACATGCCTCGTCTGTATACCAGCCTTCAAATACATAGCCTTTTCTTGTCGGCATCGGTGATGCAATCTTGTCACCATATCTTGCCGTCACTTCTGTCTGGTCTGATTCTCCGCCTTTTGCATCAAAGGTCAGTTTGTACTCATTCAGATCATAGTACACTTTCAGTACAAGACTGCCATCTGCCTTGATCGTTCCCTTCGGCAGTTCACCTTTTAAGTGATAGACTTTCTCGTCAAAATCTGCTGCTTTTGCTGTGACTTCCTCTCCCATCTTTCCGGTCAGAGCCGCAGTCTCACTTAAGCTGTATCCGCTGTTATCCGTATTCTGCACGTAGTATTTCACGGTATAAGTAATGCCTTCCAGTGCTTTCCATTTTGCAATGTAGGTCTTGTTCTCACATGGAACTTCCTTTGGAACCTCAGCGCCTTCTTCGTCCTCCCAGCCAAGGAATTCATATCCCGGTCTGTAGACTGCCGGTGTCGGCATCATAGTTCCATATCGGTAATTTCCGTCTGCGATCACTTCTGTCTCAGTTCCATTCTCCGTCTCTTTTTCGGACTTGAATGTCTGTGTATATTTATTTCTTGCATAATAGTAATTGATGACCAGGCTGCCGTCTGCTTTTACAGTCTCCGTAAGCTGCGGCGGTGTCACAAATCCCGTACGCTCTGCCGGAACCGGGCTTACTTCCTCTTCCGTCCTGCCACTCATTTTGACCGGAGTCTGTGCTTCATAGGTTCCATTCGTTCCTTCTATATAGTCTACGACTGTATAACCCACATCGGCTGCTTCCCATTTTGCATAGACAAGTCTGTCTTCTTCCGGCATGGTTTCCGGAATTGTGTATGGAATGGTGAGATCCATGTCCTCATACCAGCCGGCAAATGTGTATCCGAGTCTTACCGGATCTTCCGGCCTCTTGATCTCTGCGTTATATTTTCCGGTAATTGCATCGACGAAAGATCCGCCATTACTCTGGAATGCAATATAGTAACCATCTCGCAGGCGGTCCCAGTGAAGCTTGATCTTTCTTGCACATGGCTT
>PPYE01357303.1_pt1 | contig 26045 bp, 24 predicted proteins | sample 1559881 | NCBI WGS metagenome assembly PPYE01 (sample SAMN08240022, study PRJNA423297) | Human gut metagenome, whole genome shotgun sequencing project. | reverse complement strand
TAAACACTCATAGGGTTTTCAACCCTACAATTTTTGAAGCCAACTTTTAGTCGACCCTATCTAATTGCGGATTACCCTTATAAAAAGGTATAGGCTTTTATCCTTAGATACTCTTATAAGATTTTTTCTAATTTATCTCTTAATAAATAGATATCCTTACTAGACATAAAGACGAAGGCTGCTGGAGCAAGTTCTTTTAACTTTTCAGCTGAAGCATCATCTACATCTAATAAGATTGCGTTTGGACAACGATCCAACAAATCTTGAATTGTGACTGTGATTGTTTCATCTTCTCTTACGGCATTTTTAGGGAAATCCAGTAAACATACTTGATCCGCCGTATTTAAACTCTTCGCAAAGTCATCCAAGAAATATTGTAGACGTGAATAACGATCTGGTTTATATAACGCTACGATTTTCTTTTCTGGATATTTTTTACGAACTGCATCAATCATTAGACGAATTGCTGTTGGATGGTGTGCATAGTCATCGACTAATACACTATCCTTGACTTCATCAATCACAAATCGACGAGCGATTCCTTTATAGTCTTGTAAGCCTTGTACAATGATATCGGCTGGCATACCTAACATATGGGCTAGCGCAAAACAACCTAGCGCATCCTGCATAAAGGCATCTCCCACTTCATTTAATTCAACGTGAGCTAGAATTTCACCATTGTGCTTACAATCAAAATGCATACCAAATGGACCTTGTTCAATATGGATGGCTTGATAATCATTTCCATCCTTTAAACCATATGTAGTTACTGGCACATTGTAGTGTAGATTTTTAAGGTGTTCATCATCTCCAAAGATGACAATGCCTTTTTTGACTTGGTTCGCAAAACTTTGGAATGCCGATACATAATCATCCATATCTTTATAATAATCAATGTGATCCAATTCAATATTGGTGATGATCGCATAATCTGGATGATATGCCAAGAAATGTCTTTGAAATTCACAAGATTCTAGTACAAAATGGTTGGCATGTTCTGGCATATAGCCATGGCCATCTCCAATTAAGTATGCACATTCATCTTGTAAAGAAAGAACTTGGCCTAAAATACCTGTTGTTGTGGACTTACCATGCGTTCCTGCAACACAGATAGAACTGTATGACTCTAATAAAATACCTAAGTATTCATTATAATAATATGTTTTTACAGTTGGATTGTCCATCGCTGCTTTCACTTCCGGATGAGTTTGATCAAAAGATAAACCAATGATCACTGTGTCATTGTCCTTGATGTTGTCAGGACTAAACGAATAGATTGGGATATTACGCGCTCTTAATCCATCTTCTGTAAAGATATATTTATCGATATCACTACCTGTGACTTCTTTATGTTCATCATGTAAGATACATGCCAAGGCAGCCATACCTGTTCCTTTAATACCAATAAAATGATAAGCCATTTTATTCACCTTCTTTGTCAAATAACGATTCTTGTTTGTTTGTTTCCTTTTTTGGCTTCTCTAACATTTCAGAAAGATTCATATTTTCCTTTGATTCTTCAACCTTGTATTCAGGAATGGAATCCGCTGGCTGCATACTTGGTAAGTATGTTCCATACATTGGAGATAAGATCTTTGAGAAATCTTCGTCTTCTGGTTTGTTTAACGTAATCGCATCGTGCACTTTATCAAATTCTTTTTCAGAATCTTCCACATTTCCAAAGATTGGAGAAATGACTGGCTGATAATCTAAATCTTCGGCAACACGACGTACTTTTACCGATTTATGACGATCATATTTATACACTTTTTGTTTCGGTTTTGCCTCTTCTTGTGCAATCGAATCGACATCTAAACCTTGGAAAATTGTTGTTTTCTTAGGTTTAGGTTGAATAATCGCCTTTTCAAAAATAGGAGAATTCATAAAGTTTTCAGGATCCGTTTCAATCGAGCTTGCTGCTTCCTTTAAAATTGGTTCTGGCTTTACAACTTCTTCTTCTTGAACTTGTGGTTCTGCAACAACAGGTTCAGGTGTTACTTCTTCTTGTTTCGCAGGTTCTTCTACGACTTCTTCTTCATCGTCTTCTTCAACATCTTCATTGAAGATCGCATGCATTAAATCCTTTAACATATTTCCTTCTCACTTTCTATTGTCTGATTCAGAAATGCTTCTATTTCTTCTTTTGTCTTGCGAAGTGTAGAAACAAATCTTGATATTTCTTTTCCATCCTTGAAACATATAAAGCTAGGAATCCCCATCACTTCATATTCAATCGCAATATCCATACAATGGTCACGATTTAAAGAATAGAACTTTAAATCACTAAATTGTTCTTCAATTTCAGGCAAGAAAGGTTTGATGTACATACAGTCTGGACACCAAAATGCCGTAAACATCATCACTTGAATGCCTGAATTTGTTAATGCGTTTAAAAATTCGTCTTTATTACGAAGTTCAGTCATGTGCATATCTCCAAACACAACGATAGATTGGCTGACCTAAAGAAATGAATTTTTGTTCATATTCTGTAATCGCATCTTCATCATGTTTTTCACGACGATAATCTACACTGATTTCAACCATCTTAAAACCGGCATTTTGAAATTCAATCAAGCTATATTCAAATAAAGCACTGTTATCGGTCTTCATTTGAATTTCACCATTACGAGATAAAATACGCTTGTATTGATCTAAAAAAGTAGTGCTGGATAAACGTCTTTTCGCATAGCGCTTTTTAGGCCATGGATCCGAGAAATTCAAATGGATCACATCCACTTCACGCGGACCAAACCATTCTCCAATGGAACTCGCATCATCTTGAATCAGTTTCAAACGTTTCTTTTCTGTATCCTCATCGTATTTTTTAGCGGCAATACCTGCAGCACTCTCATTCTTTTCAATCGCAATAAATCCAGTGTCTGGATACATTTTAGCCATATCTAAAGAATAGTTTCCTTTACCACACCCAATTTCGATATGTAAAGTATCTGTATCCAATAACTTTTTCCAGTTTCCTGCTTGTTTGGATGGTTCTTTTACTAAACAACTCGCAGTAGGCAAATAATCCGTTGCCCACTTTACTTTACGCATTCTCATATTAGCTGCACAATGTCACGATCGCATCGGCATAAATACAGATAGCCTGCAACAAGTTATCTAATTTAATACCTTCATCACGTTGGTGACATCCTCCTACAAACGCATCGGTTTCAATCACTTCATTTGGAAGTTCTGGTCCATAAGATACAAAATTTTCAAATTTACGAGCATATGTTCCACCACCAATTGTGATTGGACAAGAGAAAGTATCACCTGTGTATTTTTGGTAGACACTCATTAAATCTTTCACTAAACGAGAATCTGGGTCTACGAATAATGGTTTTGAATCTCCACGATTTTCTGCTTTGATATTTGAAGTCAAGTTTGCACAAGCCACATCAAATTTTGCCATGATTTCATCGGCATTTGTATCATTTGGATAACGAATATCAATTAAGATATCTGTTTCATTGTTTTCCATATTGACAATACCTGTATTCATTGTCAAGAAAGACATATATAAGCCATCTTTTTCGATACCTACTGGTTTACCCATCCAGTCTTTTAGTAAGAAATATAAATCTTTTGAAAGTTGATCATCATAGGCTTCACCAATAAAGTTCAACAATAAGACAGCGGCATTTACACCGTTATATGGCATAGCTGCATGCGCAAATGCACCATCAATATGTAAAGTTACACCATCTTCACTTCTTTTGATGGAACCCTTAACGCCTTGCGTAGCACAATAGAATTTAAATAAATCTTCTTGTTGATAGCTCATGACATCCACTGTGACATCGGCTTTACCAATCACAATATTTGGACGGCTTCCCGCATGAAGTTTTTTGATGACAGTTGCATCACTGCTTACTAAGCCAACATGTAAGCCACCTTTTTCACCATAAATAACTGGGAAATTGGCATCGGGTACAAATCCCATTTGTGGAACTTCGGCATGATCCACATAGTAGTTCATACATTCCATACCAGATTCTTCATCGCATCCCGTAATCAACATGACTCTTTTTTTCAAAGGAATGTTTAAGTCACGAATCATCTTTAATGCATAGTATCCAGCTAATGCAGGACCTTTATCATCCATAACACCACGTCCAAAGATGTAGCCATTTTCTAATGTTACTTTTAAAGGATCTTTTGTCCATCCCTCGCCTAGTGGCACAATGTCCAAGTGTCCTAAAACACCAAATGTTTCTTCTCCTTGACCATATTCAACAACGCCTGCATATCCATCAATGTCTTTGGCTTCAAAGCCATCGCGCTTAGCCATATCTAACATGGCATCCAATACGTCACGACAGTTTTTTCCAAAAGGAGCATTTTCAGCTTTCGTTGATTCATCACGAACACTTTCATACGATACAAGTGTGTTTAAGTCTTTTAAGAAATCGTCTTTATATTTAAGTACTTCTGTATTAAAATCCATAATTTTCACCTCTACCCAACTATTTTACCACATAGTCAAGAAAAAAGAACTCGTTTTTAACGAGTTCCTAACTTTTACGCTTCTGTTTTTTCTTCTTCTGTTTTAGGTTTTGGAAGTAAAGCTTTTGCGCTTACATTGATACGACCCTTATTATCGATTTCTGTAACCTTAACATCGATGATATCACCAAGTTTTAACACATCTTCTACTTTATCTACACGGTGGTGAGAAATTTTAGAAATGTGTAATAAACCATCTGTATTACCAAACAAGTTAACGAATGCACCGAATTTTTCTAGACGAACAACTTTAGCAGCATATACATCTCCAACTTTGGCAACACGTACGATGTCACTAATCATTTGTTTCGCCTTTTCGATTGTATCGTAATCATTATGGTAGATGACTACTTTTCCATCATCATCAATATCAATTTTTACATTGTCACATTGCGCAATGATTTCGTTGATCATTTTTCCACCAGGTCCGATTACATCTTTAATCTTATCTGGATCAATGTTCATCATCGCAATCTTAGGTGCATATGGACTCAACTGTTCTCTTGGACATGGGATACATGCCAACATGTTATCTAAGATTTCTAAACGTGCCTTGTGAGCTTGTGCCAATGCTTCTTCAAAGATATTTTTAGTAATACCTGTTACTTTGATATCCATCTGTAAAGCTGTGATACCATTTTTCGTTCCGGCAACCTTAAAGTCCATATCTCCAAAGTGGTCTTCCATACCTTGGATATCTGTTAAAACAGTATATTTACCTGAATTATCATCCATGATCAATCCCATCGCAATACCCGCAACAGGTGCTTTGATTGGAACACCAGCAGCCATTAAAGACATTGTTCCTGCACAAATACTTGCCTGTGAACTTGATCCGTTACTTTCCATAACATCCGCTACTGTACGAATTGTATATGGGAATTCATCTACACTTGGTAATACTTGAGCTAAAGCTCTTTCACCTAAGGCACCATGACCAATTTCACGACGTCCTGGATTTCCCATACGTCCAGTTTCACCAACGCAATATGGTGGGAAGTTATAGTGGTGCATGAAACGTTTTGAATCAACAACAGTTAAGTCATCAATGATCTGGTTGTCATTTAATGCACCCAATGTAGTTGTAGATAATACCTGTGTTTCTCCACGCGTAAATAAAGCCGAACCATGAACACGAGGAAGTAAATCCACTTGTGAGTTCAATGGACGGATTTCATCGATTTGACGACCATCTGGACGTACTTTGTCTTCAATGATCAAACGACGTACTTCGTCCGCTTCAATACTACGACAGATTTCACGAGCTTGTTTCACCGCATTGTTTTGATCTTTTTCAGATTCATATTCTTTGTTTGCGATCATTTCAGCAGCTTCATCTGTTAAATCATCAATTTTTCCGTAACGCTCTAATTTTTCTTTAATCGATACAGCTGCACGAATTTGTGCTTCAAAGTTTGCACGAACTTCACGATCGATTGTTTCATCTACGGCATACAATTCGATTTCACGTTTTTCTTTACCACAAGCGGCTACGATTTCTTCTTGGAATGCACATAATTTTTTGATTTGTTCATGTCCAAACATCAATGCCGCAAGCATATCCTCTTCGCTAACTTCTTTAGCTCCAGCTTCAACCATGTTTAAAGCTTGGGCAGTACCCGCAACAGTTAAATCGATATCACTTTCTTCCATTTGAGCCACTGTAGGGTTGGCAACCAATTCTCCATTGATACGTCCAACTTTAACACCTGCGATTGGTCCATTGAATGGAATATCTGAAATACATAATGCCAATGAAGCACCAAACATAGCTGCCATTTCAGGACTTGCATCTTGATCTACACTTAATACCGTATTGACAACCTGTACTTCATTACGGAATCCTTCCGCAAATAAAGGACGGATTGGACGGTCGATCATACGTGCTGTTAATGTCGCATGTTCGCTTGGTCTTCCTTCACGACGTAAAAATCCTCCTGGAATTTTTCCAACAGAATATAACTTTTCTTCAAAACTTACTGTTAAAGGGAAAAAGTCAATCCCTTCTTTTGCCTGGTTTGATGCACATGCAGTTGATAAAGTCACTGTATCTCCATAACGGATAATAACGGCTCCATCAGCCTGTTTTGCGATTTCACCAGTCTCTACTGTGATCCCCCGACCACAAAAATCTAAATGAAACTCTTGTTTCGCCATTTTTTCACCTCAATCATACTTTTATATTCTATCAAATAAATGCGTAAAAAAAAAGTAATCTTTTCGATTACTTTCTTAAACCTAATTTAGCGATCAATGCTTTGTAACGGTCTAAATCTTTACCCTTCAAGTAAGCTAACAATTTTTTACGACGACCAACTTTTTTCATCAATCCACGTTGTGAGTGGTAATCGTGTTTGTGTTCTTTGAAGTGTTCAGTTAAACGGTTGATTTCTTCAGTCAATACAGCGATTTGAACTTCAGGAGAACCTGTGTCACCTTCGTGTACTGCATACTCTTGCATAATTGCTTGTTTTTCAGATTTTAATAACATTTTTTCTTCCTCCATGTATATTAGTCCTTTTCTACCGAGCGAAAGGTTGGAAGTTTCCAAACTCTCAGTACAAAAGCTATTAAATGATATCATTCTATCATCATAAAATCAACTAGAATCGTATTTAATATTTCAAGTCCAGCATCATTTAAATAGATACATTCCCCTTCGAAACAAAAATACTCACGATACGTATCTAATACAGTTGCATAATGATTTTTAAAATCATTCTGATATTTCAAATTCCATTCTCTTATATTCAACCCAAACTTTGTACGCAATGCCATCATGATCGCATCCATACCTCGTTCAGATAGTGGTTCAGGAATATATGTAGAACAAGGGCCCTTCAAACAATACTGCTTTAAACTTGTCGTATTATCATAACGAATGCCATCAAGTCTTCCACTTGCGCCACAGCCAAAGCCATAGAAGTCTTTATCTTGCCAATACGCTAAATTGTGTTTGGAATAATAGCCTGGCTTACAAAAGCTAGAAATTTCATAATGAATATATCCGGCTGCTTCAAGTGTTTTCGTAATGTATTCAAACATATCCGCTTCAAGATCTGGATCACAAGGCTCTACACCTGTCTTTCCAAATATTGAATTTTCTTCAATTTGTAAAGAATAAATGGATAAGTGTGGTATATCTAAACTTAAAAATGTAAAAATATCTCTTTTCACATCTTCCATTGTTTGATCGGGAAGTCCAAAAATTAAATCAACGGAGAAATTATGAATCCCACTTTCTTGAATCCATCGAATCACTTTCTTAGCCTGATTGGATGTATGTCTTCTTCGGCAGACTTTTAATAGATCATCATTAAAGCTTTGTACACCCAAACTAATACGGTTGACTCCCAAAGAAACATAAGATGCTAGTTTTTCTTCATCTAAGGATTCAGGATTGCATTCTACGGTAAATTCATCAATATCTTTGGGAAAACAATTTCTTATCGATGTAAAATCATCCACACTCAATACACTTGGTGTGCCCCCACCAAAATAAAGAGTATGAAGATTTGAAATCTTATACTCTTGAATTTCTTGTATTAACTTTTCTTTCCAACTTGAAAAGAATTGTTCATTTTTTTGAATACGGACAAAATCACAATACGCACATATCGAATCACAGAACGGAATATGTACATAGGCTGATGGTACCATTAGTCGTCATCCATACTTAAAACGGCCATGAAGGCTTCTTGAGGAATCTCTACCGATCCAACCATCTTCATACGTTTCTTTCCTTCTTTTTGTTTCTCTAACAATTTCTTTTTACGTGAGATATCGCCACCATAACATTTTGCCAATACGTTTTTACGCAATGCCTTAATATTTGTACGTGCAATGATCTTTCCACCAATGGCTGCCTGCACAGGAATTTCAAATTGTTGCTTAGGAATCAAGTCTTTCAATTTTACAGCCATCGCATTACCGCGGTTGTACGCAAAATCTCTAAACACAATGGTAGATAGGGCATCGACGATCTGTCCATTTAATAAAATATCCATCTTCACTAGACTACTTGTACGGTATCCGCTAAATTCATAGTCAAAACTAGCATATCCTTTTGTACAAGATTTCATCTTATCAAAGAAATCATAAATAATTTCACTTAATGGCATTTGGTAAACCATCATCATACGGACATCATCTAAAACTTGAAGGTCTACATATTCGCCACGTTTTTTCTGACAAAGATCCATCATCGGACCTACAAATTCTTTTGGCACCATAATGTCACACTTCACATATGGTTCCTCAATATGATCCACTTTTTGAGGTTCTGGTAAAGCCGATGGGTTATCGATTTCTTCCATAGTACCATCTGTTTTATAGACATGATAAATTACGGAAGGACTTGTTGCGATCAAACTAAGGTTGTATTCACGCTCTAAACGCTCTTCAACTACGTCCATATGTAATAAGCCTAAGAATCCGCATCGGAATCCAAACCCTAAAGCTTGGGACGTTTCCGGTTCATAGTGTAGAGCCGCATCGTTTAATTTTAATTTGGACAAAGCTTCTTTTAAGTCGTCATAACGCGCATTGTCTACAGGATACAAACCACAATAGACCATCGGATGCATTTCACGATATCCAGATAGTGGTTCACTTGCAGGATTGGATGCAACTGTAATCGTATCACCGACACGAACATCTTCAATGTTTTTAATGGCTGCACTGACCCATCCTACATCTCCACAGTTCAATTGGTCTTCCACAACTTCTTTTGGTGTACGAACGCCAACTTCTGTGACTTCATATTCAGCGCCGGTTGCCATAAAGCGAATCTTATCTTTTGGTTTGATTGTTCCATTCTTTACCGATACAAACGCAATGATTCCACGATAGGAATCATAGAAAGAGTCAAAGACTAAAGCTTGTGTTGGTGCTTCTTTATCCCCTTTTGGACTTGGTAGTTTATGCACGATTTCTTCTAGCACTTTATCGACATTCAATCCCGATTTAGCACTGATTTCAACCGCTTCACTACAATCCAATCCAATTAAGTCTTCAATTTCTTTTTTTACCACTTCCGGTTGGGCACTAGGAAGATCCACCTTATTTAATACAGGCAAGATTTCCAAGTCGTTTTCTAATGCCAAATATACATTAGCTAAAGTCTGAGCTTGTACGCCTTGAGCTGCATCTACAACTAAGATAGCCCCATCACAAGCCGCTAAAGAGCGAGACACTTCATATGTAAAGTCGACATGGCCTGGTGTATCAATAAGATGGAACAAATAGTCTTGTCCATCTTTGGCATGATATACAAGCTGTACGGCATTTAATTTAATTGTGATCCCACGCTCTCTTTCTAGGTCCATTGAATCTAGAATTTGATCTTTCATTTCACGCTTTTCCACCGTATCCGTAAGTTCCAAGATACGATCGGCTAACGTACTTTTTCCGTGGTCAATATGTGCAATGATACAAAAATTTCGAACATTCTTTTGATCCATAGATTTCCCCCTACTCTACAATATTTCCTACTAAGTTACGACCCTGTCCATTAAAGAAGCTTGCACAATCCATGACTGGCTTTCCTTCCATTTGACAAGTTTCAATCACAAGTGTACCCAAATGAAGGCCAATGCCAAGTTTATTCTTGCCAATCTTGATAAGACGTCCAAACTCATTCTGTTCATCTAAATAACTTGCCTTTAAAATCTTAAATTTCTTTCCATTCAACAATACATAAGCACCTGGTGCATCTGAGAAAGCACGAATTTGATTCAAAATGTGTTCATCATCCTGATTTAAATCAATATGCTCTTCTTCTTTAGATAAAATAGGCGAGAATACAACCTGACTTTCATCCTGCTCTACATAGACAGCCTTGCCCGAACAAATCTCTTCAAAATGTTCCAGTAATAATTCACTTGCACAAATGCCCATCTTTTCAAATAAAGATGTAGAATTGTCTTCAGGCAATATTTCAATTTCTTTTTGGGCTAAAACAGGACCTGCATCCATTTTAGGTGCCATTTTCATTAAGGACATCCCACTTACTTTATCACCATTCCAAATGGCTCTTTGGATTGGGGCTCCCCCTCTATATTTTGGTAGCAAAGAACCATGAAGGTTCACACAACCATACGTAGGAAGATCCAAGACTTCCTTAGGTACAATTTGTCCATAAGCACATGTCACAATTAAATCAGGGGCAAAATCAAGAATCGTTTGATAGTCTGACTTAATTTTAACAGGCTGAAATACAGGAATGTCATATTCTAAAGCCACTTCTTTGACTTCTGAATAGACCAGCTGTTGTTTTCTACCCTTTTTCTTATCCGGCTGTGTTACCACTAAGCCTACATGTATATCGTTTTCTAACATTGTTTTTAATACGACACTAGCAATTTTGGGTGTTCCCATAAAAATAATGCGTCTATTTTTCATAATATCACTCCAATACTAGAGTATTATAGCGTATTTTTTTGAAGTTGTGTTGCAATAAATCAGAAATTTTGCTATAATCCATTTGCAATTTATGTCAGGAGGTGCACTTCATGCCACAGATTAAATCTCAAAAGAAACGTGTTAGAACAAATAACAAGGCTCACAAATTAGTCGTATCTAAAAAATCAGCATTGAAATCAAGTATTAAAGCTGTATTAGCAGCTGTTGATGCTAAAGATAAAGAAGCTGCTGTAGCAGCTTACAACGACTGCAGTTCAAAATTGGACAAAGCCGTAGCTAAAGGTATTCACCACAAAAACTACGCTAGCCGTCAAAAAGCACGTTTAGCAAAAGCTATTAACGAAATCGCGTAATGAAGGATTAAGAAGTCATATGACTTCTTTTTTTTATTATCGATAAAAATCATGAACCAAACCAAACTACAATCGAAGCCATCGAGGAAGAAAGAAGAATGATGTCTGATCCAACAATGCCGAAATATTCCAGCATTGATGAGCTAAAAGCGGCATTAGATATATGAAATATATCCTAGAATTTACAACTCGTAGGTACACATTCCGACTTACTTCAATGATAAGTGTTAAATACTAATCCAAATACATTTAGATTGGCCATCCTTATTCATAGGAGCTTTTTTATTTGTCAAATATAAAAAGGTGGAGTCTTACTAATTGAAGATTCCACCTTTTCATAAGTATTCCTAAAAAATCAAATCTGGTAAGTTTTTCTGTCGGTTGTCGACAATGATTAGACATGAGCGTTTACCGTCTCTCATCCGACCACAACTTTTATAGATGCTTACCACATCTAAAGGTATTGCTACCTTCAATATAATTATACCAATAATTACCCTAAAATCAATCAATACATTCTCAAGAAAGACTTTTCCTACGAAAAAGTCACACGTCTAAATAGCATGCCCGGTTCGTTTCCAGTCGTCCGATAACATTTCAATATCTTCTCCATCTTTCTCAACCATTCGGTATCCCAATCCATTCAGTCTTTAGCGATGGAGTTTTTATTGTATGCATTATTTATAAATACTTCAGAATTTCATCCATGATCTATGTACCTATCATCCAGTAAGATATCATAAACTTCTGGTTTTGATTATGTATCTTATTAAATCACAAATCCCATGCCTCTAGGATTGATGACATAAGCTGCACAATAATGTACTCAGTCCTTTTTGTTGTTCCTGATAATCTATATCATGTGATATTTTATTGTTTTTTTACATACAATATTTTCCTGTTCCGAAACCAAAATCTTAATATACAAAAAATGAACAAGGCTATTCCTTGTTCATCATTAAGTTTAGACAAAAGTATTCAAAACCATCATCCTTATCAATCTTACCCATTTTCATTTGTTGATCAAAATCCGCAAGTAACGATAGATTGTAAAGTAAGGCTTCACTTGAAAAGCGCATGGCCTTTTGCATATTTAATTTCACGCGGTACGGATTAGCTTTTAATTCTTGGGCAATAGTTGCCTGTGCCTTTCCTTCATCCATTAATACGCGTACTTGGAATAGAAAACGTATTTGACTTGCCAAAAGTGCAACGGTAGCTACTGGCTGCATATTGAGTTTTCTAAAGTTACGGTAGTAGGCTAATAATAAAATCCCATTTTGACTAAAGAAGGCATCGACCATTTTAAAAATATCATTCATAGGTTCTACGACAAGTAGATTTTGTACATCTTCGAGCGTTGGATGTTTTGAATAGATGGAAATTTTTTCAATTTCATTTTGGATGCACATGGGATCGAGTCCCATTCTGGATGTCATCCAATCTAACGTTTTAAAATCGACCTTGACTCCATATTCCTTCAGTTTATCTTGCACATAAAACTTTTGTGACTTTTCATCGAGTGCTAAACAAGAATACAATGTTGCACACCCACTAATTTCTTTGACCTTTTTCTTTCTTGTATCCAGTTTATCACTTGGACATACAAGCACAAGAATCATGTCTGTATCTTTTCTTATTAGAAATGGATCCACTTCATAGTTTGTCGTATTCTTACTTGAAAGAAACGTACAGTTATTGACAATAATCATCTTGTCATCATCAAAAATCGAATAGGCATCTAAATCTTGTAGAACATTGGATATTTCATCTGTTTGGGCATCATAGATATTTACGTTTTCTTGAATATGATGTCTTTTTTTAATGGCCTCTAGCTTCATAGAAACCATGCTTTTGTCTTTTCCATATAAAATATAAATCATGTCCATATTATACCAAACATTCCATCGTTTGTGACAACAAATGAAAAGTGAAATAAAGAATACATGGCTATACTTCCACAATCACTCGTACATAGTGTATTTATGTGTAAATTTTCTAATGTCTTGAGTGTTTCAACACTTGGATGACCATACTTATTCTTATAGCCACAACTAATCAAGGCAATCTTACAATCTAAAGAGTCAAGAAAGTCTGGGTCTGAACTCGTATTCGATCCATGATGTCCTACTTTTATGACATCGGCTTTTAAATCGTATGCAGCCATCAATTGTTTTTCAATTTGTTTACTCGCATCCCCCATAAAAAGATAAGTTAAATGATCATACGTAAAATAACTAATGATACTCGAATCATTCGTATCCTTAGATTCTCTTTCACTTAACAACAAATAGAATGGATAATCGACATGAACCGATTGATTTGAATCTTCTATGACTTGTTTGATTTCAATTTTTTCTTTTAAACTAGCATATCCTCCATTATGATCAAAGTCATCATGTGTAAGTATCAATGTATCAATCGCATGAATGTTCTTATTTTCTAGAAAGGGCATAATAATTCTTTCAACATTATCACGATATAGATTTTGACCACAATCAATCATGACCACACTTTTATGGAAGGGTTCTACAATGATGCTGCAGTCGGCTTGACCTATATTTAATGTATAGACTTGAAAGAAAGGATTACAATAGATTTCTAGAAATGGAACGATACATATCCATAGAAATTTCCATTTAAAGTGTTTTAAGCATTGTATATAGAAGATGATAAATAGAACTATAAATAGGATTCTAGGTGCATAATGAATGGTTAGGTCTGGTAATTTTAGGCTTATTAAATCATACACTGTAAATCCAAATAAGAAAATCAAACCATATAGTTTTCTAAAGACATTAAAGAAAAGCAATGAAATAAGATTCACTTTCTTAAAGTAAATAAACATCAATCCAAGTAAGACCGTCTTTTGTACGATCCATTTGTGTTCGGTACAAAAATACGATACGAGTTGTAATAAGAGTGGACATACAAAAGATATAGATAGTACTTGATTTGGATAGATTATGCCAAAACAAAGGATTGTAAAAGCCATTTGATTGGGTTTGGATGTGAATAATAGAATACTCAACTGATACAAAATAAATCGTGTGAGTGAAAGTGTAAACACAAAGAAATGACCAAATAAAACACCGAAGACTAGAAGGATTCTTCGAATACGAGTCTCATCCCACTTTCGCTTTAACACATGTAAAACAATGTAGTATGCGCTCATATAGCCATATCCAAGCATTGTATAGATTTCATCTATGCTTTCATCGTGTATGCCATAGTATAAGGATAAGACAATAGAAGAATTGGGTTTCAATTTTAAATAATTGTAGAGTCTAGACTTGAATGATGTTGATTTATGGATGATTTCTACAGAATTCGTCTTAAACCTGATATTCTTATTTTCATTGTATCGAGTAAAACTAAACAGCGTAAAATTATCATCTGTATGAATGGGTTCTATGTGTTTGACTTTAACTTCATCTTGAAAACTTAGATCTAAATCTGTTTGGATAAGAATTTTAGAACCTCTATTTTTACCTATATAGTACCCTTTCTTTATTTCTGTAATTTTATATGTATCCTGTTGTTGAACTTCTTTTGGATATACAAGTATACAGCTTAATAGGCTCAGGAGTATGAATAGAATCCATATTCTTTTATCTTTAAACCGATAGTATAGATAGACAAGAAAGAAAAGTGTAAAACAGAGTATACAAAGTATTTCTTTTAAGATTAGACAGGCTAAAAAGCCAAATGAAAGTATCAACATCATAGGCAGATCTTATCCTTGATCTTATTAAACATGGCTGGACCAATGCCTTTGACATTTTGGATTTGTTCTAAAGACTGAAATGTGTTACTCTTGCGATACTCCATGATTCTTTGGGCAATGGCCGGACCAATACCTGGAAGTGTTTGTAGTTCTTCAAGTGTGGCACTATTAATAGAAATGAGTTTTACATCTTGTTTTTCAGGAATCACCACCACATCTTTATCTTTTAGGATATAGTTAAAACTGATTCTAGACGTATCACTGTTTTCTAATAGGCCTCCGCTCATTTGAATCAAACTTGAAATGGAGCTATGTCGCTTTAAAGTATAAACACCCGGATTTTGAATAGCCCCCTTGATTTCCACTTGCATCAATGTGGGCTTGGCTTCTTGTAAGCTAATGGGTGTATACCGGTTAAAGCAGGTAAAGGTAAAGAAAATAAAGAGACAAAAAAAGAGAAGAGTTCGTTTCATAAATATCACCCTTCTCTTATACGTAATTTTTTGATGTTTTTCTATTTAACTTCAAGAATTTTTACATCATATGGTTCTTCAACACGTCTTACAGTACATACATCTCCAACTTTGTGGTCCATGATGACTTCTGCAAGTGGTGTTGTGTTTGAAAGCTTACCATTGAATGGATCCGCTTCAATTGTACCAACGATATTGAATGTTACTTCTTGGTTGTCTGATAAATCTAAGATTTTAACAGTAGATCCTAATTTTACAACATTCTTTGTCTTTTTATCTTCCGCATCATCGGCTTCACTAATGATTTCAGCATTTTTGATCATTGCCTCTAATTCACGAATACGACCTTCGACTTGAGCCTGGTGTTCTCTGGCTGCATCGTAGTCGGCGTTTTCAGACAAGTCACCTTGTGCACGAGCTTCCTGCAACTCAACGATAACTTCCTGACGAACTTTATGAACTAGGTTTTCATGTTCATTGACTAAATCATTATAACCTTCTTGGGTAACGTAAAATTTTTCATTTGCCATGTGGTATCACTCCTTGTATTTAGCACAAAAAATTATAACATAATCCTTAAATTATGCAAAACATTGTTACAGATTTAAGCCTAATTTTTCGCATTCTTCTAAATGTTCTTCATATGTTTTTGTGTAATGCACTTTACCATCCACTTTGTTGTATATATCGGCCGCAAAGAACAGATAATCTGTTTTTTCTGGATTCAATACGGCTTTAATGGCTTCATCCCCCGGATTTAGAATTGGTCCAATTGGTAAGCCTTCATGTAAGTACGTATTGTATGGTGAATCTACTTCGGGATTGGTTTCACAATCCTTTGGATCATTAAAATCATCATATAATGCATAACAAACCGTTACACTTGATTGTAGTTTCATGCCTTGATCTAAACGATTGTAGAAAACACCGGCAATTTTAGCCATATCACCAGGTTCACTCGCTTCAAATTGAACGACACTTGCCAAGCTAATGATTTGATGGATGGATAAGTCACTTTTATCAAATGCATTTTTATTCTCTTTATACATCACATCAAAACGATCTAACAGAACGCGTGTAATATCATCAAGAGAGTCATCTTTTTCCAAGAAATATGTGTCTGGGAATAAATAACCTTCTAATTTTACTTTATAGTTAGAATTATTTAAATCATCTACATTTAAGAAAGAATAATCCTTTGCGAGCGTTTGAATATAAGAAATATCATTCCATTGATTTAAAATTTCTTCTGAAGAATACTTTCCATCATATAAATTTGATATTTCAGCCGCAATTTCTTTGGCCCATTTTCCTTCCGGTATTTTTAAGACAAGAGCATCTTTCTTTAGTTTTGTACTATCTTGAATGGTAGACAAAATATCTTTTACGCTCATGCCATTATCCAATTCAAAAGTACCTGCCACAAAATTTGTGTTGTGAGTTGCCTTGCCATAAAGCTTGGCAACACTCTCATTTGCGATCAGATTCTCTTTTTTCAATTTTTCTAAAACTGAATCAAATGATTCATTATTTTCAATGGTAAACACTACTTCCTTATCCCCGTTGCCCGTACTTGATAATCCTGTCTTTACGACAAAAATCGAACCAAGACCGGCGATAATTAAAATGAATACAACGACTAATAGGACAACTCTTACAGAATTGACTTTTCGCCTAGTCGGCATTTTCCTCGTCCTCAACAAACGTGTTGATTACTTCTTCTACCATTTCCCATTCGGCATCGCTTTCAATAGGAATCAACTGACCTTTGTCGTCATAGCGAGATGCGAATACTTCGCCCTCATCATTGTCTGGATCTTGGAAAACCACATATTGGCATCCCGTTTCATCACTGTCAAAAGTGAATAAGATGGTCATCTTTTTTTCATTTCCATCTTCATCATATACATATAAACTATTTGAATCTAACATAAATATACTTTTCCTTTCAAAAATAAAGGAGGATCTAGAATCCCCCGTTTTGTCTGTCCAAAAAACTCTGTAAAATTTGAACGGCAGCCATCTGATCAATTACTTTTTTACGTTTCTTTCTAGAAACATCCCCCTGTAGTAAGATTTTTTCGGCCGCAACCGTTGTTAGTCGCTCATCCCACAGATGAACTGTAATACCCGAAGACTCTAATTTCTTGGCAAATTCACAAGATATTTCACCACGAATTCCGATATCTCCATTCATGTGCTTTGGCAAGCCTAAAACTACTTCTTTGACTTTATTTTCTTTTAATAGCTTTAAAACTTCTTCTAAACAAGCATCATAATCATCTGATTCAAAACGCACAGTCGTTAAAGCTCGACACGTAATATGAAGCGCATCACAAATCGATACACCACATGTTTTTGAACCAAGATCTAAACCAATGATACGATCCATTATTTCTCTAAATACGCACGTACAAGTTCTTCAATGATTTCATAACGTTCAATCTTTTGGATCAAGTTACGAGCATTCTTGTGAGAAGAAATATACGCAGGGTCGTTACTGATCAAATAACCAGCAATCTGATTTTCTGAATTATAACCACGTTCTTCCAAAGCATCACTTACTTCACGAAGAATCATCTTGATATTTTCACGACGAATCTCTTCCGTAGTAAATGTCATTGTTTCGGTAATGTCTTTCATAATTTCACACTCCTTAACACGTTTTTATTATATATGAATCTAATTCAAAAAGAAAGCGATTTATCTAAAATGAGATGTTCTATCCCTAATAAACACTTGATTTTAATCAAATTATGCAAAAAAGACAAATCTATATCCCACATATTATACCTTTCTTTATGATATGCAAAAGAGGCACATAAAGTGCCTCTTTTGGATGAGCGTTGTCCCTGTATTGCTTTTTTTTAAAGGGCCCAGGGTGACGATGGCCTCATCAGCGCTCCAAGGCTTCATTCGATGTCAATCAAATGTTCCTCGCCTTTATTGTATATATATCATACCACATAAACCTAAATACTTTTCAGTTTTAATAACATAATAAGCCCCATACTTGACTATCAATTGTGCTTAAATCAGATTGTATATTTATATGCCCAAGTCTTATTCACCCCAAATACAATACATACAATCACTCTTTTGTTGAATATCCTCTAAGATAAAGATCCATTTGGCACAAGATTTAAGATTTTGTTGTCGATTCTTTACTTCAATAATAGTCTCAATGGACATCTGTAGTAGTCTTCTTTCAAAATCTTCGTACGATTTATTTTGTACGTCTAATCCAAACATTTCATACATCACTGGAAATTCATTATCTTTTACTACATTCAAATCCACTATAATCTTACGCATAGCTTAAGCCTCTTCAAATTGAGCATTATATAACTTCGTATAGAAGCCATTACGCTTCATCAATTCATCATGGCTTCCTACTTCGACAATGTCTCCATGGTCCATCACAATAATATTATCCGCATCACGAATCGTAGATAGGCGGTGCGCAATCACAAAGCTTGTACGACCCTTCATCAACTCATCCATTCCCTTTTGAATCAAGACTTCTGTACGTGTATCCACACTACTTGTGGCCTCATCCAAAATCAAGATTTTAGGATCTGCCAAGAAAGCACGGGCAATTGTTAATAATTGTCGTTGTCCTTGACTAATATTACTAGAAGCTTCATTCAGTATTGTATCATAGCCATGATCTAATGTACGAATAAAATGATCGACATGCGCAGCTTTGGCAGCTTTCATGACTTCTTCATCGGTTGCGTTGGGTCTACCAAATCGTAAGTTTTCTAAAATGCTTCCTTCAAATAACCAGGCGTCTTGTAATACCATACCAACCATATTACGCAAACCACTTCTTGTGTAGTCCGTAATATTATGGCCATCAATATAAATCGATCCAGAATTCAATTCATAGAAACGCATCAATAATTTGACAATCGTAGTTTTACCTGCACCTGTAGGACCTACAATAGCGGTTGTTTGACCTGGCTTGATATACATCGAAAAATCGTTAATGACAATCTTACTTGGATCATATCCAAAACATACATTCTCAAAAGTTACTTGGCCTTGTACATCTTCGAATACAACTGGATTTTCTACTTCAGCTACTTCTTCTTCACTCGCCAAGAATTCAAAGACACGCTCTGCAGCAGCTGCCGTACTCTGTAACATATTCATAGATTGTGAGATTTGTGAGATTGGTTGCGTAAAGTTACGTGTATACGTAATAAACGATTGAATATCACCCACCGCAATTTCACCATGAATCGTTAAATACCCGCCTAGAATACATACGCCGACATAGCCAATATTACCAATCAAGTTTGTCAATGGCATCATTAAACCTGACAAGAACTGGGATTTCCATGCGCTTGTATACAATTGATTATTATAGTCTTTAAACGATTTTAAAGAATCTTCTTCCCCATTAAAAGCTTTCACAATTGTATGTGCTGCATACATCTCTTCAATATGTCCATTGACTAAACCTAACGATTTTTGTTGAGCCTTGAAGTAGCGTTGACTCTTTTTCACAACAACCATCACTAGAATCATACTGAGTGGAATCACAACAAGAGCCATTAATGTCATTTTCCAAGATATACTTAACATCATCACTAGAAAGCCAATAATTTGTACAATGCTTGATACCATCGTGGATAAAGATTGGTTTAAAGATTGAACTAATGTATCTACATCGTTGGTAAAGCGAGATAAAATGTCTCCATGACTGTTTTTATCAAAGTAAGATAGTGGAAGTTTATCAATCTTTTGGTTCATTTCCTTACGAAGCTGATATCCCATTTTATTGGATACACCACTCATCAACCAGCCTTGAAGATACGAGAAGGCCGTACTCATGGCATAGATAGCTAATAATAAGGCACACGTCTTTTTGATCGCATCAAAATCAATGCCACCCTTGCCTTGTACTTTATTCATAAAGCCTTCGGCTATTTCTGTAATAATATTTCCTTGAATCTTAGGTCCAATAACCATAATACATACGGAGACAACGGCGCAAAGAATTCCAATTAGAAAAGTAAATTTAAAAGGTTTGATATAATTGAACAACTTTTTCATTGTACCTTTGAAATCTTTTGCCTTTTCGCCGCCACCACGCATACCATGGCCCATGGGACCTCTTGGACGATTGTTTTGTTTCTGATTAGACATTGGCAAGTTCCTCCTTTGTCAACTGGCTCGATGCGATTTGTTGATACACATCACAAGATTCCATCAATTCAGCATGTGTTCCTTTTCCAACCATTTTCCCTTCATCCAGTACAATGATTTGATCGGCATGTAAAATACTTGAAATACGTTGGGCGACAAGAAGTACCGTACTCTTCGTTTCTTTACAAGAAGCAGCTAAAGCTTCTCTTAATTTGGCATCCGTTTTAAAGTCTAATGCGCTAAAGCTATCATCAAAAATATAGATTTCAGGTTTACGCACAATGGCACGCGCAATCGATAGTCTTTGTCTTTGTCCACCCGATACGTTTGTACCACCCTGACTAATTTCGGAGTGGATGCCTTCTGGTTTTTTAGAAACAAACTCCGTACTTTGAGAAATAGATAAAGCAGACTCGATATCTTTTGCATTGGCATCTTTCTTTGAATATAATAAGTTGGATTCAATATCTCCCGACAGTAACATACCCTTTTGTGGTACATAGCCAATGCGACTTCTTAAATCCGCTTGTTTGACATCTCGAATGTCTACACCATCCACACAAATAGATCCACATGTCACATCATAGAATCTTGGTACTAAGTTAATCAATGTTGACTTGCCAGATCCTGTACTTCCAATAAAGGCAGTCGTTTCTCCTGGTTTTGTTTCAAAGCTAATATGGCTTAAAACATCTTCATCGGCACCTGGATATCGAAAAGATACGTTTTTAAAGGATACAACACCTCGCATATTGGATGAGAAATCTTTTGTATTCTCTTTATCTTTTACCGTAATATCACTGCTTAATACTTCATGAATACGTAATGCACTGACATTGGCACGAGGAAGCATAATCGCAACCATGGTAATCATTAAGAAGGCCATAATGACTTGCATCGCATACTGCATAAAGGCCATGATACTACCAACTTGAATGATGCCGGCATCCACTTGTTTGGATCCAAACCATAGAATCATAAGTGTGGTACCATTCATTAAAAACATCATGATTGGCATCATAAATGCCATAGCTCGTGTTGTAAATAAAGAAATAGAAGTAATGTCTTTATTCGCTTTATCAAATTTAGCTTCTTCAATCTTTTCATTATTAAAGGCACGAATCACTAACATTCCATCTAATAATTCTCGTACAACACTATTCATTTTATCGATCATTTTCTGCATGATCTTAAATTTTGGCATGACAATCATAAAGATCATAAATACAACACTTAAAATGATCACGACACATAAAGCTAGAATCCAAGTCATATTCGCTCCAGATTCAATGACGTGTAGTATGGCTCCAACACCAATAATAGGTGCATACATGACAATTCTTAAAAACATTGCTACCGTCATCTGTAGTTGTTGAATATCATTTGTGGTACGTGTAATCAAACTGGATGTACTAAATGTATTTAGATTTTCATTGGAGAAATGCGTTACCTTTTCAAATACGGCTTCACGCAAATCTTTAGAGAAACCGGCCGCAATACGACTTGCCAAGAAACCAACTAGAATTGCACATACAGCACTGCCTAGGGCATAACCTAACATCTTAATTCCTGAATAGATAATATAGTCTTGTTGGATCTTTTCCATATCCATACCTAGATTACTATATTCCTTCTTTAAAAATTGTGAGCTCATGCTTGTTACTGTCGAATCGCCGAGTTTAGAAATCTCGGATTTTGCAGCTTTTCTATATGTATCCACACCATTCATCATCAGTAGTTGAGGAATTTGTACATTGTTTTCTTTAGCATCCTTACTCACTTCTACCATTGTCATTTGAAGTAGGGTCAAAGTGGAAGAAAGCTTTTCTTCCTTTTCTTCACTGATATCTTTTAATAGATATACATTCTCTGTTTTCAAGGCTGGAATTCTCGTTTTCTCTTCCTGAGTTGCCTTACTTGGTGTAATCAGCTTATAAGAAGATGTCATTAAATCTTTTTCAGAATCGGTTGCGAACATTACATACGAATTGAATGTACTTTCACGAACCTGTTCATAGACACCACTTTCAATGCCTCCATTTTGAATGCCTGTATTGACAATGTTTTGCATATAATCCGGCATTGTCAGTTCGCATGTGGCTTGTCCAAACAACAAACCAAGGGCAAGGACAATGGATAGCCAATATGGCTTTAAATATTTCATAATCTTTGTCATTTTTTATTTTCCTCCATATAATGAGCTGTCTTTTTTAAAATATCTCTTAAATGCGCACAGTCAGATGGCCCAAGATAATCTAAATATGAATAAACATTAGCTATATGGGAATCCATACGCTTTTGAAACATGTCGATTGCCTCTGGAACAATTTGAATATAGACCGTTCTACGATCCGTATTCGAATGCACCCTTTGAAGCAGGCCCTTCTTTTCAAATCCAGCAATCATCTGCGATACAGCTGCTGGAGATACACCGAGAATATTTGCCAGTTCACTCATTGTAATCTGATGATTCTCTGCTTTATAAATCGTTTTAAACAACATCACATCTTTAATTCTAGGCCCATCTTTACAATGACGGTTATTTCGAACATAGTTCGTGACTTTATATGTTAGATCAAACAATAAATCTAGTACTTCATCTTGAACTTCCATAAGAACCTCCAATTTATTTAAGTAGCTTAACTATATACCTACTTAACTATTTAGTCAATAAAAAAAGATATGCACAAAACATATCTTTCAATGGACCAAAGGAATCCTTTTATCAAAAGCCAAAAGATTTAAAGAGAAATTCCAAAAGCTTTTCGGACAACTATTATATCACGTTAAAACCGAGAAGAGAAAAAGCAATTTTCACAGATTCGCATACCCTCTTTAATCTGTTCTATAGATTTCTTAGTTTACTTAGTGATTCTTATTCGACAATATCATTTACTTTTTATATACATGATCAATATCTCTCCAATGCACATTTCCATTGATGTCTTCATCTCTCTTGTCGTATGCTTTATCAATATAATAGTTTGGATTTTCCATAAAATCATCATATTTAACTAAAACACAATATCGTTCATCCTCTGTGCAATGTCCATTTTTACAATCAGGATTTAAATAAAAATTTTCACTAAATTCTTTAATAACGGTCGTATCATCCATTTTTACAACACCAACAGTGCAGCCACAATCTGGACAAGTATAGCTTCCTCCATAGACTTTTGAATACATTTCTGGCAATACAATGCCTAATAAACCACTTCTTCTATTGCCCTCTCCATCATATAGTGTGGCCTTCAGTTCTCTAATAATGAAATTTTGTTTATTGTATTCGCAGTGATCATTATAATCATATTCAAATCCCTCATCTTCACTAGAATGTTCCCCAATCAAATATAAAGTAACAGAAGTGTTATTCATATATTCAGAACGAATAACTTGCATTATATAATCAATGTCTTGTGAGTCAATCCATTTATCTAAAGATTTTCCTTTAATCAACGAATCTCCTAGTTTATCTACTATTTGTCTTCTATAATAATCATCTTCTTTTTTAAAACTAATAAAACAGTTATGTGACATTTTATTACCTCCTCAGCTTACAAGCTACTTCTTTTTTGCATTACTTAATGTCTTACCTAATTTTTATATATTTGTATTTAGATTTTGTAATTTACTTACTATGTAGTGCATATCATTGATTAACACCAACCTTTCGTTATGTCTTTTAATTCATATAATGGAATATCATTATTATTCCCATTCATCACAATCTTTATTTTTGAATTATAACGGAGATTTCGCTGTTTTAATGTGCATAACATGCATCTTAGCAAATCATTTTTGCTCTTTGGTCCGTCATCAAATGTGGTTACACCTGTTCCAAGAAGAGGTAACACAATATCATGACTTGCATATACATCATTGATTTCCTTCCACATTTTCATCAACATTCGCTCATAATCAACCATATTTGTATGAGATTTATTAACAGCATCAAGTTGAGTAAGTGCTAGCATAAGATATGTTTCACCATCAATACTGCTTTTATAAGGAATTATTGTTCCTAATTCAAATTCATATTGACCATTTTCATTCTTAGGTACATTTCTTTTATGTGCTACATTCTCTATGAGTTGATCAATTTCAGAGGCATCACCATGCTCTAATATCATTTTTCCGTGTAAGGATTTCTTAGATATAACAACATCATCTACTAGCGTTCTAAAACATGTATCACATCCAATGACTTTCCATCCATCAATTTGAAAAATATCGCCTGTAACAACTTCTATTTGAGTCTGGTTTAAGTCTAAACTGATTCTTTTTTTATATATAGCGCCAATTAAAATAAATAACGCTAAGAAAAGCAGAAAAAATCCAGCAACCACAATAATGATTCGCCATGCTAAACTTGCACCTGGTAAATCTTCAAATGACAATCCAGCTATTGAAATAACAGTCGAAATCAATCCAATAATGAATACTGAATAATTTAAACTATCCTTAATTCTATTTATGTTTGGGTAACATTTTTGACATCTCTTCATTTTGTTTGCTCCTCCTTGTAAAATAATTAGAAAATAAAATTATAAATACGTTTTTACATTATTTCAGTTCAAACATATCACTTTAATTGTCATTATCGATGTCTATATTCTAATTAATCAAATTTTTTAAAAACTTTGTTCTATATGCATATTGATAAATAACTTCTATTATCTATCATCCAAAAAAGCTTTATAACTTTCTAACCAACTATAGAAATCTTCTACTGTGATAAGACCATTCTTTAGATCATGCCTTTTCTTTTTTCCTTCTTCCGTAAAATTTGAACACAATCTACAAGATTTTATATCGCCACGTCTTTTACTTCTCATTTTTAAACGTTGATAAATTTTTCTATAGTCCCTTTCAGTCACATCTTTTTTTAGCCTATTATTGTATTGTATTTGTGCACCTACATCCCTACAAGTTTTATTTTCTCTATAAAGACGATTGCAATACTTCGCATCATTTCTTCCATCTAGAACAAAATATCGTCCACATATTGGGCATTTCTTTATAACAGCCTCTTTTTGTAGTATATGAGTCAGTTCAAAAAGTAATAATGACATTGCTCCTCTTATCGTATACATAGAATGAAAGTTACCATCATAAAATACATGATGAACTGTAATATGTTGAAATTCTAATGATTTAGTATAAAATTGAGTCAATTCCAACATATAATCTTCATCCTCACATAGTTTTCGATAAACACCTTTAATAAGGCTAGTTTCTTCTGCAAGAACATAATATGCCGTAAAAAGCAGTTCACCATTAATGTCAATTCCAAATTTTGTAAATCCTGTGTCTTTAAAAATATATTCAAAAATTTTATTGTTTCGTTGTGATTTATTCAAATTCTTTATAGCATCTAAACATTGTTCTCTATTTTGAGTTCTATAT
>PPYE01433419.1_pt1 | contig 26047 bp, 21 predicted proteins | sample 1559881 | NCBI WGS metagenome assembly PPYE01 (sample SAMN08240022, study PRJNA423297) | Human gut metagenome, whole genome shotgun sequencing project. | reverse complement strand
TGGATGAACTTATGAACTTGTAAAAATTTTAAAAATCGATAGGTTTAGTTGGGAAACACATTCATGCGTTTGTCGTGATATTTTTTCAAAAAAAACTTGACAGTATTTATTTGAAATGCTATTATAGCAAAGTATGGACGCCGAAGACAGCAGGTGCCGATAGGCATAAAGTGAGAACGCCTGCCGAGGAAGTTATATTCTGATAGTGAATATTTCTCACTCTCTGTCTTTGGACAGGGAGTTTTCTTTTTTGTTTCCGGAAAAATTTTAAAATATTTCTTCTATATATTAAGAAGAGAACGGGAGCATAAGACATCAAAAAGATGTCGCGGCGGTACACACAATATTTTAAGGAGGTGCACCAGGAGAATGGCTAAAGTTGAAGTAAAACAGCCGATCGTTGACGAGATCAAAGCGCAGTTAGACGGTGCGAAATCTTTGGTTGTTGTTGACTATCGTGGAATTTCTGTGGCTGATGTGACAGAGCTTCGTAAACAGTGTCGTGAAGCAGGAGTGGTTTATAAAGTTTATAAAAACACAATGGTAAGACGTGCTGTTGAAGGAACTGAGTTCGAGGGTATTGTAAAAGACCTGGAAGGAACCAACGCTTTTGCAATTTCCAAAGAAGACGCAACACTGGCTGCAAGAACTGTTTCCAAGTTCATCAAAAAAGCAAAAGTCTGCCAGTTAAAGGGCGGTGTAGTTGAGGGAACATACTACGATGCAAAGGGCATCGAGATGATCGCTACTATCCCATCAAGAGACGAGCTCATCGCCAAATTCATGGGAAGCATTCAGTCCCCAATTGCCAACTTTGCCCGCGTGATCAAACAGATCGCAGAGAAGCAGGGCGGCGATGCTCCGGCAGAAGAAGCAGCAGCAGAGTAATCTGCGAAAGATGATATTGACACATAACAGGTCATAGGCGGACGCAGGATGTCCGAGATTTAATCAATAATATTCATGGAGGGAATTAAGATGACAACTCAGGAAATCATTGAAGTTATTAAAGGTTTATCCGTATTAGAATTAAATGAATTAGTAAAAGCATGTGAAGAAGAATTTGGCGTATCCGCAGCAGCAGGCGTTGTTGTTGCAGCTGGTGCAGCTGGTGCAGCTGACGAAGCAGAAGAGAAGACAGAGTTTGATGTTGAGCTGACAGAGGTTGGCGGACAGAAAGTTAAAGTTATTAAAGTTGTTCGTGAGATCACTGGTCTTGGTCTTAAAGAAGCAAAAGCTGTTGTTGACGGCGCTCCTAAGAACATCAAAGAAGCTGTTTCCAAAGAAGAAGCAGAAGACATCAAGAAACAGATGGAAGAAGTTGGAGCAAAAGTTACAATCAAATAATTGGGCTTTTTCGACACGAATCCGGAATAATGACTATAAGACGCCTGTTTTCCTTTGAGGAAAGCAGGCGTTTTTGTCAACCCTTCGGTTTAATTTGTGAAAATACTGGAAAAAATTTATATAAAACAGGAAAAAAATAGTTGACATGACATTTTAGCTATGATATCATATTAAACTGATTCACAATGGGCATGTGTGCCTGCATGAAAAGAAATGAAGCAACCAGAAGTTTATCAGCAAGATTGTTCAAGGGGTGAAACATCAATGGAAAAGAACAGACTGCGACCTATGCGAATTCCGGGAAGCAAAAATATCAGAATGAGCTATGCAAGACAAAAAGATGTACTCGATATGCCGAATCTCATTGAGGTGCAGAAGGATTCCTATCAGTGGTTTCTGACAGACGGACTGAAGGAAGTATTCGATGACATTTCTCCGATTACTGATTACAGCGGACAGCTCAGTCTGGAATTTGTTGATTTTCAGCTTTGCAGAGAGGACAGAAAGTATTCAATAGAAGAATGTAAAGAACGGGATACTACCTACGCTGCTCCTTTGAAAGTGAAGGTACGCCTTCATAATAAGGAGACGGACGATTTCAAACAGCATGATATTTTTATGGGAGACCTGCCTCTGATGACAGAGACAGGAACTTTTGTGATTAACGGCGCAGAGCGTGTTATCGTCAGCCAGCTCGTCCGTTCCCCTGGTATCTATTACGCGATCAGCCATGATAAGACAGGTAAGAAGCTCTTTTCCTGTACGGTGATTCCGAACCGTGGAGCATGGCTGGAGTATGAGACGGACTCCAACGACGTTTTTTATGTTCGTGTGGACCGTACCAGAAAGGTACCGATCACAGTACTGATCCGTGCGCTGGGTATCGGAACCAACGCAGAGATCAAGGAGCTTTTCGGCGAGGAGCCTAAGATTTTAAAAACGCTTGAAAAAGATACGGCCACCAATTATCAGGAAGGTCTCAAGAAGCTGTACGAGAAGATCCGTCCGGGCGAACCGCTGTCAGTGGAGAGCGCGGAGAGCCTCATCAACAGCATGTTCTTTGACGCGAGACGGTATGACCTGGCCAAGGTTGGACGTTACAAATTTAATAAAAAGCTGATGTTCAGGAATCGTATCGCAGGGCATGTACTGTCCCAGGATGTTGTTGACCCTACTACCGGCGAGATCTTATTTGAGGCTGGTACCAAGGTGACAAAGGAGCAGGCAGATGAGATTCAGAATGCAGCTGTTCCTTTTGTATATCTGGAGACAGAAGAGCGGGAAGTGAAAGTCCTTTCCAATATGATGGTAGATATCCGCAGCTTTGTGGATGTGGACCCGAAAGAAGTTGGTGTGACAGAATTAGTTTATTACCCATCCCTTGAAAAAATTCTGGAAGATTATGATGATATAGAAGAGATTAAAACAGCCATTCGCAAGAGTATCAGCGAGCTGATTCCGAAGCACATTACAAAGGAAGATATTCTGGCTTCCATCAACTATAATATTCACCTGGAGTACGGTATCGGCAACGATGACGATATCGACCACCTGGGCAATCGTCGTATCCGTGCGGTAGGTGAGCTGCTGCAGAATCAGTATCGTATCGGTCTGTCCCGTATGGAGAGAGTAGTCCGTGAGCGTATGACGACTCAGGATATGGAGTCCATTTCCCCGCAGACACTGATCAATATCAAGCCGGTCACTGCGGCGGTGAAGGAGTTCTTCGGAAGCTCCCAGCTGTCCCAGTTCATGGATCAGCATAACCCGCTGTCCGAGCTGACCCACAAGAGACGTCTCTCCGCATTGGGACCGGGTGGTCTTTCCAGAGACCGTGCCGGATTCGAGGTCCGCGACGTACATTACTCCCACTACGGAAGAATGTGTCCGATCGAGACTCCTGAGGGACCGAATATCGGTCTGATCAACTCCCTTGCGACTTATGCGAGAATTAACGAATATGGTTTCATTGAGGCTCCATATCGTAAAGTAGATAAAACTGATCCGAAGAATCCGGTGGTAACCGATGACGTTATCTACCTGACGGCGGATGAAGAAGATAACTATACTGTAGCGCAGGCCAACGAGCCTCTGGATGAAGAAGGACATTTCATCCATACCAACGTATCCGGACGTTACAGAGAGGAGACTTCCGAGTTTCCGAAGTCCAGAGTGGACCTGATGGACGTTTCTCCTAAGATGGTCTTCTCTGTGGCTACATCCATGATTCCTTTCCTGGAGAACGATGACTCCAACCGTGCGCTCATGGGTTCTAACATGCAGCGTCAGGCGGTACCTCTGTTAAAGACGGAAGTGCCTGTTGTCGGAACCGGAATGGAGGCCAAGGCGGCAAGAGACTCCGGTGTATGTATCCTTGCTCACCATGCCGGTGTGGTAGAATACTCCACCAGCAAGGAGATCATTGTAAAACGTGACGACGGTATCCGTGATACCTACCATGTTATCAAGTTCTCCCGAAGCAACCAGGGTAACTGTATGAACCAGCGTCCGATCGTCAATAAGGGCGACCGCGTGGAAGTGGGCGATGTGCTGGCAGACGGCGCGTCCACCTGCGGCGGCGAGATGGCTCTCGGCAAGAACCCTCTCATCGGTTTCATGACCTGGGAAGGTTACAACTACGAGGATGCCGTACTGCTCAGTGAGAAACTGGTGCAGAAAGACGTGTATACCTCCGTTCATATTGAAGAGTATGAGGCAGAGGCAAGAGACACCAAGCTTGGTCAGGAAGAGATCACAAGAGACCTGGCAGGCTTAAGTGAAGATGTGCTGAAGGATCTGGATGAGAACGGTATCATCCGTATCGGTGCGGAAGTTCACGCCGGTGACATCCTGGTAGGTAAGGTTACTCCTAAGGGAGAGACCGAGCTTACCGCAGAAGAGAGACTGCTCCGCGCCATCTTCGACGAGAAGGCAAGAGAGGTTCGTGATACCTCCCTGCGTGTGCCGCACGGCGCATACGGTGTCGTTATGGATACCAAAGTATTTACCAGAGAAAACGGCGACGAGCTTGCTCCGACCGTTAACAAATCTGTTCGTGTATATATTGCTCAGAAACGTAAGATCTCCGTGGGAGATAAGATGGCCGGCCGTCACGGTAACAAGGGTGTTGTTTCCCGTATTCTGCCGGTAGAGGATATGCCGTTCCTGCCGAACGGACGTCCGCTTGACATCGTACTGAACCCGCTGGGCGTACCTTCCCGTATGAATATCGGGCAGGTGCTGGAGCTGCACTTAAGTCTGGCATCCAAAGTGCTTGGATTTAACGTGGCAACCCCGGTATTCAACGGCGCCAACGAGCACGATATCATGGATACCCTGGAGATGGCCAACGATTACGCCAACAAGACATGGGAAGAGTTCGCGGAGATCTGGGGCGACAAGGTCAACGACGATATCATGCAATATCTGTATGACAACCGTGACCACAGAGAAGAGTGGAAGGGCGTACCGATCGACCGTACCGGAAAGGTTCGTCTCCGTGACGGACGTACCGGCGAAGAGTTCGACTCTCCGGTCGCCATCGGTTTCATGCATTACCTGAAACTGCACCATCTGGTTGACGATAAGATCCATGCACGTTCCACAGGTCCTTACTCTCTCGTAACACAGCAGCCTCTGGGTGGTAAAGCTCAGTTCGGCGGCCAGCGTTTCGGTGAGATGGAGGTATGGGCTCTGGAGGCATATGGAGCATCTTATACTCTGCAGGAGATTCTGACTGTGAAGTCCGATGATGTGGTAGGTCGTGTGAAGACATACGAAGCCATCATCAAAGGAGAAAATATCCCTGAACCGGGTATTCCGGAGTCCTTCAAGGTACTGCTCAAAGAGTTCCAGTCCCTTGCTCTGGATGTCCGTGTCCTGAAAGAGGATATGACAGAAGTTGAGATTCAGGAGAGCACAGAGCATGTCAATGAATCTCTTACTCCGATGATCGAAAGCAGTCCGGATGATAATAATTACAAGGACGAAGATGAACTGGAAGCTTACGGATATAAAGAAAGTACGCTGGAGGAAGAAGCTGGCGAGTCAGCACCTCAGGAGTTCTTTGCAGCATCGACGATGAGTTCAGATGATTCTGAATTTTAGGATAATATGGAAGGAGTAACCTATGTCTGATATGAATAATCAACCAGCAGAACAGCCAATTAATTTTGATGCCATCAAAATCGGACTTGCATCTCCGGAAATGATTCGTAAATGGTCCAGAGGTGAAGTAAAGAAACCGGAAACCATCAATTACCGTACTCTGAAACCGGAAAAGGATGGCCTGTTCTGTGAAAGAATTTTCGGACCGAGCAAGGACTGGGAATGTCACTGCGGTAAATATAAGAAGATTCGTTACAAAGGCGTTGTCTGCGATAAATGTGGCGTTGAGGTTACCAAATCCAGCGTCCGCAGAGAGCGTATGGGTCACATTGAGCTGGCAGCTCCTGTTTCCCATATCTGGTACTTCAAAGGAATCCCGAGCCGGATGGGACTGATCCTTGACATGTCCCCGAAGGCACTGGAAAAGGTACTGTACTTTGCTTCCTATGTTGTCCTGGATCCGGGCAATACGAACCTGAACAAAAAAGATGTGCTGTCTGACGCGGAATACCGCCGTATCTGTGAGGAATACCGCACAGAGGACGACGGTCTCGGAAGCTTCCGCGTGGGCATGGGCGCAGAGTCCGTGAAGGAACTGCTCATGGAGATTGACCTGGAAGCAGAATCCGCAGAGCTTAAAAAGAGCCTGAAGAATGCCAGCGGACAGAAGAAAGCAAGAAACATCAAACGTCTGGAGGTTGTGGAGGCGTTCCGTCTCTCCGGCAACCGTCCGGAATGGATGATCCTCGATGCGGTTCCGGTCATTCCGCCGGATATCCGTCCGATGGTACAGCTGGACGGAGGACGTTTTGCCACATCTGACTTAAATGATTTATATAGAAGAATTATCAACCGTAACAACAGACTGAAACGTCTTCTGGAGCTGGGTGCGCCGGATATCATTATCCGCAACGAAAAACGTATGCTTCAGGAGGCTGTGGATGCCCTCATTGACAACGGACGAAGAGGAAGAGCTGTGACTGGTCCTGGTAACCGTGCGCTTAAGTCCCTTTCCGACATGCTGAAAGGTAAACAGGGACGTTTCCGTCAGAACCTTCTCGGAAAACGTGTGGACTACTCCGGACGTTCCGTTATCGTCGTTGGACCGGAGCTGAAGATCTATCAGTGCGGTCTGCCGAAAGAGATGGCCATCGAGCTGTTCAAACCGTTTGTTATGAAAGAGCTGGTAAGCAACGGTCTGGCGCACAACATCAAATCCGCCAAAAAGATGGTGGAGAAGCTGCAGCCGGCTGTGTGGGACGTACTGGAAGACGTTATCAAAGAGCATCCGGTTATGCTGAACCGTGCTCCTACGCTCCATCGTCTTGGTATTCAGGCTTTCGAGCCGATTCTGGTGGAAGGTAAAGCAATCAAGCTCCATCCGCTGGTATGTACCGCCTTCAACGCCGACTTCGACGGTGACCAGATGGCTGTGCATCTGCCGCTTTCTGTGGAAGCGCAGGCTGAGTGCCGGTTCCTTCTGCTGTCCCCGAACAACCTTCTGAAACCGTCCGACGGTGCGCCGGTTGCCGTTCCTTCTCAGGATATGGTCCTCGGTGTGTACTATCTGACTATGGAGAAAGAGGGAGAGAAGGGCGAAGGCAAATGCTTCAAATCAGAGAACGAGGCATTCCTTGCTTATGAGAACGGAGTGATCACTCTTCATTCCAAGATCAAGGTAAAGAGAAGAGGAAGAAGACCGGACGGCACCATGGGAAGCCGTATCGTCGACTGTACCATGGGACGTATCCTGTTCAATGAAGTTATCATGCAGGACCTGGGCTTCGTAGACCGTTCCGATCCGGAGAACTTCCTGAAGCTGGAGATTGACTTCCAGTGCGGAAAGAAACAGTTAAAACAGATTCTTGACCGGTGTATCAGCGTACACGGCACCACAAAGACTGCCGAGGTACTTGATGACGTCAAGGCTTTAGGTTATAAATATTCTACCATCGGTGCATTGAGCGTATCCATTTCCGATATGACCGTACCGAAGGAGAAAGCGCAGATTCTCGAAGATGCTCAGAAACAGGTAGAGTACATTACCAAACAGTACCGCCGTGGTTTCATGACAGAGGAAGAGCGTTACAAAGCCGTTGTCCAGACATGGTTCGCAGCCGATGAGGAGCTGACCGACAAGCTGATCAACGGACTGGATAAATACAACAACATTTACATGATGGCCGACTCCGGAGCCCGTGGTTCCAACCAGCAGATTAAACAGCTGGCCGGCATGCGTGGTCTGATGGCGGATACATCAGGACGTACCATCGAACTTCCGATCAAGTCCAACTTCCGTGAAGGTCTGGACGTACTGGAGTATTTCATCTCCGCTCATGGAGCCCGTAAAGGTCTGTCTGATACGGCGCTTCGTACAGCTGACTCCGGTTACCTGACCCGTCGAATGGTTGACGTATCACAGGAGCTTATCATCCGCGAGCAGGATTGCTGCGAGGGAGCTGCTGAGATTCCGGGCATGTATGTGGAGTCCATCATGGATGGAAAAGAGACAATCGAGACTCTTGAGGAGCGTATCACAGGACGCTACGCCGCAGAAGATTATAAAGACGCGGACGGTAATATGATCGTGGCGGCCAACTGCATGATCACCGCAAAACGTGCTGCAGAGGTCGTAAAGGCCGGATACACCAAGGTGAAGATCAGAACGATGCTCACCTGTAAGTCTCATACAGGCGCCTGCTCTAAATGTTACGGCGCCAACCTGGCAACCGGCCAGGCAGTGCAGGTGGGTGAGGCAGTCGGCATCATCGCCGCTCAGTCCATTGGTGAGCCTGGTACACAGCTTACCATGCGTACTTTCCACGCCGGCGGCGTAGCCGGTGATGATATCACACAGGGTCTTCCTCGTGTGGAGGAGCTTTTTGAGGCACGTAAGCCGAAGGGTCTTGCTATTATCACCGAGATCGGCGGATACGCAGAAGTAAAAGAAACCAAAGAGAAACGGGAGATTATCGTTACGAATAATGACACAGGCGAATCCAAGTCCTATGTTATCCCGTACGGTGCGAGAATCAAGGTTCTCGACGGAACCTATCTGGAAGCCGGCGACGAGCTGACGGAAGGTTCTGTCAATCCGCATGATATCCTGAAGATCAAAGGCGTCCGCGCCGTTCAGGATTACATGATGCGCGAGGTACAGAGAGTATACCGTCTGCAGGGTGTTGATATCAATGATAAGCACATTGAGATCATCGTTCGTCAGATGCTCAAGAAAGTCCGCATCGACGAGGCGGGAGACAGTCAGTATCTGCCGGGTTCACTGGTAGATATTCTGGAGTTCGAGAAGACCAACGAAGAGCTTATTGCCGAGGGCAAAGAGCCGGCAACCGCCGAGCAGACACTCCTTGGTATCACAAAGGCTTCTCTGGCGACAAACTCTTTCCTGTCAGCCGCATCCTTCCAGGAAACCACAAAGGTTCTGACCGATGCAGCAATCAAAGGAAAGATCGACCCGCTGATCGGACTGAAAGAGAACGTACTTTTAGGTAAACTGATTCCGGCAGGAACCGGCCTGAAGAAGTACCGTAATCTTCATCTGAACACCAGCGCAGCCCCTCAGATCGAGGAAGAGGAGCTGGATGAGTTTGATTATGAAGAAGGTTACACTTCTCTGGAAGATGAGACCAAGGAAAATATGGCGGAGGAAGCCGTGCTTTCCATGGACGAGGTTCACACAGAAGAGTAAGGCGATATCCTGTTTTCGTCAGAAAATGTGACACAATAATAAAGACAGATAGATACGGACAAAGGGCCGCGGCGAAAAAGCCGCGGTCTTTGTTGTAAAAGATAAGATGATGTCGTAGAAGAAAAAGTCTGGCGCGGACAAAGGTTTTCTTAGTAAATAGGACAAAAGTTTTCTTAGTAAATAGACTCTTGACAAAGGCTGGGAATACCGATATAATCTAGAATTGTGTGCGGGCGTATAACTGCGCCCGCAATTGGATATAATCAAGATGATTTGTCCATGAGGCAATATGCCAGAAGAAACTATCAGGCAACCACATTAGAAAATATGTATGGAGGTGAAATTCAGAATGCCTACTTTTAACCAGTTAGTGAGAAAAGGAAGACAGTCTGTAGCAAAGAAATCCACGGCGCCTGCACTTCAGAAAGGATTTAACTCCTTAAAGAAGAGAGCAACAGATGCCAGCTCACCACAGAAACGTGGTGTATGTACTGCAGTTAAGACAGCAACTCCTAAGAAGCCTAACTCAGCGCTTCGTAAGATTGCCAGAGTTCGTCTTTCCAACGGTATCGAGGTAACAAGCTATATCCCGGGTGAAGGCCACAACCTTCAGGAGCACAGCGTTGTGCTGATCCGAGGCGGAAGAGTAAAAGACTTACCAGGTACCAGATACCATATCGTCAGAGGTACTCTTGATACAGCCGGCGTAGCCAACAGAAAACAGGCTCGTTCCAAATACGGCGCTAAGAGACCTAAAAAATAAGCCTTATCAGGCACTGACTTCCGGTACAAAAAGAATGTACCGAAGTATACCCACGCTGGGTAAGACAGTATGAATCAATGCCGGAATAGCAATATTTTCTCTGTTGGTTGCAGGTAAATATAGATCGCAGTCCGAGCATGAACATTGGAGAAATATTTCTCCGTGAGTACCGATGATTTAATATCTGAGAGAATCAGAAAGTTTTAATTAAGGAGGGAAGAACCGTGCCACGTAAAGGACATATTGCAAAAAGGGATGTATTACCGGATCCTATTTATAATAACAAAGTGGTAACAAAGCTTATCAATAACATCATGTTAGATGGTAAGAAAGGCGTTGCTCAGAGAATCGTTTACGGTGCATTTGAGCGCGTAGCACAGGAGACAGGCAAGGATGCTCTTGAAGTGTTCAACGATGCCATGAACAACATTATGCCGGCTCTGGAAGTTAAATCCAGACGTATCGGTGGTGCTACTTATCAGGTACCTATCGATGTAAGACCGGACAGACGTCAGACTCTGGCTCTTCGTTGGATTACTCTTTACTCCCGTAAGAGAGGCGAGAGAACCATGGAAGAAAGACTGGCGAAAGAGATTATGGATGCTGCAAACAACACAGGCGCATCTGTAAAGAAGAAAGAAGATATGCATAAGATGGCAGAAGCTAACAAGGCTTTCGCACATTACAGATTCTAATAGGAGGAAAGAGACTTGGCTGGAAGAGAATATCCACTTGAGAGAACCAGAAATATTGGTATTATGGCCCATATCGATGCTGGTAAGACAACATTGACAGAGCGTATCCTCTATTATACTGGCGTGAATTACAAGATTGGTGACACTCATGAAGGTACTGCTACCATGGACTGGATGGAGCAGGAGCAGGAAAGAGGTATTACAATCACTTCCGCTGCCACAACATGTCACTGGACTTTACAGGAAAACTGCAGACCAAAAGACGGTGCGTTAGAGCATCGTATCAACATTATCGATACACCGGGACACGTGGACTTTACCGTTGAGGTAGAGCGTTCTCTTCGTGTACTGGACAGTGCTGTCGGCGTATTCTGTGCGAAGGGCGGCGTTGAGCCACAGTCCGAGAACGTATGGCGTCAGGCAGACACTTACAACGTACCTCGTATGGCATTCATCAACAAGATGGATATCATGGGTGCGGACTTCTACGGCGCAGTAGAGCAGATTAAAACAAGATTAGGAAAGAATGCGATCCCGATTCAGCTTCCTATCGGAAAAGAAGATGATTTCAAGGGAATCATCGACCTGATGGAGATGAAAGCTTACATCTATAACGATGAGAAAGGCGAGGACATCGACATCGTTGATATTCCGGAAGACATGAAGGATGACGCAGAACTTTACCGTACCGATATGATCGAGAAGATCTGCGAATCTGACGACGATTTAATGATGGCATACCTTGAGGGTGAAGAGCCATCTGTCGAAGAGCTGAAAGCTGCTCTTCGTAAAGGAACATGTGATTGTTCCATGGTTCCTGTATGCTGTGGTACAGCCTACAGAAACAAAGGTGTACAGAAGCTTCTGGACGCTATCATCGAATATTTACCGGCGCCTACCGATGTAGAAGACATCAAGGGTGTTGACCTGGACGGCAACGAAGTATCCGTAGAATCTTCTGACGATGCTCCGTTTGCAGCTCTGGCATTCAAGATCATGACAGACCCGTTCGTAGGTAAGCTGGCATTCTTCCGTGTATATTCCGGTACTATGAATTCCGGTTCCTACATTTTAAATGCCACAAAAGGCAAAAAAGAGCGTGTTGGACGTATCCTTCAGATGCATGCCAACAAACGTACAGAGCTTGATAAAGTATATGCAGGAGATATCGCTGCAGCAGTAGGATTTAAGATTACTTCTACTGGTGATACGATTTGTGACGAGCAGCATCCGGTTATCCTGGAGTCCATGGAGTTCCCGGAACCGGTTATCGAGCTGGCTATCGAGCCTAAGACAAAAGCTGGTCAGGGCAAGATGGGTGAGGCTCTGGCAAAACTTGCTGAAGAGGACCCTACCTTCCGTGCTCATACCAATACAGAAACAGGACAGACCATCATCGCCGGTATGGGTGAGCTCCATCTGGAGATCATCGTAGACCGTCTGCTTCGTGAGTTCAAGGTAGAAGCAAACGTCGGCGCTCCGCAGGTTGCTTACAAAGAGTCCTTCACAAAAGCTGTGGATGTGGATTCCAAGTACGCTAAACAGTCCGGTGGACGTGGTCAGTACGGTCACTGTAAAGTACGTTTCGAGCCGATGGATGTCAACGGTGAAGAGACATTTAAGTTCGATTCCGAGGTTGTCGGCGGTGCTATTCCTAAGGAATACATTCCGGCTGTCGGCGCTGGTATCGAAGATGCAGCCAAAGCAGGTATCCTTGGCGGATTCCCTGTAGTAGGCGTACACGCTACTGTTTACGACGGTTCTTACCATGAGGTCGACTCCTCCGAGATGGCCTTCAAGGTAGCAGGTTCCCTGGCCTTCAAGGACGCTATGAAGAAAGCAGACCCTGTATTACTGGAGCCTATCATGAAGGTTGACGTAACCATGCCGGAAGAGTACATGGGTGACGTTATCGGTGATATCAACTCCCGTCGTGGACGTATCGAAGGAATGGAAGATGTGGGCGGCGGACGTATCGTACATGGATTCGTTCCGTTATCCGAGATGTTCGGTTACTCCACAGACCTGCGTTCCAGAACACAGGGACGTGGTAACTACTCCATGTTCTTCGATCACTATGAAAAAGTTCCGAAAAATGTACAGGAGAAGATTCTGGACGCGCGGAGCAAATAATTTCGTAAGAATTATGTAAGTAGAATATACAAATAAGAACCAAATTTTACTTGCAAATCAACTTAAAATGAAATATAATCATAGCAGGTGCGGCTAAGAGAAGCCGCGGCTTGGCTATGACCAGAGCCTGCTCGGTCAGACAGGCCGAGCGGCAGAATGTGTATTATTAAATCAGCCCGTCGGGGCGTATATTTAAGGAGGAAATTCAAATGGCTAAAGCTAAGTTTGAAAGAACTAAACCACATTGTAATATTGGTACCATCGGACACGTTGACCATGGTAAAACAACATTAACAGCTGCTATCACAAAGACTCTTCACGAGAGATTAGGTCTTGGTGAGTCCGTAGCATTCGATAACATCGATAAAGCTCCGGAAGAGAGAGAACGTGGTATCACAATCTAAGAGCACATCCTTCTGTCCCGTCAGGTAGGTGTTCCTTACATCGTTGTATTCATGAACAAATGTGACATGGTAGACGACGAAGAGTTATTAGAGTTAGTAGATATGGAGATTCGTGAGCTCTTAAATGAGTACGAGTTCCCAGGAGATGACACTCCAATCATCCAGGGTTCCGCACTTATGGCACTGGAAGATCCGAGCGGCGAGTGGGGCGACAAGATTCTTGAGCTCATGGACGCTGTTGACGAGTGGATCCCAGACCCAGAGCGTGACACAGACAAACCATTCCTGATGCCTATCGAGGATATCTTCTCCATCACAGGTCGTGGTACTGTTGCTACTGGTAGAGTAGAGCGTGGTGTACTGCACGTATCCGATGAGGTTGAGATCGTTGGTATCACAGAAGAAACACGTAAAGTTGTTGTAACAGGTGTTGAGATGTTCCGTAAACTTCTTGACGAAGCTCAGGCTGGTGACAACATCGGTGCTCTTCTCCGTGGTGTTCAGAGAACAGAGATCCAGCGTGGACAGGTTCTGGCTCAGCCAGGCAGCGTTACATGCCATCAGAAATTTACCGCTCAGGTATACGTATTAACAAAAGACGAGGGTGGACGTCACACTCCTTTCTTCAACAACTACAGACCTCAGTTCTACTTCCGTACAACTGACGTTACAGGTGTTATCACTCTTCCAGAAGGAACAGAGATGTGCATGCCTGGTGACAACGTAGAGATGACAATCGAGCTGATTCACCCAGTAGCTATGGAGCAGGGTCTTACATTCGCTATCCGTGAAGGTGGACGTACTGTTGGATCAGGCCGTGTTGCTTCTATCGTAGAGTAATTCGTACAAGTATCGGTTTATTCTGAACTAATCGAATTAAATACTCTTGGAGTAAAATAAATATTGAACGATTCAGCCGCTTCCAGTTTTTGGAGGCGGCTGTTTTGGTATAAAAAAAGAGAGGACAAGAAACACATGATCAAATTAATCGTTTCCGATGTGGACGACACATTGCTTCCGGAAAGCACCATGAATCTGAATCCGGAATATTTTGATGTAATAAAGAAGCTGCAGGAGAAAGGCGTCATCTTTGTGGCGGCCAGCGGACGGCAGAAAGTCAGCATCAAAAAAGTATTCGCTCCGATTCAGGAAGAGATCGCCTACCTGGCGGACAATGGAACTGATATTAGTGCAGGGGATTTTACTTATTCCATGAAATTTGATGAAGGAGACTATCCGGCATTGGCAAAGGATTTGGAAAATCTCAAAGAAAGAGGATTTACCTTTATGGCCTGTAAACCGGATTGGAATATTGTTGATGAGAAGATGGAAGATTTCTATCAGGTGGTACTCAGCTACGGATGTCAGGCAAAAAAAGTACCGGATTTGAAAGTGCTGCCGGATATCAGCAAAGTATCTCTCTATCATCCGGACGGTATCCCGGCGGATGTGGAGCAGACTATGAAGGAACGCTGGTCTGATAAGATGGACGTCTGCATCGCCGGCAGCTGTTATCTTGATTTCACCAGGAAGGGCTGCAACAAAGGAAAAGCCCTGTCTCTTCTGCAAAAACACTATGGTATTACATATGAGGAGACAGCCGCATTCGGCAACGCCGATAACGACATTTCTCTCATCGAAAAGGCCAAATACGGCTACGCCGTGGGCAACGCCAGCGAAGGTCTGAAGAAAGCCGCCTACGAAGTCCTGGCGCCGATGCAGGAAGATGCGGTGCTTGGCAAGCTGAAAGAAATACTGGAGGAGATGGAGTAAAGCAGGTTTCTGGTTACTGCTCAAACCCGGGCCGCGTACGGACTGCGTAGCTGTGAGTCAACATAATTTAACCGGCAGTTTCCGGTCTTTTTACAATCATTTTACAGGAATATGGTTGAAAAATGAAACAAGAATGTGATAGAAAATAACCGGAGGTATGATTTTATGATCAAAAAAATGGAAGGTTTCAGTAAAGAGGGAAACTGGTATAAAGGAAATCTTCATTGCCATACGACGGATTCCGATGGAAGTTTGACGCCTGCAGAGGTAGTGCAGTACTATAAGAAAGAAGGATATGATTTCCTGGCAATTAGTGACCACAATATTTTTTCGGATTATCGGAGAGATTTCGATTGCGATGAATTCATTATTCTACCTGCCGTTGAGGCGTCTGCTGTTTTGTATAAAGACGACAGTAAAAACAGGGCGGAACGGTTAAGTATTCATCATATACATGGGATTCTTGGCAATGAGGAAATGCAGCGTAAAGCTGCGAAAGGGCTTTTTTCTCATCTGCAGGACTATCCGGAAAGAGAGTACTGCGGTTCCTGGAACGGCGGGCAGGTCGCACAGGAACTTCAGGATGATCTGAAGGCCCATGGATGCATCACCATATACAATCATCCGGTGTGGTCCAGAGTGAGAGAAGAGGACTTTATTTATACGGACGGACTCACTGCTCTGGAGATTTATAATTACGGCACTGTCAATGAGAGCGCCACAGGATTCGATTCCCTGCGCTGGGATGTGATGCTCCGCAATGGAAAGCGTATTTTTGCCACGGCGTCAGACGATAATCATAATGACGGAGTTGTCAGAGACAGCTTTGGCGGATATATCATGGTGAAAGCGGAGGCGCTGAATCACGAGTCTGTGATTAATGCTATTATCAATGGAAATTATTATTCCTCCGCAGGTCCTTCTATCTACAACTGGGGTATTGAAAATGACACAGCTTTTGTGGAGTGCAGCGCTGTGAGCCGGGTGAACTTCATGGCAGGGAATTACATTAATGCAGGTGGTTCTGTCATAGCGGAATCGGGAAAAGATGATATTACGCGTGCAGAGTTTCCTTTGCGTGGAAATGAACAGTACATAAGAGTAGAATGTATAGACAGATATGGAAAAACAGCATGGTCTAATCCGATTTTTCTTTAGGAGCTCATGATGAGCTCCTTTTTCTTTTACAGAGAAAACCGTTAGGATTCCTGTAAAACATAGGAGAAACATAAAACCTATGAAAGACAGGAAATCTATGGGGGACAGGAAAGGAGATACGATGGTGAGATACCTTTTATCAATATCAGAACTGGCGAAACTGAAGAACATAACCAGTGAGACACTGCGTCATTATGACAGGATTGATCTGCTGAAGCCGGATTATGTGACTAAAAGCGGCCGCCGCATGTATTCGATCCGGCAGTATGAAAAGTTGGGGACGATTCTTGAGCTGCGGGCAATTGGTATGAGTCTCCACGAGATTCAGGAATATTTTAATAACAGAAACCTGAAGAAATCCATTTCCATGCTGCGCAGATATCAGCAGGAATTTGAAAAAAAGCTGCAGGAACAGATACAGCTCAATGAAATACTGATTGAAAAAATGAAATTTCTGGAGAGTCTGTCTGAGCTTCCTGAGATGGAAACGGTCTTTGAGACATATTTTCCGGAACGGTATATGGTCACTTTAGGAGAAGAGTCCGGAGATAGGGAAAAGCATGCCATGGCATTTACTATGCTGGAAAATTATGTGCGGGAGAAAATACCGATTCTTGCCAGCGACCGGGTGGGCGTCTTCTCGGATGAGCGGCTGCTGGAACCAAATGACCAGTTGATCTCGGCAGTTCCCATGCTACTTGTCTCACCCAAAAATGCTGATGAAGCATATCTGAAAAAAATCACCGAAGGGAACTATGTCTGTATGCTTTACAAAAATGGAACTTTGGAGAAATATGATTCCTCTTTTGAAAAGGTGAAAGATTATATCAGAGAAAAAGGATATCGGATTTGCGGCAATATCCTGCAGATATATAAGATTGACGTGACCCTCTCCAGCGACAGAGAGGAAACGGTACTGGAGATTCAGGTTCCGGTGAAGAAATAAATTTTACCTGAGAATTACAAAACTTTACGGTTTTCTGTATTGAAGTTTTTGCGGCACAAAGAAATAAACTGATGTTGCTGAAGAAAAAAGAAAAACGTAACAAACTCAGGAGGGAATATTGATGAAAAAGAACGTTTTGAAATTAACAGCAGCAGTTCTGGCGTTTTCCGTTTTATTGACCGGATGCAGCGGATCCGGAAGCAGTACGGCGGAAAAAGTGGATCTGAACAGTATGACGCTGGAGGAAATTACAGCGAAAGCAAAGGAAGAAGGAGAAGTGAATTCTGTGGGAATGCCGGATGACTGGGCTAACTGGGACGACACCTGGCAGGGAATATCTGATACTTATGGACTGAAACATACGGATGTGGACCTTTCTTCAGCAGAGGAACTGGCAATGTTTGAGGCAGAAAAAAATAACGCCACAAAAGATATCGGCGATGTGGGGGAAACCTACGGCGCCGTGGCGGAAGAACAGGGCCTGACCCTGAAATATAAGACCAGCTACTGGGATGAGATTCCGGACTGGGCGAAGGACGATGACGGTGACTGGGTGGTAGCTTATTACGGAACTATGGCGCTGCTTACCAATAAGAAACTGGTTCCGGAAGCGCCGACTTCTTTCCAGGATCTGCTGGAGGGAGATTACATGGTATCCATCGGTGACGTGGCAAGATCCACAAGAGCGCAGTACGCGGTGCTGGCGGCAGCTTACGCAATGGGAGGCGATGAGAGCAACATCCAGCCGGGACTTGATTTCTTCCGTCAGCTGGCAGAACAGGGCAGACTGGATAAGGGCGAATTTACTTTAAGCCGGATTGAAAAAGGTGAGATCGGCGTGGCGATCATCTGGGATTTCGTGGGCATCGGTTACCGCGAACAGATCAAAGAAAATAATCCGGGCGCTGATTTTGAGATCTGTATCCCGGAGGAAGGCTCTGTACAGAGCGGCTACACAACGATCATCAATGCCTATACCCAGAGACCACATGCAGCAGCTCTCACAAGAGAATACATTTTAAGTGATGAAGGACAGCTGAATCTGGCGAAGGGCTATGCGAAAACAGTCCGTGACATCGAGCTGCCGGCGGATCTGCAGGCGAAGATGATACCGGATGAGCAGTACCAGAACATCAGAATGGTGGAAGACGCGGACGCGTGGGAACAGACCGTGGCAGAGCTTCCGACCTTATGGAATGAGCAGGTAATGGCTTACGCCAAATAACTTATGGGATGAACAGATAATGGCTTACGCTAAATAAGGAGAGCAGCAATGAAAAAAGGTCATAAAAAGCAGTATTTGTTTGCATTACTTCCTTTTGTGATTCTGATAGGACTTTTTGAAATCATTCCAATTATCTCAGTCGTTATCCGGAGTTTTACTCCGGATGACGGAACCATCGGAATTACACTGGATCATTATATTCGGATTTTTTCTACACATTTATATCGTTCGGCAATTATAAACAGTCTGGTAATTGCAATCTTTTCCTCAGTCATCGGACTTGTGGTGTCCTTTTTCGGAGCCAAGGCGGCCTACGAAAAGGGAGGCATCGCAAAGAAAATATTCATGAGCATTTTAAATATGGTATCGAACTTTTCCGGTGTGCCGCTGGCATTTGCTTACATTATCATGCTGGGAAATACCGGTGTCCTCACATTGATCGGACAAAAATACGGAATCGGTTTTCTTGCTGAATTTCCACTTTACTCCGTTGTGGGACTGATGATCACTTACATTTATTTTCAGATACCTCTGTCAATGCTTCTGCTTCTGCCGGCCTTTGAATCCATCAAGAAAGAATGGAAGGACGCTGTCGGACTTCTGGGAGGAAGCAGCCTGACATTCTGGCTGAAAGTGGGAATTCCTGTTTTGATGCCGAGTATTCTCGGAACCTTTTCTACCATGTTTGCCAATGCCATCGCGGCTTATGCCACGGCTTACGCACTGGTTATGAATAACGTTTCCATTCTTCCAATACGAATTTCGGAGCAGTTTGTGGGCGACGTGGTGCAGAATCCGCATCTGGGCGGAGCGCTGGCGGTCATTTTGATGATCCTGATGATTCTTTCTATTTTGATGAACGAAAAAATTCTGCAGGGAAACAGAAGGAGGAAAACCGGATATGCGAAGTAAAGGAAAGAAAGCAGGGAGCAGCCTGGTTTTGTGGATTATAGGAGTTTATTTGCTGTTTCCGTTGTTCCTGACATTTTTATACTCATTATTTACGGAGTGGATGACCATTCTGCCGAAAGGATTTTCTCTCAATGCCTATGTGGAATTGTTCCAGGATGTGTATTTCTGGCAGAGCATCCTCCGGTCTTTGATCATTTCCATCGTGCCGATCGCGGTCTGTACCATCGTGGTGCTTCTGGCGATGTACGTGATCATCGTGTACCTGCCGGGACTGGACAAGATCATGAAGATCGTCTGTACCATTCCGTACGCAGTGCAGGGCGTCATTCTTCCAATCAGTGTGCTGGGATTATACGCAAACGCACCGGCGCCGTTCAGCAACAGGGTCTTTATGCTGGCCTGCACCTACTGTATCGTCGTGCTGCCGTACATTTATCAGGGCGTCCGCAACAATCTCAACGCGGTACATGCCCCGAGACTTCTGGAAGCGGCGCAGATGCTGGGAGCCGGAAGATTTTATACCTTTTGGAAAATCATTCTGCCGAATATCATGAACGGAATCATGGTTTCCGCCATGCTGGCCATGTCCATTGTATTCGGAGACTTCGTGATCGTTAATACTCTGGCAGGAAATTATTTCCCGACCGGGCAGATGTACCTGTATGCGGAGATGCGCCAGTCCGGACAGCACGCAAGCGCGGTAATCGTACTTTTATTCTTTGTGACCTTGATGATTTCACTGGCAGTGTTTGGTCTGCAGAAAAATAAAAAGAAGGGCAGGTAAAGGAAAATGGCTTATATCGAATTTCAGAATATCAATAAATTTTACGGGGATAATCAGGTGCTGAAAAATGTAAACCTGTCCATCGAGGAAGGACAGTTCGTAACGCTTCTGGGACCGTCCGGCTGCGGAAAAAGTACGCTGCTGCGGTGTCTGGCCGGTCTGGAGGAAATCTCTTCCGGACAGATTCTCATGGACGGCAAGGACATTACCAATCTGGAGCCGAAGGACAGAAATATCGGAATGGTTTTCCAGCATTACAGTCTGTTTCCCAATATGACGGTGGAAGGTAATATTGCTTTCGGCCTGAAAATGAAAAAGAAATCAAAGGAAGAAATCGCTGAAAAAGTGAAGGCTGCCATGGAAATGGTGGAGCTGACAGGAAAAGAAAAGGAATATCCGGATAATCTGTCGGGAGGACAGCAGCAGAGAGTGGCTCTGGCAAGAAGTATCGTCCAGCAGCCGAAGGTTCTCCTGCTGGATGAACCATTGAGCGCCATTGATGCGAAGCTTCGGAAGTCTTTGCAGAACAGTATCCGGGAAGTACATAAAAAACTGGGACTGACTTCCATCTTCGTGACCCATGATCAGGATGAAGCCATGGTGATGTCCGATACCATCCACCTGTTCCATGAAGGAAAAATCGAACAGTCCAGTAATCCGATCGAGATGTACACATCCCCGGTAAGCAAATTTGCCGCGACCTTCATCGGAAACTACAATATTCTTTCCGAAGAAGAATTCGCCGCAGTGACCGGGAAAAGAATAACGTCTCCGTCAGGCATCGCCATCCGTCCGGAGACTCTGCAGATCATCGGCGAGAACGGACCGGAAGAAGATTACACCTTCGAGGGAGTGATCGTGGATAACATTCCGAAAGGAAACGTACTGCAGTATCATGTGAAGATCCGGGATGTGATGCTGAAGATCGACGTGCTTTTCCGCAGCAAGAGTCTGTTTGACAACGGAACAAAAATCAAGGTGACCGTTGCGGATCACAACTGTATTCGATTATAGATAATTCGATTATAAATAACATGAAGTGACCTGCTTCATAACAGAAAAGAGGAAATAACGATGAAATATGGAACAGTGAATTCTCTGCAGTCGCCGCGTTTTTCCGGTATCCGGACCTTTATGCGGATGGAAAATGTACGGGCCTCAGAGGATATTGATTTTGCTGTGGTGGGAATCCCCTTCGATACCTGCGCCACATACCGCAGCGGAGCGCGCTTTGGCCCTTCGGCCATCAGAGAAGCGTCGGCGCTGGCGGCAAAGCCGTACCATCCAGAACTTGAAGTGGATATTTTTGAGCATTGCTCCGGCGTGGACTGGGGAGATGTGGGTTCCGTTCCGGGATATGTGGAAGATTCCTTCTCCATCATCACAAAGGAGATGCAGGAGATCTTCTTCCACGGAATCATTCCCATCGCCATGGGCGGCGACCACAGCGTGACGCTGGCAGAACTTCGGGCGTGCCACGCGGTGCACGGCCCGGTGGCTCTGTTGCATTTTGACGCACACTATGATACGATTTCCGAGTATTTTGGAAAACCGTACAGCCATGGAACCCCATTTTATCATGCGGCAAAAGAGGGACTGGTGGACACCTCCTGCTCCCTGCAGGTGGGAATTCGGGAAGGTCTCTATGGAGCGGAAGATGCTGAAAATTCCCGGAAGCTCGGATATGAAGTCATAAAGGCGTCAAAAATGCACCGCATGACGGCGGAGGAAGTCATAGAGAAGATATACGAGAGGACAAAAGGAAAAAAAGTGTTCCTGACCTTTGATATTGATTTCCTTGATCCGGCATTTGCTCCGGGAACCGGAACGCCGGTGCCGGGAGGATTCTCCACCTGGGAGGCCCAGGAGCTGCTTCGGGGCTTAAAGGAGCTGAACGTGGTCGGATACGATGTGGTGGAAGTTGCCCCGGCTTACGATGCGGGAGGAATCACTTCCATCGCAGCGGCAGAGATCATGCAGGAGTTCATGGCGCAGATTGCATGGAGGAAAAAACATGGGAAACTTTGAAAAGCTTGTGTCAGAGCAGCCGCTGGTGAAGCAGATGCAGCGCCGGGAAGAAGTATTTTGGGCGAATCCACAGAAGACTTCCTTCGCGGAGAGTATGGAAGACTGTGAGCTTAACGCCGGTGACGTGGAGGATGCACAGCAGAGACTGCTGCGGTTCGCGCCCCTCATCGAGAAATATTTTCCGGAGACAAAACCGCTGCATGGGCTGATCGAATCTCCTCTGGTGGAAATAAACGCCATGAAAGACTGTCTCAATGAGAAATACGGGGCAGCCCTTGACGGGCGGCTCTTTCTGAAAGAGGACAGTCATCTGGCCATTGCCGGTTCCGTAAAAGCCCGGGGCGGCATCTACGAGGTCCTCAATTATACAGAGAAATTGGCCAGAGACCACGGATTTCTCGGAGAGGGTGAGAGCTACGAGAAACTGGGTGGAGAGCACGGATTCCCCGGAGAGGGTGAGAACTACGAGAAGCTGGGCGAGGAAGAGGTGCGGCGCTTCCTGAACGGTTATACCATTCAGGTGGGATCCACCGGCAACCTGGGACTGAGTATCGGCATTATCAGCGCCGTGCTGGGATATAAAGTGATCGTCCACATGTCCGCCGACGCGAAGCAGTGGAAAAAGGAACTGCTCCGGAGCCATGGCGTTGTGGTGAAAGAGTACGAGGGAGACTACGGAGAAGCGGTGAAAAAAGGAAGAGAACTCTCTGACGCGGACCCTCACAGCTACTTCATCGACGATGAGAACTCCAGAACGCTCTTCCTGGGCTACGCCACAGCGGGAGAACGGATCAAGAAACAGTTCCATGACAAAGGAATCGTCATTGATGAAGAACATCCGCTTTTTGTCTACATCCCATGCGGGGTGGGCGGTGCGCCGGGCGGCATCAGTTTCGGCCTGAAACAGGTATTCAAAGACGCCGTACACTGCTTTTTTGTGGAACCGGTGCAGGCTCCGTGCATGCTGCTGGGAATGGCTACCGGTCTCAATCATGAGATATCCGTTCAGGACATCGGACTCAGCGGCAAAACCCACGCCGACGGTCTGGCCGTGGGACGGCCTTCCGGCTTCGTGGGAACCATCATGAAAAAAATGTTCAGCGGCGGCATGACCGTCCGTGACTATAAATTATATGAATATATGAGAGACCTTCTGACCCGGGAAGACATTTTTCTGGAACCCAGCGCCTGCGCCGCATTTCAGGGACCGGTATTCCTGAACCGGAACCCGGAACTGCAGGACTATATCCGGAGGAATGGTCTGGAAAATAAAATGCAGGGTGCAGTTCATGTGGTATGGGCCACAGGCGGAAGTCTGGTGCCAGAAGATATCAGAGAAGAATCTATACACACAAAGCTGCCGGAGTAAAACGGCAGCTCGCCTATTGGAGAAAACATGTTTGACACACACATGCATACAAGTCCCTTTTCCACAGACGCCGGAATGAAGCTTCCGGAACTGCTCAAAAGGAAACAGGAGACCGGACTGGGAATCGTTCTGACAGAGCATATGGACTATGATTTTCCGCCTCCTCTGGTCTACGAATTTTGTACCGACGACTATTTTAAAACCTATTCGCCTTACCAAAATGAAACCTTTCTTCTTGGAATAGAAATCGGTCTCCAGGGCGCTGTCTGCAAAAAAAACAGCGCCCTGATCCGCTCCTGTCCTTTTGATATGGTGATCGGCTCCATTCACGCCGTCTGTGGAAAAGATTTATACGAAAAAACTTATTTTGAGGATTTCCCGGATAAAAAAAGTGCCTACAGCGCTTACCTGGAAACCATGTACCGCTGCATCAGAGAGTTTGATGACTTTGATACCCTGGGGCACATGGATTACATTTGCCGGAAAGCGCCCTACGAGGACCCGCTTCTTCACTATGACGAATTCAGAGAAGAAATCGACAGAATACTAAAGCTCCTGGCAGTCAAAGAAAAATCCCTGGAAATCAACACCCGCCTTTTCGGACAGAAAGAGGCGGTACGGGAACTGGCAGTCATATGCCGGCGTTTTGTGGAGTTGGGCGGCCGCACCGTGACCATCGGATCCGACGCCCATCACACCGCAGCCATCGGCAGCTCCCTGAAGCCCGCTTACGACCTGGCGTTTCAGTGCGGAGCAGAGCCGGTGGTATACAAAAAACGCCGCCCCTGTCCGGCGGTATAAAATCTTTCTTATATCTAATATCTAATAAAGCAAAAGCATCTTATAATGGCAGGATACCTCCAAAGTAGATAGATTAAAAATCTGTTACTTTGGAGGTGTTTTGCATTTTAGGGAAATGAAGCTCACGCTGGAGGAAAAGGTTATGGGGATTTTTGAATCTGGGCGTTGATATTACGGTTGTTTTCTGGATTAATGGAATTTTAACCGTACTCCGTGCTGTATATTACGGTTATTTTATGGATTATTGAAATTCTAACCGTGTTCCATGATGTAATATTACGGTTATTTTTTTAATAAATTTATTTTTAACCGTACTTTAATTACTAAGTATTACGATTATTTTCCTTGTTATCTTGTGTTTTCTCATGAATCACGGTGGTATCTGCGAATATCGTTAAAAAACTGGGAATAGATTCGTCGTGAGCGCAGCTTTTGGCGAATAGCGATAGGAAACACAGGGGAAGTATGCTAAGATAGGGATAGGAATTTATTGGGTTTTACGGAGGGGATACTATGATTGATCACATACCATCTCAATCAGCTATGATTGAATTACTCGGACAATCTTTGTTTGAGGTTTGGCAAAAATTATGCTTGGTCATTGATGAAAAATACGAAATGGAACGATTATGGAATACTGGCGGTAAGAACTGGGCTTATGAGTATAAATATCGCAGAGGTGGCAAAACACTTTGTGCTTTGTATGCTAAAAGTAATTGCGTGGGTTTCATGATTATTTTTGGCAAAAATGAAAGGGCAAAATTTGAAGCGATACGCGATACCCTTTCGGAGTCCGTTTGTAAGAGATACGATGAGGCTGAAACATATCATGATGGGAAATGGGTTATGTTTGAGCCGACAGATACGGCTGAATTTGATGACTATATGAAATTATTAGCTATTAAAAGGAAACCAAATCGGAAATAACAAATGCAGTTTTGGGGAGGTGTGAAAAATGACAACTTCAAATATAAAAGCCCGTATTCCCTGCGACATTCATAAAGTGTGGGAAGTTGTTACGGATGTTGAGCATTACACATGGCGCAGTGATTTGAGCAGAACAGAAGTCATAAATGATAAGCAGTTTATTGAATACACCAAAGAAGATTATCCGACCACCTTTACGATCACTGCCACGGAACCATATAAGTGTTGGGAATTTGATATGGAAAACAGCAACATGGAAGGACACTGGATTGGTATTTTTACTTCCAGAGATGGCGAAACAGAGATTGACTTTACAGAGCATGTAACAGTGAAAAAATTTTTTATGAAACCTTTTGTAAAGTCTTATTTAAAAAAGCAACAAGCTCAATTTGTCTCTGATTTGAGAAAAGCGGTATCGTACTTAACAGAGGAATAAAATAGAATTCATATAACTGAATAACCGCTGCCCTCACAGCAGCGCCACCGAGCAGGAAATCTCAAAATGGACTTCCTGCTTTTTCTTTTGTCCCTGATGTTACATCGAGTTGGATAGATTCAGACTGTAGCGGACAGCTCAAAATTTTCCCCAATATTATTTGATATTTTTTAAAATATTATGTGGATTCCTGTGCCGGATTGGTACTTATAGAATAGACAGATATCTGTCCGATGGAAGTAGATAGATGTTTGTTTAGTGAAAATACATGGACATTTGTCCGATATTTTCATACAATGTATGCAGTAGATGTATTACATATCTGTCGTAAAAATGTATGGAAAGTGGAGGTAATCAAGAAATACGCGTGGAAAAATATGAAAAAAATCTAGTGTACCGTCTCATTCATTCTGCGGCATCCTGCGTATTGTGAATGATACAGTACACTAGTCTAAAAGTGCACATTCAAACATCACGGAGGTGAGGAGATGGAGGATAAAGATATCATCGCTTTGTACTGGGAGCGGTCAGAA
>PPYE01432868.1_pt1 | contig 26057 bp, 27 predicted proteins | sample 1559881 | NCBI WGS metagenome assembly PPYE01 (sample SAMN08240022, study PRJNA423297) | Human gut metagenome, whole genome shotgun sequencing project. | reverse complement strand
CCCCCCACGGCGTGGCCTGCGCCATCATCCTGCCCACCGGCCTGGAGTACAACAAGCCCGTGGCCGGCAAGCGCTACCGCGCCATCGGCAAGGCCATGCAAGTGCCCGGCATTGACAACATGACCGACGAGGAAGCCGCCGACGCCACCATCGCCGCGGTGAAGCAGCTGTCCCTGGACGTGGGCATCCCCCAGAACCTCAACGGCATTTTGAAGGAGGAGGACGTGGCGTTCCTGTCCCAGTCCGCCTACGCCGACGCCTGCTGCCCCGGCAATCCGAGGGATACCAGCGAGGAAGAAATTGCCCAACTGTATAAGAGCTTGCTGTAAGCTAGGAAGGCCATAGGGGAGAGAATCCCGGTTTTTCGCCCAGCGAAAACGAAGTCTCTCAGACTTCGAGGGATTCTCCCTGTAAACCGCCTCCGGCGGTTTACTTCCCCGGCAATCCCCAGGACCGGTCTACGTTGCCACTTCGGTCGGTGCTGGGCGTCTGCCACTGGCAGACAGCACCCGAGGCGGCAGCCGAGAAGCTCCGCCTTTCCCGGCCGCCAAGACAGCCCGCTTAGAAGGGCAAAACCCATAAAACAAGAAGCCCAGGAACGCCCTGGGCTTCTTTTCTTTTCGGGCATTTCGGCAAGGAGGTTCCAAAAGTTTTCAAAAATATCTAAAAGAGATTTTTCCGGCGTGGCTTTCTTGGGGAACTTGTGCTAAAATGAGGGTACCGTATAGAGGAAAGGGAGAGGAAAGCTATGGATAAAACCCTATACGTCTCAGACTTGGACGGCACCCTTCTCACCCCGCGGGAGGACCTGTCGCCGTTTACCATCCGGGTGCTGAACCGCCTGGTGGAGCAGGGGATGGCCTTCACCTATGCCACGGCCCGCTCCCAGCACTCGGCGGACGTGGTGACTCGGGGCCTGACCAAGAGCCTGCCGGTTATCGTCTACAACGGGGCCTTCATCCGCCGGGGGGAGCGCCGGGAGACTTTGCTGCGCCAGCTTTTGCCAGGCCCCAGCGTGGCCCGGGCCCGGCAGGTGTTTGGCGAGGCGGGCATCTCCCCCTTGGTATACACCATGGTCCAAGGGGTGGAGCGGGTGCTGTGGCGGCAGGAAAAGGAGAGCCCCGGGGTGGCCCGGTATGTGGCCTCCCGCCAGCGGGACGAGCGGCTGCTGCCCGTGGCCGATGAGGAAGCCCTCTACCAGGGGGAGGTGTTCTACTTCACCTGCATCGGCGGCCGGGAGGAACTGCTCCCCGCCTACGAGGCGCTGCGCCAGGACAAGGCCCTCTCGGTGCTGCTCCAGGAGGAAATCTACCAGCCCGGGGAGTTCTGGCTGGAGGTGATGTCCGCCGCCGCCACCAAGGCCCAGGCTGCCGCCTGGCTGAAAGAGCGCCTGGGCTGCCAGCGCATGACAGCCTTTGGGGACGGCCTCAACGACATCCCCCTGCTGGAGGAGGCGGACGTCCGCTGCGCCGTGGCCAACGCCGTGCCCCAGCTGCGCCAGGCCGCGGGGCAGGTGATTCCCGCCAACACAGAGGACGGCGTGGCCCGGTTCCTGCTGGCGGACACGGCCCCCACTTTGGCCCTGGGGGAGCGCGCCGGGGATTTCCGGCTGCGGCTGTACCGGCCCCAGGACTTGGAGGGCCTTATCCAGCTGTTTTACGAGACGGTCCACGGGGTGAACCTGGGGGACTACTCCCCGGCGGAGGTGGACGCCTGGGTGCCCTCCCCGGAGAGCGTGGACCGCGCCGCCTGGGGAGAGAGCCTGGCCGCCCACTACACTGTGGTGGCGGAGCGGGAAGGCCAGCTGCTGGGCTTTGGGGACATGGATAGCACCGGCTATTTCGATAGGCTCTACGTCCACCGGGACTTCCAGGGCCGGGGCGTGGCCACATCCATTGCCCACGCCTTGGAGGGCTTTGCCCACGGCCTTGGGGCCCAGCGGGTGACGGTGCACGCCTCCCGCACGGCACGGCCCTTCTTTGAGAGGCGGGGCTATCGGATGCTGTACGCCCAGCAGGTGGAGCGCCGCGGCGTGCTGCTGGAGAACTTCGCCATGGAGCTGGCGCTGGAAGGGGGCGAAGGCCATGGGAGCCATTAAGGGCCTGCGGGTGGTGCTGGCCGTGCTGCTGTGCCTGGTGCTGGGGGGAAGCCTCTGGCTGACGGTGCAGCGGCAGGTGTTCCACCAAGAGGAGCTGGCCGTGGGCGGGCTTATCTTGGCGCCGGTGGAAGGGGACGCCATGGCCCCGGCCCTGGAGCAGGGCAGCTTGGCGGTGGCCGTTCCCCGGGAGAGCTACCAGCTGGGGGACGTGGTGCTGTACGACGCGGGCTTTACCCGCCTGGTGGGCAGCGTGGAGGGGGACTTCATCGCCCGGGGCGACGCCCAAGGGGAGGAAGCGGAAGCCCTCCTTCCCACGGCGGACATCCAGGGGGCAGTCATCGCCGCCCTGCCCGGCGGGGGCGAAGTGTGGGGCTTCCTCAGCAGCCTGTGGGGCCCGCCGGTGGTGCTGGTTGTGGGGGTGCTGCTGCTGGCGCTGCCAAGCCTGTTCGGCCTGGGGCGGGAGCCGGCGGGTGCCCCGGCCCAGGAGCAGCCCGGCAAATACAGGCCCCGCCACTAGGCTTTGGCTGAAAGAGAGCGCGGTTTTCATAGATTGTAAAAAGGAGGGGTATCATGGTTTGGCTTTGGATTGCGTTGGCGGCCGTCCTGGCGGCGGCGCTGTTGCTGCTGGGGGCGGCGGTGTTCTTCTTCAAGTTCTCCATCCGCCGGTACCGGAAGGAGCGCGCCGATGAGCAGTATGAGGAGGCAGACTCCATCTGGAACCCCTTTGCCCCCCGGATGAAGGAGGCCCAGGCCTACATCCGGGCCCACACCCGGGAGAAGGTAAAGCTCACCTCCTTTGACGGGCTGGAGCTGGCGGCCCTGTACCTGCCGGTGGAGCGTCCCCGGGGCACGGTGATAGCCTTCCACGGGTACCGCTCCCTGGCCACCATCGACTTCGCCTTGGAGGTGGAGTTCCTCCACCGGCTGGGCTATGATGTGCTGCTGCCCTACCAGCGCTCCCATGGGGAGAGCCAGGGCAAGTACATCACCTACGGGGTGAAGGAGCGCTTCGACTGCCAGAGATGGGCCCGCTACGCCGCCCGCCGCTGGGGGGACAGGCCCCTGTTCCTCATGGGCATCTCCATGGGGGCCGCCACGGTGCTGATGGCCTCCGGCCTGGAGCTGCCCCCCAACACCCGGGGCATTGTGGCCGACTGCGGCTTTACCACCCCCTGGGACATCATGGCCCACGTGGCCCGGCGGGATTACAAGCTGCCCCGGGCGCTGCTGTGGGTGCTCCTCTCCCTGCTGGACCTGCTGGCCCGGGCGGCGGCGGGGTTCTCCCTAAAGGGCGCGGACACCCGCCAGGCCTTGGCGCACACCCAGCTGCCGGTGCTGTTCCTCCACGGGGAGAAGGACGATTTCGTGCCCGTCTCCATGACAGAGGAGAACTACCATGCCTGCGCCTCCCCCAAGGCGCTGCGGCTGGTGCCCGGCGCCGAACACGCCCAGAGCTTCGGCGTGGACACCCCCGGCTGCGAGGAGGCCATCCAGCGGTTTTTGGAGGGGTGCCTGGGGTAGGCCGCCGGGCCCAAAAATATTTTTCCGCCCCAGGGGGAGAATGGATTGCAAATCCCCACAGGATATGATAGGATACTCCATAGAGATACGGCGTGAGCGGCAACCGGGCCACCGGGAACCGCCTTCGTCGTACTTTTTTGCCCTGGGAATGGGAAAAATTTTGGAAAGGGGTCGTTTTATGGCGCAGAGGATACGGAGCATGACAGAGGGTTCCCCCATCCGGCTGCTGATTTTCTTTGCCCTGCCGCTGATGGTGGGCAATGTGTTCCAGCAGCTGTACACCGTGGTGGACACCGCCGTGGTGGGGCAGTTTGTGGGGGTAAGCGCCCTGGCCTCCCTGGGGGCGGCGGACAGCCCCAACTGGGGGGTGCTGGGCATCATCCAGGGGCTGACACAGGGCTTCTCCATCTTGATGGCCCAGCACTTTGGCGCCAAGGATTACCGGGAGCTCTCCCGCAGCGTGGGGGCCTCGGTGACGCTGTGCCTGGTGTTCACCGTGCTGCTGGGGGTAGGGGGCCAGCTGTGGGCAGAGCCCCTGCTGCGCCTGCTGAACACCCCCCAGGACGTGCTGCCCGGGGCGCTGCTGTACCTGCGCATTGTCTACGGGGGCATCCCGGCCATTATGGCCTACAACTTCCTGGCGGCCATTTTGCGGGCCCTGGGGGACGCCAAAACGCCCCTGTACGCCATTGTGGTGGCGGCCCTGATGAACGTGGCTCTGGATTTGCTCTTTGTGGTGGGCTTCCACTGGGGCATTGCCGGGGCGGCCATCGCCACGGTGGTTTCCCAGGTGGCCTCTGCCGTGTACTGCTTTTTCAACGTGCGGAAAATCACCATCCTCCAGGTGCTTCCCGGCGATTTGAAGCCCTCCCGGGATTTGACCCTCACTTTGCTGAAGCTGGGCTTTCCCATGGCCTTGCAGAACGCCATCATCGCCATGGGCAGCATGGTGGTGCAGTTTGTCATCAACGGCTACGGCATGCTGTTCCTGGCGGGCTTTACCGCCACCAACAAGCTTTACGGCCTGCTGGAGATTGCCGCCACCTCCTACGGCTTCGCGGTGACCTCCTACGTGGGGCAGAACCTGGGCGCCCGGCTGGTAAACCGCATCAAGCGGGGGCAGCGGGCGGCGGCTGTGGTGGCCTTCCTCACCTCGGTGGTCATCGCCGCGGCCATGCTGCTGTTTGGCCGGCTGGTGCTGGGGCTGTTCATCTCCGGGGAGCCGGCGGAGGTGGAGGCCTCTTTGGACATCGCCTACCACTACCTGTCCATTATGAGCGTGTGCCTGCCCATCCTATATATGCTGCACATCTACCGCTCCGCCCTGATGGGCCTGGGGGACACGGTGGTGCCCATGCTCTCCGGCTTCGCGGAGATGGTGGTGCGCATTGGCGTGGCCTTGCTGCTGCCCCTGGTCATGGGCCAGGAGGGCATCTACTACGCGGAGGTGGGCGCCTGGACCGCCGCGGCCATTCTGCTGGTGGCGGCCTATTACGCCAGGATGCGGGCCCTCTCCCGGCGCAAGGGCTTTGCCCTGGACGAAAAAAACTGAAAGGAGTGCTTGTATGGAGCAGGCGGTAAAAGAAAACAGCATCACCCAAGGTGTGATTTGGAAGCAGCTTCTCATCTTTTTCTTCCCCATTTTGATAGGCACCTTCTTCCAGCAGCTGTACAACACGGTGGACACCATTGTGGTGGGGCAGTATGTGGGCACCAACGCCCTGGCGGCGGTGGGCACCACCGGCACCCTCATCAACCTGCTGGTGGGCTTCTTTGTGGGGGTGTCCTCCGGCGCCACGGTGATTATCTCCCAATTCTTCGGCGCGGGGGACGGCAAAAACGTCTCCAAGGCGGTGCACACCTCCATTGCCTTGGCCTTGGTGGGCGGGCTTGTCATCATGGTGCTGGGGCTGCTGACGGCCCGGCCCTCTCTGGTGCTGCTGGGCGTGCCCGAGGAGATACTGGGCGACGCCTTGACCTACATGAACGTGTACTACTGCGGCATCATCGCCAGCATGATATACAACGTGGGCACCGGCGTGCTGCGGGCCATTGGCGACAGCCGCATGCCCCTGTACGTGCTCATTGTCTGCTGCCTGGTGAACATTGTGCTGGACCTGCTCTTTGTGCTGGGCTTCCACTGGGGCGTGTTCGGCGTGGCCATTGCCACGGTGCTCTCCCAGGTGGTCAGCGCGGTGCTTATCATGGCGCGGCTGATGCTCACCCGGGAGAGCTACCGGGTGGAGCTCAAACGCATCCGCTTTGATAAGAGCATATTGAAAAATGTTATCCGCATCGGCCTGCCTGCGGGGATGCAGTCGGTGCTGTACTCGGTGTCCAACCTGGTGGTGCAGGCCAGCATCAACTCTTTTGGCACCGACGCCATCGCCTCTTGGGCGGCCATCGGCAAAATTGACGGCTTCATCTGGATGGTGATGAGCGCCTTTGGCATTGCCATCACCACCTTTGTGGGGCAGAACTTCGGCGCCCAGCAGTATGCCCGGGTAAAGCGGAGCATCAAGGTGTGCCTGGGCATGGCCTTGGGCACCACCATCGCCCTGAGCATTTTGCTGCTGGTGTTCATGGAGCCCCTGCTGCGGTTCTTCACCGGGGACGAGACGGTCATCGCCATCGGCCAGCGCTTCTTCTGGGTGATGGCCCCCAGCTACTTTACCTATGTGTTCATCGAGATTCTCTCCGGCGCCATCCGCGGGGCGGGGGAGTCCCTGCAGCCCATGCTCATCACCTGCTTTGGGGTGTGCGGCCTGCGCATTTTGTGGCTGACGCTGGTGGTGCCCCGGTTCCACACCATGGAGATGGTGGCCATGAACTACCCCGTCACCTGGGTGATTGCCGCCGTGGTGTTCATCCTCTACTACCTGCGGATGAACTGGCTGCGCAGGTGCATCCGGCGGGGCGGCTACCCCATGCCGGAAACGCTGTAAGGCACTGGAAAAACAGGAAGGGAGGGGCCGCCGGCCCCTCTTTTTTGCTGCCCTGCGGGGGAAGCCCCGCTTTTTTCTGGGCGCTGGCATGAAAAAAACTATTGCATTTTTCCTGGGTTTGGGCTATGATAAGAGTGGTTAGATGTGCGTACAAATCCGGCGGCGGGCAGCGCCGTCCCGCACAGACTTGCACTAATCAAAATGGAGGAACCTGCAATGAACAACATCCCTCAGGTCAAGCTGGGTATTGTGGCTGTATCCCGCGATTGCTTCCCCATCCAGCTTTCCCAGAACCGCCGGGCCGCCGTTGTGGCTGCCTGCGCCGCTAAGGGCCTGGAAGTGTACGAGGCCCAGACTACCGTTGAGAACGAGAAGGACATGCTGACTGCCGTGGAAGAAGTCACCAAGGCTGGCTGCAACGCCCTGACCGTGTTCCTGGGCAACTTTGGCCCCGAAACCCCCGAAACCCTCATCGCCAAGAACTTTGACGGCCCCTGCATGTTTGTGGCTGCCGCCGAGGGCGACGGCGACCTGATTAACGGCCGCGGCGACGCCTACTGCGGCATGCTCAACTGCTCCTACAACCTGGGCCTGCGCGGCCTGACCGGCTATATCCCCGAGTATCCCGTGGGCACCGCCGAGGAGCTGGCCGACAAGATGGCCGAGTTTGTGCCCATCGCCCGCGCCATCATCGGCATTAAGAACCTGAAGATTATCACCTTCGGCCCCCGGCCCCAGGACTTCTTCGCCTGCAACGCCCCCATCAACGGCCTGTACCAGCTGGGTGTGGAGATTGAGGAAAACTCCGAGCTGGACCTGCTGGTCTCCTACAAGGAGCACGCCGGCGACGCCCGCATCCCCGATGTGTGCGCCGACATGGCCAAGGAAATGGGCGAGGGCAAGTATTACCCCGACATGCTGGAGCGCATGGCCCAGTTTGAGCTGACTCTGCTGGATTGGGCTGAGAACCACAAGGGCAGCCGCCAGTACGTGGCTTTCGCCGACAAATGTTGGCCTGCCTTCCCCAGCCAGTTCGGCTTTGAGCCCTGCTATGTCAACTCCCGCCTGGCCACCCGCGGCATCCCCGTGGCCTGCGAAGTGGACATCTACGGCGCCCTCTCCGAGTACATCGGCATGTGCATCTCCGGCGACACCGTCACCTTGCTGGACATCAACAACTCCGTGCCCGCCTCCATGTACGAGGCCCAGATTAAGGGCAAGTTCGATTACGACTACAAGCTCAACGACACCTTCATGGGCTTCCACTGCGGCAACACTCCCAGCTGCAAGCTGTGCGCCGACCGCGCTGTGAAGTACCAGCTCATCCAGCACCGTCTGCTGGAGCCCGCTGGCAGCGACCCCGATTTCACCCGCGGCACCCTGGAAGGCGACATCGCCCCCGGCGAAATCACCTTCTACCGCCTGCAGAGCACTGCTGACGGCCAGCTCCGCTGCTACGTGGCAGAGGGCGAGGTCCTGCCTGTGCCCACCTGCTCCTTCGGCGGCATCGGCGTGTTCGCCATCCCCGAGATGGGCCGTTTCTACCGCCACGTGCTGGTGGAGAAGCGCTATCCCCACCACGGCGCCGTGGCCTTTGGCCATCACGGCAAGGCCCTCTTCGAGCTGTTCAAGCTGCTGGGCATCCAGGATATCGGCTTCAACCAGCCCAAGGGCATGCTCTACAAGACCGAGAACCCCTTCGCCTAAGAAGGAAAACGCCATACAAAATGGAGGCACCCCTGGCGGGATGCCTCTTTTTTTGTTGCCTTTGGGGCTCTTGCCCCCGCAAACGGAAAGCGGCCTGGCCAAAGCCAAGCCGCTTTTTTTAGCAAGATTTCGCCTGGATTTACTCCGTCCGCAAGGCCACCACAGGGTCTTTCTTGGCGGCGCTGCGGGAGGGGATGATGCCCGAGAACAAGGTCAGGGCGGTGCTGATGAGCACCAGCACCAAGGCCGTGGGCAGGGGCAGGAAGGCGCTTAAGGTCTGGATGCCGGTGAGGTGGTGCAGGATGGCGTTGATGGGGATGCACAGCACCCAGGTGATAAGCACGCCCAGCGCACCGGAGGTAAAGCCGATGATGACCGTCTCCGCGTTGAACATGGAGGACACGTTCCGCTTGGAGGCGCCAATGGCCCGCAAAATGCCGATTTCCTTGGTGCGCTCCTGGACGGAAATCAAGGTGATGACGCCGATCATAATGGAGGAGACCACCAGGGACACGGCCACAAAGGCGATGAGCACATAGGTGATGGCGTTGATGATGGTGGTGATGGAGGAAAGCATCAGGCCGATGTAGTCGGTGTACTGGATTTGCTCCAAATCGTCCTTGGTTTCGTTGTAGTCGGCGATGGCCTGCTCGATGACGTCCTTGTCCTCAAAGGAGGCGGCGTACAGGCTGATGGAGGCCGGGTCGTCCAAATCGATGTAGCCCAGCTGCACCAGGTTCTCCTCGTAGGTGGAGTCGGAGAAGGTGAGCACCTCGTCGTAGTACTGGGCGCACTGCTGGGTGGTGTAGGTGTCCATGGCGGCGTCCAGGGCGGCAGCCATCTGGGCGGGCTCCATGGCGGCCAGCTGCTGCTGGACCTGGGCGGCGTACTGGGCCTTAAACTGCTCCTCGGCCATCTGGGTGAACAAATCGGAAAGCTCCTCGTCGCTCATGGCGGCGATGTAGTCCTCCACCTGGCTCTCGTCCAGGCTGGCCTGGCTGGTGAGGGCCTCCTGCAAGGTGGACTCCATCTCCTCCCGGCTCATGGAGCCGGTGGACTGCCCCACCGCCTGGTCGATCTGCTCCTGGGTGGGCAGGCTCTGGATAGCCAGGTACGTCTCCGCCTTGCCCTGCTCCTCCAGGCCGGACACGTAGCTGCGGAAGGCGCTCTCCTTCTCCTCGTCGGTGAGGTTGCCGGTGCTCTCCTGGAAGGGCAGGCCGGTAAAGATGTCCCGGTTGGGGCTGTCAACGGCGGCTCGCAGAGCCGTTCATCTTGACCGTTGACTGACTCGACTGTTTTTGCTATCTGCTAATTAAACTTATGTGTTGTAAAGAAACAGATTATACCGATTACAGCCATCAAAAAACCGGAACCGATAAACCAAAGTTCAACACCGATCGCTTCACTGACGGGTCCCGCCAATAGAAGCCCAAAGGGAGTTGCTAACGTCATAGCCGTGTTTAGTAGAGAAAATACCTTTCCCATCATTTGTGGCGGGGTACTTTCTTGAATATGCGCCATTAACGGAACATTAAAGAATGTCCCGGATGCCCCCATGACAAAGCAGCAAATAACAAAACCCCCAAATGCTTCTGTGGGGAAAATGCCACTGAAAAAAGCTGCCATTCCCAAAGTAATGATTGATACTGAAATCATTACAAAACGCTTTTTCATTCCACCCCATATTCCCATGATAGAGGAAGATACCAAAAGCCCCGCAGAAAAAACAAATTCAACGATTGCATTGTGTCCTGCACCGCCCAAATAGTGTAGACGTACCAAAAGCGGAAACAGTGAGCCTAACGGCATATACAACATACTTGCAAATATAACAGGGAAAAATGCCGCCATAAGCGGTTTGTTTTCTCGCATTGCAAGAAATCCCTGTTTCATGTCGTCAAATAAATGAGGGACTTCTTCTCCACTGGTCATATCGGGCAGTGAAATCATCAACAGACATACAATGGCAAATACTGCGCCAATGATGTCTACCAGCATAATAGGGGCAATAGGAAATAATGCCATCATGCCAGCACCCAACGCAGGACCAACCATAGTTGAAACAGAAGTTATAAGATTTCCCCAGCCGCCAGCTTTTTCCAACATTTCAGTTGGTACAAACATTGGGATTGCCGCCTGCAATGCAGGAGCGTGAAAAGTATTTCCAATTCCTCTAAAAAACAGTACAACAAATATGAGCCAAACAGACGGCTCGTGGTAGAGCAAAAATGCAAGTCCCAGTAAGACGCTTGATACTGCTACAAGGCTATCAGCAGCAATCATAACTGTTCTTCGGTTATATCTGTCAATCCATACGCCTGCGAATGGACCTAACAGCATATTCGGCAGGAACGATATGACCGTTGCAAGCGTCAGCGTCACCGCTGATTCGGTATAGGCAGTCAGCCACCAGATCACCGCAAACTGAACAGCGGAAGAACCTAAAAGAGAAAAAGCCTGCCCTGTGTAAATTGTAATAAATGTTCTTTTCCATTTGGTTTTATTCATAGCAAAAATCTCCTGTATTTTTTTGAATTGATAAAAGGCAATAAAAAATACAGGTCATTGTGCCAAAGGACACAAAATGCCTGCAATTCATCAAAACTGTATATGAAATACCACGCATATTATTTGTGATATATGCGCAAAATTATTTCCCTCTACATTTGATTCAGAGCATGACAAAAAAGCCCGTTCGGCACGAACTGGATTTTAATTGCCTGTTTTACTGAACACGAATGTAAAAGGGATACCACATACACAATCCTCCTTTGCTGTCCGTAATATTCTATCATTTCTTTTTGCCCAGTGTCAATGCTTTCCACGCTTTATTTTCTTTTCTGATTGCTGCAATTTTCTGATTTAGGAATAGTGTGGGGCTGGCAGTCTATCAATTTTTTGTGTTACTTTACCGCACACGAGCATTATCTTTGGGCAGGAAGCACAGCCCATGCAAAGGAAAAGACCCGCGCCCTCCGCCGAGTGCGAAGGGCCGGGTCCCGTAAGTACTCCCCAAATGCAGCGGAAGGCCACACAGCCAGCCTGTCGGCCTCCCCCTGTTTTTTTATAGCCTGGGCCTCTTAGATGCCCAGCACGTCCCGCAGGTAGATGCGGGAGACTTCAGCAGAATGGAAATTGCACACCTCGGGGCGGTCCAGCTCCACGCAGAGGACGCCGTCGAAGCCCACTTCCTCCAGGGCGGCCTTCACCGCGGGGAAGTTCACCGTGCCGTGGCCCAGGGCCCGGAAGGTGCCCATCTTGTCGCGGCCCTCGGCCTTGGACAGGGCGTAGGTGTCCACGTCCTTTAGGTGCATGTAGGCCACCCGGCTGCCGTACTGGCGAATCAGCGCGGCGGGGTCCATGCCGGCCAAGGTGGTGTGAGCGGTGTCAAAGCAGAAGGAGACGTAGTCGGGGTTGGTGTGCTCGGCGAAGTAATCGATGTCGCTCTGCCAGAACACGCAGGTGCCGTAGTGGGGGTGGAAGCACAGGGTGACGCCCTTCTCCTTGGCGTAGGCGCCCACGGTGTTGGCCACGTAGCACATCTTGTCCAGCATCTCGGGGTTGGTGGGCCGCTCGGAGGGGCCGTCGTCGCCAAAGCCGGCGTTCTGGCAGTTGTACCACTTTACGCCCACGGCGGCGCAGAAGTCGATCTGCTCCTTGGCGATGCGGATGGCCTCTTCCACGTCGAAGGTGAAGTGGCCGTACAGGTTTACCAGGTCCACGCCGCACTCCTTGGTCAGGTCCACCAGGGCCTGGGGGTCGTCGGCGTAGTAATCGCGGATAAAGGCGAAGTTCTCCACGGTGTCATAGCCCAGGAACTTGCACTCCTGGAAGGCCTGCTTCAGCTGGTTCTTGGCGGCTTCGGGCTCGCGGTTGGTAATCCAGGTCCAACCGGTATAGGCTGCTTTCATGGGTATTCCTCCTAAAGTTTAGAGTGTAGATTCTGTATGGACACACGGCTCAGTCGTCCAGCACGCCGTGCATGGGGTTGTTCTTCATGGGGGCGGTGCGGGTGTAGCCCGACTCCAAGGCGATGTACTCGCCCTGCTGGCAGGACTTGGAGAAGCTGGTCATAATCTCCAGCACGTGGCGCTGCTGCTGGTAGTTGGCGCGGTGGTCGCGGCCGGTGCGCAGGGCCTTGCACATGTCCGCCAGGCCCAGGGCCCGGCTGTTTTCGTTGTAGTCGAACAGCAGGGGGATTTCCTTGTACCCGTCGTAGAAGGAGGGCACCTTTTTGCGCTCCAGGGCGGGGTCGGTGGCGGGGGCGGCTGCCTGGTCCTCGGGGCGCAGCAGCAGCACGGGGCCGCCAAAGGTGTTGGGGTCGGGCACCACCAGCGTGCCCTGGGTGCCGTACACCTCAAAGCGGGCCTGGGCGCCACGGCCGTAGTACACGTCGAAGGTGGTGAAAATCTGGGCGATGGCGCCGTTCTCAAAGAGGATGTTCCCCGAGAGGTAGGTGTCCACGTCCACAGAGATGTCCTCGCCATAGTGGGGCTGGGAGGTGATGGTGCGGTGGGGGAAGGTGCGCTTGGTCATGCCCATTACGCCCTTGGCCGGGCCCAGCAGCTGTACCAGCGCGGTGACGTAATAGGGGCCCATGTCCATCATGGGGCCGCCGCCCCGCTTGTAGTAGAACTCCGGGTCGGGATGCCAAGTCTCGTGGCCGTGGCACACCATGGCGCAGGAGGCGCCCACCACGTCGCCGATGAGGCCCTGGTCAATCACCCGCCGGGCGGTCTGGATGCCGGCGCCCATAAAGGTGTCCGGCGCGCCGCCCAGGCGTAGGCCCTTCTCCTCGGCCAGAGCCACCAGCTCCTTGGCCTCGTCCATGTCCACGGCCAGGGGCTTCTCCGAGTAGACGTGCTTGCCGTGGAGCAAGCCTTGCTTTGTCACCTCGTAGTGCTTGTGGGGGCGGGTCAGGTTCAGGATGACCTCCACCTCCGGATCGTTGAAAGCCTCGTACATATCTTTATAGATTTTGGGCTGGCGGACCGCGGCGCCCTCTTTGATTTGCTCCTCCACGTAGCCGGCGCCCTTCTGGGCCCGCTCGGGGATGAGGTCGCACACGCCCACCAGGTCCACTTCACGGAAAACCTTGGTGATGTTTTGCAGGTAAATGCCGCTGATGGCGCCCACGCCAATCATGGCAATGCGTACCTTTTCCATGGCAGCTCCTCCTTTTTGTCATTTCTCATGACTTTTGGTTGCATTATAGCACCCTTTCTGGTAAAATACGTGCCAAGAGATGATATTTTACTGCCAATAATTGCGGGTTTTCCCTTTTTGGACGGCCCGCCACGCTACGAGGTGAATCCCACATGCACGCCTTTGTCGAAGCCCGGCACGAGCCGCTGTCCATCCATCTTTCCACCGGGCTCACCTTCCCTTTGCACCTGCACCCCCAGCTGGAGCTGTTTTTGGTGCTTACCGGCAGCTCCTCGGTGACGGTGCGGGGCCAGACCCAGGTGCTGGGGCCCGGGGCCCTGGCGCTGATTTTCCCCAACCAGGTGCACAGCTACACCGCCCTGGAGCCCGGCACCGGGGCGGTGCTGGTGGTGTGCGACCTCTCCTACACCGGGGGCTACGCCGACACTTTGCTGCGCAGCCACCCGGAGGACCCCTTCCTTTCCGGGGAGAAGCTGCACCCCAACGTGCCCTACGCCATCCAGGAGCTGGAGCGGGAGGCGCGCCTCCAGCGGGAGAGCCCTGTGTTCGGCCCGCTGATTCAGCTGGTGCTGGCCCGGGCCCTGCCCCAGCTGAGCCTGGCGAAGAACTCCGCCGCCGACCGCCGGGAGCTGACCTATCAAATCTCCCAGTACGTGGGGGAGCACTTCCGGGAGCCCCTCACCTTGGGCACCTTGGCCCGGGAGCTGGGCATGAACAAGTACCACCTGTCCCACGTGTTCTCCGAGAAGATGGGACAGAGCTTCCCGGCCTACCTGTCCCGCATCCGCATCTCCTGCGCCTGCTCGGCTTTGGCGGAGACAGACCGTTCCGTCACCCAAATCGCCGAGGAGTGCGGCTTTGAAAGCCAGCGCTCCTTCTTCCGGGTGTTTCAGCAGCAGCTGGGCACCACCCCCCTGCAATACCGCAAAAACGCCCGCTCGCCGGAGGCGTCCCCGGGGAGGGGGGAGGGTAACGCCGGGGAGATTCTTCCTCACTAACGGGTAAATCTTCCCCATCCTGAGGCACGGGCTTGAGTGGGTCTACTGTATCCAGGACGGCGCGGGTTTGCTCTAAGGTCAAAGAATTGCCCGCCGGGGAGGTGATGGGCTTGGTGGGCCACTCCCAGAGCATGGACACCTTCGGCATTTACGGCCACGCCCTCCAAGGGGAGGACGCCGCCACCTCCGGGAAGCTGGGCGCCCTGTTTGAGAGCCTGGCAGCCCCAGTAGAGGAAACAGACAGTAAAAAAGACCTGCCAGGCGCAACGCCCAGCAGGCCGAAAAACTAAAAAAAGCGGCCCCGAAACGCCGCAGAAAACCGAAAGTGTGTAGAACGCGCGGACGCGCCTCCCGAGAGAACCGCTTGCAGTTTGAAAAACTGCATTTTTTCTTCGCAAAAACCGCGTTTCTCTGCTTTAAAATGTGGGAAGTGTGTTAAAAAGTGTGTTACAGGCAAAAAGAAAAACCGCCTAAACCCAGTGTTTAAGCGGCTTTTTTGTGGCTTTACTGAACAAAAATGAAGCCTTGTCAAAAAAGTGAAGCAAAAAAGCCAGGTTTTATGCTGGATTCCAGTAGTTCCTTGTTCAGAAAATGCTCACTGAACAAAAATGAAACCGAGTATTCTGAGGGTTTGGGACATTAATTTTCTTCTCTAAAATTCGAATGAACCAGCATCAAATCCCCATTCGGTTCTTTGCGGAAAATGTTTTCCTCATAGAAGACGGAGCATTGAAACCGTCCATTCTCAAACCTTGGCACAGCGTAGTACAGCCGGTTGACCAGGGTGTTCCCGTCCTCCATGACATCAAAATTCCCAAGGGGAACAGCTGTTGCCCGCTCTCTCGTGGGTATATACGGTGTTTTTGTCTGCATGGTCAGGCAACCTCCTGTGAATGGGCTTTTTCTGCTATCTGGCCAGAGGAGCGGATGAAAGAGATGATTTCTTGGTCGGAGAGCAGGTATAGGAATAGGATGATCGTTATGGCGGATGGCTTGTGGACGCCCCGTTCCAACTTCTGATAGTTCCGCGTGTTTACATGCAGCTTTTCCGCCAACTTCTCCTGAGAAAGATTCATTTTGGTCCGAAACTCCCGGATGCGAACGACCCAAAAGGCGAGAAACAAGTCCTCGTACTTCCGCAAGTGCAAGACCTCCTACTACAATGCACATGGCCCTTTGCCAACAGGAAAATCTTACCAAATCCCACACCAGCCTACCACGTCCTATGGGACGTGTTTTGTCAATTTTTGTTGAGATTCCTATACTTTTATTGTATCATAGATAAAAAGGAAGCTACAACAATCACCGTTGCAGCTTCCTGTTATGGATAGTTGCGCTTTTTAGTGTTGCTGCCCCATCCCATACTCCGCCGCCACATTTTCTTCCACATCGTTCTCGGTGGAATCCATCTGTGGCCGCTGGGTAAGGATGAAAGTCTCCAGCATCTGGATGCGTTGATTCACCGAGGCAACGATAGCTTCCACCCGCTCTTTGTCGATGAATTCCTCTGCACCAGCGAACACCTTTCGGATGTCCTGGTCAACGTCGTCCAGCTTGGAGAGGTCGAGCCAGTCAAAAGAGGTCACCAGCCGAAGTTGATCCTGGTGGGTTTTCTTGAAAGGCTTGCAGGTGATATTCCGCCCGGAGCGGATTTGCGGCGTCAGCTTGTCATACCCCAGGGAGGAACCGCTGTCATAAATGGGCGCCGGCCCCAGCCACTCCAGAGTGTCCGGGCTGCGGAGCAACCCGAAGTTGTTGAAGTGCCTGTCCTCATTGGCGATGAGGTAGTCCAATACCAGCATCTGGTTCAGGGCGTGCGTCACATTGGGGACACCCAGCTTTTCGCAGCAGTTGCGGTAGTGCTGATAGACGGAAGTCTGGTTGTCCTTCTTCTGGGTTTGCATCACCCGCCAGGCGGGGATCAGCTCCGTGTCTGGGGTGACGAAATCCTCACACATGCTGTAAGGGAGGCCCTCGTCCCACAACAAGGCGTAGGGAATGTGGGGAATCGCTAGGCGCTGGGCGATTTTAGTGGCAATCACCTCATTAAATGGCTGCTGTTGGAAAGGGCCGCTGCCGGCTTTCACTAAATAGCGTTTCCCATCCAAGATGGCCCAGCGCTTTCGGAGATTGCCGTCACACGTCCAGTCTGGGGAACGGAGGTCGATGTCGCTAGTCTTGGAGAGCTTGCCCAGCAGAGCGTCCCCCACATCGGGGGAGAAGCCGTTTTCAAAAAAGTTGACCTCATCCCAGGAAAGGTTGCTGCTCGCCGGTTTTACCCAGTAGTGGTCGGAAAGGCTCAACCCCAAATTTCTGGAAATTACCTGCTGCGGGTTGGGAAAACCCAATTGGCTGAGGGCGTCCACTAACCCTGAGCGGGCGGAGGGGATGAACCGGTCCGTCCACCATGCGTTGAAGGCAGCCCGGTCAGCTTTGTCCCAGGTGATGGGAACCCCCACCGGCAAATCCTCCCCGTGGTACAGTTCGCCAACACGGGTAATTTTTGTCCCGCCATCATCCAAGGCTATTTCCACCACGGGGATGTCTTTGTGCATCAGGGTGTAGTTCACGGGTGCCGCCTCCTTTCTCTTGCTTTGTAGTATACACGATACATGGCGTGGGCGCAACGAAATTACCAGGCCATGCTGGGCTGGTACGCCTGTTCTTCTTCCTCATCCTGGGAGTCCTCCTGGTCATCAGATTCTTCCCAGGCTTCTTCCTCATCCTGAGATTCCTCATCTTCCAAGGAGTCCTCCTGGGCTTCCTCCAGCTCGGTGTCCTCTACTTCTTCTACATCATCCAGACTATCACTTCCTAGAACTTCGCTGTCCTCGAACACTTCTTCCGTTTCTTGGGCTTCTTCCTCCCCGGTTTCCTCGACCCCGTCATCCTCCTGGGAAACTTCCTCGGAACCGGCCTCAAAATCGTCCACGAGGGCGGCGTCCTCCTGGGCTGCGGGTTGTTCCTCCAGTTCGGTGCCGGGGCCTTCCTGGGCCTCTTGGGGGGCAAACTCGTCCTGGAGTTCTTCCTCCATTTCTTCGTCCTCGGCTTGGTCATCCGATTCTTCCTCGACCTCCTGTTCTGCTGGGTGGTTGGCCTGGTACTGGGCCTCGTCTTGCTCAATTTCCGACTCGATTAGGCCGATGACGAATTGCTTTTGCGTCATGTGGTTCCGTTCCAGATAGGCTTTCACACGCTGAAACAGGCTATCCGGCACTTGGAAGGCCAGGGTTCTCATACGTTCCATATTTTTGTCCTCCTGTGTAATTTGAATTTTGGGATGCAGCTCGTTGTCCACAGCCTGGGCGATGAATTCTCCCATGGTCATGTTGTGGGCTTCCAGATAGGCTTTCACTTCGGCGTGCAGTTCCGCCGGGATTTTTACGGTGATACCCTTCATGTCAGGCAAAGTTGTCACTCTCCTCTAAGAAATTTTGCATGGCCTGGAGGAGCAAGTCCTCCAGGGGTATTTCCAGCTCCGCCGCCCGTTCCAGGAGGGCGGCGTACTGGGCTTCGGTGAGTTGGATAGTGTAGGCGGTATCGATAGGATCACGTCCCTTCAAAAGAATAAGTGCGGGTATTTCGCGCTTTGGTTCACATGGTCATGGATGGCCCGTTGTGCGCTTCTTCCTGCTCTGGTTCTAGATCCGTTCCCACTGTGGTCTGCGTATTTCATGTTTTCCTCTAAGCACGCAAACGCCTTGTACAACTCCGCCTACTTGGGGTTGTTGGAGACCTCTTTATACTTGTACATGTGTAGCTCTTACGCAATACATGATAAACGGCGCGATGCATTTATTTTCTCCATACCATCCTTGTGTAAGGCATAAATTTGTGGTAGAATAACAAAAAAATAAGCCGTAAGGTTGGAGGATGGTTTTGATTAGAGAACTGCTAAACGCGTCATCAGAACAAATACAGTCTGCTCTGCTAGATATAACGCCTTGGTGGGCTACTATTATTGGCTGGGTGGTTACCTTAGTTGCTGCTATAATACCGAATATCATTTCTATATTTCGAGAAAGATCATTTCGAAAAGATATAGAGCAGTTAAAAAAAGATGCAGGTATCCATGTGGACCGTGCAAGATATTTCGAAAAAAAGCCAGAATTCTTAGGGAAACTTGAAAAAATAAAAAAAGAATTGTCAATGGATGTCTGGGGAGAAGCAACAGCTCATGAAATTGATTTAACTTTAACTGACTTATCTTTTTATTCTAAACAACTAAAATTTTGCACTGAGGACATAGTCAAAATCAATCGTCTTTTAGCCAAAGTAAGATCAGAAAGCGATATAGAAAAGGAAAGAGTTTCTATAGGAGAAATTGAGGAAATGATCTTAGTTCTTAACAAAGGAGAAAACTCAATATGATTGCGGAACAGATGGAAGCATTTGCAACAAAACTCATACATAAGACTAATGATTGTGAAGTCAATTGGCAGGTATTGGCGCACTATCCTTTTTCTGAAAATGGATACCCAGATTTCATCTCACGGGTTTCCACATACTTAGAAGTGAGTGAATTTTGCTTTTTGTTAGCAGATAATTCCTTTTTCTTTTTACATGACGAAGGAATTGTAGCATTGCTTAGAACAGACCACATGAGTGGTAAAGATAGGAGCCAGTGGACAGAATACGCTTTAGCAATTCAGATTCGCAAAAATGCTCCTGTGACAGTTTGTTCACTACCTGGGTTGCAAGAGTTACTGTCGATACTATATAATGCGATACTGAATAACATCAATGGCGATTTAGAATTACCAAACGATCTATATAAATTCATGCAGTCATGTTGATTCTGGCTGATGCGATTCTAGATAAGAAAGCATCTCAAACACTTCCAGTGGCATGGAGTCATCTTGTTGGTATCTTTCGCATTTTGGGTTGGTACAATGGTAGTGAATTGTTCTGGTAATGTGATTGATGTGAGAAGATGATCCTTGTTTTAGACACTTAGGACAAACCCCAAAACGTAAAACCTTAAGGTAGGGGGATTGGAAAGTACTGCTATTATTTTCCATAACGTATGGTCCTCCTTTGTTTTTGGAAAGGTAAATAAGTCTTTGAAGAAACATATTGTAAAAATCCCTTCCATATTACCCTTCCAAATCGAAAAAAGTTGTCCTTTTGAGGGCAACTTTTCTTTGTTTGTGAAATAAATTTACATTGTCAGAATATAATTTGAGCTTTGAGTTTCTCCTTCGTTCTCATACCTAGAGTTTTTATCAGAAATTTCTTTCATGGCATCCTCATTGTCGGTATTCTCTACTACTTCTTCTTCCTGCATTTCTTCCTCCCAAGATTCCTCGATCCCGTCATCCTCCTGGGACACTTCCTCAGCACCGGCCTCAAAATCGTCCAGAGGGGCGGCGTCCTCCTATTCCTCCGGGTGGCTGGCCTGGTACTGGGCTTCGTTCTGCTCCAGTTCAGCTTCGATGAGCCCCACCACAAATTGCTTCTGCGTCATGTGGTTCCGTTCCAGATAGGCTTTCACACGCTGAAACAGGCTATCCGGCACCTGGAAAGCCAGGGTTCTCATACGTTCCATATTTTTGTCCTCCTGTTCTAATTTGGGGTGCAGCTCATGGTCTACGGCCTGGGCGATGAATTCTCCCATGGTCATGCCGTGGGCCTCTAGGTAGGCTTTTACTTCCGCGTGAAGGTCCGCGGGGATCTTCACAGTGATCCCTTTCATTTCAGGCAAGGTGGTCACTCTCCTCTAAGTAATTTTGCATGGCCTGGAGGAGCAGGTCCTCCAGTGGGATTTCCAGTTCTGCCGCCCGTTCCAGGAGGGCGGCGTACTGGGATTCGGTGAGTTGGATGGTGTAGGTGGTGTCGATACGATCACGTCCCTTCATTTGCTTTGTAAATAGAAAAAGCCCCGCTGGTCGTGTTGAGCTGCGGAGGCTTTTCTGTTGCATTGTGTCTGATTTTCTGCTATGATGGTCTTGCGTGGGAAACCACGTGGGAGTCTGCCAGAAAACGGTAGGCGGTTAGCCCTCCCGCAAGCGGAGGGGTCGTCCTCCATAAACCGAGAACGAAATTCTTTTGGGGAATAGCCACAAGACTATTCCCGCCCTCCGAAAGGGGGGATTCCCATGTACATCACGCTGAACGACTTTTGTCAGTTGGCTCTTGTACTCATCAGCCTCGCAGGATTACTGTGGGCTGTTTGGAGCAAAAGAAGATGACCGCCCCCTATGCCAAAGGATTGCGGTCATCTTCTGATCTAAATTCTGAGGGCTAAACCGTCTTACCGGCAGACTCTCCTTCTACGTCTATTATAGCCCCAAATAGGGGCATTGTCAACCACATTTATATCCCCATCGTTTGCTGCTGTTCCATGATCTCTTGCTCTGCCAGATCCAATCCACGGGCCAGCCTGGGGTCTGCCGCCACATCCTCAAAGGAAAGGCCCAGGGAGTCCAGGGCGTCCTCTGCCGTACCGGTGTAGCTGTACTCGTGATTTTCCAATTCGCTGAAAAACATATCCTTGATGAATCCCTCCCCAGTGGGGTCGGCGTCTATGGCAGCTTGGAGTTCCCTGTGGTGCCGAGCAAATGTCTCGTGCATCAAGGGAGCATCCTTTTTCTGAATGAAGCCTCCAAAGGGAATACGGGCGATCTTGTCCAAATCTTTTTTTGGATCAAGGCCCCACTCCTTTATAACCTCGTGGAATTGCTCTTGGCTGAAAGCGAATCGCATGGAGAGGGCGTTCACCTCCTGCTGCTGACGGTTTCGCATGACTTGATATTGGTTGATACTCTCACTCCTTTCCCGGCAAAACGACCACCCTGCGGTTCCCGTCCTTGAACGTAACCTCCAGCTTCTCCGCAGATTCCACCCGGATGGTTTCCACCACCTTGCGGACCAGGAGATCGTCAAAGGCGAGGCCACTTTCCTTGAATTTCTCCAGCAGGGCGGCGATTTCAGCCATCCGGGCCTCATCCACCACCTGGGTCTTTTGCATGGTCTGCACACCCTCCAGCTGGGCATGGAGCTGCTCCAACTCCCGCTTGATGCGGAGAAATTGGAAGTCGTACTTGCCGTCGTCATTTTCCGCCAGGGCTTTGGCAATGAGGCCTTTCCTCTCCTTCTGCAGTTCATTGATTTTGGTGCGGATGGCGTACTCGCTGTCCGCTACCTCCGGAGTCAGCACGGAGCGGATGCTCTGCATGGTAGCCTCCATTGCTTCGCCCTTGTGGATGTACTGTTGGGAGATGGCCTCCATTACAGCGGCTTGGAGTGATGTTTCCTCGATGGTTGGTGAATTCGGGCAGGTAGCGGCCTTGTCCTGGTGAGCGCCGCAGCGCCACACAACTTTCACCTTGCCCCGGCGGTGCCAGGTGATGCGCCGGTAAAGGGCGCCGCACTTGCCGCACACTACCACGGCAGAGAGGGCGTACTTGCCGCTGTACCGTCCAAAAGGAGTCTTAGCGTTTTCTGACATAGGCCGCTTGGAGACCCGTTTGGCCATTTCTTCCTGAGCGCGGTCGAAGATATCTGGCTCCAGGATTTGGGGAAGGCATCCCGCAATGTAGTATTTCGGTAAGTCGCCGTTGTTCTCGATGGCGTGTTCGGAGAACAGGCTGGGCTTGTAGGTCTTTTGCAGCAGCACATCCCCCTTGTACTTCACATTGGAGAGAATGGAGCGGATGGTGGCGATGCTCCAGGTTTCCTTCCCCCTGGGGCTGAGGACGTTTTGCGATTCCAGCCGTTTTCCAATCATTTGAAGGCTGCCGCCGTCCAGGAACCATTGGTATATGGAGCGGATCACCTGGGCCTGCTCCGGGTCGATGGCGATGTCTCCATTCTCCCCCTCGCAAAACCCGTAGGTGTTGGAGGGAATGGTCACTGTCCCCTGGGCGTAGGCCATGTGCAGGCCTCGCCGCACGTTTTCCCGGATGGACTCCGACTCGGATTGGCTAAAGGCACTGTGAAAAGCCAGAATCAGCTCCGAATTCATGGTGCGGGTATCCACGGCCTCCTTCTCGAACAGCACCCCAATATTTCTCTCTCGCAGGGCACGGATGGTGCGGAGCACGTCCACGCTGTTGCGCCCGAAACGGGAGACAGATTTACATAATATCAGGTCGATGCGCCCCTCTCGGCAGGCCCGGAGCATCCGTTTGAAGTCCTCCCGGTGCTTCATGCTGGTGCCGGTGATACCCTCGTCAGCGTAGATGCCTGCCATTTTCCAGGCCGGGTTCCCGCCGATTTTCTCAGTGTAGTAGGCCAGCTGGTTTTTGTAGCTGTTGATCTGTTCTTCCGAGTCGGTGGATACCCGGCAGTAAGCCGCCACCCGAAGTTTCTGGTTGGCGGATTTGCCTGGGATATTCCGAGTCAACTTGGCGGGGATAATGGTGACTTTCTCTTTCCCAGCTTGGATTTTCACGGGGCATCACCTTCTCCCACGAACATACCGTTTTGCAGCTTCAAGAGAATCTCCCCTTTCCGTGTGAGGTGTATTTCTAAAACTGTTCGCTGGAACAGTTCTCTATCAAAAGCGGACAGCGGCCCGGCGTGGAGCAGGGTCGCTGTCAGTCTATCTGTAATGTGTCGGGCGCTGGTGATCGCTTCATAGTTTTTCAACCCGCATTGCAGAGCAAGGGTAACCAGCTCATCCTCGGAGAAATTGGCGCTATCCAGCTTGCGGAAGATCTCGTTGGTGAGCCGCCGGGCCTCCATAGAGGTGACCTGGATTTCATCATCTTCTTTTTCTGCCAAGAGGGGCTTGTCCACCAACTTTTTCTGGAGGAGGAGCACCCGCTGTTTGAAGTCCTCATCGGGCAGAGGAAGAAAGTAGCCGCACTGGGGGCACTTCCAGGTGACAGGGTGCTCCATGCGGGAATCCATCCGCCGCACCATGAGACCGCCGCAGTGGTGGCAGTGGGTCAGGCCCTTGAACAACTTGACGTCCTCGTCCACAGGCTGGCGGTTGGTGTTGGCACTTTCCTTTTGCTGGTGGGCCATCTGAAAATCCTTTTCTTTTATAATGGGAGGATACTCTCCGTTTCCTATGTACTTGGTGTTGTCCAGGATGCGCTTCACCCGAGCCTTGTCCCATTGCCAGCGGCCTGGGAGATATTCCACCAGCTTGGCAGTAAGGCGGGCGGCGATTTTGCTGAGAGGCTCCCCGCTGAGGTACGCCATGAACACCGTCCGCACGGTCTGGCTCTCCTGGGGGTGTACCGCCAGGACGCCGTTCTGGTAATAGTATCCGAATGGAATGCTGCGGTTTCTCACTGGGGGATCACCTCCTTGAGTTCCAGTCCACACTTTAATTTGAAGAGCAACTCTGTATTGCTGATGGGCACGATTTTTTCTACCAGCTGGTCGAATAGGTCCATGTCGAATTCCCAGGGGATCTCCGGCAAGGCGGCTAACTGCTCCTGGAGGTCCCGCAGCTTGTCAAAGGTTTCCAGGGCCTTGCTGCCGCGGATGGCCTGGGCGCGCTGGTCGCTCAGCTTCTTCCGCTGGGACGCCAGGGCGTCGCTTTGCTCTCGGAAGTCAGCGTCCTCAATGAAACCTTTGTTATGGAGCCGCTGGAGGGTGTGGGCCTTTTCATTTAAGTCCGCCAGGACCGTGTTCAGCTCATAGAGCTTGGCGTTGCCCTGCTCCTGCCGGGCGGCGATCTCTTCCAGGAGGGAGAAGATACTTGGAAAAATTACATTTATATTTGTATACAATTTCCCCACCATGGTGAGAAACGCCATTTGTACCTGGGTTTCTTTGCAACGAATCTTAGTGCAGGGAGAACCGTTATTTTCCCGATTCCGGCATCCCCAATAATAGGTGTTTCGAATTTTCATCCTGCGGAATTGGTTACCGCAGTCAGGACACTCCATTTTAAGGGAAACGCTTCCTCCTTCTCCTCTGTCTGTATGCACAGCACGTTGGGCGAGTAAACGCTGGGCCTGTTCAAAAACCTCTTTTGGAACAATCGGCTCATGGCAGCCGTGAATATGATACATGGGGAGTTCGCCATGGTTTATCCTGCGGGTTGTGGGGATTGTGGGAGTTCTGTACCGCTTCTGCACAATGGCGTCTCCCATGTAGCGCTCGTTTTTCAGGAGATACTCCACACTGCTTCTCCCCCACTTTCCGCCGTGACGGGTTGGGATCTGATCTGCGTTCAACTCTTTTGCAATGGACAATGCACCTCGTCCGGAGAGGAATAGAGTGAAAATTGCCTTTACCACCCTCGCTTCTTCCGGTTCGGGAAAGAGGACTCCACCTTCCAAGCGATAGCCAAATGGAGCGTAGTTCGTGACAAATGAGCCACTTTCCATCCTCTTCTGGATGCTCCACCGCATATTTTTTGAGATGGAGGTGCTTTCCTCCTGGGCGGCCATGGCCAGCAGGGTGAGCTGCATCTCTCCCAGCATTTGAGCGGTGTCGATGCCCTGTTCCTCAAAAACAACGACCACGCCCAAGTCTTTCAACTCGCGCGTGGTCTCGATAAGCTCCAGGGTGTTGCGGGCGAACCGGGAAACGGACTTCACCAGGATACGGGAGATTTTCCCGGCCCGGCAGTCCTGGAGCATCCGTTTGAATTCATCCCGTTTCTCCAGGCTGGTGCCGGTAATACCCTCATCGGCGTAGATGTCCGCCAGTTCCCAGCCAGGGTGCTGGGCGATGAAGTTGGTGTAGTAGCCGATTTGGGTGCGGTAGGAATTGAGCTGGTCCGAGGAGTCGGTGGACACCCGGCAGTATGCCGCCACTTTTTCCAGCGCGTCGCTTTGCGGCTGGTATGGCTGAATGATTTGCACTTGGGCCACCTGGCTCACCTCCGTTCACCCGAACACTACCAGAAACCGGGGCGGAAGTCCATACCCAATGTGGCTAGATGTACTCCCTCCCCGGGCAAAAAATTTCGGCGTTGTACCTACAAATTTTGCCGTACTCGTCCTCGCTGATGAGGCCCCGCTCCAGCAGGAGGCGCAAGGCCAGCACAGTGTAATAGTAGTTGATGGAATTCTCTAGTTTCATAGCGGTTCCTCCTTTGCTTCGTTCAAGATACAAGGACGGGCACAGCCGAACACGACTGTGCCCGTGTATTCTATCTTGAAATCTGATTTCGGTTTCAAAAGCCAGCATTTGCCTCGCTCCCCCTGGCTGGGAGTGTACAACACGGGCAGCGGCTTGTCTGCCCTCATGGATTCTCACCCCGCGTGGTTCTCACCCGGCCGCCCCCATTGCGTGATTCTGTGGCTGGACGGAAGTGCTCGATGCCCCCTGCTTCTCACAGCCCAGGCGGGTGCCGCCCGCCTGTTGGGGTTATCTCCCGGTGGCTCCTGGTCAGAGGGTGCCGTATGCGTACACTGACTTATTCGGTTTTCAAAGGACGCAGCCATTCCCTCTTGGCTGTAACTATATTGTAGCGGATTCCACCACGGTTTCAGAGTACCTAGTTGTCACGGTACCGGGCCAATTTGTCACGGTTGGTCAGAGAGAATCCTTTAATCGGGCAAGCAGGGCCATGGCTTTTTCAAGTTCCCGCTGGATTCTCTTGCCGTCCGAGCTTTTTATTTTACCTAGGATAGCCAGAGGCCTGGTGGACAACCTCCAACTCTGTCTCCTTCAGCAGCGCCGCTCGGAAGTCGGATTCCTCGGCAGGGT
>PPYE01643645.1_pt1 | contig 26058 bp, 6 predicted proteins | sample 1559881 | NCBI WGS metagenome assembly PPYE01 (sample SAMN08240022, study PRJNA423297) | Human gut metagenome, whole genome shotgun sequencing project. | reverse complement strand
GTCTATAGAAAAATGAGATAAAAATAAGAATAATTTACACTAAAAAGCGTTATTTATGGATAACGCTTATTTTTATGTGGTGTAAAGTGTACATAATTGGTATTATTTTATAAACTAAGAAAAGATGAATATAAAATGAATTTTTATTTACCATATAGAAATATTTTGATATTATTATAACAATCAACAATGATGAAGTTTTAGTGAAATTATTGTGAGAAATGAACCTATCTGTGTGTGTTGTAAGCTAGAGGGAAGATTATGAATCGAATTTACAATGTAATTTGGAGTAAGACAAAGAAGTGTTATGTAGTAGTTTCTGAGATCGTGAAAAGCGGCGGCGGTAAGGTTAAATCCTTGCACACAGGCAAAACACATGCTCGCATGGGTGCTGTTATGGCCGTAGCGGCACTATTAGCAGGTGTGAATATTACATCTGTTAATGCGGCGGCGATTATTATTGATGATGTAAATAATTCTGGTTATGCGACAGGTCAAACAGGGGGTACTAGTTGGAGTTATTTATACAATTATGGAAATCCTGGGAATAAAAAGGCATTAGATCGTAGTGCTTCGACTGGGTATTATTCGAAAAACCCATTAACTGGTGTCGCTATTGGTCATAATACAAAGATTCAAGAAACTCAAGATAATACTTATTATTCTGGTGTAGCCATTGGTGACTATGCGCAGGCTACAGGTGGCTTAGCATTTGCTCTTGGTAACTATGCACAATCTACAAAGCCATCTGCTATGGCCCTCGGTACGGCTTCATTATCTAGTGGCTTTAACTCCTTGGCGATGATGCGCCAATCTGCAGCGACAGGTAATTTCTCCACAGCCATTGGTACTACTTCTTGGGCTAAAGGTACAGGCAGTTTTGCGATGGGCTATTCTGCGCAAGCATATGGTGATCAATCTATCGCTATCGGTGCGGCTGAGCCAATTACTGTAGCAGGTAGTGGTACTGAGCCAAGTGCATCCTATAATGGTGATACTAATACTGTAACAAATGGGGCACGTTCTTTGGCTTTTGGTACAAAAGCGCGCACAAGTGCAGCAGCTATAGACTCCATGGCATTTGGGTCCAATTCTATTACAGATGGGGCAAATGCGGTGGCAGTAGGTAATTCTGCTAATGCAGCTGCTACAGATGCATTTGCCTTTGGTAATACAGCACAAGCGACAGGTGCCAATGCTATTGCCATGGGTAGAACAGCACAAGCTAAAGAGTTAAATGCTATCGCTTTAGGTGGTCAAGCAAAGGCACTAGAAGCGAATGCTCTTGCCATCGGTGGTACAGCGGAAGCTAGTAAAGCGGGTACTATGGCTATTGGTACGGCTGCGAAAGCAAGTAGTAACAATGCTACAGCCATCGGTAATGGTGCTGAAGTTACTGGTGAAAACTCCATGGCATTAGGTTCTGGTGCTAAAATTAGTTCTAATAACTCTATTGCACTTGGGGCAGGCACAGAATTTAACGATCCTCTAGTAAATACATATGCTGCTTTCACAAACGAAATAAACCCTGCAGAAGCAGGTGTAGTAGCAGTTGGTAATACTAGTACGCCTCGTCGTATTGTTAATGTTGCAGGTGGTCAAAACGATAATGACGCTGCAACGATTAAACAATTGCGTTATGTAAATAACAACTTGGCTATGACCATTGCAGGTCCTACATATACTGGTTATGAAGCAAATGGCTCTACCTACAAAGCACCTGATTTCAGCATTAAAAATAGCACATATCATACAGTAAAAGAAGCGGTAGAAGCGGCGCAAACTAACTTCTTCAGCGCTAAAGGTACATCTGCTGATGCAAACTATGATAATAAAGGTGCTACAGGCACAAATGCGACAGCAGCAGGCGTACGTGCCTCTGCAGCAGGTAACTTTGGTACGGCACTTGGTGCGGATGCAACTGCAACAAGTGAAAAAGGTACTGCATTAGGTTATAACGCGAAAGTAACAGAAGATGATGGTGTAGCATTAGGTTCTAATTCTGTAGCAAATACGGAGGCTGGCGTAGCTGGTTACGATGTAAGCGCAGCAGACAATCGTGCCAATAAATACACTGCTTTAACAGGCAATGTAGCAACATCTACATTGGGTGCTGTATCTGTAGGTCAAAGCACTAGTGTTGGTAATGAAACACGTCAAATCACAAACCTTGCTGCTGGTAAAAAAGATACAGATGCAGTTAACGTGGCTCAATTGCGCAATGTAAACCTTAAGATTGCAGGCAATACGAATGACAATAACGGAAAAAATGATGTTTTGTTAGATAAACAAACATTAACTGTAAAAGGCGATGGCACTTATGTAACGACTAAAGCTAATAACCAAACTATCGATGTAACGTTAACAAATGATACAAAGGATAAAATCGACAATGCAGCTAATAAAGATCTTTCCAACATCACAAATGTAGGTAAAAAGAATATTACTGCATTAGGCACAATCGTTGAGGCTGGTCATAATGTAACAATTCCAGCAGCTACTGTAGATACTACAACAGGTCAAAAAACATATACTGTAAATGCTATGGATACTAAGGTTTCCTTAGGTACTAGCGGTTTGATGACCCTTACAGGTGGTACACCTGATGCAAACGGTGTTCGTAACTATACTGTTGACGTAGATCCTACAAAGGTAGCAAAAACTGACCTATCCAATATCAATAATGATGGTAAAACTGTCATTCGTGAAGAAGCTCAGAAGGCTGTAAAAGTTATTGCTGGTCAAAATACAACTGTTACAGAAGGTACAGATGGCACATATAAAACATATGCAGTTAATGTAGCGGCAGCGGGAGACTACCGATTAGTAGAAAACAGTGCAGCTGCTGATAAAGCGTACACTGTAACTGGTAATAAAGTTGACTTAACAGTGCAAGATGGTAGTACTCCAGCGAATACGAAGACTGTAACCATTAAAAATATCGCGTCTAAAACAGAGTTAGACCAATTAAACGATCGTGCTGTTAAATATGATGTAGATGGCTCTGGTAATGTAGATAAATCCAAGGTTACATACGAAGGCCCTACATATAGCAGTACTAATAAATCTGGTGGTACTCACGTAACTAACGTGGCGTACGCAACGGGTAATGATGGCAGTGAAGCAGTTAACGTAGATTACTTAACTGATAAAATCACAGATACAAAAACTGAGCTCATCAACAAAGGGTTGAAGTTTAACGCAGACAACAATGATGTTAAGACAAATAAACTTGGCTCTACTGTAACTGTATCTGGCGATGCAAATATCACCACAAAAATCACAAAAACTGGTGATGACTCCACAATTGCAGTGGCTTTGAATAAAGACCTCAATGTTAAAACAGTGACTGCTACGGATACTGTGAAAGCTGGTACTACAACAGCGGGTAACCAAACTGCGACAGATAACAAAGGTGGCACTCAAACTGGCAACTTTATAACTGGTTTAGACAACACGGCATGGAATATGGCTGATCCTGTATTCGTATCTGGCCGTGCTGCTACAGAAGATCAATTGAAAACTGTTAGTGATGCTGTAAGAGCCGCAAATGCTGGTTCTAGTGACTATCGTTTGATTGGTGACCCAGCTAATACAACTGATGGCTCTTACAAGGTTACAAACAACCAAGTAGACTTGAAGGTAAAAGACGATAAATCTGGTACTACTAATACTGTAACTATTAAAGATATTGCGTCTAAAACTGAGTTCGATAAATTAAACGATCGCGCTGTCAAATACGATGTAGATGGTTCTGGGAATGTAGATAAATCCAAGGTGACATACGAAGGCCCTACATATAGTAGTACTAATAAATCTGGTGGTACTCACGTAACTAACGTGGCATATGCAACAGGGAATGACGGTAGCGAAGCAGTTAACGTAGATTACTTAACCGACAAAATCAACGACAGCTCCGAAGCGTTGATCAACAAGGGCATGAAATTTGATGCTAACGTTGGTGGTGTTAAGACTAATAAACTAGGTTCTACTGTAAAAGTTCAAGGTGAAGGCACAGAAGCCGATACTAACTATAGCGGTAAAAACATCAAAACATTTATTGGTCAAGACTCCAGTGGCAATACGACAATCGACGTTAAGATGAATAAAAATCTTGAAGTTGAAACTGTAACTGCTACAGGCGCAAATGGTAAAGACGGTAAAATCGGCATTAATGGTAAAGATGGTGTTACAACAAATCTTTCCATTACACGAGATGGCCAACCTGGTGTAGATGGTGCTGCTGGTACAACTACAACTCGTATTGTTTATGAAAAACCAGATGGTACTAAAGAAGAGGTAGCTACATTAAATGATGGCCTTAAATTCAAAGGCGACATGGGTGCTACATCTAATGTAAAACTCAACAAACAAGTGGATGTAACTGGTGGCGTTACAAACGCGGCTGACCTTGCAACAGGCAATAACATCGGTGTTACATCTGCAGTAGTTGATGCTAATGGCAATGCAAAACTTCAATTGCAACTTGCTAAAGATATTACAGGCCTTAAATCTGTAACAGCTACAGATACTGTGAAAGCTGGCACAGCTACAGTGGGTAACCAAACAGCTACAGATAATAAAGGTGGCACTCAAACTGGTAACTTTGTAACAGGTCTAGATAATACAAATTGGAACATGACTGATCCTGTATTCGTACCTGGCCGTGCGGCAACAGAAGACCAATTGAAAACTGTTAGTGATGCGGTGAAAGCTGCGAGCGCAAGTGCATCTGACTATCGTTTGATTGGTGATCAAGCTAACACAACTGACGGTTCCTACAAGGTTACAAACAACCAAGTAGACTTGAAGGTTAAAGATGATAAATCTGGTACTACTAACACTGTAACTATCAAAGATATTGCGTCTAAAACTGAACTAGATAAATTAGATGACCGTGCAGTTAAATATGACTTAGATCCTACTACAAATACAGCAGATAAGTCTAAAGTAACTTACGAAGGTCCTGCATACACTAATAAAACTGGTGGTACTCACGTAACTAATGTGGCATACGCAACAGGTAACGACGGTAGCGAAGCGGTTAACGTAGATTACTTAACTGACAAAATCAAAGACAGCTCCGATGCCTTAATTAACAAAGGCCTTAAATTCGATGCTAACGTTGGTGGTGTTCAAACTAACAAATTAGGCTCTACTGTAACTGTAAAAGGTGAAGGCACTGCAGCTGACGCAAACTACAGCGGTGAAAATATCAAAACATTCATCGAACAAGATACAGCTGGTAATACAACTATCAACGTGAAGATGAATAAAGACATCATTGCTGATTCCATCAAAGTTAACAAAGATGGCAGAGATGGCAAAGATGGCGTATCCATTACTGGTCCTACTGGCGTAGCTGGTCAAGACGGCAACAATGGTAAGGTTGGTATCACAGGTGCTGATGGTAAAGATGCAGTTTCCATCTCCGGTAAAGACGGTGTAGGTCACATCGGCTTAACTGGCCCTGCTGGTACAAATGGCAAGGATGGTTCCAACGGTATCGACATGTCTGTTAAGAATGGTTACGACGATGCTGCCAAAGGCGTTAAGGGTGAAAAAGGTGTAGACGGCGTTGATGGCATTACACGTATTGTGTACACTGATAAAACTGGTGAACACCAAGTTGCTACAATGGACGATGGTATGTTGTATGGTGGTGACGCTGGTAATGTAATCAAGAAAAAACTTAACAACCAAGTGAATGTTAAGGGTGGCATTACTGATGAAACTAAATTGACTACTGATGACAATATCGGCGTAGTTTCTGATGGTACAGATACGTTGAAAGTTCGCTTGGCAAAAGATCTTAAAGGTCTTAACACCGTAACAGTTGCTGAAACTGTAAAAGCAGGTACAGCGACTATGGGTAACCAAGAAGCGACTAAAGCAGATGGTACTAAAGAAACTGGCAATTATGTAACAGGTCTTGATAACAAAACTTGGGATGCTGACAACATCGTAACTGGTCGTGCTGCTACAGAGGATCAGTTGAAAGATGCATTGTCTAACCAATCTAATGCAGGCCTTAAATTCGACGCTAACGTGGGTGGCACTAAGACTAATAAATTAGGCTCCACTGTCATCGTAAAAGGTGAAGGCACTGATACAGATGCTAACTACAGTGGCGAAAACATTAAGACTTTCATCGACCAAGATACAACAACTGGTACTACAACAATTAACGTTAAATTGAATAAAAACCTTGTAGCTGATTCCATTAAGGTTAATAAAGACGGCAAAGACGGTAAGGATGGCGTATCCATTACAGGTCCTACGGGCGTAGCTGGTCAAGACGGCAACAATGGTAAGGTAGGTATTACCGGCGCAGACGGTGAAGACGCAGTTTCCATCTCCGGTAAAGACGGTGTAGGTCACATTGGCTTAACAGGCCCTGCAGGTACAAACGGTAAAGATGGTAAAAATGGCATCGATATTTCCGTGAAAAATGGTTACGATGATGCTGCTAAAGGCGTTAAGGGCGAAAAAGGTGTTGATGGTGTAGACGGAATCACGCGTATCGTGTATACTGATAAGACTGGTGAGCACCAAGTAGCTACTATGGACGACGGTATGTTGTACGGTGGCGACAGTGGTACTGTAATCAAGAAAAAACTTAACAACCAAGTGAATGTTAAGGGTGGTATTACAGATGCAGCGAAACTTTCCAATGATGATAACATTGGGGTAATCGCTGACGGCACTGATACATTGATGCTCCGTCTTGCGAAAGACCTTAAAGGCCTAAATTCTGCTACTTTCAACAATGGTACAGATGGCAATACTGTTGTAAACGGTGGCGGCCTCACTATTAAAGACGGCGCCAATGAAGCGACTAAGTTGACTAAAGATGGCTTGCAAATCAACGATGGTGGTAACAAAGCTGTTACGATCGACAAAGATGGTTTGACTATCGAAAATGGTCCTAAGGTAACAAAAGACGGCATCGACGCTGGTGATAATAAAATCACTAACGTAGCTGATGGCACAATCGGCGCAGGCAGTAAAGACGCTGTAAACGGTGGTCAATTGCACTCCGCTGTGGAAGATCTTAAAGCTAAAGGCTTCGGTCTTAAAGCTGAAGATGGTCAATCTGTGAAGAAACCTCTTGGTGAAGTAATCGATCTCAAAGGTGATGGCAACATCAAAACATCTGTAGATGGCACAGCTATCAAGATGTCCTTGAATGATACAATTACACTTGGTACAGATCCAACTAAACAAGTTAAACTTGATGGATCTAATGGTACAATTACTACTGGTACTGGTAATAATGAAGTTAAAATTGATGGTAGTAATGGTTCTATTACTGCAGGCAATACAGTGAAAGCTGGCGATGTAGTAATGGGCAGCCAAACTTCTGGTGGTCAAACTGGCAACTTTGTAACAGGTTTGGATAACAAAACTTGGAATCCTAATAACCCTGTAGCAGTTTCCGGTCGTGCGGCAACAGAAGACCAATTAAAAGCTGTTAACGATGACTTCAATGACAAAGCTAGAAACGGTCGTGTATTCCAAGGTGACCAAGCTGGTAACGATGGTAAAGTAGTTAAGGGCTTAGGTGATACAGTGAACCTTAAAGGTGGTGCTGATGTGACTCGTCTAAGCGACAACAACATTGCTGTATTGAAAAATACAGCTGGTGATGGCTATGATATCAAATTGGCTAAAGACCTCAACCTCAAAGATGGTTCTACTTCCTATACAAAAACTGTACCAGGAACTAACACAACAATTCCTTACACAGTAGATACGAAAGTAGATGGTGGTGGTGTCACAATCACTCCTTCTATCAATGGTACACCTGTTCCAGGTCGTACAGTAACTCTTACAGAGAATGGTTTAAACAATGGTAATAACACTATTACTAATGTGGCACCAGGCGTAAATGGTACTGATGCGGTTAACGTTAACCAATTGCGCAATGCTATGCATAGTGTAGATGGTAAAATCGCTGATGTTGGTGCAGCTAGCGCAGCCATGGCAGGTCTTAAACCATTGCAATATGATCCATTAGAACCTACACAAGTGTTGGCGGCTGTTGGCAACTATAAAGGTAGTACTGCTGCTGCTATTGGTATCGCTCACTATACAAATGAATCTACAATGCTTCATATGGGTGTTTCCTTAGGTGGTCATGATAATATGGTTAACGCTGGTGTATCTTATAAATTCGGTACATCTGACGCTAAAAAAGCAATTCCAGCACGTTACAAAGCAGGCCCAATCAGCTCTGCCTATGTAATGCAAGATGAAGTGGCTGCATTGAAAGCTGAGAACTTACGCATGAAACAACGCGATGAGGAATTATCTGCTAAGTACGAACAAGTACAACGAGATAATGATGAGATGAAAGCTCAAATTGCAATGCTTATGAAACAAGCTGGGTTAACCAAATAATCATTCACTTGAGAGTGTATTGAGTATTTAAAACATAGGAAAGCCGCCCTGGGGAGGGCGGCTTCCAATGAGGGGACTTATGAAACTAATTAAATTATTACCAGTTATGGCAATTGCTTCTGTATGTGTTGCTGGCCAAGTACATGCGGCACAAGATCCTTTGATGATGCCTGAACAACCTACGGCTCCTTTGACTGCAGAACAACAAGAAATCTCTCTTGCTGTTCCTAGTGAAGAGGTAAAAGCTGTAGTATCTGAATTTGCAGCATTCCAATTGGGGATGAGCAATGCTTTAATCCAAGACGACAATCGCGTAATGTCTGGTCAACAACGTTATACTAATAACGTGTTATACTACATGAATGTTCGTCGTAGCTGGTACATTACAAGCCATCGCTATAAAAAAGATAGCTATGCTCGTGTAGCATTAGATCGCTTGTACTTAGATTACAAAGAATTCTTCACGAATAACACTACAGTATCTGAAATGAACCAAGCTGAATATGAACGCCAAATCTTAGCTATTCTTGAAAAGAATACTGAAAATATGAATAATGATGAATTGCGTTTCTACATGAACGAAATGGTAATCTACAGCTTGAAAGAAGCTATGCGTGATGGTAATAACCGCGTTAAACGCATCCGCTAATCGGTGTATATAACTATATATCTATGAAAGAGGTAACGGCATAGGCCGTTGCCTCTTTTGTTTTCAAAACAAATGCCCTCGTAGGAACAAATTCTACGGGGGTTTGTTTATTAATTAATTATATTATCTGATCTATTCTTTATGAATTATTATTTATATTATTTACATATTTTTTCGATAGCAGTATAATCTACTTGTAGAATTATGAGGAAAGTATGAAGGAGAAATGTTTTGTAGTGTAACAAGGGAGGCGTATGATTATGAATCACGCAAAGAAACTACAATTATTAGCAGTACTCGGAGTTTTGACTATATCTTCTGCTAGCTTGGTACAGGCTGCAGATATTCCTGTTGTTTCTAGTGGTGGTGCCACTTATAACATTGGTTTACAAGGTTGGTCATCTTTCACTAACTCAGATAATGTACATCTTGGTGGTCAAACTGGGGCGGCTAATAGCGATCCCTATTCCCATGCAGGGGATCCAAATGCAAAGGGTAATAATATTGCCATCGGTCGTATTGCTTTGAATGGTTCTCAAGGCGGTGGCAATGTAGCATTAGGTGCTAAGAGCTTTGTAGATGGTAAAGGTGACTATAACTTCTTAGGTAACTTTGCGGCAGGCTTTAAATCAACTATTTCGGATACAATTGCGGTAGGTTATTTTGCAGGAGCTGGATCTGAAGGTAATAAAAACGTATGGCTCGGCGCTTCTCAAGCTGGCGGTAGTAAGGGGAATAACACTGTATTAATCGGTTCTAACTCTACAGTAAATGGTAATTTTAACTATGGCATGGGTCATGGTGTTATCTTTAAAGGCGATAAGAACTCCGCTATTGGCGCATATAACAAAATTGAAGGTAACCAATCTGGCGCCTTTGGTGTAGGTACGTATAATGTGGATACTGTTAAGGGCGATAATTCCTACAGTGTTGGTAACAAGAACCAAGTGAGTGCTAATAATACATTCGTAGTTGGTAATAATGTGAAAACATCTCTAGACAATGCCGTTGTATTAGGTAATAATTCTACTGCTGAAAGTAGTGATGTAGTGAGCACTCCTAGTTATACCTACAATAATGGTGTTACTGAAAGCTTCGCCGGTACTGCTCCTGTGTCTACTGTATCCGTTGGTGCGACAGGTCAAGAACGCACTATCACTCATGTTGCAGCAGGTCGTATTACAGCGGATTCTACAGATGCGGTTAACGGCTCCCAGTTATATGGTACAAACCAACAAATTGATGTATTGCATCGCGATGTACGCCACGTGGAAAAAGAATCCAACCGCGGTGATGCTCGTGCCGCAGCACTAGCTGCATTGCATCCACTACAATTTGATCCTGATCACAAGGTTCAAGTTATGGGTGGCTATGGTCACTATAAGGGTGAAAATGCATTGGCTCTTGGCGTAGGTTACTATCCGAAAGAAAACCTACTCCTTACAGCAGGTACAACTGTAAGTGGTGATTTGATGACTAATGTAGGCGTATCCTATAAATTCGGTGAAAATAAAACATTGCCTAAGATTTCCCCTGCATCCTATAACGCATTAGAACAACGGGTAGATACATTAGAAGCACAAAACAAAAAACTACAAGAAACAGTAGATATGCTTGTGCAAAAACTTAATGAAAAATAGAATCTAATATCTAATATTTAATATTCAGTGTAGTAATATAGAGTAAGCTTTAATATTGATAAAGGATATGAAAGAGGTAATAACATGGTTATTACCTCTTTTTTATATACATATAATAGTAAGATAATACGTTTCTAGTGACTACCTATCTTGACATACATATACATTATTCGATACACTAATATATATTTCATTTATTGTTCATGAATTTTAAATGTAGAGAGTAATGAAACGTATTGTGTGTATCGCCTTGAGTGCCCTATTGTGTTGCGTGGGTACAGCTGAGGCAGAAAAACAACAATTACATAATGATAAGGGCGTAGTGTCTGCAGAAACTGATGCTCAAACAGAACGCATGAAGGCCGCATCAGAGGGCTTTCACATTACGCCTGCTGCTACACCGGACCATGTGATTGGCCAAGGTGGACCGCTCATCATGGATCGGCAAGATACTAAGACCGTGCAGTATAGCAATGTGGATGCAGTGAATCGCGCCATTAATGCGGTGGCTATGTCCAATGTATCTAATGCTATGTATGGTGCCAAAGGTAAGCCGTGGATGCGACGCACTACGCTGAGCTTTCAGTTCCAAGAAGGGTGGAAGCCGCTGTATTCTGCGGAGACTATTCAGCCTCTAGGTCATTACGATAATACCTCTCGTGATGTGTGGTTTACGCAGCAGCGTATTTCTCGTGCCTCTGATACGGGTACTACCCTTAATGTAGGCATTGGGTACCGTCGTATTTCCAAGGACGATCGTCGTCTCTATGGGGCTTATCTATTCTATGACCATCGCTTCTTAAATCGTCACGATCGACTCAGTGCTGGTCTTGAATATATGTCTGGTGAAAGCGAGTTTCGTTTTAATTGGTATGGTTCTGCTTCTGATGAGCGTGTTTTGGATGCGAACCTGCATACCTTAGAGCGAGTATCTAATGGTTATACTTTAGAATATGGTAAAACCTTTAAAAATGCGCGCTGGGCTAGAGTCTATGTTGAAGGTTATCACTGGAACCAGGATCGACAAGCCGATAAGAATGGTTTGCGCGTTGGCTCTGAGTTACAGCTCACACCACGTGTGTCTGTCGATATGGGCTATAACAAACCGGAACACAGCTCTGGCGGTGTATATGGTAAGATTACCTTCCGCTTAGCAGGCGCTCCAATGGCTTGGTATGGTGGCAAGCACCGTTTAGAAGAATCTGCAACGGTTCGTGATAAAATGCTCAATCTTGTAAGACGTACTAATACGATTTTTGTTGAGTAATAATTTTGATAACTGAATACACAAATTGAATAGTAATGCTATCTTTTTCATTCATTTAATTTTAATGAAAATTAAATGAAAAATCATCTACTATTGTTGCTATATAAGTGATATACTCTAAGTAAGGGAATTTAGTGTTAATATCAATTGTTCTTTATAGATAATGGCTTTTATAAAAAGCCATTATCTTATTATATAGCTATTTTCTTATTATTGATGCCGTGTGATTGCCCGTTCATCTTAGTTACTCTCCAACTATTTGATAATCTTTGTGTTGTGTTTACTTCAAAATCTCTCTCTTAATAACAAACCTATATCATGCGGCACCGGTAAGAGGTTCGCCTTCCTCTTACCAAAAAAGGGTAGTTAATCCTCATCGATTAACTACCCTTTTTATATTTTCTTAATAGATATATAAATTACTGTTTACAAAATTCGTATAAGTGCTACAATATTCATATAAGACTCATGAATAAAAAGTGAATTTTAATGCAAAGAGAGTATGATAGGTTTTGTAGTTTGTAAATGGAGGTTCTAAATTATGAACAAACGGAAACGTTTATTAACCTTGTTAATTAACGGTGTGCTGCTATCTAGTTTATGTATGGTAGCTAATGCTGCAGATAATGTAGCTGGCGCAGGTAGTGGCGTAGCTATTGGCACAGGGTCTAGTGCTCAAAAAGATGGAGTAGTTGCTATCGGTAAAGGTGCACATACCAATTATGCTGGCGGGTCTGGCTATGCTAATGTTAATGGCGATGTAGTTATCGGTGAAAATGCAACAACTCATAGTTATTACGATCAATCCGGCTCAGTAGCTGTCGGTAAGAATGCATATGTAGAAAATACGATTGGGAAACAAGACAAATTCTTTGCATTTAATCAAACTAATTTTAATAGTTTTGGCTTTGGGAGTCTTCCACAAAAACCAGATAAAGTTGTTACTGGCGTAGCAATAGGTGACAATACGTATGTTCGTTCTGGTGGTACTATGGTTGGGTCTCATAACTATCGTGGTAAAATTGGTGATATTACTGTCAACACTGATACTTACGCAGAAAAGCGTAAAGCTGGACTAGGCTTATATTCAACAACATTAGGCTCAAATAGCTTTACCAATGGTACTGTTGCAACTACTACAGGTGCTTTAAATGTTATTTCCAGCAATTATGATGGCAATAATATTGCTAATGCAACTAGAAATTTTGGAGCTACTATTAATGGCTCTTTAAACTCTATTGAGTCCGCTACAGCTGCTAATAACTATTCTGGATTAAGCAACACTGTTGTTGGTACTGCTAATAGAACCAATAATTCTAATGGTTCTTTAATTTTCGGTGCAGGTAACGAAATTACTAACTCTATTACTGATATAGATGCGGGTGCAATAACACCAGGTCTTTTTGGAGGTCCATCCTCTGTAACTAAATTATCAGAAGATGTGCGTAATTTAGTAAAAGATAATAAATCTGGTGGTTCTACCTTAGCTATTGGTGGTGGTAATAAAGCTGATTATACGCAATTAACATCAATGACAGGTGTTAATAATACTGTAACAGGTACTGCAGGTAATGTTGCAAAATTGAATAACGTAACTGGGTACAATAATACAATTACTAATGCGTCTAATAATATTGTAATGGGTAATGATCATGTAATAACTGCTGATAATACAATTGCTATAGGCGGACTTTCTTCTAGTGAAACACGCTCTGTTGCCAATACAACAACTATTGGTTATGATGCAAAAGCTTCTGTTGAAGGTGGTGTCGCTCTTGGTTATAAATCTAATGCGACCGTAGATAAAGGTGCAGCTGGTTATGATATCAGCACCAAAGCAGCATCTACTGATACAAGTTCCACATGGAAGGCGACTGCAGCAGCTGTATCCGTTGGCGATGTAGCTAATGATTTAACACGTCAAATTACATCTGTTGCAGCGGGTACAAACGATACTGATGCAGTAAACGTAGCACAACTAAAAAAAGTAGAAACTAAAATCTCTTCTGTTGAAGCAGATGCTAAAAAACATACTACTGTAATTGCAGGTGATAATACAACTGTTACACCTGGCACAAATGCTAATGGTGGTGCTGAATATAAAGTAGCTGTTAATAAAGATTTAGTAGAAATGAGCTCTGCTAACTTCGGCAAAGCAACTGACGACGTTCGTGCTCGTATCGATAAGGATAGCGCTCGCTTCTTTAACGGTAGCGAAAATATCGGTATTACACCTAAGGGCGTTCAAATCGAAAACACCGATACTTTAGAACAAGCAAAATTTGATAAATACGGTATGTACGCAAGTGAAGGGGACAAAACAGTTTACTACACTACAACTGGTATCAGCGCAGGCGACCAAATTATTAATAATGTGAAAGCTGGTGTAGCAGACACTGATGCAGTTAACGTATCTCAACTTAAACGCGTACAAGATCAAATCGCTGCATCCACTCAAGTTACAACTGTAACAGCTGGTGACCATATTAAGGTTACACCAACTGTAAATGGTAATACTCATGATTACAAGGTATCTCTTGCAGATGATATTGCTGACCAAATTACAAATAACACAACAAACATCACTAAAAATACAAATGATATCAAAAATATCAAAGGCGACTTATCCAAGATGGATAAACGTGTTAACAAATCTGTAGCAGGTGCAGCAGCGTTAGCAGCATTGCATCCACTTGACTTCGATCCAGATGCTAAATGGGACTTCGCTGCAGGCTATGGTCATTACCGCAGTGGTGATGCAGCAGCTATCGGCGCTTTCTACCGTCCTAACGAGGACGTACAACTTAGCGTAGGTTCTACTGTAGGCAGTGATGAAACAGTATTCAATGCTGGTTTATCTGTGAAAGTAGGGGCTCATAGCGGTGTATCTCGCTCTCGTGTAGCAATTGGTAAAGAAGTATTAGCTCTTAAGAAAACAGTAGCTGAACAAAATGCTCAAATTCAAAAATTGACTACATTGTTGAATGGTGTTGCTGGTACTAAGATGAAAGCCGATCACACAACATTGTTCCCAGATATCCCTACAAACCATTGGGCATATGAAGCTGTAAGCGATTTATCTCGCCGTGGTTTAGTAGAAGGCTATCCAGATGGCACATTCGGTGGTGACCGCATGTTAACACGTTATGAATTTGCTCAAATCGTATACCGTGCCATTCAAGACGGCGTAACAGTTAATGATCGCCTTGTAACAGAATTCAGCCCTGAAATGGCTTTGTTCCGTGTTGATACTGTAGCTAAAAATGCTAAAGGTGAACCAACAATCGAACGCGTTCGTGTTAATAAAAAATAAGGATACTATTAGTTTATAGTGTTCACACAACTTAATAAGTAGCGACTATGCATACCTCAACTCCACCCCGAGGTCGCATAGTAGTGAATATAAAAAGGAGTAACTGATATGATCAGTTACTCCTTTTGTAGTTCCATATTATGTAATTTTCGATATTGTTTGTGATTATATTATTTACGATTTATTTTGCAAAATATCCTAACGCTTGGATATGTGCAATGCACTCATCTAAATATTGTGCAGAGGATACGATATGTTTAGTGCCGTCATCTTTTGTTCTTTCAACAGTCAAGTTTTCATTCATCGTATCAATCAATTCTTGACGAGAAATTGGTTTTGTCATCAATTTCATGACGTATGATAAACCTTCATCAACAGAGTAGTCTATTTGATTATACATGTTGCCGAGGCACATGTACTGATAACCACCTTTTTCAACAAGTGTGGATACATAGTTGATAAAGTGTTCTGGAATATAGGTTTTGTTTTCCTCAAATGGTAATTGGTCATATTTTTTTGCATATGTGTTGATATGGCCGACGATAGCAAGATGGAATAAACGTCTATACATAGCATCAGTATCGATTTCAGAACCAGGATGGTGTTCTTCAATATGTTTCATAATATCCGCTACATTGAATGGTCGTTTTGTATCCATTAATTCTTGAATACTAATGTGTATAACATTGGTCCACTCTGGAGGAACGCCAGGCTCTTCATCTAATGCATTGTTGAAGTATAGTGTATCTAGTACTTTCTTCTCAACCCTTTCGTCATGGGAAATTTTATCTTCGTTGCTACACTTTGTTAATAGGGCCATGCGGAACTGAGTATCATACACATAATCGTAGTACTGCTCCTTATCAATGTAGCTATCTCTAGCTAATGTTCTAATATTATTTTCGACATTACTATCAAGCCATGTAATGAAGGAACGATTCAATGTTTCGTCACCGATGTAAGCGCAACCTTGCTCTTGCGCACGTTCAATAAATTCTGATACATATACAGGATCATTAATAGCTTCTAAGTATTCGTGCCCAACGTAGTAATCGTTAGATTGGAGTACACGATTTATGTTTTTGATCTTATAATCAGAAATTTGTTGGGAACGTTCATCTAGCTTCATTGTTTCTGCAATTAATTTCAATACATTTTTCGTATAGATTGTACGTTCTTGTAATGAATCATTAGGTGCATGTTTTTCTGAATATAACATAATATCTCGTAATTGCTCTAATCGTTTCCAACCTGGATACGTATTATATGAAACATAGGCGATACCGCGATCAGATAAGTTGCGACTGCAAATATTAAGGATTTTATCTTTTACCACATCAGGCACCCAAGACCAAATACCATGGACGATAATGTAATCGAAGGTACCAAATGAATCATCAATATCCATAATATCTTTTTCTAATAATGTAATATTTTTTAGCCCCATGGATTCAATTAATTCATTCCCATGCTTTACCTGAGTAGGGGATAGGTCGATACCTGTAAAGGTAGTCGTTGGATTATATAGGGCTTGGGGAATGATATTTCCACCGCAAGAAGAGCCCAACTCTAATACGCGCGCCTCTTCAACCGGTACTGGGTCTAAGCCATAAATAAGAGCTTTTGCCATTAAAGATGTAATACATGTATTAGAAAATGGTTTTGATACGTATAGAAAATCGTCGTAAGATTCTTTTAGGTCGTTAATTTTAGATTGATCTACACTAGTAATGTGTTGTTTACTCATTAGAATATATCCCCTCTATAACTAATACTCGTAAAATGGTCCTCATAATGATTTAGTATATCATAATTTCTATTATATATAATGTAAAATCTCATGATTTGTTCATTTATAAGATGAAATATGAGAAATTAGTGAAATAGCCTATAAAAAGATAGGATAATTTCATATAGACGTTTTTCGGTGATCTATATTTTATAGATAATATATAAATGAGGTTTGGAATCGATAAAAATCAATCTTCATAAATCAATTAAACGTTTATTTATAACTATAATTAATGTAGTTATCGAAAAATGCCGAACTGCATTGAAATAAATAGATTATATTTTATAAAATACGTATAAAACACAGAAAAAATGAGTAAAAAACCACCCATATATTAAAAATTGTTTAACAAAATAAAGGTTCCAACAATAAATTCTGTCGATTATGATAAAAACATGAAGAAAAGCATTTACAAGATTTTCGATATATGGTATTCTGTTCATGACACAAAATGAAAGAAATATGAAAGATACTCAGAAAGGCGTAAAGGTATGGGAAATTTAGGCTTTTCCTTCTTTTGTATTTAAATGATTTAATTATAAGGATTGTAATTGTGTCTAGTTAAGAAAGGGGTTCATAGTAATATGAATAAAATCTTTAAAGTTGTTTGGAGCAAAACTAAAGAGTGCTACGTAGTAGTTTCCGAAGTTGCAAAAAACAATGGTGGTAAGAAAAAAGCTCTTGCTAGCGTATTAGCTGGTTTGGCTATGGTAGCTGCTACAGCAGGTACACCTGTACAAGCAGGTGGTAATTATGGTGGTAGTGCTGTTAATATCACTCCTGATGCTTATAATGGTTCTAATACTACTGGAAGAAACTCTGTAGCAGTTGGTTATCAAAATAGAACTAATGACCAAGATGGAACTATTGCAATCGGTGCGCGAAATACGGCTACAGAAAATTCTGCAATGGCTCTAGGTAATGGTAATACAGCTTCTGGCGGTGCAGCAGTTGCTATGGGTGCTTATAACCAAGCAACAGGACGTGCTTCTGTAGCTATTGGTAACGTATCTATGGCATCTGCTGAAGATTCTATTGCGATTGGTAACCGTGCAAACTCTAATCCAGCTAACCAAGATAGAGGTAGCGGTCAATACTCTATTGCTATGGGCCGTGAAAGCTGGGCTAGAGGTACTGATAACATCAGTATTGGTCATAATGCTACAACTGATTCTACTGGTGATAGTATAGCTATTGGTCGTGATTCCACAAGTAACTCTGTAAATACTGTTACAATCGGGGCACAGACTAAAGCTACTGGTGGTTATGCGGTAGCAATCGGTCGTGAATCTGAAGTAAATGCTAATTTTGCTACTGCAATGGGTTATCAATCCAAAGCAAAAGGTAGTGCTTCTATCGCTATTGGTAAACAAAATAATTCCAATCTTGGTGATACTATTACAATGGGTAATAGTAATACTGCTAATACAATGGGCGGTATCGCAATTGGTAAAAATAATATCGCTGACTCCTCTATTGGGGATCCTACTACTGCAACTAAAGAAAACTCTCAAATCGCTATTGGTTTAGACAACAAAGCAACAAGTCAAGATACTGTAGCTATCGGTCGTGAAGCTGAATCTACAAAAACTGGTGCTGTTTCTTTAGGTGCGCGTACAAAAGCGAAAGGTGACTATGCGGTAGCTATTGGTTCTGCTTCTCAAAATAAAACTGTAGAAGCAGCTGATTATGCGGTAGCTGTTGGTGCAATGTCAAAAGCTAATGGAGACCGTTCTGTTGCTATTGGTGGTGGCGCAGAAACAACTGCAGGTGCATCTCGTTCTGTAGCTCAGGGTTATAAATCTTCTGCATCTGTTGCCGATGGCGTAGCTCTTGGTTCTAACTCTAAAGCAACTGTAGATGCAGGTGTTAAAGGCTTCAACCCAGCTGAAACTCGTACTAATAAATATGCTGGTTTAGCTGGTACGGCACAAACATCCACATTGGCAGCTGTTTCCGTAGGTGATGGTGCTACTGCAACTCGTCAAATTACAGGTCTTGCTGCAGGTACTAATGATACTGATGCTGTTAACGTAGCTCAATTAAGAAGCGTTAACTTGAAATACGCTGGTGACACTGGCAATGGCGATGTATTGTTAGATGATGGTACATTGAAAATTAAAGGTGATGATCCTACATTTATTTCTACATCTGCTGATAAAAATGGTGTTACAGTAAAAGCTAAAATAGGTGCTGATATTACTACTAATGCTGATGGTAAAGCAGTTGCTCCTACTACAAATGGCATTGCTACAACTGACAATGTAACTCAAGCAATCAATAACTCTGGTTGGAAAGTAACTTCCGCTAATAATGGTGGTACTACAAACGGCACTACTTCTGAAAAAGTAAGCCCTGGTGACACTGTTACTTTCAGTGCTGGTAAAAACATTGTTTTAGACCAAGCTGGTAAACAATTCACATACTCCTTGAACAAGGACGTTGACTTGACTAACGGTGGCTCTTTAACAATTGGCGACACTGTAATGAATAACGGTGGTATGTCTATCACTGGTGGTCCATCTGTAACTAAAACTGGTATCAACGCTGGTAACAAAAAAATTACTAACGTAGCTCCTGGTACTGATGATACTGACGCAGTTAACGTAAGCCAAATTAAAGGTTTAAGAACTGAAGTTAAAGCTGGTAATGGCGTAACTGTTGCTAAGACTCAAGATACAACAGATGGTCATGATATTTATACAGTAAGCTCTACTGGTGCTACTGGTAACACTGATCCTTCTAAAGTTGAAGGTGGTAAAAATACTACTGTAACAGGTGATGGTACAGCAGCTACTCCTTATAAAGTAAATGTACAAGGTGACTTGAAAGACATCTCCTCCATTACAAATGGTGACGGTTCTGGTAAAATCTCCTTCGCTGGTGATCAAGTTGTAAAAGTTGAAGGCGACAACCCTATTTCCTTAGATGGTAAAGGTGGCTATGTAACTGGCTTACAAAACAAAGATTGGGATATTACTAACCCAACTGTTGTTTCCGGTCGTGCAGCAACTGAAGACCAATTGAAAAAAGTAAGCGATGGCTTCAACAACACAATTAAATTAGCAGGTAACACTGGTAACACAGATACTCAAAAATTCAATAAAACTGGTGGTTTGAGCTTCGGTGTAGTTGGTGCTAACAACGGTCAATACATCAAAACAACTGCTTCTGGTACAGATGTAGTAGCTGATTTGTCCGATGATGCAAAAGCTAAATTGAACCATACCTTTGAAGTAGCTCCTGGTTCTAATAATGTAACAGTAAGTAAAGATACAACTGATCCTAATAAAACAGTTTATAAAGTAGCTGTTGCCAATACTACAGCAGGTGCTGCTTCTACTGAAAGTGTAGTTAAAAAAGCAGCTGCAACTGGTGATACTAACTTGGCTGACATTGCTGTTGAAAACGGTAAAAACTCTGGCGATCCAGATGCTCAATACTCCGTTAATGTTTCCCGTAATGCTGTTAAAGATGCAGCTCGTGAAGCAGTAACAGTTAACAACGGTGGTACAACTACTGGTGGTAACTACACAGCTGATGCAGATAACCCTATCACTGTTAACCCTGTGAAAGATGATGCAAACCATAACACTACATACGAAGTGAAATTCGATGGTGATAAGGCAGCTAAACAAATTCCTTTGACTTACAAAGCTAATGGTACTGGTGACCAAAAAGTTAAACTAGATAAAGGTCTAAACTTCACTAACGGTTCCAACACAACAGCTTCTGTAGACGCTGATGGCGTAGTTAAATACGACTTGAACAAAGACGTTGATTTGACTAACGGTGGTTCCTTAACAATTGGTGATACAGTAATGAACAATGGTGGTTTAACTATCACTGGTGGTCCATCTGTTAAGAAAGACGGTATCAATGCAGGTAACCAAAAAATCACTAATGTGAAACCTGCTACAGATGGTACTGATGCAGTTAACTACGATCAATTGAAAGCAGCTCGTACAGTTGTTACATCTAATGATAAATCTGTAACAATCAATAAAACAGAAAATGGCAATCAAGTAACATATGACTTACATGTAAATGCAGCTGCTGGTACAGCATCCACTTGGAACATCGCTTCCGATAAAGTGTCTGGCACAGAAGGTACTGTTGCAGCAGGTTCCAATGCAGCTCAAAACATTGCTGATGGTAAAACAGTAACAATGCAAGCAGGTAAAAACTTGACTGTAAACCAAACTAACGATGGTAACGGTAATGCTTCTGTTGCATTTGCTCTTGATAAAGACCTTAAAGATCTTGACAGCGTAACAACTGGTAAAACAATTACTAAAGAAATTACGTTGAAAGATCCTAGTGGTACTGGTGAAACTGTCATTAAGAAAGATGGCGACCGCATTACATACACTAACGATGGTGGTACTACAGTTCATAAAGTTGCTAATCTTAAAGATGAAAAACACATTACAGCAACAACTGCAGGCAATGAGTATACAGTAGATAACGATGGCAATGTTACTATGACGTATACAGATGGTAATGGTGACTTGGTAACAGGTGAAAAAGCTGTTATTAAAGGCGTTGCTAAAAACGATCTTTCCAACATCAATAATGCTGGCAAGAATGTAATCACTGGTCTTGGCACAATCGTTAAAGGTGGCGAAAATGTTAACGTAACTGTAGCATCTGATGCTACTACTGGCCAAAAAACTTACACTGTAAATGCTGTAACTCCAGCTGTTTACACTAAAGCTGATGGCACTAAAGTGGTTAAACGCCCAGATGGTACTTTCACAACTAATGTTGATGGTGCTCCTGGTAATGATGTTCCTGCAAGTGATGTTATCGTATCCATCCAAGATGCAGCAGGCAATACAACTGGTGGTAACTCCATTGTTAATAATGTTGGCTCTGCTATTAAAAATCAAACAGGCGCAGATTACTTAACTAAATTGGATACAGCTAATGGCTTGACTCCAAATGCAGCTGTTAACGTATCTGACTTGAAATCTACAGCTGATGCTTTACGTGCAAATGAACTTCACATTGCTCCTACAGCAGTTAAAGCTGGTAGCACTGAAGCTAAAGGCGGCGTAGTAAGCGGTACTGAAAACGTATACAAATACGATGCAGCTACTAAGAAAGTTACATTGACATACAACGATGGTAAGGGTACTGCAGTATCTGATACTAAAGCAGTTATCGACTTCTCCGACTTGAACATTCCTGCAGCTGGTAATAACTACGGTTTCAAAGCTAATGCAATTGCTGGTGATGGTAAATTAGATGGTGCAGCAACTGCAACAGCTGTTGAAAATGGTGGCACTGTAAACTTTGCAGCAGGTAAAAACTTGACTGTAAAACAAACTGTTGATGCAGCCAATAAAACTCAAACTTATACTTACAGCCTAGACAAAGATTTAACTAACTTGGATAAAGTAGTTGTTAATGGTAAAGATGGTCAAGCAGGTAAAGATGGCGTAACTATTGTTGGACCTCAAGGTGCTACAGGTGCTCCTGGCCTTCCTGGTACAAATGGTATCGATGGTAAAGTTGGTATTTCTGGTAAAGACGGCAAAGATGCAGTATCTATCTCCGGTAAAGATGGCGTAGGTCACATTGGTTTAACTGGCCCTGCTGGTAAAGATGGTAAAAATGCAACTGCTGATATTACTGTTAAAGAAGGTAAAGCTGGCGTTGATGGTAAAGACGGTGTTGATGGTATCACTCGTATCTTCTACAACGATAAAGACGGCAACGAACATCAAGTAGCAACTCATGATGATGGTATGAAGTTTGCTGGTGACGATGGTCAAACAGATGATACTAAAGTTCTTAAGAAACATCTTAACAACGTAGTAGATATCGTTGGTGGTGCTGATAAAAATAAATTGACTACTAACGATAACATTGGTGTTAACAATGTTAATGGCAAATTGAAAGTTCAATTGGCTAAAAATGTTGACTTGGATGCTGATGGCTCCTTGACTACTGGTAATACAAAAGTTGATAACAACGGTGTTACAATCACTGCTCCTGCAGGTGGTACTACTACTGATGTTAAGTTGACTAACACTGGTTTAGATAATGGCGGTAACAAAATTGTTAACGTTAAAGCTGGTGAAAACGATACTGATGCAGTTAACGTAAAACAATTGAAAGACAAAGTTACAACTGTTGAGTCTTCCGATAGTTCCATCAAAGTAGTAGACAAAAACGTTGCTGGTCAACCTGGTTATGATGCAGCTAAAGGTCACCAATATGACATCACTATCAATAACCAAACTGTAGTTGAAAAAGCTCAAACTCCAGTTGTTTATACTAATAAAGATGGCGACAAACTTTACAAAATCGTAGATCCTGCTACTGGTAATGTTACATTCAATACTAAGCCTGATGGTACTGGTACTACAGTTCAACCTGCTGATGTAATTGCATCCATGAACAATGGTGGTGATTCCACAACAACTCCTATGAAGTTGAACAACGTAGGTTCCACTATTGCTGATCAAGCTGGTAACACTTACTTAGATAAAATTGATGCAGCAGCTGCTGACAACAAAACTAAGAACGGTGCAGTTAATGTAACAGACCTTAAAAATACAGCTGATGCATTGATTGAAAAAGGCTTGAAATTTGATGCTAACGCTGGTGGTGTAAAAACTAATAAACTTGGTTCCACTGTGAAAATCCAAGGTGAAGGTGCTAAAGCTGATACTGAATACAGCGGTGAAAACGTTAAGACTATCATCTCTCAAGGTGCTGATGGTAACACAACTATCGACGTTAAACTTGATAAAAACCTTAAAGCTGACAGCGTAGTTGTTGGTAAAGATGGTAAAGACGGCGTTGATGGTAAGATCGGTGTTAACGGTAAAGACGGCGCATCTGTTGTACTCAACGGTAAAGATGGCTCTATCGGCTTGACTGGTCCTAAGGGTGCTGACGGTAAAGATGGCGCAAGTGCTAAGATTTCCGTTAAAGACGGTGTTCCTGGTGTTGATGGTCAACCTGGTGATAAATTGACTCGTATCGTATACGAAGACAAAGATGGTAACACACACGAAGTTGCAACTCATGATGATGGTATGAAGTTCGCTGGTGACAACGGTCAAGCTAACCAAGATACTAACCCTAATGTTATTAAGAAACATCTTAACAACGTAGTAGATATCGTTGGTGGTGCAGACAGCACTAAATTGACTGACAACAATATCGGCGTAAATGCTGATGGCGGTAAATTGAAAGTTCAATTGGCTAAAGACATTGATCTTACTAAAGATGGTTCCGTAAAAATCGGCGATACTAAGATTGATAACGATGGCTTAACTATCAATGGTGGCCCATCTGTTAAGAAAGATGGCATTAATGCTGGCGATAAGAAAATCACAGGTGTTAAAGCTGGTGAAGCTGATACAGATGCAGTAAACGTTAAACAATTGAAAGATAAAGTTACAACTGTTGAATCTTCTGATGGTACTATCTCTGTAACTGACAAAAATGATCCTACATCTGCAACTTATGATGCAGCTAAAGGTCACCAATATGACATTAAGATCAATAACCAAGGTGTTGTAAACAATGCTCAAATTCCAGTGGTATACACTAAACAAGACGGCACTAAAGTTTACAAACAACCAGATGGTACTTTCAATACAGCTAAAGATGGTTCTGGCGATGTTGTAAATGCTGGCGATATTATCGCTTCCATGAACAACCCTAACGCTTCTACTACAGATCCAATGAAATTGAACAACGTTGGTTCTTCCATCGCTGATAAAGCTGGTAATACATTCTTAGATAAGATTGATGCTGCTGCTGGCGACAACAATACTAAGAACGGTGCTGTAAACGTTACTGACCTTAAAAATACTGCTGATGCAATCGGCAACAAAGGTTTGAACTTCGGTGCTCAATCTGGTAATGACATCCACAAAAACTTGGGTGAAAAACTTGAAATCGTAGGCGAAGGCACTAAAGCTGATGACAACTACAGCGCATCCAACATCAAAACTATGACTAAAGATGGTAAAGTTGTAATCGGTCTTGATAAAGATCTTAACGGCTTGAACTCCATTAGCGTTCCTGGTAAAAATGGCGTTGATGGTAAAGATGGTGTATCCATCTCCGGTAAAGATGGTGCTAACGGTATCGACGGTAAAGTTTCCATCGGTAAAGATGGTAAAGATGCTGTATCCATCGCTGGTAAAGACGGTGTAGGTCACATTGGCTTGACTGGTCCTCAAGGTCCTGCTGGTGCAGATGGTACTGGTGTAGATATCTCTACAGATCACGGTTCCAAAACTCTTGTTAAACCAGAAGCTAACAATGGCGACAAATCTGAACGTATCGTATACGTACCAAAAGATAAAGATGGCAACCCATTGAAAGATACTGATGGCAACCCAATCAAACGTGAAGTAGCAACTATGGATGATGGTTTGAAATTCACAGGTAACAACACTGGTACTGAAAACAAACATGCGTTGAATACGCTTGTTAAAGTTCAAGGTGAAGGTGTGACTGCGGCTCAATCCACTGCATTCCAATCCGCTGCTGGTAACATCAACGTAGTAGCTGATGGTAACGATACATTAACTGTTAAATTGAACAAAGACCTTAAAGGTATCAACTCCATCAAGAATAGCGACAATGGTCCTGCATTGAACTTCAACGCTGGTGACCTTGCCGTAACTGGTGGTAACCTCAACATGGGTGGTAACAAAATTACTAACCTTGGTAAAGGTACTAACGATACAGATGCGGTTAACTTGAAACAATTGAAAGATTCCCGTACAATCGTTAAATCTACTGATGGTACTGTAGGTGTTCAAGAATCTGAAACTACAGATGGCGCTAAAGTATACGACTTGACTACTGGTGCAAGCCCTCGTTTCGATGAATTGACAGACGAAATCGGTCGTGTAGGTGCACAAGGTGCAGCTCTTGCAGCATTGAAACCTATCCAATACGATCCATTAGAACCAACTCAAATCATGGCTGGTTATGGTAACTACCGTGGTAACTCCG